>SDBV01000316.1_pt1 | contig 68267 bp, 48 predicted proteins | sample 2277081 | NCBI WGS metagenome assembly SDBV01 (sample SAMN10402039, study PRJNA504765) | marine sediment metagenome | isolation source: marine sediment core GS10_PC15, 223 cmbsf | place: Arctic Ocean: Southern Knipovich Ridge | collected 2010
CCATTCTACAAGTCTCCTTCCAAGGCATGACCACCTCCTCCAGTGGTCCATATTTTGCCGGAACGAAACCTGTTACCCAAGCTCCCGGTCTGATCTGTTACCAGAGTACCCGGTCTGTACCGGCTGATCTCCGGCCCCCGGGCCCCGGTTCGCTTTGTCAGCCGCGTCCTTGAGAGGTTGATAAAGGCGCGTCGCGGTCTCATCGTCCAGGTCGTCGACCAGCTCAAGTCCGGTGAGGATCGCTCGCACCACGCGGATCCACTGGTTTCTGGCCTTGACCACGTCCGACCTGGTCACGGTATCGACCGAATTCGCGAGCTGCGCGGCCTGTTTCCGCTCGCGCTCCAGGTTGCCGAGCTTTGAGCCGGTGGCGAACCACTCTTTGACCGCATCTTTCAGATTGCCGTTCAAGATGGGGACACTGCGCAACAGCCCGAAGGCTTCCTCGTCCAGCCTTCCCTTGGCCATCTCGATCTCGCCGGCCTCTTCGAGGTAGGTGCGGTTGACCGCGCTCAGGCCCTCGGGGAAGATCCGATTCTGGACGCCGCGCATCGACTCGGCGGTCTTGCCGTCCTCGGTCAGCAGGATGGTGCCCTCCAGTATCGCGTTGATCCCCCTGATGAAGTTGTCGTGCTTTGTGTCGATCAGGTCGGCCTGCTCGCTCATGGCCTTGAGCTTCTTTGCCGCGTTGTCCTTTTCATCCGAAACCTGGATGTCGATCAGCCCGTTGTGCGCGCCGGTCATCTTCTCGACGTAGCCCGCGACCTCCTTTATCCCTTCCAGAACGGGCCGTTCCTGTTCGGGGTTCACCCATCCGCCGGTGGCGCCGACCATCGCCTGGTTGGTCAGACACTTCAGGTTGCCGATTTCCATCTTGCCTCTCCTTTCTTTGGTAGCGTGAATTGAAGCGAAGACTCTATCCGCACGGTCCGAGATGATCAAGCCTTGTTTATGAGCGAAATCCTTTATTACGGAAGCAGCGCGGTGGCGATTTCCTCGGCGCGGTCGGTCTTCTCCCAAGTGAAGTTTTTCCCGGTCCTGCCGAAGTGGCCGTAGGCCGCGGTGGCCTGGTAGATTGGGCGGAGCAGGTCGAGCTGTTCGATGATGGCGGCGGGGCGCATGTCGAAGTTCTTTATGACAAATCGGGAGATCTTCTCGTCGTCCACGACGCCGGTGCCGAAAGTCTGCACCATAACCGAGACCGGCGCGGCCACGCCGATGGCGTACGCGAGCTGGATCTGGCACCGCTTCGCCAGCTTGGCGGCGACGATATTCTTTGCCACGTAACGGGCGAAGTACGCCGCGGAGCGGTCCACCTTGGAGGGATCCTTGCCGGAGAAGGCCCCGCCCCCGTGAGATCCCATTCCGCCGTACGTGTCCACGATGATCTTTCGGCCCGTGAGCCCCGCGTCGGCATAGGGCCCGCCGTGGACGAAACGCCCGGTGGGATTGACCAACAGGCGGGTCTTGCTGGACAAAAGCTTCTTTGGGATGGTTTTTTTTATGAGGTTTTCACGGATCCACGAGGTCAGGATCTTGTGCGAGACATCCTCCGTGTGCTGCGTGGATACGACGATGGTGTCGATGGCGACAGGCGCGCCGTCCTTGTAGCGTACGGAAACCTGGCTCTTGGCGTCGGGCCGCAGGAAGTCGCATGCCTTCGCCTTGCGCAGCTTGGAGAGGTTCTTCATCAACTTGTGAGCCAGCGAGATGGGCATGGGCATCAACTCCCTGGTCTCGTCGCACGCGAATCCGAACATCATGCCCTGGTCGCCCGCGCCTTGTGCCTTGTGCATTCCTGCGCCACGGGAGACACCCTGGGAGATGTCGGGAGACTGCTTTTCAATTGCCGACAGCACGGCGCATGTATCGGCGTCGAAGCCCATGGAGGAATCCGTGTAGCCGATCCCGCGGATGGTCTTGCGGACTATCTCGGGCATGTCCACCCAGGTCCTGGTGGTTATCTCGCCCGAGATTACGGCCATGCCGGTCTTTACCATGGTCTCCACGGCGACCCTCGATGTGGGATCGTCCCTGAGGCACGCGTCCAGGATCGCGTCGGAGATTTGATCGCACACCTTGTCGGGGTGGCCCTCGGAAACGGATTCGGATGTGAAGAGGTACTCGCTCATTGCCGCAACTCCTTTTTTTCGTAACAACGATTATGGTTTGCTAGGCCCGACGGGGCTCGTTGTCAACTTTTGCCTGACGGGTACCTTAAACCAGCACGCGCTCGATCCTTGCGCCGAGCTGTTTGAGGCGGTTGTCGATGTCCTCGTAGCCGCGATCGATCTGCCGGATGTTGTGGATTATGGATCGCCCCTTTGCCTTGAGGGAGGCGATGAGGAGCGCCATGCCCGCGCGAATGTCCGGGCTGGAGAGCTCCTGGCCGTACAGGGTGGCCGGTCCGATGACCACGGCCCGGTGCGGATCGCACAGCACGATCTTGGCGCCCATGGTAACCAGCGAGTCGGTGAAGAAGAGGCGGCTCTCGAACATCTTTTCGTAGATGAGGACGGTGCCCTTGCACTGGGTTGCGGTGACCAGCAAGATGGAGGTGAGGTCGGCGGGAAAGCCGGGCCACGGCGCATCGTCGATGCGGGGTATGGCGCCGCCGAGATCGCACTTTATCTCCATATGCTGGTTGGAGGGGACCGTGAGCGTGGTCCCATCGAGTATGGTTTCGACTCCCAGCCTCCCGAATCCGTTGCGGATCATTCGCATGTTCGGGGGCTCCACGTCCTTGATCGCTATTTCGCCGCCGGTCACCGCCGCGAGGCCGATGAAGCTACCGATCTCGATATGGTCGCTCATGATCCGGTGTTCGCACCCGGTCAGTGAGGATGTGCCTTTGATATGCAGGACGTTGCTTCCGACGCCGGATATCCTTGCGCCCATGGACTGGAGCATGTTGCACAGGCCCTGGACATGGGGCTCGCACGCGGCGTTGTAGATCATGGAGTCGCCATCGGCGGCGGCCGCTGCCATGACCGCGTTTTCCGTGGCCATGACCGACGCCTCGTCGAGGTAGATTTCGGCGCCCTTGAGGCCGTCGGGGGCGGACAGGTGATAGGACTTGCTCAGCACCACCTGGGCGCCGAGGGTTTCGAGGGCGAGCACGTGGGTGTCGAGCCGACGCCGCCCGATACGATCGCCACCCGGGCGTGGAAGAGTCAGGTGACCGCGTCGCGCAAGGAGCGGACCCGCCAGGAGAAACGACGCGCGGATCTTTGCGCACAGGGTCTGGTCGGGTTCCAGCTCGCCGATCCCGGAAGGATCTATGCGCAGGCTACCGTCTTTGTGGGAGTCGACCTGCGCTCCCAGGCTCTTGAGGATCTTGATTATCGTGTTGATGTCACCGATGTGCGGCACGTTGCGCAACACAACCGGCGACGTGGCCAGAAGACTTGCCGCCAGCACCGGAAGCGCCTCGTTCTTATTTCCCGAGGGAGTTATTTCTCCACAGAGCGGAACTCCTCCCTCTACGATAAAGCTACCCATTTTGTATCAACCTTCTCAAAAAAGCACCTGGACAGTCGCACAAGTGAGAGCGCCATTACAACCAGAATCCTTGACGAGTGGCGCCCGTCGTGGATAATTGAGAATACGCGGACCATATTGGAAGTGGAACATACACTTCCGGTTGCAGCGGGGCGGGAGGGAGCGATAGACCCGAACAGTGCTCGGGGATCGCTCTTTATCGATCGTCCGAGCTGATGCAACCGGAGGTGTCCCATGACAGTTTTGCTCACCGGAAACGACCTGACCATCGAACAGGTTCGGGCCGTCGCCCGCAACGGGGAGAAGGTGGATCTTCACCCGGACGCGCTCGGGCGCATCAAGGTGTGCCGCGCGTTCATCGAGGAGCGCATCGTCGCAAAGGAGATCATGTACGGGGTGAACACGGGCATCGGGGAGTTCTCCGAGGTGGTGCTCGACGACGATCAGATCCAGGATTTTCAAAAGTACCTCATCTACAACCACGCTGCGGGCATCGGCGAGCCATGCCCCGTCGATCACGTGCGCGGCGCCATGCTCCTGCGCGCCAATGTTCACGCCAACGGGAACTCGGGATGCCGCCCGGAGATCACGGGCACCCTCCTGGCCATGCTCAACAAGGGGGTCACGCCGGTGGTGTGCGAAAAGGGATCCGTGGGCGCCTGCGGAGATCTTGCGCCCATGAGCCAGATCGCGCTGCTCATGATGGGCGAGGGCGAAGCTTTCTACATGGGGGAAAGACTGCCCGGAGACAAGGCCCTGGAAAAGGCCGGCATCCCGATCCCCGGTCTTGCGGCCCGTGACGGCCTGGCCGTCATCAACGGCTCCAACCTGATCTGCGCCATGGGTTGTCTCACCGTGTGGGACGTGGAGCGTATGCTCAAGCAGGCGGAGATCGCCGCCGCCATGAGCCTGGAGTCTTTAAAGGCCAATATGAAGCCCTACGACACGCGGCTCCACGAGCTGCGCGGGTTCAGGGGAGCCGTGACCTGCGCCCGCAACCTGCGCAAGGTAGTAGACGGTTCCGATCTCGTCACCGGCAAGGAGAAGGTCAAAGTTCAGGACGCCTACAGCATGCGCTCCACCCCGCAGGTGATCGGCGCGGCGAGGGATCAGCTCCGCTGGACCCGAAGCCAGATGGAGATCGAGGCCAACGGCGTGGGCGACAATCCGATCTTTCTGCCAGAGGACAAGATGGTGCTTACAGGCGCGAACTTTCAGGGAACGCCCATCAGCCTGCCGTTGGACAGCCTCGGCGCCGCAGTAACGATGGTCTGCGTCATGTCGGAGCGCCGCCTGAACCGCCTCACGAATCCGGCGCTCAGCGTCGGACTCCCCTCGTTCCTGACTCGGGGTGCGGGCATGTTCTCCGGCTTGATGCTCAGCCAGTACACGGCTGGCATGCAGATTGTCGAGCAGCGCATCCTGTCCGCCCCGGCGTTCATTCAGTCCATCCCTGCGGCGGCGGATCAGGAGGACTTCGTTTCCATGGGCATGAACTCCGCCCTCAAGACCCGGCAGATCCTGGATCTGGCAAGCGGCGTGCTCGGCATCGAGTTCATGGCGTCGGCCCAGGCCCTGGATTTCCGCGACTACACTCCGGGCAGGGGCACCCTCGCCGCGAAGGGCGTCGTTCGCAAGCATGTGGAGTTCCTCGACGTGGACAGGCCCCTCTACCCGGACCACAACGTCATGAAGGCGGTGGTGGCGAGCCTGGAGATCCTCGAGGCCGTGGAGTCGGAGGTCGGCGAGCTGGATACGTATTAGTGTGTTCTTTCTTCCCTTCGGCTTGCTTGAGATTCCATGAACGCCAAGCCCAGGGGGAGAACGATCAGGGTAGCGAGAAGAATGGTTCCGATACCGATAAGGGCCAGGATGCCGATGGTCTTCAGGCCCTGGTGGGAAACTACCAACATGGCGGCAAAGCCGACAGCGGTGGTAGCCGCCGCGATCACGATGGCGATGCCGGTGGTGCGGAACACGTAAGGCAAGGAGCCGGGTCCGTGCTCCTTGTAGGCGTGGTAGAGATGGACCGAGGAGTCGATTCCGATGCCCAGCAAGGTAGGCAATACCAGCATGTTGTAAAGACCGACACGGATATCGAAAAAAGCCATGATTGCGACCATCCAGGTGGCTCCAATAACTATGGGGGCAAAGACGATAAGGGCCTTTTTGGGCGAGCGCAGGTCGAGCAGCAGCAAGAAGAAAACCACCACGATGGCGGCCAGGGTCATGCGCAGCCCATCCTGTTGTACGGCTCTCACCACTTCCACCATGATGAAACCGGAAGCCGCAGGACGGATCGCCCCCTTGCCAGGCACATCGATGGTGCCGTAGATCTCGTAGAACTTTTCCAACTCGTTTATCTTCCACTCATCGACGCGCGGGTAGATATAGACCATGCGGCCGACCGTACCGTCTTTTTCCGTGAAGTTCTGAAGAACCCAGTTGGGCAGTCCATCGATGGTGATCGCGCCGGTCTCGGTCCAGTGCCGGATCTCTTCGAGCCTGCTTCGCGTGGATTCTTTCAGCTTCCCGAGCTGAAGCGCCTTGTCCACATGGCCGCGTAGCTGGGCGAGCAGGGCCAGCTTCTCTTCCTGCTCATCGGGAATCAGCGAAAACAGCGAATAGGCGCGTCGGAGCAGGTTGGTCCCTTCCTCGTCCCCGTCGATGATTTCTTCCAGGTGGCGGGTGAGCGTTTTTGCATCGCCTGGTGTGGGCATCACCGCTACGATCGGCGAGTTGTGCTGGCCCAAAGACTTGCCGTAGCGGATTGAGGCGCTGACTTTTTTTCCGCGCAGGTTTTTGAAATTGTATTCAAAGGAAACCTGAGGAATGAGCGCGAGCCCCACTGCGGCCAGGCCGAGTATGACAACAAACCCCAAACCGAGTTTCCAGGGATGTATAGAGCAGGGTGGGCCGATTTCCTGGCGGCTGTCTCCCGCGCGTTTGCGCCAGGGCTTGGGCACGCTGGCGCGCTCGAACAGGGCGGCCAGAGCTGGAAGCAGCAGGATATAGACAAGGAGGCAGGTGCAGATCCCCATCGTGGCGATTATCCCGAACTCGGCAAAACCCTTGAATTGGGCCAGAATCAGCACCGCCAACCCTCCGGCTGTAGTCAAGCCCGCGGTGACGATGGCGCGGCCGGTCTTGATGATTGCCAGCCCAAGGGAATCATGCAGGCTCTTACCACGGGCACGTTCATCCAAATAACGAACCGACATATGGACGCCGAAGTCGATCCCCAGGCCGAGCAACACGGCGAAGATAAGGGCCGTGGTCATGTTGAGTCGTTCCAGGGTGAGCGCGGTGAGGGCCACGGTGAATATGATGCCGATGATCAGGGGAATGAAAATCAGCGCCGCAGAGCGCACCCGGCGGAAAAAGACGATGATGACAAGAAGGATCAGGAAGATAGCCAGACTCAGGGACGAGTAGATGTCCCCGACCACATTCTCATACTCCCGGTAGCGGTTGCGGTATGCACCGGCCACCTGGACTTCCATCTCGGGGTTGCGGTGGGGGTTGTTTTCATCAATCAGTTTTTGGGCTTTTTGAACCAGTGCGCGACCGAAATCCATGTCCAGGGCCGGCTTTGAGGGACGGGCGATCAAGGACATGATCCGGCCGCCTTCCGAGGTCATCCGATCGCCCAGGTCCAACGCAGACTCGGAATGGTCCTCGGCGTCGGGCTTTGTTGCTCCCTCATGGGGCGTCGCCGGCTCGTTATCCTTTTTTTTGATTATGCCGTAAGCGCCTCGTTTTTCGTAACGTAGGCGATACTTTTCCATGATATCGGCAAAGTCGATATCCGGGGATTGTTCGTCATCCAGGGAAATGTAGAAAGGATTACGGATTTTCTTCTCGTAGTCCAACCGCGCTTGCGCCCGTTTGACTATCTGCTTCAGGTCTTCTTTGTCCATGTAGAGCAGGCGCCGGTCACGGAAGTAGGACCGATCCCGCTTTACAGAGACCCATTCCAGTTCGGGGAGGGTGGCGAGCTTCTTGGCCATGTCGTCGATGAAGGCCAGGTTGTCTTCCACGCTCGGAGAATCAACTGCCACGATAAGGTAATCTGTAGAGCCTATCAGCTTGGAGACCCGGCGGGATTCGATGACGCAGGGAAGATCGTCCGGAAGGAGCGTGGTAAAGTCGGTATCCAGCTTGAGAGGCGAATAGGCAAAGAGCCAGTAGCCCGCAACAGCGGCAAGCAGAACGAAGGCTAAAGTGATCGTCCAAGCGCGGCGTATCGCGAGGGAGATATAGCGTTTGAGCAGTTGTTCCATAAAGTCGAGCAGCTATCCTAGCGCCTTCTTACCTCGGGCGAAACAGCTCAGTCGCGGTTCTTTCACTTGAGCAAATATGAAATCGCTATTAAATGGCTCCGGCTTATCACCAGCGAGAATCCGATCTGCAATCTCCGGGGCGCCGGCAACCTTGAACACCATGTTTTTTTTCACCAAATAATCCATATACTCAACCCCGGGTAAATCCACGATAAAGGTGGTACATCCAAGGGCCAGACCTTCGTACATGGCGGTGGAAAAAACACCCACCAAGTACTGACTGCGTGCGAAATGGGTGTAAAGACTAGATTTATTGTTATCCAGAACTTCCACATTCGACAGCTTGGATGCCTCCACCAGATCCGGATAGTCTGTTTTCCAGAGGTCGTATTCCCCCGGGTGGAGCTTGTACCCGATCTGATGTTCGGGCAGCTTTTTCGCCAGCGTTTTAACAATGGTTGAGAGCTGCTTTCCAATGACCCCCTGGGAGATCACCAGAATACGCTCGGGGATTTTTTTCTCCGCAGCAATCTTTTTTTTCTGTGCGGAAAAATGCGCAAAGCCGTACGTCTTGATTTTGCCTGCCGCGATAGGCAGCGCTGCAAGCTCGTTCCAGTAATCGCCAAAAGTGTAGAAGCTGTCCGGAAAACACTCTATGTTTGTTTTTACACCGGGAAAGTTGTAGCCCAGGTGATAGGGGCTGAAGGTGCCATGCTGAAGTTCCACTGTTTCAATCCCGAGCTTCTTCGCTGCACAGATGAGAGCTCGCTTGTACCAGGAATAGGAGACAACCAGAAAAATTTTCTCCGGGCGTCTTCGCTCAAGCAAACGAGTGTAGTATTTCAGGCTGTACTTGTGGTGCCTGATCTCTTTTCTGAACTGTTTGCGCAGCGGAATGTCCACTTCGAAATCCCGTCGGAACCGCGCTTCGAGTTTTTCTGTGAATTCCTTTTCAGCGTGCGATAGGAGAACGGGAATAATACTGGCCATGGCGGCTCCCACTGAAAGAGAATCCAGATAGGTACGCGAAGCGGTTTTTCTGGTGAGATGGCGTCCAAAGTACCAGTTTTCAAGGACTTCCGTTTCATCCGAGGGAAGAGAATCGACAAGATCCCTGGTGTAGATATCCACGTATTCTTCCTCGACTTGCGTTTTTCGAGGGTGATCAAAAACCAGGTATTTCCTTGTTCTCCTTTTGGCAAACGGGCTGGTAAATGGCGCCTTGATGGTATTCCAGGCTGCCTCCAGGATACCGGCCCAGGAAAGTCTCTCACTGTGAGGTGTGGAGAAAACGCCCGTTGCCTGACATATCCGGTAATACACGGTCATGCGAACAAGGGGCCATACCTTGACGTCACAGATCTGTTTTTCAAATAGCCCCAGTTCTTCCTCGGCAGCCCATATCTTTTCACATATTTCCCTCACGGACAGCATCAGCATTATTCGTTCCCCTGGCTATTTCAGATTGGATATTTTGTCTTTAAAGCGGTGGAGGGTTTTTTCCAGAGTCAAATATCTTCCCTTTATCTTCAAATTGAATACGTCACCCACTCCAATCTGGCATATCTGCTGCAGGTATCCCTTTGAACGGAACACGTCTTCGTACTCAGAAGACTTGGCGGGAGAAAAATATTTAGTATTGCGAGCACTGTTAACACCAAGCGTTATGTAGTAGGCCACCTTGCTGAAAAATGAAGAAACCGCTGCAAACAGGCCGGCGCCCCCTTCAGATTCACTGTAGTACATGGGTTGATTGAAATAACTGGAACGGACCCGCGCCATGTTCGGGCTGGCTGTTGTTATTATTTTCTTTTGCAGTCGGGCTTCCTTTTTTTCATTCACAGAAAAATTAAAACTATACTTCGCGAGAGCATGGTCAAGGAGTGGATGTACCCGAAAGCAGTATTGATTAAACGCTGTTATTCTGCTTCCACCCCAGTATTTCATTTTCTCGTGGTAATAGATCTTCTCTACTGCCTTCTTTATATCAGTTTCACCAAGCTTATCTTGAAGTGCAGTAAATTTTGCCTCCAGAGCGTCCATGTAGGAAGCCCTGGCGCTGCCTTGTATCCAGATGCCCGCACTTATGTACACACTCTCTATCATCTCTCTGATGCTTCCGAATTTGCTGTACTTGTCCCTGAGCAGTTCACCACCGTAACCGCCAATCAGCAAATCGTACTTCCGGGCTTTATTGGAAAAAAACATGGGCGTCAACGCGCTACCGAACACGTCCCTGCACATTTCTATTTCCAGAAAACACTTCTCAACCAACTCGGCAAATTCCATATCCCCGGTGTCCCTGTCAAAGAATTCTATTTCCCTGCCCGCGACTTTCGCAAGTTCCTGGGCAACCAGAGAATCGTTTACATCCGTGGGATTTGTATTTGTATTGTAAGAAACATCCACCCCTGCATACTCCAGAAGGGAACCAACAGTTCGCGAATCATATCCCCCCGACATATCGCAATTGAATTTGTATTCTGAGTTTTTGTACGCGGCCAGGTAGTTCCGGGATTTTACCATGTAGTCATCAAAGCCAACTGATTCATCGCCGGGTCTGTAATACTGTTTACCCTGTGTAAAAGGCTCAAGCGAATACAGCGTTCCACCATTTAAATGATTTATCTCTTTGAAGATGGTTTTTTGTCCGTAAGTTGCCTGGGTATAGAGATACTCCATGCACTCCTGGGGTTGCGCCTCGAGGTTTTCTACGGCATCGGCAACGGCGAACATGGAATTGGAAACATAGAACCTGTCATCCTGCGAAGCGCCAAACCCGTGATACACACCACATTTGTCAGTGACGAATTCGCATTTTCCACTCTTGCAGATAACAAATGAAAAGTGACCCAAAACATTTGCGAGCGCACTGTCGCCGTTTTTGAGATCCGTAAAGAGTTCTTTCAAGGCCTCTGCGGCAAAACGATCTTTGTAGAAATAGGTGCCAAAACCCAAAATGAAATCGTCACCCTCTTTGTAGATATTGTTATAGGAATCAATGTACAGCTTGTCAAAGCTCAAGATGAAAACGGATCCCGCCTGGTAACTACGGTGCCTGACAAGCCCTTTTTTTTTCATGAAGGTGATTGCGTCGTCAGTTGCTGAACTGTCGTTGGTGATGAAGTACGAACCCATTATTTGCCCTGTGGCCTCTTACTCTCTATTTTGTTTCTTCTTGTTTCTGACAAACAAGTAAATAGCTGCTGCCATAATCGAGATTCTTATGGCGCACAAAATAGTATACGACTCCACTACTTCGTACAAATACATGTATGCAGCCGTAACTGCGAATAGCAGTAGGAAATTGGGCATAACAACGCGAAGTGGTATTACTCTGGCCTTCAGCACGAATCTGGCATTGAGATAGTGGAGAAAGAACAGCAGACCAAATGATCCCAACGTTGTGTACGCAGCAGCCTCATAACCAAAAATGGGAATTGTCCAGTAATTGAGCCCAATATTGGCAGCTCCGGCAATAAACGTGTTCAGGGAAATTAGTTCTGTTCTCTTCTCGAACGCCGAGTACTGAAAATACAGGGTGTACAGGAATACAAAAACATAGCCGAGGACAACCACAGGTACCAGATGGGTCGATTCGTGAAATCTGCTGTCCGCCAACAACCATATCACATCGGATGCGAACAGTATTATAAACAGGGCGATCAGGTAAGTATAATTGGCGTAATCCCGTGCCATACGCTCAATTTTTTTGAAATTCTTCTCCCGGTACTCGTCAAAAAATATGGGTCTCCAGGCCCGCACGGTTGCCATCACAATCAAATTCATCACCATACCAAAGTCATATGCAAAGGAGTAAAGACCGGTCTCCAGTGCCCCTGTGAGTTGCCTCACAATAATTCTGTCAAAGTACCCAAGAACAAACCTGGACATGGCGTGAGGAATCAGAGGAATAGAAAACCGTAAGGTGTACTTGATGTATTTTGAATCAATGGAAAACCGGGCCATTTTGCCAAGGGAGCCATAGGCGTATGCAGAAAAAATGCCGATGACTATCATGTCAGCGTACACTTTCCCCAGGTACTTGTTTTCCTTGAGCAAAACAATGAGAGAAACCGCAAACACCAGGGTAACCGCAGTTCTCAACACCGTTAAAACCGAGTACCTCTTGCTCTGTTTGCTGGCGTTAAGCCATGCCATATATGTTTCCATTGAAACAGAAAACCCGGCCACCAATGCGGCGAACCAGAACACTTCCTCGTCCAGGTGGCAAAATGCAGCCAACTCACTGGAAAAGAAGAATACAAAACCCAGGGAAACCAGGCTGAATCCAAACATGAAGACCAAATTGCTTCCAAGGGCCTGGGCAAAGTCGTCGTTTTTCTCAAGATAGTAGCGAACAACGCCGCTATTGATATTCAGCCCCACCAATATGATTAGAAGTGAAACCACAGAGCCGAATATGGAGAGGATGCCATATTCGTCGGGACTAAGCAGATGCGTGAACAGCGGCAGACTGAGCGCTATAAGAACATTGTGTACTACGGTGCCCGAAAGGTAGTTTCTGGCGTGTTTGAGAAACTCCAAGTTTTCAGCGCCCACAAATCCGGCAATTTTCTTTTTCAATGTTGAAAGCATTTAAATCAGGCTTCGGGCAGGCTTCGTATGAACTGTTTCATGATTTCATATTGTTCATCAATGATTTTTCCGAAGCCTGCGAATCTGGAAAAACCGTTTTCCAGTTCGGACAGAAGGTAGGTCTTCACCTGTTCCACCGCATATTTGCTGGGGCGTATCTTCCGCAGTATCCCCATGCGTCCGGCGCGAAAGGCGTCCACACCGAGAACGTTCAGCGCTTCGGATACTCCCCTGCCACGACCGTCCTCGTGCAGCAGGATTGAAGGCTTGCGGGAACTGAGAAAGTGCAGATGTGTGTGTACCCGGTATCCCACATGGATATCGCATTCCTCGTAAAAACCGATTTTGTCGGTTCCAAAAGAGGTATCCACCACCTCATACCCAAGTGACTCTGCCGCATCGGATATGGCAGCGTTGTTTCTTCGATCCGCAGGTGGTAACAGTGGATGGTCCTGGCTGATGCCCCGGTTGAAAGAACAGTACCTGGCCGCCGTCGGAAACATATTGGAAATTTCGCGGAGTAATTCGATGGACTGTTTCTGGTAAATGGATCTCTGGGCCGGTGTTACCGCCAGACTCGTTACTTCCCGCGGGCGTACCGGTGATTTTCCAATGGCATCAATGCGATACCAGACAGGACAGCCGATCATCAGCGGATTCTCAATACCGTTGCGTCTGAGGGCCTCGCAGGTTAGGTAGTCCCTGCAGCCCAGGTACTTTGTCTCGGCACTGATTCGCTTTAAAACCGTCATGGATGATGGTGTGAAACGATAGTTCCTGAGTGTATTGAAATCACCGGGAACGCCCTTCCAGCCGAGTCCCATGGGAACGATGGGAACCCTGATACGGTTGAGATCACCTGTGAGTTTGTAGACTCCAGGATAAAAACTCGGCTGAAAACCCGGCCCCCCCATGATGATGATCGCCTTGCCGGAGTTGATCTTTTCCAGGTGAGTATCCAGCGGTTCAAAGTGGGGAAGTACGAACAGTTCCTCTTCGGGTAGGTGTTTTTTCAGCAACGCCGTGCAACGCTCTTCTATCAGGAAATCGCCCATGTTGATTTTGGCGCCTGTCAGTACCGTGTACACTTGAACCCCTTACCCCTTACAGATCCTTCCATGTGATAATGTGATCCGCTTCTATTCGGTGACGAAGCCGCAACCCGGCAACCTTGTGAAAATCCGCAGGAGAAATACCTGTCCCCGGACGTTTGAACTCCACATTTTCGAGACAGAGCGCTTCCCCCTCCTCAATGGCTCTTTTCGCAACCAGGCTGCGACGGGCCTGCTTTCGCGCTTCCATCTCACAGTCGAGGGGCTGCTTGATCCTGCTGCCCTTCACCTTCTCAATCAGTTCAATGTTGGCGACCAGTTTGTTGAGGTCTGTCGGGTCCATGGCGTGGTAGTGATCGTTCCCCTTCAAGGCTTTGTCGAGAGTGAAGTGTTTCTCTATCACCTTCGCTCCCAGCATGTAAGAGACACACAGGGTCATCATGGACGGATCCGGTCTTGTGTGATCGGAGAAACCGAGCAGCATCCCCGGGTAAATCTGCGCAAGATGCGAAAGCATGTTCAAGTTTGCATCCTCGTAATGGGTTGGATAATCGAGCACGCAATGCATCAGACAGATTTCCTCATTTCCCGTCTTTTTGATGGTCTGCACAGCAGCATCAATTTCACCTATCGTGGCGGCACCTGTTGATAGAAATATGGGTTTTCCAGTCCTTGCGATATGCTCAATAAAGGGTAGGTTTGTGAGATCGGATGAGGAAATTTTAAACAATGGCATTAGAGGTGCAAGGTAATCCGCCGCTTCAAAATCAAACGGAGTGGAAATGAAAATGGTGCCCTTTTTTCGGCAGTGTGCCGCTAGCCGCTCGTATTCCTCCACACCGAAGTGGTCGAATTTTTTAAACAGCTCGAACTGGGACGTGGTCGGCTCCTCTTTGGTATCCCAGTACGCCGGCGAGTGAACAGATGCGATCTTTTCCGCTTTGTAGGTCTGAAACTTCACCGCATCGGCACCGGCACCGGCGGCCTCGTCTATCATTTGACATGCAGCCTCAAATGGGGAGATGTTGCGCTTACTCGCGATATCGTAGTAGTTTACGCCGATTTCAGCGATAATGAATGCACTCTTTTTGGTTCCTATATCTGCGAATATCGTCATTTTTCCATTTGCCTGTCGTGTTTTTCGAATTTTTCGAAGATAAGTTTCAAAACATTGTCCATACCCTGCCTGAGATTGTGGCCAAGCATGATTTGACTGTACTTCCTTCTCAGCGCCGCGTCCCCCGCCAATTTGCTGAAGGCTCTCTCGATCTCTTCGTCAGAGACTTCGTGTCCGAGCCCAAGATTCACAATGCCGTTATCCTCTCTCGCGAAGGTATGACTCAGCTCCCGTTCGTTCTGAGCCATGACAATGATGGGCGTCCCAAGAGACGCAACCTCAAAAACCGTACGTCCCGCGGAAGTAAACACTAGGTCCGCCCGGTGCATGTACTTGCTGATGGTGCGGATGTCCGCAAGCAGCTCAATATTTATGTCCAGGCTCTCGATCTGATTTTTCAGAGAATCCAAGTCTCGGTATCCAAGACCGGTCACCACGGTAACCTTGAAACCCACAGACGGCAGACGGCTCAGTACAAAAAGAACTCGTTTTGTATAATTATTGGAGTCCGTACCTCCAAAAGTAATGAGGACTTCGTTTATCTGCTCGCCGGTCACTCTGGGCTCCAGCAGCAAAAACTCATCTCTCAGACAGTAGTAATCCTTACCGAAGTAACAATTGTCAGTGGTGCGTTTCCCTTCGTACAGTGCATTGATCACTACATCCGCCTGGGCTGCCCCCTCGCCCAAATCCTCAAAGTTCACTACAAAACGGCCGTTATCCTTGAGGTCGCTTATGTACTGTGCATCTGTGTCGAGAATGTCGTTGATAACGATATGTGGATTGAACTCCGTAAGTATTTCTTTGAACTCCGCTTCGTTATCGAAGATGCGATAACGATAAAAGCCGTCTGCAATTATTTGTGCACCAAGAGCGTGCTGCTTTTTCGCAACTAACAATAGGTCGTGGTCTATCAATTTGGAAGCCAGCATCAGAGTACGGTATATGTGTCCAAGACCGATTTCCTTGTGCCCGTCGGTTCGAAACAGAATCCGCTTTCGGCCCAGCAGTTTGTCTGCCAGCCACCAGTCCATGTAGCTGTCAATATCAACGGCCTCTGTATTGCTCACCACGAATAAATCAATATCCGGCCCAAATCTGCTGGTATTGGTAACATGTTGCCTTCTGGTAATTACGAAACCGCCGGTTTCTCGATAATTGGCTGGCAGGTACTGACGATTGACTCGCTTTTCATACAGGGGAACATATTTGCCACCCTCCATTGTCCAAGACAGATGCCTGTCGTCAACTACGGAAATTAAAGTGTCTGCACTGCTGCCGAAAAAACGCTCCAGCGCTCTGTCCACGGAGCGAAAGGAGAGCAGAGGGCTTGTCGGCTGCATGGTGATCACCACGTCATATCGGGTTTTTTCCTGCTCCTCGATGGTTGAAATGGCATGATGGATCACCGGATCGAGAGGGACATCATCCGCCGCGAGATGAACAGGTCGCGTCACCGCAACGCAGCCGGTGACCTCGGCCGCATGTCCGATTTCCTCATCATCGGTCGAAACGATGACTTTGTCTATCAGCCTGCATTTCAGGGCTGTTTCAATGGTGTAGGAAATCAGGGGCTTGCCGTGAAGAAATCGAACGTTTTTACGGGGAATCCCCTTTGAGCCTCCCCTTGCAGGAATAATTGCTATCGTTGATGGCTTTGTCACAGTTGATGTTCACGTGCAGATCGTTACAAAAAAACGCAATAATTCCTGCATTTTTACTATGTCTAGTTGAGCGCATGGGGTGTGTCAAGTCCAGAGGAATTCTGTATGGGTGTGGATGGCGTCAGGAATTGAGCCGTTCGGCCATGAATTCGAGCAGTCGTTCGGCCCGCTTTTCCCAGGTAAAACCTTGGGCGTCCAGGAGCGCATTTTTAGACAGTTTTTCAGCCAGGGTCTTTTCCTCAAACAACCGTCTCAGCGACTGCGCTGCCGCCTGCCGATCGTCCGGTTCCACCCTCAGAGAATTGTGTTCGTGTTTCAAAACCTCGGAGGTGTCGGGTAGATCAGGCGCCAAAATGGCCCTTCCGGCGGCGAGATAGGTAAAGACCTTCATCGGCAAAACTGTGCGACCGGCTACTTTGAGCGGCTGTGCCGTGGGTGGAATGAGTAGGACATCGGCGGCGGTCAAATGTAGAGGTACGTCCTTTATGGCTACACGTCCGGTAAGCAACACGTTGTCCAATTGCCTTGCCTTGGTGTTCGCCTCCATCTCGGCCGTCTCTTTCTCATTGCCACCGACCAATACAAAGAGCGTGTCAGGCAAATCCTCGGCCAGTTCGAGTATAGAATCCATGCCCTTGTCTTTGCGAATGTGACCGGCGTAAAGAGCAATATTTCGGCTTGGTGACCACGACAGTCTTTTCCTGGCTTCTGATTTGCTTGAAACTGAGTTGAAGTCAGACGGATCATACCCATTGGGGATCGCTCCAATGAGATCTGGAGTAACTCCCGAGTCGACCATCACCTGTTTCGCATAGGCGGAATGGGTCGATATCCCTAAAAACCGCTTGCCCTTGAGCGCAAAGCGCACAACGCGCCAGGCTCGCGGATCGGAAATCGGCAGCGCGCGATAGGTTTCGAATAAAACGGGCAGGCCCAATTGAGAGGTGGCCACAAGGGGCAATAGATTGCGCGTGTAGACCACATCGTAATCGCCGAGTGCAGCCTTGAGCGGCGCTGCCAGGCCATGAAAAAATTTTTCGACACGGAGGTTCGAGGCGGGCCACAAGAGAATATCGTGGAGTTCAAACCTGCCTTCGACATTGAAATAATCGCATATACGCGCCTTTCTTTGCTCCTTTGAAACAAAGAGATGCTTGGCCAAACGGGGCTGGATGAGATGCACCGTGGCCCCTAGGCCGCCAAGCGCGTCGATGGTTTTAACAACCTGCTGAACGTCCGTGTGCGGGGAGGGAAATCGTTCATCTGAAATGTAGGCGATTTTCGGTATCATGGGAGCTGTTTCTAGCACCAGCCGGCACAACGAGCAACAGTGGTCTAACTTTTCTTCTACAGTTTGGCGGAAGGATTTAGTCTGGATCACACTCCCGCGCCGAATGCGAAGAAAGCGATGAAAGCGGCGGCGATCACGTAGGCGGCGACCTTGATGTCTTTGAAACGGCGGGATGCCAGGTGGGTGACGACGTAGAGGATGAAGCCGATTCCGAGGCCGTTGGATATATTGTAGGTGGCGGTCATGGTCAGGATCGTGCCGAGGGCGGGGATGGCGATGACCGGGTCCTTCCAGTTGATATCGGCGGCGCCGGCGAACATGAGCGCGCCCACGACGATTAGCGCGGGAGCCGTGGCGATTGCAGGGACCGCTACGACGAGCGGGAAGAAGAAGAGGGTGAGCAGGAACAGACCCGCCGTGACCAGCGCGGTGCGCCCGGTCTTGCCCCCGGCCACGACCCCGGACGCGGACTCGATGTAGGTGGTGACGGTGCTCGTTCCGAGGAGGGCGCCGGTCATTGTGCCGATGGCGTCGGCGGCGAAGGCCCGGGCGGCACGCGGCAATACGCCGTCCTTTGTGATGTGACCGGTTGTGTAGCCCAGGGCCAGCAAGGTTCCCATGGTGTCGAAAAGATCGAGGAAGAGCATGGTGAACACGACAAGGATGATCTCCGGGCGGATCAGATCGGCCAGGGCCGGGATCGCGGCGCCCAGGGTCTCGGTGGGAAGGGAGGGGAGCGCGGCTACGCCGTCCGGCGGGGGCGAGGCCCCGGCGACGATAGCGATCGTAGTCGTGACGGCGATGCCGATGAGGATGGCCCCCGGAACGCGCGCGGCGAGCAAACCGGCGGTTAGCAGGAGACCGGCGACCGCGATCATGGTGGCGGGGGCCGTAAGATCTCCCAGGGTGATCATCGTCTCCGGGTGCCGGACAACCACCCCGGCGTGCTGGAGACCGATGAACGCGATGAATAGCCCGATGCCGGCCGCGATGGCGCATACCAGGCTTTTGGGGATCGCCGAGATGATCTTCTCGCGCAGCCCCACCAGGGAGAGCACCAGGAAAACCGTTCCCGAGACGAGTACTGCGGCGAGGGCCGTGGGCCAGGGTATTTCCAGCCGGCCGCAGACCGTGAACGCGAAGAAGGCGTTGAGGCCCATTCCCGGCGCCAGAGCGAACGGGTAGCGCGCCCACAGACCCATGACGATCGTGGCCACCGCCGCGCTCAGGCAGGTCGCGAAAAAGACATCGGTTCGAGGCATCCCGGATGCGGAGAGGATGGCCGGGTTGACGACGACGATGTACGCCATGGTGAGGAAAGTGGTGGCGCCGGCCCCGATCTCACGTCGCCATGTATATCCTGTGGGTTCGGATTTCGATTCGTGGGTGTTAGCGGTCATTGTTGCTTTTTCCTGTGAAGGAGCCTGGACAGGTTCTCCGAGGTGATCTCGGCAAGCCGCACGAGCCTGTGCCTGGGCGGGACTTCCTCGTCGATTCTATCCGCGTAGAGGATACCGATGGTCTTGTCGTGGATGGCCAGTGGAATGACGACCGTTCGATCGGGACGTCCTCCGAGGGATGCCGCCAGCACCGAATCGGCCGGGTTGCGCGCGAGAGGACCAAGGTGGATCTGCTTGTCCTTAACCGCCTTCGACAGGGTGGAAGGCGTGGACACGGGCACCCAGAAGGAGCGAGCGGCCTCGATGCTCGTGAAATCTCCCACGATGCTGAAGCCCCGGATCTCCGAGCGCCTGACCGTGAAGAAGACGGCCCGTTTCGCGAATCTGGTGAGAGCCTCCAGGGCCAGGGAGATGATCTCATCACGGTTCTTCGCCCGGCCTATTGCCGCTATGATCTCTCCCTCGGTGCGCTTGCGCTGTGCGGGTGTCGAAGGTGCTTTCGGTGTTTCCGATGCCGTCGCGCCGTACAGACCTGGGGAATTATCGTCGCTGATTTTTCCTCTTGGCCACATGTCCTTTTGGAGAGGCGGATCGGTTCTTTTGACGGAGTGGGCCGGTTTCGGGGCGGGAGGGGCAGCGGGCTTGCTCCAGGAATCGTACGCGGGTGTGCTCCGCGGAAGCTTGGCCTCCACCGGCGCCCCGACCTTGCCCGAAGTTCGCCTCTTTTCCCTGGTGACGGAGTGTGCCCTTTGGGGCGTCGATTCGAGCTTCGGCCTCGAGGGGATCCGCTTGACCAGAGGGATCGCCCTCACGGCGTCCTCGATCGAATGACCCGAGATCCCGCCGCTCGTTGATCGTGGGGCTGCCTCCACGTTTTGGTCCCCAACCGGTGCTTTGCCGGGCTTCGAGAAATCCCGGGTGATCCGCTGGAAGAGCGGCAACGGCTGCTCGTCCGGTTGCGCCGGTTCGGGGGGCGTGGATAGTTGTGCGTAGTAGATATCGAACGCCCACGAGATATCGAGTTCGGACACCAGGGCGGGGATGACGGCGCGTCCCGTGTGGTGGGCCACTTCCTGAATCACGTGGTTGTTGGACGGGTCGGTCATCCCCAGCACGAGCTTGTCCCCCTGGAAATCGAGGGGGAGGATCCTCAAGGACCTGGCGAGCTTCGGTGCGATCATGGCAATGGCAGCGGGGTGTATGTTCGCGAGCCTGTTTTTGGGCCAGTGGGCCACGGGGAAACGGCGGGCGATGAATCGCGCCAGCTCCTCGTCCGGCAGGATCCCCTCGGTAACCAGGTAGTGCCCGATGGTGCCGCCGTGGGACGACTGGTGCAGCGTGGCCCTGTCGAACTGGTCACGTGAAATCAGTCCCTCGCCCAGAAGCATCCTGATGGCCTGTGTCATTGGCGCCATCTTAGCAGGGAGGACGTGGGTCGGAAAGGGGGCTTGTGGAGGACGAAAGTAGATGCTGGACGCGGATGGTCCGATGCATTTAGGATTGTCCATGGAACCGGAGGAATAAAAAAGATGAGATCGTCGATTCACGCGATTATGTTTCTGTTGTGCGCTCTGGCTGCGGCTGCGTGCTGGGGCGAGGTAAAGGACATCTATCCCACGGACGGCGGCGGCACCGATACGGATACGGATACGGACGAGGAGCCGGTGGAGCCCGAGATGTTCCCGGAGGGCGGAACCGGTGGAGGTCCCATAGCTGGGCGCGTCAACGTGTACGTTTTGGGGGAGGTCGGCGGATTCGTCCTGCCAGGCGCGAAGGTGATGGTCGAGAGCTCGGAAGGAATTATCACCGGGGAAACAGACGATAGCGGCCTGGCCCAGATCGATCAAGAAGGGCTCGAGGGGCCTGTGGACATCCATGTGCTTTGCGATGACTTCGTTCTGGAGTCGCTCATAGGAGTGGACGCCTCAAATGTCACGATGGTGTTGCGCCCCTTGTCGTTTGCTTCTCCGGAAACAGTTACGATATCCGGGACGCTTCTCGACATTGATCTTCTTCCGCCTCCGGAGGCGGACAAGCACCGGATCGTCCTTGTTCGTTTCGGGATACCCAAAGAGGAGATGCTGTCCACCAGAGACGGCCGGTTCGATCCCGTGGGTCCGGGCGAGGATTGGGTGCTCACGGACACGGAGGATCACGAGTTCGAGCTGGAGGCGCTCCGCAAGCCGGGGATCCTGTACGTGGTTGGAGGTCTGGTCTGGACATACAACACGCCGGATTTGAACGACGATACCATCGAGTGGTTTCGCATGGGGATGGTCAAGGGGCTGGATACCGGCGGCGGCGACTCGCTCGACAACGTAGACCTGTCCCTGGACACCGGCCTCATCGACAACATCCTCGTCGATTTTTCACAAAACGCTGTGCCTAACGCATACACAACCAAGAACGCGTACCTGGGTCTGGACTTCGCGGCCGAGGGGACCGTCTGGTTCGAGTACGCCTCCACCGGCGGCTCGTTCCTGTTCGCCGTACCACTGTACGATGGTGACATCGGCGAGGCCGACATCCTGCTTGTGGGATCCGGCGGGCAACCGGTTGAACCGGGGGATGAGGATATTCCCGGGATCGATATGCCCATGGCGTACAGATTCGATCGCGGGCTCGACAATTTCAACGGATTTTCCGAGATGGCCCTGCCCATGCTGGCCATTCCCTCCCCCGCGCTCGGCATCGACTGGGACGGGAACGCCCTCGACTCGCTTCCACCGCCGGCCATCTCCATGGGGCTGATCGTGTGGGACGACCCGTCCGGATCGGAGTTCTGGCGGCTCACGTCCGCGGGTGCGCTTCCCATGAACATTCCGCTCCCCGACCTGCCGTCCGACTGGGACTGGAGCGGGGTGCCCGCCACCGGGGTGAACATCAGCATCTCGGTCTCGACCTTCGACGCGGACATGAACGACATGATCTTTTCCGACTATCCGGGGATCGTCGACAGCCTGGCTGTGAATGAAGAGCTCTTCTAGGAGATCTTTCGGATGGAATACACCTTCACCAAGATGCACGGTCTGGGAAATTGCTTCATACTGATGGACGATCGGTGGAAAGATGGGGTCAAAACCCTCCACTTGACATATGTAAGTTACGGACAAAAGGAAACAAAGGGGCATGCTAGGTTCAAAGACACCACTAGCGCATGGAGAAGGGGTCAGTGGTAGAGTCGGGGATATATGTCAAGTGGAGGGTTTTGACCCCATGTATCTTTGGAGAAGGGGTCAGTGGTAGAGTCGGGGATATATGTCAAGTGGAGGGTTTTGACCCCATGTATCTCTGTCTCATGTACCCCGGCACCATCGCAATCGGCAAGCTGTCTTTCAACTCCGACACCGGGCACCTGGTGACCGGCACCAAGATCGTCGGCGAGACCGACGACTTCGACCTTGAAATCTGGAACATGGACACCAATGCCCGCACCACCATCAGAAGTGCTCCGGGCTCACAGCTTATGCCCGACGCCTCGGGGCATCTCATCTCCTATTTCGACCGTGAGCTGCACGGCCTTCCCGGCGCCGGGGATTGCGAAATCCGCGTCATCGACCAACAGACCGGGGACTTGCGCGTGGTGCTGCCGTGGAACACCTGGTACAGCCAGGGTATCTGGGGCCATTGGGTGGCGGCCAATAACTACGGCGCCTGGGGAGACAGCATCATCCTTTGCGATCTTCTGGCCGGAGGGCTCGTCGGCGCCGACGGCCACGTCATCCCGCTCGCCGTGCCCGACGGAGGAGTGGGCGACGCCGGCATGGATGGGGGGAAGTAGAGGTAATATAGTGATGTCATACACCTTCACCAAGATGCACGGTCTGGGAAATTGCTTCATCCTGATGGACGATCGGGGCGATCGGATATCGAGGGGCCTGAAGATCTCGGATCTGGCCGTCGCGGTTTGCTCCCGCGATTTCGGCATCGGCGCGGACGGGCTCATCCTGATCCGCGAGTCGGCCACCGCCGATTTCCAGATGGTCATCATCAACGAGGACGGCTCCACGGCACAGATGTGCGGCAACGGTATTCGCTGTTTCGCGCGTTTTGTTGTGGAAGAGGGGATCACCGACAAGACCAGGCTCTCCATCGAAACCTTCGCTGGAATCATCCGCACGGAGCTGCTCGACGACGGCCTTGTCCGGGTGGACATGGGAGAACCCGGGTATGACCGCGCGGGCGTCACGGTTGGGTGCAGGAGGTTCACTACCGTGTCCATGGGCAATCCCCACGCGGTGGCGTTCGTCGAGAATTACAGCTTTGACTGGCGCGTGGAAGGTTCCGCGGTGGAGACGGACGAGGCCTTTCCCCAGAAGACCAACGTGGAGTACGTGAAGGTGATCGGGCCGGCCGAGGCGGACATGAAGGTGTGGGAGCGCGGTTGCGGCGAGACGATGGCGTGCGGCACGGGGGCGTGCGCGGCGGCGGTGGCGGGGGCTATCGACGGGAAATTCGAGCGCGTTCCTGTGACCATACACCTGCCCGGGGGCGATCTCCTGATCCACTGGAACGAGGACAACCGCGTCATGATGACCGGCCCGACTGTCAGGGTGTGCGACGGGATTTTCTTTTCATGTGTGTCCACTTGAGGCATCTTCCGGCTTTCGTGCCGCGCCCTGAATAGAGCGCGGTCAGGATTAGCTTTGGTCCCGTGAAGTCTGGGAAGCCACCGCCCAAGCCCCAGGGCTTGTGCGCGAAGCGCGCATCGTGGCCGCGGGTTTCAAACCCGCGGGACGGATTTTGCGTTTTCGATCAGCTCGGTCAGAGAAAGGTCGTCCGATTCGAACCGGTCGGCGACAATCTCGAAAGGGCTTAGTTCGTTTCCGTGCTCGTAGACGATCACTGAGCGGTCGATAGACAGGCTCACCTTCCATGAACCGTCCTTCGCGACCTCCGATTGCCCCACGAGCAGGGCGATTTCGTCGAATAGCTCCCTCGCGGCGTCCGGGTCCTTCGAGATCCACTCATCGAGGATCTCCAGGTTTGGAGGGAAACCGGGAGGGGCGCCGTTCTCGCCGATTTCCTTTTTTGCCATCTGAAATGCGCGCTTCTCAAACTCCCTGCCGCGCTCGCCGGAGGTCACCTGCGCAAGGAGGGCGCCCACGCCTTTCGCCTGCTCCTCTGCTTCGGCGTCGTCCTTTTCTCCGAGGCGGTCCAGCCACTCCCGGCATTCGTCGAAGCGGAACCCCTTGCCGCAGAGGATGGCCAACTCCAAGTCGGCCCTGGCGTTTTCCGGATCGGCGAGCACCACCAACCTGAAAGCTTCCTGTGCTTCGTCCTCACGGCGCAGGGCGTCGAGGATCTTGCCCCTGGTAAAGGCGTAGATGGGGAGCAGGGATTGGTGGAGGCTTTTTCCGGTCTTCTCAAGCAGGTCCAGGGCTTTTTGGGGATTGCCGTCCGTGAGCAGCTGGCCGGCCTCGCCGATCTTCTTCGCGGCGCGAAAACGGCGAAAGTAGAACAGCCGGATGACGGCCTCGAAGATCTTCCAGAACACCTATTTCTTCTCGCCGGGCTTCTCGCCGGGCTTTTCGTCGGCTTTTTCCTCGGGCTGTTCCGACTCTGTGCCCTCCTTTTTTTTGAGCCCGTTCTTCTCGCGGATGATCTCTTCGATCTTCGCCGCGATGTCCTTGTTGCTCTTCATGAACTCCTTGGCGTTCTCCCGACCCTGGCCGATGCGGGTGCCCTGGAACGAGTACCATGCGCCGCTCTTTTCGATGATGTCGCCCGCCACGCCCATGTCGACGAGGCAACCCTCAGCGCTTATCCCCTCGCCGTACATGATGTCGAACTCGACCTCGCGAAAAGGCGGAGCCATCTTGTTCTTGACAACCTTTACCCGTGTGCGGTTGCCCACCACCTGGTCGCCTTGCTTGATGGCCCCGATCCGCCGGATGTCCAGCCGCTGGGATGCGTAGAACTTGAGCGCGTTTCCGCCGGTGGTGGTCTCCGGGCTGCCGAACATGACCCCGATCTTCATGCGGATCTGGTTGATGAACATGATGCACGTGTGCGACTTGGCCAGGTTCCCGGTGAGCTTTCGCAGGGCCTGGCTCATGAGACGCGCCTGCAGCCCAACGTGGGAGTCTCCCATTTCTCCCTCGAGCTCGGCGCGCGGTGTGAGAGCCGCAACCGAGTCGATGACGATCAGGTCCACCGCCGACGACTTGACGAGCATGTCGGTGATCTCGAGGGCCTGCTCGCCGCAGTCCGGCTGGGAGATGAGTAGATCCGAGGTATTCACGCCGAGCCTGCGGGCGTAGCTGATGTCGAGGGCGTGCTCCGCGTCGATGAAGGCGCAGATCCCGTCCTGGAGCTGGGCCTGGGCCACCGCGTGGAGGGTGAGTGTGGTCTTGCCCGAGGCTTCCGGCCCGTAGATCTCGACAATTCTTCCCCTGGGATATCCGCCCACGCCGACAGCCACATCCAGGTTGACGGCGCCGGTCGGGATCACCTCCACGCCGTCCATGAGCGTCTGCCCGTCGCCGAGGCGCATGATGGCGCCCTTGCCGTAGTTCTTCTCTATGGCGCTGATGGTGAGCCCCAGATCCCGATCCCGATTCTTGTTTTTGTTTGCTGACATCTGTTGATTACTCCTTGGTCTCACCGCCGGGGCCGGCGGGCTGTGTTTCACTGGCCGGCCGAGGTGCCCGGCCGAGCAGGGGAAGACTCCACAGCAAGTGATAGTCCGCTCCGGCCGCATTCAGGGCGCTGCGATAGCATACGAGATCGCGTATCTTCGAGCGCCCGAACACCACCTTGTCGCTTTCTTCGAGGCACCCGAACAAGGCGGCGGCGTCGCCGCTCTTGATCCTTCCGATGGTCACGTGCGACTTGAAGGGCCTGCTGTCTGTTTTGAATCCCGTTTCCTCGAGGACTTTGGAGAGTGCCGTATACAGGCGCTCCAGATGCGAGCCGTCGCTGTGAACCCCCGCCCAGATGACCTGGGGGTTCCTGGTGTCCGGGAACACCCCCAACCCCGCAGTCTCCATCTCGAAGGGCGGGAATGAGCGCGTCACTTGTTCCACGGTGTCCTTGACAGCCTGTATCATGGGCTCGGTGAGCTCGCCGAGAAAACGCATGGTCAGATGCATGTTCTGGGGAGGTACCCATTTGACCGTTATCCCCGTCTCCTCGCACTTGCCTCGCAGGATTCGCTGCTCCCGATCAATCGAACGTACGGAGTGCAGGTCGATGTTGAGGGCGAGGAAACTCCGTATTGCCTTCATCTCTCCTCCAATATGATAGTCAGCGCCATTCGCATGGCCATCCACGCGGCCGCCTTCTTGACCCTCGCGCGATCATAGCCTTTGAACCGGTGCTCACGATGCTCGATCCCGCCTCCGTGAGCCACGGCGATGTGCACCAGGCCGACGGGTTTTTCTTCCGTTCCGCCCCCCGGACCCGCCACGCCCGAGGTAGCCAGAGCGATATCGCTGTGCAGGAGTGTCCTCGCACGCTCTGCCATGGCGGTCGCCACCTGTGCGCTGACGGCGCCGTGATCGAGGATGAGCTGCTTGTCGACACCGAGCAAGTCGATCTTCACATCGTTGTCGTAGGACACAACCGCTCCCCTGAAATACGCCGAGGAACCCGGCACTTGAGTGATCTCGTGGCCGATGAGCCCACCGGTGCAAGATTCGGCGACGGCCATGGTGAGCTGCTTGTCCAGGAGTGCGCGGCCCAGGGCGGTGGGAATGTTGATGTCTTCCCACGCAAAAACAGTCCCCTTCAGGGTCTTTCGAGCATGCGCCAGGGCTGCGTCGAGGGTGGCTGCGTTCGGAGCCCTGAAGGTAATGGATATCTCGGGGAACGACGGTCGAAAAGCCAACTCGATACCCGGGTGAGACGCCGGGAACTCGGCCAGAGCCGCCTGGATATCGGACTCGCCCATGCCGTAGCACTTGAATGTGGAAATATGTTGCTTCGAACTCTGGTCTTCGAGAATTGGAAGAATGCTATTCTCGAACATGGGCTTCATTTCCACGGGAACCCCCGGAAGAAAGAAGGCGTGCGCGCGTCCGGTTCGCAGGGCGAAACCCGGGGCGGTGCCGACGGGGTTGTCGACGATCTCGCAGCCCTGCGGCAGATCCGCCTGCTTGAGATTTATCTCGTTCATGTGTTTGCCGAGACGTTTAAAGACGGCAGAGATCCGGCGGACCGCGTCATCGGAACGGACAAGCGGGAGATCGGCCGCCGCAGCCGCGGCGCGGGCGGTGATGTCGTCGACGGTGGGTCCCAGTCCACCCCCGACTACCAGTAAATCGAACGAGCCGTACGCCTGTCGGAAGACAGAAACCAACCCATCATGATCGTCCGGCGCGACAATGATTCTGGATACGTCGAGGCCTCGTTCGTGTAGGCGAGAAGCAATCCATGCGGCGTTGGTGTCTGCGATGGCGCCGCGCAGCAACTCGTTCCCGGTGCTGATGATAGCTATTTCCATGTGTCCGATTCCTGATACATCTCATCGCCTTCGCAGACTACTGAACAAAAGACCAGTAATGGGTGTTTAGCGTGTCCGGACTTGAGGGTCAAGAAAAACCTGTTGTTGTGGATGCTCGAATTTCCTGGGAAAATACTCGTTAATGCGGCCCCCATCAACTTCCCCTTCCCCTCGCAGGGGAAGCCTGCCCGCCATAGCCTTGGCGAAGGAGGGGCCGGGATGGGGTTAATGACCAGGAAAGGAATTGAGATGAGCATCGATGGAACCGGCGGGAAATTGGTAATGGTCGCCGTGGCGGTGTTGTTGTGCGGAGGCGCGGTTGCGGCCTTCTTGATTCTTGGCGGCGATGAGGATCCGCCGGTGGAGGCGGATGGCAAGTCCACAACCTCATCAAGACGCAGAAGCCCCCTGGGCAGGAGGATGCGCAATGGAAGGAGATAAAACAGATAAACAAGCGGTACGAGAACGGGCTCCAATCGGTGATCGACCTGTACCCGTTTCTGGGGATCGAACCGATGGAGACACCGTGAGCGGTTGACGAGGCAGTAGTTATTCGTCGAGGATTGCGAACGGCAGCCTGGCCTGGGGCGCTCCGTGATCCGAGACGGCGAACGGCAGCACCGCCTTGAGAGCACTCTTCATTTCCGTGCTTCCAAGAAGCGCATCCAGCGGTGTAGTGGTGTCTGTTGACGCCTTCATCAGGCCGATTAGCCGTCGCAGGAGACCCTTTTTTACCTTTGGAACATGGTAGACCCTGGTGCTCTTGCTCACAAAGCCGACATTGCGAGCGTAGTTCAACGCTTCGGGATAACCTCCGAGCTCGTCTACCAGGAGATGATGCTTCGCGTCGGCTCCTGACCAGATCCGGCCGCGCCCGCGCTTGTCCACGATCTCGCGGGTGAAACCGTTACCGCGACCCTCGACCACGCGATCAAGGAACAGGTTGTAGTACTCGCGAATCTGGCCGAGCAGTTTGCGTCGTTCTTCCGGGGTATACGGCCGGGTCCAGGACTCCATGTCCGAGTGGGAGCCCCGCTTGAAGGTCGTGATGTCGATGCCGATCTTTCCGAGGAGCCCGGACACGTCGGCCTTGCCGTAGAAGATGCCTATGGAGCCCGTCAGGGTGGTAGGTTCCGCGTAGATGACGTCGGCGGCGGACGCGATGTAGTAGCCCCCCGAGGCCGCCACCGATCCCAGAGAAGCGATCACCGTTTTCTTCTCTCTCAAGGCCATAACCTCGCGCCAGATCATGTCCGAGGCGAGCGCCGATCCTCCCGGGCTGTTGATCTTGAGCACGACCGCGGTGATTTCCGGGTTTTCGGCGAGCTTTCGCAGCTCCTCGGTCATCGTTTTGGCGCCGGTCATCCGGATATTGAAGAATGGAACATCCACGCTTTCGCCGTCGATAATGTCACCGTCGATGTGCACCACCGCGACGGCCGGAGCGTCGATGTAGGATCTGTGTCGCAGGCGATCCTTGCCGTATTCGTCGTTCACCGCCACCGGTCCGTCGGACAGGGTCTGCAGCTCTTCATTCAGCTTGTCCGCAGGTACCACCCGATCCACAAGGCCGGCCGCCAACGCCTCCGACGAGGTGTAGGGCCCGTCCTCGATCACATTCCTTGTCGCATCATGACCGGAAAATCCCCGGTCTCTCTCCAGGTTGGCGATCACGTGCGCGTAGACCGAATCGAGGTAACGCTCGGTAGCCTGTACGGAGGGATCTGTAGGGGATGTTCTCGTAAAGGTTTCCGGAGCGCTCTTGTACTCGCCGATGCGAACGATGTCCGCCTGAATCCCGATCTTGTCGAAAAGGTTCTTGAAATGGACGGACTTCATGGACATCCCCGCGAGGCGAATGCCCCCTGCCGGGTTGATCCATATCTCCCTGGCGGGGGCGCAGGCCAGATAGACCGAGGATGTCGCCTCCGTGAGGTAACAGACCGTCTTCTTTCCCGCCGCGTTCATTTCGCGAATTCGCCGCCTGATGTCCAACGCCTGATCGAGGTTGATGGTCTTCGCGTCGGGCCGAAGCACGAGGATATCCACGGCCTTGTCGTCCGTGACGCGATCCATCAGAGCCATCAACCGGGCCTCGCCGTAGGAATCGATGCGCTTTTCGATTTCGAAGAGCACCGCGCGGGTGGGAGGAAGATGGAAGGGCAGCGATGGAGCCTCGTCGCCGGAGATGCGCACGGCCCAGGACAGGGCCTCGAAGCCGCGCCCGTCCTTCGGGGATAGCTTGAAGTGGCTGCCCGCCCGCATACCGAGGGGGAAACGCCGGGAGTCTATGGAGAGCGCGAAATCAAGGAAATAGCCGTTGTCGATGTCGTCGTCGCGGAGTCCCTCGGCACCGAAACGGGTGCGGAGCATGAGGCCGTCCACGAGCATCCACGAGAGGAGGGCGTTCACGTCGGTGCGCCGAAAGGACCTGTCCTCGAAGGTTCCGGGGCTGCCGATGAAGACCTTGCTCTCGCCGTAAAGATAGTTCAACTCGCCGCCGATGGCCAGGCGGTCCGTGCCCAGCGGGCGAATCGTGAGGGCAACGCCGAAGCGTCTTGGAACGTTCTCGATCCGCGACGGGATCCGTGCTCCGGCCCTGGATTCGGTGGCGTTGAACGCGACCTCGGGCCTGTTGGCGTCGCCCAGGGTGACGGCCATGGCCAGGTAGTTTACGGGGCGAACGGTCAGGAAGAAGTCGAAGGTATCGATATCGCCGAGATCGTAGTAGAAAAATGTTCTGTACGCGACGCCGAAACCGAGAGCGCGGATCGGGTTGAGCGAAAGCCCCATGGAGAAACGCATCCTGTTGTCCAGGCCCTGCCACTCCTCGATATCGCCCGGTGGTGTCAGGAACTCGGTGGCAAGGGCGAGGCCGAGAGGACCGATGGGAAGGGCGAGGAAGAGCCCGTGTCCCTGACCGGCGAGATGTCGCTGATCGGCCAACCAGGAGCCGGCATACACGAAGCTCCAGGAATCGAGGAAGCCGATGTTCGCCGGGTTCACGGACAGGGCGGTTGCGTCGTTCACCTCGGTTGTGGATGACGCGGGAAGCACGACACCCTCCGTTGCACGAGTGTTGACGACATTCTGTGCCGAGGCGCCGCTCGCGATCGCCGTGATCACCAGCAGGAGCGCCGCAAAAAAACAATTCGAAGCAAAGCGAACCATTTCATTCCTCCTCGCGTGCTCGAAAACGAACTCGGGAAATCTTACCACTTAATGTAATGTGTTGCACCACATCGTCGATAAACCTTTTTTTGCCTTTTCATTGTTGCAAATGTGCACTACATATTAGGCCATACGGAATTTGCCATACATTGGTCCGGCAATATGTCATTGACCATGCATGTATGGTGATGGATAGTGTTGTGGTGTCGTGGATGGTTAGCCGTTTGTTTGAGATCTACCCAAGGGCCGGGAATGTCCCCCGGTCGACGAGGGGTTTTGCATGAAGATTAAGCGTTTGGATGTGTCCGGTTTCAAGTCGTTTTGCGATCAGACGCGCATAGTGTTCGATAGCTCGCTCACCGCGGTTGTAGGCCCCAACGGTTGCGGGAAGAGCAACATCGTCGACGCCATCAGATGGGCTTTGGGAGAGCAGTCCGCGATGAACCTTCGCGGTCGGGGAATGGACGATGTCATCTTCAACGGTACGAAATCCCGCGGGCCCAAGTCCATGGCCGAGGTTACCCTAACCTTCGCCAACGACGACGGCCTTTCGCACCCCACTTATGTAGAATACCCGGAGATTACGGTGACGCGACGTCTGCACAGGGACAGCACCAGCGATTACCTGATCAACAAGGCTCCATGCCGCCTGAAGGACATCACCGAACTCTTCCTGGGCACCGGCGGCGGCGCCAAGGCGTATTCGATTATCGAGCAGGGACGAATCGAGTTGATAGTGAGTTCCCGTTCGGAGGATCGACGGGCCATGATCGAGGAGGCGGCCGGGATCACGCGGTTCAAGAAGGCCCGTCAGACGGCGTCGCGCAAGATGGACAAGACCCGTCAGAACCTGCTTCGTATCACCGATGTGGTGGCCGAGATGGAGAGGAATCTGTCGGGCCTCAAGCGACAGGCCAAAAAGGCCGAGCGTTTCAAGCGATACGCCACGGAGCAGCGCGACCTTGAGGCCTACATCGCAAGCCACAGATATCTGGAACTGTGCGCCCGCAAGAAGTTGGTCGTCGCGAACCTCGCACAGGCCGATGCTCTCGCGGGCGAGTCCAGGAGTGATCTGGAAAACAAGGAGGCCGGCGTTACGAGCCTCAGGCTCGAGGAAGCGGCCGCGAGGAACACTCTGGAGGAGGGCAAGGCGCGAGCTTACGAGGTAGACGGCGAGATTCAGATGATCGAGGCGAAAATCAATCATCTTATTGAAACCATGGAGCGCCTGAACCTGGAGGAACAAGGCAACGTAGAGCAGGAGGCAGCCGCCGAGCGAAAGAAAGCGGCCCTCGATGAGGAACGCGGGGTTCTGTTCACGAGAATCGACGCTATCAAGCAGGACGCGATGGCGACCACCGCCCAGAGGGAGGAGGCCGAGCGATTGGCAAGCGAGGCCAGGGTGCAGCTGTCCGTGCTCGGCAAGGATTTCGATGCCAAGCGCGACGACATGTCTCGCGCCCGGGCGCGTGTTGCCGCATCCACGAGCGCACTCGAGAACCTCCGACTCCGCGTCGATGAGGCGGAAGCCAGGCTCATGACCACACGTTCCGAGCGCGGCGACCTCGAGGATAGGATCGCCGAGTTGTCGATGATGCTGTCGGACCTCAAAGGACGATCCGAACTCATGGAGGGATCCCTCGAGAGCACGGTGGCCGTGGTAGAGTCCGAGAGCACCGCGTTCGAACAGCTCAGATTGAGCCTGGACGAGTGCGATGAGGCAAGACAGGCGGTGCGGGACGATCTGCAGTCCAAGGTATCGCGCCTCGCTTCCCTCGATGAGATGCATACCGGGCTCGAGCGCCACGATCGGTCCGTTCGGGAAGCGGTGGAAGCGTTGCGCGAAGAGGACGGCATGGCGTTCTCCGGTCTTTTTGTAGATTTCATCGAATGCCCGGCGCAGTACGAAGTCGCCCTCGCCTCGGTCCTGGCGGATAGGCTGCAAGCGCTGGTCACCGACAACCACGAGACGGGCATGATGATGCTGAACTGGCTGGCGCGACGGGACCTCGGCAGGGTTACGGCGCTTCCCCTGACCGGCACCGTCGACAGCGAGTCGGTGCCCGGCTCAATAGATGGGCCCGGAGTTGTCGGAAAACTGACCGATTTCATCCGGGTGGATCCGATAGTCGGAGAGATCGCCGACTGCCTGCTCGGTGGCGTGTACATCGTGGAGAGCATCGATGATGCCAGGCGCATATGGGAATCCGACGGCGGTCACGCGACGGTTGTCACCAGTGATGGGCAGCTGCTCGATGCGGCCGGTGTCATGCGCGGCGGACGGGCCAACTCCCCGGGGGCGGATCTTCTGGGCCAGAAGCGGGAGATCCGGGATCTCGAGAAAGAGGTGTCCTCCTTGAGGGCTCTGCACGATGATCTCGATTCCCGTTTCGGGACCACCAAGGAGGAGCTCTTGAGGCGCAGAGACGCTGCTGAGAATGCCAAGCAGGAGGCGCAACAGCAGGAGGTCGTGCTGGCGGAGGTTCGAAAGGACACCCTGAGGGCAAAGGAGGACCTGGAGGCGGATCGACAGCGGCTCGATGGGCTTGATCGAGAGATCTCTCATCAGAAGGCGCTGGTTCGCGAGGCCGTCGAGGACAGGGATCTCGCGCAAAAAGAGATGAAGTCGGCGCGCGAGGAGATCGAGGCGCTCGACAAGATAATCTCCGAGTACACGGCGACCATCGAGGGGTGCAGGGACGAGGCGGATCGGCTGGCGGCGGCAGCGACAGACGCTCGGGTGAAGGAGGTGCGGTTCGAGCAACAGCACCAGACTGCGCTCGATCGGGAGAACCAGATAAGCGCGTCGATTCTGGAGATCGACGAAGAGGTGGAGCAGCTCGCCCGGAAGAAATCCTCCGTTTCAAAGGAAATGGGAAGAGCGGCGGGCCAGGTGGTTCAATTGAGGGAGAGCCTCTACGGCACCCTGGAGGAAGTCGATTGTCTCGACGGGCAGATGAAGGATCTGGCCCGAGCCCTCGATTCCTCGTCCCACGCGCTCCTGGAGGCCGAGGCGTCGCTCAAGGATCAACGCAAGGTCGTGGAGGCGGCCCGGGCGAAGGTATCCGAGCTTCACATGCGCGAGCAACAGGCGCAGATGGATGTTTCGCATCTTCTCGAAAGCGTCTACGAGCGATTCAATGAGGATCTGCTTCTGGTCATAGGGGACTACCACCTCAGGCCGGTTCCGGGGCAGGACGTCCGTCTTAGAATCGAGGATCTCAAGCGCCTTATAGAGAGAATGGGGGCCATCAACCCGGCGGCCATCGAGGAGTACGAGAACACCGTGGAGCGCTACGAGGAAAAGGTGAAGCACAAGGCCGACGTGGAGCAGGCCCTCGAAGATCTCGAGGCGGCCATCGCCAGGATGGACAAGGACTCACGTCGACTGTTCAAGAAAACCTTTGCCTCCGTGAACGAAAAATTCCAGCAGATTTTTCCACGGTTGTTTGAGGGAGGCCAGGCAAGGCTGGTGCTCACGGATCCCGACGACATGCTGGAGACCGGGGTGGACATCATCGCCCAGCCCCAGGGAAAGAATCTGGGCAGCATCGAGCTGATGAGCGGAGGCGAGAAGGCGCTCACCGCAGTGAGCCTGTTGTTCGCGCTCTTCCTGCACCGTCCGAGTCCGTTCTGCTTGCTGGACGAGGTGGATGCTCCCCTCGACGAGGCGAACGTGAGCCGGTTCGTGGAGCTGGTCCGGGAGCTGACCGATCGCTCCCAGTTCATCGTCATCACGCACTCCAAGGTCACCATGGAGGGGGCCGACACCCTCTACGGCGTAACAATGCAGGAGCGGGGTATTTCCAAGATGGTTTCGGTTCGACTGGTGCGCAGCGATGCGGCCGCAGTAAACGAATAGTGCCTGCTCGTTTTTTTTAACAACATATCGTGACTCGTGCGTCAAATAGTATGGCGGAACGGGGTTCTTGCCTTGATTTATGGGGAATGCTAGTTTCGGTTTCGGCAAGAGGGTGACATGAATGGCTGACAAAACCGGCATTGTGCTCGACGGGAAGTACGAGATCGTGCGCCTGATTGGCGAGGGCGGGATGGGATCCGTCTACGAGGCCAACCACAAGCTCATCGGAAGGAAACTGGCGGTCAAATTCCTTCATCCGCAGTATGCATCCAGCGATGAGGTCGTCACCAGGTTCCAGCGCGAGGCACAGGCCGCGGCCCAGATAGGTCACGAGAACATCATCGAAGTGACGGACATGGGCACCGACGAGGACGATTCCCCATACCTGGTTATGGAGTTCCTGGAGGGTTGCGATGTCAAGCAGCTCATCGAGGCCGAGGGCGTTCAGTCTTCCAAGCGCACCGCGCACATCATGGTTCAGGCCCTCAGCGCGCTCCAGGCGGCTCACGATGTGGGGATCATTCACCGAGATCTCAAGCCGGAGAACATCTACCTCATAGAAAAGGGGGGCAACCCCGATTATGTCAAGCTGCTCGATTTTGGAATTTCAAAGTTCAGGGCCCTCGAGACCGATGGGGTCAAGGGATTGACGCAGACCGGAACAGTGCTCGGAACGCCTCACTACATGTCTCCCGAGCAGGCGAGGGGGGAACAGAATCTGACGCCCAGGTCGGACATCTATGCCATGGGCGTAATTCTATACCAGATGCTGACCGGGGAGCTGCCCTTCGACGCTCCCAACTACAACGCCCTGCTCATCAAGATCCTGACGGAGGAGCCCGATCCGCCCAACCATCTCAATCCGGATCTTCCTGAAGAACTCGTGAAAACAATTGAAACAGCCATGGCCCGGAACGCGCAGGACAGGTTCGAGACTTGCGACGATTTCCGGAGTTATCTCATCCCGTTCGCTCCAGACTCCAACAGCATCGGTCGTATGTCCACGGCTTCCCGTACGGTCATCCGGCAAGCGTTGTACAGCAGCAAGACGCCCTTCGAGATGACCCAGAGCGGCATCGACGGGCAAAAGAGTAAAAAGATCCCCATCATAATCGGTGGTGCTGCCGCCGCTGTTGCCGCGCTGGCGGTAGGCGGATTTTTCATCTTCGGTGGAGAGCCAGGCAAGCCCGAGATCGATCCCGTGCCGGCGAATATTCCGGTTAAGGTTCCCGAGCCGATCGTCCAGGATGAAACCGCGAAGAACGATGGAGGAGCCGAGGAGACCGGGGAATCTGCCAATGCCGTCGCCACTGTTCAGCTCAGTATATCGGCTGCCCCACCCGATGCGGTCATCAAGATTGACGGAGCCGGCGTCGGAGCCAATCCGTTCGAGGGGCCCTTCGCGCGAAGCGATATGATGCGAAGTGTCGAGGTGACGGCGCAGGGGTACGAGCCCGTTAAAGAACTCGTGAAGTTAAACACTGACATCGTGCTTACGTACAAACTTGAGAAAATCCAGGCCGTGAAGAAGCAGGGCGGTAGAAAGTCGAAGCACGAGGAAGAAGAGGTTGCCGCACCTTCCGGCAAGCCCACGAAGGACGGGAAAAAGAAAACCAGAAAGATCGATTATGACGATCCGTGGGATCAGTGAAGTAGTTAGTACCTCGTCAACCGCTGACGAGGCACCGGCAAATTTTTTTTGGGAAATATTGTCCAGGTTCTCAATTATTGTCTGGATGAAAAAAGTTCCAAACTATAAAAAAATTGCGAGGCGCGGTACACACTGCAAAATTGGCAGGGATACCCGGCATCCTTCCATGGTTCGCTGATCGATATTATTTCACCGGGCGGCCTGATACCCAAACTATCTTTAATAATTGCAATAATAACGAAGACCATAAGTGTTCAACGTTTTTTGACATCCATTTTTATTTCGTTATTGAGTCACTATTAGTTATCATATCGCATGGTACGAAATTTGCTTTTTTAGTAGTGAGCCGGTGTCTGTTACCGGTTTTCGAGGTATTCGCTGCGACTTTTTTGGGAGAAGGTGGCAACATGAAATTGATGTTTTCACAGTTTTTCGCTTCGCTGATCTCCGGGATCGTGTTCCTGGGCGTTCTCGGAGGAGGTTTCGGAGTGTTCGAGGTCGCCGCCGACGAGTGCTGCACCGAGGCGGGGTACGCAGACGAATGCTGGTGGGAGTCGGCGGAAGACGACGGTGTTACCTGCGTCACCAATTCGGACTGTGACATCACTTGCGACAAGACGGTGACAGATCCCTCGAATTCGAATGTGGGTCTGTGCGCCTGCACGAGTGACGCCGACTGCGTGAGCGGTGTTTGCGACGTGGATAACCGGTGCGGCCCATCCTGGTGCAACGGTTATCTGATTTGCTCGTGTTTCGGCGGATGCATCAATGCCGAGCTCGGTACCTATGTCAATCCGGAGGCAATGTGCACCGACACGACTTCCGGATATCCGGGAACCTGTTGCGAGGGCACATTCCCGGACGGAGTAGGAGGAGTCGGCTACTGCTCGGATGATCCCACTTGCAACAGCGGATGTACTTCCGATGCTGATTGCAACGACGGAAACCCCTGCACCCAGGACGAATGCATCGCCGCCGCCTGCGTCAACACAAACCTCGATGGCAACATCAACGACCTTGATGGATTCGGAAATCCCATAGGAGCAGCCTGTCCATATGATGCGACCATTTACGACATAGAATGCGCGCTTCCGGCGTGTGACAACGGCGCCTGCTCGGTGGATACGACCTTCAATGAAGGCGGCCCTTGTGACGCTGACAGCAATGAGTGCACGTACGGCGTCTGTGCATCCGGTGTTTGTAACCAGCATGCTCTGACGGACGTGAGCACTCCTTCCTTCAATGACGTTGGTTTTGAGGATTGCTGCAACGACGATCCCGATCCGGCCGGTGTGATTGATGACGGTACGGATTATCTTGCCAGCTATAATGATGGTAGCGACTGCAAGTTTTTTTACTGCGACGTCACCCTGCACGATGTCGAGTTTGATATGGGGGAGGGTTCGGAGTGTGCATCCCTTCCATGGGCTTCGGATACCGATCCCTGTTCCAGTTCGGCGTGTGGAGGTGGTACAGAAGCCGGAGATTGTGTCCTCACAACCGATGTATATCTGGACGCTCCTTGCTGGGACACTGCGGCGATGGCGGCGAGCACCTACCCGTCGCCTCCCGATCCCTGTGTGTTGGCGTATTGCGACGGTTCTGGAACCTGCATACCCGATCAATTTCTTGATGGGGACTGTACTCCTCCGAGCGCATTGTGTGAGTTGTGGACGTGTCAGTACAATAACACAACATACACCACCACTTTGTTCTGCGAACAACAGGTAAGCGCTGTCTCACCCGACCCCGATCTGGAAAGATGCTACGATCCCATGACCGCAGCGCAGGAGATGGGAGTCATCGGATATACCGAACAGACGGTCCTGGATAGTAACGAATGCGCCGTTGACGATTACGACGCAGACATCACAGGAATATTCAGCGCCTGTGACGGATACCTGGCAGGGACCAACAATGCAGACTATGTGTACAATTTCGACGTGAGCGTCAATCCGACATTATACCAATTGGAGCACGTTGCCGCGAACCTCAATCGGGACGGGAGCACGGGCTGGGATCCGTATCTCCACGCAAGGGAAAATTGCGAGAACGTAACCACGGACACCGGGGAGCAGATAAGCTGCAACAACAATCAATTCTGGAACAATACCTACTACCCCGACTACGGCGGATACTACTCGGGTGCTCCGGCGGAATTTTGGTCCGCGTCTGTTACGGTGGGGCCGTGGCCGCTTCGTGATAGGACGGATTACAATGATACGTTCGGCGTCGACGACGGCATTGTGACCGAGGGCGACTGGTCCGCTCAGCTCATCGTAGACACCTGGAACTATTCCAACCCGATGCCGGGCGGGGATTTCGAACTCAATGTCATCAAGGAAACCCACTACAACAACGATTGCAAGAACTCGGCCGCGTATCTCGCGGCGCCGATCTTGGATAACTTCACGTCGTGGAAGGAACGCTGGCGCGGCACCACAAATCACGCCAACTACGTCAACCGCAACGGTACCGGCGATGACACCGACTGCGGTACAGGCACCCAGGACGCCAACAATCCGACTTCGGCCTACTATCGGGTGGTTATGGAAAAATTGATACAAGCGGACTGGAATATGGACCAAAGTGGTGTTTCTGGTTTGCAGTGGGAGAGCGTGGACTGGGGTTCTTTGTACAAGGTGAGCATCGATCCCGCGCTGGATCCGGCACATCTGGACGCGGCGCTAACATTGTGGAACGGATCCGCCGGAAAGAAGCCGTGCAACATTAAGTCCAACATGGCCCACAAGTGCGGCGGAATCTCCGGCGGGCTGCAGGGGCTCGTAGTCATGGACGGGACCGGGAGCCCCAGAAAGTGGCTGGAGGTGTCCAATCATGTAACCGATGCCAAGGGTGACTACGAGTTGCAGACGACCAGGGTTCCACGTGAGTTTTTTGGTTTTAAAGAAGTGTTTGCCGGTACAAGTACAGGTTGTGCGGGAAGTACATCACCTGGATTTGGAGCATCCGCTGATTGGGCATTGGGTGGCACACGACTCGATTTTATTCCAACAAATGATCGATTGAACGGCTATATGGTGAAGGTGGAAACAAGCCCTGCTCTCGACAATGGTTGGCTCGTAGACCCGTCGGGTTCGGGTGTCGCCGAGGTGTGCAGAGGTGTCGGATGTATAACCCCGGGCAGTGGCCAGGTGCGAGACTTTCCTCCAAATTTCAATTTCCCGTTCAGCGGGCAAATTCTTACACATTACAGGATTGATGCCGGGGGCCGGATCGATTTTGGTAATGTCGGCATGGCAAGCGGTGTATGGGATTTTTCCCCGAATTCTCAAAAATCGAACTCCAATACCGGATACAATCCGTATATTGCGCCGATGTGGGGTAAGATAATTCCATGTATGTGCTCAAATACAAAACAGTATGAATTGTGGGGGTTTATTCCGGTTGGAGATAAGTTTTGGAAAAAGGATACTTGTCGCTCAAATGCCGGAGAAGATACCGACGCCAGAGTTTTCGCACAAGAAGCACAATGGGATGGCTCAACAGTGGTAGTTGTTACCTGGGATGCATTTGACGGTTATATAAGACCGACGGAATCCAGTTCAGGAGTATGTCCGTTGGATTATTCGTCTGCTTCGGATCGATCACAGTTGCTGCAGTTTCAGGTGGTTATTCGTTCCGATGGTAGATTCTCATTTTTCTACAAGTCAGCGGAAGCGGTAGTACAGGACGTTCTTGATTATAACGCATGGCAGATCGGTGTCGCCGGAACCTGGCATTCTGACCCCGACGCCAGGCCGAGCCCTCCTCCGAGCGTGGCGCCTCATCAGTGCGACGATGGAGTGGGTTCGTCACCCAATATGTTCTACACGCCCGATAATTGGTGTGCGACAAATCTGGGTGCTCCGTTGCCTGCGGGATCTGCTGAATACCAGTGTGATAATGATGTATTTGAAAGGTGTTCATTCGGTGTGTGTATTGATTTATATGATCCCGCATATTGGTGCATACACAATGTAGGCAATTATGATGGCAGCACCGGTGCCCATACAGGTCTTCACGACGGGGTTCCCGGCACCTGGCAGACGGGAGAGTAGAGAAAATGCAATACTTTTCAAAAAATGATTATTTGATCCTGCCGCAGGATCGAATGTCAATCTCGGTAGTCTTGGCCCTTGTTTTTTCTCTGGTAATGGCGGCGGGTTGTGACGAATGCAAGAACAGCTCCGACTGTTCGGCCGGCAAGATCTGTGTGAACGGCGATTGTGTATTGCCGTCGTCGGATACTGACACCGACACGGACACCGACGCAGACAGTGACACGGATAGCGATACGGATACGGATACGGATGAATGTGTGAACCCGGAGACCGATTGTCCGGGTGATTCAGGCGAATGTGCCCACTACGAATGTCAGGAAAGCATGTGTGTTCTGGTAAACGAGGACGATGGCGATTCGTGCACTTTCGACAGTAACGACTGTACCGATGACGTATGCGTTGAGGGCACGTGTACGGCGTTCCCGTTATCCGGGGTTCCTTGCGCGGACGATGGGAACGACTGCACTTCCGATGTTTGCGACAACGGCGTCTGTGGCGTGGCGTTGATCGATTACAGTTCGTGCACTGTCGATACCAACCCGTGTATCGACAACTATTGCCTGTCGGGGGCGTGTGTTCATCCTGCCGTCCTGGACAATACGCCGTGCGACGATACCTCCTGGTGCAACGGCCCGGAGACATGCCAGGCTGGTGTATGCCAGGTTGCGGCGGGGCCGTGCGCTACGTTCATCGAATGTCAGGACGGGACGTGTGTCGAGCCTGTATCTCCGGACCCGGAGGGAACCTGCGATCTTCAACCGGTCACTGACGGCGACAGTTGTGACGATGGCCTTTTCTGCAACGGAACTGACACGTGCCAGACCGGGGTCTGCGATCATACCGGTTGGCCGTGCACTTCTGTGTCGGGTGACTGCGAATACATGGATTGTTCCGAAGCGACCAGTAGTTGCAGTCTGGCATATTGGCCTCCGGGATACAGTTGTGCCGACGCGGTTCTTTGTGACGGCTCCGAGGTTTGTGACGGGGCCGGAAATTGTGATCCCGGATCACCTCCTTGCTCGACTTTCTCGGATTGTACAATCGAGTCGTGCACCGAAGATACAACTAGTTATACCTGTGGCGCTCCTATAGACATGGCGGATGGATCAACGTGTACCACTGTCGCGTGCTCCGGCACGGGAACGCACCAGTGCCTGTCAGGCGCTTGCCTGGCTGCCGAAAATCCACCGTGTTCGCTTTATCTCGATGAAGATTTCTGCACTTCATATCTGGATTGCTCGTCAAGTGGAAGTGTAGCCAATTGCACTATTCCGCTTGACCTGGGATATTTCGTGGGTGGATCCCTATCGTGTAGTGGTTCTGGAACCAGTGATAGCAGTTCATTTAGTAATGAGTTCACACAAAATGAGGTAACAAACTACACTGGTGCATGTGCAGGAAACTTCACCGGGGGTGAAGAAGTCTACTTGATTGACGTTCCGGCGGGAGCGAGCTACTCGATCGGATTCTCGGTGGACGCTCAGTTGCCCATGCCTGCGGATTTGAAGGGACTACTGGTGACCGATGCTTGTAACCCTGTGGGCAATTGCATCTCTTCGTCCACATATCAAACGAGCCCGTTCGCGGGAGAGTGGATCGACGCAACTGCGCCGTCGACCGGAGAACACTACTTTGTTATCGATGGCCTCGACGGTGGAAGAGGTTTTGGCAACGTTACGCTCCTTTGTAACTGAAGTTGAAGCCGAGTAAATCCAACACTTGAGATGATACTTGCCGTACAGCCCGGATGGGACACAGCCATCGGCTGGATTGCCCCTTATCAGATCGCTTTGTGCGTGGCCATGCTTGCCGGCGCCGCTCTGTTTTCGTGGCAGATGCATCGTCTGGGAGTATCCTGGAGCCGTGTTCTCTCCAGCCTTCCCCTTGCAGTGGTCTTGCCGGTGACCGGCGCGCGCATTTTGGATATAGCCGTATATTCTACCGATCATCTTTGGGACAATCCTGTAGATCTTTTGAAGGTGCTTGGAGGAGGGCTTTCGAGTCACGGCGCGTTCCTCGGGTTGGCGTTGCTAGCGGTAGTCTTATCGCGGTTGTACAGGGTACCCGTTTTGGCGATAGCCGACAGGTTGGTGATATGGGGAATGCTCGGTGTGGTCGCCGCCAGGGCGGGCGATCATTTTCACGATCAAGGGGTCGGGATACAGTCGGATCTTCCGTGGGCGATCGGGTTTCAGCACTTTGTAGATCGTCAAGCACTGGCACGACATCCCGTTAACTATTACGAGATCGGTTTAACGGTGTTGTTGATTGCTTTTACGTTTGTTTTTTTGCGTATTCTACGCGGGCGGCGTCCAGGATTTGTTGCGGCTGTTGTGACCATTCTCTATTTCATCGGGCGCCTGTTCATCGATGGCGTCCGAGAGGTGCCTTTGCTTCTGGAAACCCCGAGAATTCCGATAGCGCACTTGATGTCTCTTGTTGCGATCCTGTTGGTGGTACCGATTGCGATAATGGCCTTCGGACGTGGGGAAGCGGCAACATATGCAGCGGCCGGAAGAGCACCCAAAGACCAGGAGCCAAAGGCGCTCGAAAAGAAACATCGCAGTATTTGGGCAAAACTGAGGAATTTCTTTATCTCTTTGGTGGTGGCCGGCGCGCTGGGGGGACTGGCTGAATATTTGGCGATTCATGTCCAGGTTGGTCGAAGGCAACCGGATTTTCCTCTTTCCATTTTGTTTATTCTGATGATTTCGTGGTCCTTGCCGGTTCTGATAACCGGTCTGATCGGCGGAAAACTGGGCGACTTGCTGTCGGCGTGGTCCATGCGTGTGCCTCGTCGGGTGTTGACAGCGATATTGTTCATTTGGGGCTTGTGGATTACTGTAGGCGTCATGCTTGTTACTCCAATGGAGTTCTCTGCCGTTATCATGGTGCTGTTCGCGGTTCTTCTACCCGCGTTTCACGAGACTCGGGATCTGGTGGTGTATGTAACAGGTAGTCTGGTTCTTACCTTGCTTCACGTTGTCCCAATTCTGTTAATACCGCAAATGCGAAATCAACCATTGAACGCGTTGGTGTTTGTGTCGTTTGGTATTGCTGTTTCGGCAGCGGATCGAGCGAGATGTTATGTGAATAGCAAAGCATGATGAATGAAGGACTAAACAGCCTTGCAACCGTTCTCTCCCGCCGTATCGGCGATCACAAGGTCATCGACGATCGCGATCTGCTCGATAGCCAATGGTGGCCAAAATGGAGCAAGGTGCAAAATAGCCTTGACCAATTTGGAGCAGAGTGCAAAATGGACACATGAGATACATTTCGAAATACCTCGCGCAGGATCTTAAGAAGAAGATGGTCTTCATGGGTGGTCCGAGGCAGGTGGGCAAGACGACCACGGCGCTGCACTTGATGAAAGAGGTCTTCGATAACGGGCGGTACTTCAATTGGGATCTGGACGAAGATCGTCAGGACATATTACGCAAGAGATGGAGCGACGATCATGACCTCCTGGTTTTTGACGAACTGCACAAGATGCGTCGCTGGAAGAGCTGGATAAAGGGTGTGTGGGACGTTTCGGGCAAGGAGCGCTCTTTCATGGTGACAGGGTCGGCCCGGCTGGACGTATATCGACGCGGAGGCGACTCGCTGATGGGTCGCTACCACTACTGGCGCCTTCATCCCTTCACCATCGACGAGCGCCCGCACGGGATTGACAACAAGGATGCGTTTCGCAGGCTCATGACGGTGGGAGGGTTTCCCGAACCGTTCCTTGATCATGACGAGCGGTCGGCGAGACGATGGCGAAGGGAGCGCTTTGACCGTGTTCTGCGGGAGGATGTACGCGACCTGGAGCCCATCAGGGACATCGGGAGCATGAGCCTCTTTCTGGATCTTCTCAGACGGCGCGTTGGTGGTCTGGTGGCCGTATCCAACCTCGCAGGCGACCTGCAAGTCTCGCCAAAGACTACCGGGCATTGGCTCGAGGTGCTGGAGAAGATGTACCTGGTTTTCATTGTGCGACCGTATACACGATCCCTTCCCCGTGCCGTGAGGAAGGCTCCAAAAATCTACTTCTTCGACAACGCCGATGTCATTGGCGACGAGGGGGCGCGATTTGAGAATCTGGTGGCGTCGAGCCTCCTTAAGAGGGTACATTTTTTGGAGGACCGGGATGGCTATCGTTACGAACTCAAATATATCAGGGACAAGGAAGGGCGCGAAGTGGACTTCGCCATCCTCAAGGAGGGCGTGCTCGAGGAGTTGATCGAGGTAAAGTTGTCGGACGAGAAAGTATCTCGGCCCCTGCGCTACTACGCTGAGCGCCTGAAGCCCAGGGTGGCAACCCAGATAGTTGCGCACCTGAAGCGGCCGTTCACCGAGAATCGGCTAAGGGTCGTAGATCCGTTCTCGTATTTCTCACAAGGCTGGTAGACGGCAAATGGTGCGCCCTGGTTGTCTTCGTATGGTTTCCCTGATACCGGGTTTGCATGGGCCGAGATAACGCAATGATTGATGATAAAGTCCTGAAGCTTGCGGGGCCGCTGTCCCGCCGTATCGGCGATCACAAGGTCATCGACGATCGCGATCTGCTCGAAGGATTGGCCGGAGACGAATCCCACTGCGAGCCGAGGATACCGGATCTGGCGGTGAGAGCGGATTGCACAGACGACGTTTGTGCCCTGCTGGAACTGGCAAACAAGTTCGATGTTCCCGTTACCCCTCGTGGTGGGGGGACCGGCAAGTCAGGGGGAGCGATTCCGTTTTTGGGCGGTGTCGTTCTGGACATGACCGGGCTCAACAGGATCGTGGAAATAGATCGCCGCAATCTCCTGGCCGTGGTGGAGCCCGGGATCGTTACGGGGGTGTTTCAGGAGACGGTCGAGGACGAGGGGCTGTTCTACCCGCCGGATCCCAACAGCCTGGAGACCTGCACAATGGGTGGAAACGTCGCCCATAACGCCGGCGGACCCCGGGCGTTCAAGTACGGCGTGACCCGGGAGTATATTCTGGGCACCAGGACCGTTCTTATGGGCGGGAAGACTATCAAGACCGGCCGCAGGACCGTCAAGGGAGTGGCGGGCTACGACGTCACCGCGTTGCTGGTGGGCTCCGAGGGGACCATGGGCGTTTTTACCGAGCTGACCGTCAAGTTGATGAGAAAACCGCCGAGCCTGGCCACCCTGCTGGTGCGGCTCCCGGACGAGATAGCCGGGGGGAGGGCGGTGGCGCGGATCGTCGAGGCCGGGCTGGTTCCGAGGGTGCTGGAGTTCATGGACGGCGTGATGGTGGATGTGCTTAAGGAAGCGGGGGCGAGCGGCATCGAGGAGGGTACCGGCGCGCTTCTGCTGGCGGAGCTGGACGGCGCGGATGATGAGCGTGTGGAGGCGGATGCCGTGAGGTTGGCGGAGCTGTGCGAGAACGAAGGGGCCGCAGAAGTGATCATGGCCCGCCACGGGGGCGAGCGCGAGAAGCTCTGGGCGGCGAGACGGATTCTCTCCGACTCGATCAAGGAGCGCTCTGCGTTCAAGGTGTCCGAGGATATCGTGGTTCCCCGTGCCGAGGCGCCTCGTTTACTGGAGGGGTTGAGAACCATTGCAAAGAGGTACGGTGTGATGGTTCCGTCGTACGGTCACGCGGGGGACGGCAACTATCATGTCAACGTCCTCTGGGACGATCCCGAGTTCGACCCGGACGCGGCGGTTTGCGATCTATTCGATCTCACACTGGCGCTGGGCGGAACCATCACGGGCGAGCACGGGATCGGAATGGCAAAACGAGAGTGGCTTTCCAAAGAAATAGGCGTGGACACCCTGGCGATCATGAGGGACTTGAAAAAAGTTTTTGATCCCCGAGAATTGATGAATCCGGGTAAGATCTTCGTCTGAGTTTTCGAACAGAATTGAAAGGGGAGGTTTCCATGTCACCAAGAAACGTTTTCGTGATCATCTTGGCGCTCGCGATGATGGCGGCGCTGTCGTTTGTGGGTTGCACGTTGTTCAGGAAGATGGCGGGGAGGGATACTATCGATCTGGCCGAGTACGAGGTCATCGCGATGTCCGTCGACATCAGGAAAGAGCAAAAAACCATCTGTCCCCTCGAGGGTACCCAGATGGCCGTATTCGTGAAGGTCGTGGACCCCGAGGATGCGGCCAAGACGCTGGATCTGGAAACCTGGCAGGGTGGAGCCGGCACACGTCGCAACGGGAAGTTGGAATATGGCAACTTCGCGTTTCATTCGGAGCAGGGGACTTTCGATGAATACGGAACACTCCATCCGTCAGGCGGAGTGCTGACCACCGTCGCCAGGGAGTTCGAGATCGATTACGTGCTCAAGAAGCAGCCGGACAAGTTTTCATTCAAGATGAACTACAAGCCGGACTATCGATGTGTCAGCGGATCGAGGCACGATGGTGTGAGCGGAGGGGCGGGCATGGGCGGCCAGGCGGGAGCTGCGGGGATGGCCGGAAGCTACGGCGGCGAGTCAATGGGGGGCAACGGAACGGACGGAGGCGACGGCGGCTCGGGAGGAGACGGTCAGCCCGGGCAGGACGGAGAGGATCTGGAGTTGTGGGCCACCTTTGTAAAGACGCCGTTCTACGATCGCCTGCTGATGGTTCGTGGGCGTGCCGTCAGTGGGGAGTTCTTTCTTCTGTCTCACCCGGAGCAGACGCTCGTTTTCTCGGTCGATGGCGGATCCGGGGGCTCGGGCGGTAGTGGCGGCAGCGGCGGATCAGGGGGTTCGGGAGGCACGGGCAAGCCGGGCGGAAACGGGGGCAGCGGCGGAAACGGCTCCGCGGGAGGAAATGGTGGGATGGGCGGCAACGGCGGGTCGGTGAAACTGGCGTTCGATGGTCGGTTTCCGGAGATCCAGGGAATGATAACGTTGACAGCAGGCGGTGGTCCGGGGGGCGCACCGGGATCGGGAGGCTACGGAGGTTCGGCGGGCATGTCCGACACCGGCGGCGTGAGCGGCCAGAAGGGGACTGATGGGATGGGCGGCCAGGGTGGACCATCCGGTCGATCGGGAATGGCTGACGCCAGGGCAGGAGAGGTTGTGCAGCAGTTCACCGGCATCGCCGGCGTTGAGGTTCTGTGATCATGCCGAAGTTGTTGAGCGTGGGTTTGGGAGCGGCGTGCCTGTGCATGCTCTTTTCCAGCGGGTGCGCACATCGGAGCAAGACGCCGTTTGACCACCTGTACGGCCCGCAGTGGTGCCAGGGTGTCTACAAGGGATACGCGGAGCAATGGGATGGGCTCCGAATGGGAACCGAGATCGCGGTGCGCGAGTCCTATGGGGTCTTGACCCGCGAGGGGGTGAGCGCCCTCGACCGCCTCCAGTCCAGAAGCACTCCGTTCTACGTGTTGGCAGATCCGGCGTCTGATCTATTTGTCATTCGCCGTGAGGTGCCCGAGCGGTTGATGTTCACCGCGGATATGTCGGCACAGGACAGAGAAAGGGCCCAGGTCGAATTCGACGCATCGAGGGAACACATTGCTTCGGACTACTCCGACGTGAAGCGACTGGAGTGGGCCCTGAACGGGCTCCTGGATCAGCTGGCAAGAGTCGGCAGCGCCATGCAGAGCGCCAACAGGGAGATGTTCAACATCGTACAGATTCGCCAGTCGTTGCGAGAAGGGGAGTTGCCGTTCGAGTTGCCGTACCAGGTGACCGTGAAGCAATACGACGACGTGTTGTTGCTCGTTTTGGGCCGCCTCGAAAAAGATGTGAACGATCTAAAGAATCTCGAATCGGGGATCATGGCGGTTGTGCTGGCGGTGCGGGCGACGGGCGACGGCAGCGGAAGTTTGACCGGGAACATCGAGGCGGCTGTGCTGGCGGCGGTGTTGGACGGGGACAACGCGGCGGCAAACAGGTATCCCCCGGTCATGCCGGAGGGAGAACAGTGGATCGCATTGCGATTGCGGGGGGACCAGGGATTCGCGAGGATCCTGGCCGATCCGACTTACGGAGAGTACGTGGCGGCAAAAGGAAGCATCGGACCGGATCCCCTGGGAATGGTCCTGTCCCTCGTGGATAGCGTGACTGGTACGCGGTTGGGAAGCGTTGCGCGGCAGGTGCGGAGTGTCATGGACGGCGAAAAGCCTGATTTCTTCGAGCTGCTCAGATCCGCTGCGTCGTTCGTCCCGAAGGGCACCATGGTAGGTCAGTTGCTCGGAAAGGCGGTCGATCTGACCGACACATTTCAAAAGACCGTCAAGAAGGTGAACGAGGTCAAGGTCGCCGTCGGCAAGGTCAGGACCGCCGGTGAGGCGTTGAAGAGCGGGAACGTGGATCCCGGAGCGCTCTTCAATGTTGATGCTTCGATTCAGGATGCGGGCAAACAGTTGGTGTTCATGAAGGACAAGGAAACCCGCATGGATATCCAAAATCAGTTGAAGGGCCTGGGGCTGTTTTAGCCTGCGTCAAACACAGATTTCACGGCGTTCCGTGATTTCTATCCGATCAGGATCAGCGGGGTCGCTTGAGGAAACAAGTCACATGCCCGTACTGTTCCCCCTCCAGGTCGGCAAGATCGTGTTCAATATCTTCCAGGCCGCCTAACTTGCTGGTCCAGCCGCCATTTGAGAGCTGCCTCGCCGCGTGCGTGGTTTTCCCTTCGTCATCCATATAAATTGCGACCTTTTCGATCCCCTCCTCCGGGTTTCCATCGGAGCATTGTCCGTATCCGAGGGTTGAAAAGGCGTCGACGAATGACTGGACGTTGTGATCTTGGGGAATTTCGTCCGGCCAGAAAGAGTCCGGGTGCTCGCCCGGCCACCACCATCTGTCATCTTCACCAACCGCCCAGGCAATACAGTTGTAGCACCGCGTCTCAGGACTGGATATTCCGTAGTCACCGGAGGCGAGGCGTGGAAACAACCTTTCCAGTTGTGGGGAACGCTTGCCGTTACTCACTTGAGGTACCCATTCCTTCGAGCCCATGTCAGCCATGCCTTGGCGATTTCCACCGAGCGTCCGACCGCCTCGTCGGGAACGGGCTGTGCACCGGTAATGGCCTGCAAGGCCGGGCCCCAGTGATCCGGGTCGGGCTCGGCCATTTCTTCCAGCAGGCATGGCAGCACCGCCCGACCCATCAGGATGATCTTCCGGTAGGCCTCGTGTTCGATTTTGACCTTTATCGACGAAAAGTGCTGCGTCTCCTCCCTCCAGCGAATTGCCAGTACCTGGAAAGCACGCTCGGGATCTAACCAGAACAAGGGACCCGGCGTGTCTGACGGCCCGCCCATTACCTCCAGCGCGGGCACATCTGTTCTATTGTCATCCCGGTAGACTTCATCCATCCGGCGAACCGTGCACGATCCCATGTTATTCCCCCTCCTGCTCGAAGCGGAACACCTCGCTCGGCCCCACGGTAGAGACGACGATCGGGGAGTGGGTCGTGGCGATGAATTGAACGTTCGGGAAAAGCGCTCTGAGCCCGGGCAGGGCTCTCTCTTGCCAGCGAGGGTGCAAGTGGGCGTCGATCTCGTCGATCAGGCAGACGGCCTCCTGTTGAAGGAGCCGGTTAGGATCGTCGGTAGTGAGGCTCAGCCGGAGCAGAAGCTCGGCGACAATGACGAACACGCTGCGGAACCCGTCGCTCAGCGCTTCGATCGGTACCAGGCCGGTCGGTGTGCTGAAGAGTACTTCGAACTTCTCGTCGACCCGCTCAAACCTGTAGGGAGTGAAAATCGTGTCCAGCGCTAGGCGCAGTGTCTCCCAGGTCGGCGACTCCTCGTTGCGGTCGGCCTTGGCCTTGGCGCGCTGGAAATCGAGGTTGACGATCCACTGCTTGAGCTGGCGAAAGCGCTGTTGCATCTGTCCGGTTCGCCGTATCGTAGGTTCCATGGCCGATTGAAGTCGATGGTTCACCACCCCTTGAATATTCGGACCGGCCACCGCATGAGGTGGCAGCAGCCGATGGATGTCGAAAGCCACTGCCGTACCTGTTACTCGGGGGACCGCATCTCCAGCCGCCGCAATCCAGCGACCCAGCGCTGTCGCATGGGGTTGTACGCTCAGCCTTCGTACGCCGGCAGGCATTGTATTTGGCCCCACGGATACGGGGCGTCGGAATATGCCAAACTCAACCAGGATGGATTCGTGTTCGTCGTCGATGATGTCGATCCACTGCACTCTGAGCCTGGCCTCGTCGGTTTCCGTCCGAATGTCCTCTATTGTCAGTGGGTCCGCGCCGTAGGGAATGCCCAGATGAGAGAAAACACCGCCGAGCGCCGCGAGCACCGAGCTCTTCCCGGTCCCGTTGGGTCCGACGAACAGCACGGTCGAGAGCGGCTCTTTGCTGTTCGGAGCCAGAAGGTCGAACTCGGCGTTGCCGAAACAGCGGAAGTTCTCCAGTTCGATGCGAGTCAGCTTCATGGCGTGTTCTCCACCCTCACCCAAATCGGGAAGTGGTCCGAATACCCCTTCTTGTCCCGGCTATTGCCGGGGCGCCCTTGTCGGCGAGGGATGCCGTACTTGCCTTGTACCATATATGAGTAGCGTACCATCTCCACCGAGACTTCGTCCATGTTGAGTGAGCTTTCACCGTCGAGGGGTGCCATATTAGGCTTTCATCTTTGGTTGAAATTACATCCCCAACGTAATCAGAGACGCTATATAGCCGGATTTAAGGTGTCAACAGCCAAAGAATCGAGAAACCCCAAAACCCGCAAACCCGCGCCGAATATGAAGGCACCGCCCGAAAAATGGGTCTGGACCACTGGAATAATGCTCCCAACCGACCCGGGAACCCACGGAAACGAAAAACCAATGCCCGATCCCGGCTCCCGTACCCACGGAACGGGTTCCGGAGCGACGGAACGGGCCGATCGACGCCGCTGACACACTCGGGAGTGCACGGAACGGATCGAAATCGCATTTATTCCGCCGTTCCGTGGTTTAGGGGAGTTTTCGACCCCCTTGGGGGAGTGGTCGACCCCCGTCAGGGGAGTCGGTGAGAAGCATTCCCGGATCCTCCGACCCCCTTCCCGGAAGGCCGAAACGCACTTTTCCGCCCGTTCCGAGGGTCTGGGGGATCGTCGAAAGCGAAAATATAGTCGTCGTGGGCGTTTGGGGAGTGGTATCGTAATCTCAAGCAATTAATTGCCGCTTCACATCCAAGGGGAGGGCGGGATGAATCACCTGAAGTCGCGTGGTTTCAAGCACAGGGCAGTTGTTCTTGGGTTGACTGTTTCAGCGGTTGCGGTTGCCTTTCTGGTGTCGTCTGGAGGTTGCGACGAGACTATCGAAGGGTCTTCTCCTGAAATAAGCCCCGGTCTGCGGGCGGCGTTCATCTCGTCGGTGCAAGAGGGCGCGGGGCCGGATTATGCGTTTGTAAAGTCTGGCGGTTTCGTCTCTGCAGCAAATGGGGCGCAGGGTTTTCGGGCAGAACTCGAGGACGCAACGCTGCTCGTAGAGCCGGACAGTGACAATCCGGGTTGGGCCATGCGGATGCGGTGGTCCGGGATCGGTCGCGGTGAGCGGATCGAGCCGGTCGAGGCTCCACTGGATGCAGCCGAGATTGAGGGGAACCGCGCGACCTACCATCGGCGCGACGGCGGCGAGGAATGGATGGAGCGATCCTGCTGCACGTGGATGACGCCGGCGCGCGCTACCCGATCGCCGTGGACCCGCTTGTGTGGTCGGAAGTAAAGAAGCTGATGGCGACCGATGCTGAGGAGGATGATTTGTTCGGATACGTTGCCTTCAGCGGCGATACAGTCGTCATCGGGGCCCCCCAGGAAGACGCGGGAGGCTCGGACGCCGGCGCAGCGTATGTTTTTAAATTGGCACTCGATCTCGGCGACCCCTGTACCGACCCCTCGGACTGCGCAAGCGGTTTCTGCGTGGACGGGGTGTGCTGCGATGATGCCTGCGGCGGTGATGTGACCACCGACTGCCGGGCGTGCAGTGTAGCGGCAGGCGCATCGACTGACGGCGTTTGTGAAGATCTCACAACAGGCACAACCTGCGATGATGGGTTTTTCTGTACCGCCACCGATACTGACTCCGATACCGATACGGACACCGACACCGATTCCGATGGTGGTATGGGTGGCAGTGATAGTAGTGGATGTGGGTGTCGCGTTGCTGGGCCGGTCGGATCAGGTGCCGGCCTGCTCGGACTCTTGATTGCGATCATCTTGTAGGAGCGAGACCTACCTTACCTCTAGAATGCATCCGGATCGTATGGCTGTCCGGGTTGCGGCTGTCCGGGTTGCGGCTGTCCCGGGCGTGGTTTTTGGAATCCACCGCCGTACGAGTCGGGATCGGCCGGTTGTGTCGGCTGGGACGGATAGGCGCCGTATCCCGGCGGCGGCGCCGCACCCTGGATGGTGATGTTGTACAGTGCGCTCTGTCTCTGATTCTTGAACTTCGGGAAGTCGATTTCCTGGAGACCCTTTTCCAGACAATTCTGGAGACCCGCAACGTCGCCGGGGAGGATCTGCAGGTTGGATGCCTTTCCTGTCGATCCCGTGATCATGAACTTCATTCGGATCGATTTCAGGCCGGGGCGAAGGCCGAGGGCCACCTGTACGCACGGTTTGAGAGTCTGCTGGTTGGCGACGATTGTATCGGAGATAACCTGCCTGTTGAGTGAGCGAGGCCTGTTGGCAGCCTCCGTTGCTGCCGCGTCGGCAGCAGCTTCGGCCTGGGACGCCGCCTCGGCCTGGGCAGCAGCTTCGGCCTGGGCAGCCGCCTCGGCCTCGGCCTTGGCCGCCGCCTCCGGATCGAGCAACTCCAGGAGCCGGCTCTTCAACTCGGGCAAGGTCTGGAAATCGTCCCTGACGGACGCAACGAATTTCTCTCCGGGCTGTCCGCCGTGGGTGAGTATGCCCTTTCCAGCCATGGCGAGGGCGTCCTCATGTCCCAGGAACGAGGAGTCGGCGTGATAGAGAGTGATGAACTGAGTCAAAGTTCCCACCACGGAAGGATCACCCAGCGCGTCGATTGCGAACGCGATCTCCCTGATCGCCTCCACCGGTGTTTCGTAGTTCATCAGGTGTGTCAGCAGTCCCGGTACGGCCGACCGGTCGTTCATGTTTACAAGAGCAGGTGCGACGACCTGCATGGGCGGGGCCTGGGTCTGCTCCAGGAAGTCGTAACGCATGTGGAGCGCCTTGACGAGATACTGGGATCCGATGGTCCGCTTGGCGAGGGCCTGGACCACGGCGTCGCGGAGGCCTTTCGGTATGCTCGCGTCCGAATATATTGTGAGCAGATCCTGCGTGACCTCGGGGATTGGGAAGTCGGCGATGAGGAATGCGGCATACGCCCTGATCGGCATCATCCTGTTGTCCTTGTCCCACATCATCTCCTTGAGGCCGATGATCGGATCAGCTACAGCGGCGGCCTCACCCTGGGGTCTGAAGCCATTGGCGTCGAAGGTTGCCGACAGCACCTTATGGCCGGTCTCTTTACTCCAGATCTCTGTGCCGGAGCTCGCGCCGAGGAAGAATATCTTGCCATTGCTGTCGACACCGATGACCCCGCCCGGCAACGGCCGCATGCTCTCGATATCCTGGCTGGAGCGATAGGTCCAGCGAACCCGGCTCGTGGTCGAGTCGAGGGCGACGACATAACGCCAGTAATGGAGGTAGAAAAGATTATCGGACATTGCGATGGGTGATGCGCCGTCAATTGTCGGCAACCAGTGGAATCGGATCTTTTCGGACGCGGAACGCCCTGCGACCGGCCTGCCGAATGCGTCGCTCTTGAACCACGGATCTCCGGGAACCGGTTCCAGATTTGGTACGAACACAGTGGATCCCGCGCGCGTTCCCGTTGCCGCTTTCTCATCGAATCGGAAAATGCTGCTCAGGCTCGTACCGGTTGCGGCGGAGCCGAAGTAAACCCCGGATTGACCGGCGTCCACGAAATTAATCGTGTAGTCGTCAGCGCGAAGCCTGCATATTTCCTTGCCTTCCCTGGCGTCCAGCACGACGATTTTTTGCCGGTCCCACGGGACGAAAACGTATTTGCCGTAAATGGCCGGGGCGCCGACCAGTCCGCCGCCGGAAGAGTTGTCCCAGCGCTTGTGGCCGTTCCTTGCGTTGATGCCGAGGATTCGTCCGTTGGCGTACGCGCCGGCTTCCTCACCGCCGACACCGACCGAGACCACAGCCGTGTCGCCGTAAATGTCGGCGCCGTGGTAGTTCCAGCCTTCGTCGATGGTGAGGTTCCAGAGTTCCTCCCCGGTTTGAAGAGAGTGCCCCGCGATCTTGAAACCGGATTGGAAAACGAGCAGGTCACCCTTGAGCGTGATCTGCGAACTAACCGGGGGGGTAATCTTCCAGATTTCGTTTCCGGAATTAAGGTCGATGGCCACGATGGCACGAGGATCTTCCTCTATGACCAAGATCGCGACGGGAATGCCCATGGAGTTGCTGACGTTCCCTACGGGCTGAGGTGCTTCCAACCCGCTCACGACGGATTTTACGTCCTCCGGTTTGTTGTCCGGAAATCCGGATCCGAACGCCGCTGCGGTGGTCTCGAAAAACGTGCCGCAGATTTCGCCGGCCGCGCCGAAGGAGAAGATCACGATAAGCGCGATGAGGGATGCCCTTGTTGCTTTCGCTATTTTTTCGCTGGTCATTTTCTACTCCTCAGTCGGCAATCTGGCGGATCATGCGGCATACCTTCTTGTACAAAGGATTTTCATCTTCCTCCGTGCCCGGAGGGAAGGTGGCCTTGAACGCGACTGCGAACTTCTTCACGTCCGGTCCGGCGAGCTCCGTGAGCTTGTCGAGAATCTCCATCTTGGCTTTGTTGGGAATGGCCTTCCTGGCGAGAAACTGTTCGAATCCCGGCAGTAAAACCGCCACGTTCATCTTGCCGAGGTAGTTGGCGAGTCGCTGGGCGTCCTCTGCGCTGCCGATCTGCCCTATTGCGATGACGGCGGTGTACACCCCTCGATCAAAAGCCTGAAAGAGGATGGGTACGGACTTCGCGCTGCCCTTGTTTCCAAGGGCGAGAGCGGCGGTGTTGCGCACCTGGGCGTCAGAATCCCGCAGTTTGTTTTCGAAAGCCGAGATAATCTTGGGGTCATCGTAACCCTCGAGCGCGAACAGGGCGGCTGTTCTCGCGTCCGGTCGACGATGGTCCAGGTACTCGAGCAGGAGGGCGGTGGAGCCCTTGGAACGGATGGAGCCCAACGCCTGGATGATGCTGTTGGTGATGTCGTTGCGAGGGCCCGTCCGCAACAGATCGCTGAGCGGCCCGACCGCGGTCGTCGATCCGGAAGCCGCCAGGATCTGAATGCTGGCCATGACCTCCTCCGGGTTGGGGCTCTTCAATTTGTGAATCGCGTCTCTGATCTCCGCGCGCCCGACTTTTTGGGCTTGAGCGTTCCACGCGCCCAGAAATAGCATTCCCAGAACCAAGAGCATCGACACTCTGTACATTGTCCACCTCGTCCATATATAAAGATTCAGAACAACTACCCATATCAGTAACATTGTTGGTTTTCAACCGCTGATAAGGTTTCTCATCAGGGGTATACTGGCCGGGCATGAGGAGATTTTATAGCCATTTTGTCGGGCGCGCCCGTCTTCTGCTGGTGGCGGTCGTCCTGTCGTCAGCGTGGATATTTTCGGGTCCGTCGCCCCAGGATAACGCCGACGCGGACGCGGTGAATCGCCTGTGCGCCGGCGAACGTTGCCCTGTCGTCACGGAGGGAACGTTCAGGTGGGTGTGGCCGAAGCGGGTAGCCGAGAGCGGCCCGATGAGCTGGCATCCGGCGGTCTTCCTGGCGTACCCCGTTTCCGACGAGCCGAGGGATCTGTTCGTCGCCGATTTTCGTGTGACCTCGCGGGGAACGCCGAGGGATATTCGCCGCCTCACCAACTTGACCAGGACCGCCGCCGGTGATGAGGAGACCCTGGCCTGTGCTTCGGATGGGCGAGTCGCGTTCGGAGCGAAGATCGCCGGCACATTCAACGGGGTGACGATCCTGGATTTCAACGGTGAGCCCGAGCGGCTCACCGCCGACTGGAGCAAGGGCTGGAAGCTCGCGAACAGCATTACCAATTTCCAATGGACCGGCCGCACCGAAGGGGTATCCTGGAAGACCTACATGTTTCACGACTTATCGAATCGGATGGATCTCCGGTTCGAGACACCCGATTGGGGTCTGATTGTAAAGACCTCGTCGGACAGTTTTCGGATAGATCGGAGCGGCGGTACAGGGGCTTCCGACGTGATCGTACAGGAGATGGTCAAGGGCCGTCCCGCGCTTCTTGCGTGGCTGGTGGATACGATCAGGGCGGTTCAGTGGGTCGGGCGCAGGAAGATCGAGTGGCTTGAAAAAATCTGGTTCGATCTCAACGATTGGATGGCCAGGGCGCGATATCAGCTGGTCGGTGAAGAGCAGGGCGAGGAGACAATGCGCTTCGCTTCATTCGAGGAGGAGCGGGAATCGGTCGGGATCCCCGGTTGGCCGCCGGATGATCTGGATCCCGTTCTCAAGCGGAGCAGGTCGGGGGAAGGCGTGTGGATCCCTGTCAGGGACGAGGCTTTCATACCTGCGACCGGAGGGCCACCGCTTTTCTATGAAACCTACATGCGGACCGACAAGGAGAGGCTCTTCTCCAAGGTGTTCCTCGCCGCGTGGGATCCGTCGACGGTGGAACTGCGGATAATGGCCGGTGTTCGAGAGCCGATATCCTCCACCGGGCTTCGGGGTAGCGGCGAGGTGCCGAGGGAGGACGTGGACCACTTGGTGGCGGCGTTCAACGGCGCGTTTCAGGCTCTACACGGGGAGTGGGGCATGGTCCTCGATCGAAAGGACCTTCTTCCACCGCGCGCTTACGGGGCGACGGTGGCCGTTTACGATGACGGCGGCGTGGCCATGGGCACGTGGCCTCATCCCGTGATCGCCATGCCGGACGGCATGAAAGACCTCCGTCAAAACGTTCACCCGTTGGTGGAAGGCGGAGAGTTCAACCCCTACCGACGCAAGTGGTGGGGTGGGGTTCCCGAGGGCGTCGATGAGCGGGTGGTCACGGCTCGCAGCGGGATCTGTCTCACTTTCGGTGGGAAGCTCATATATTTTTGGGGGCAACATCTTTCACCTGAGTCACTCGGTGCGGCGATGGTGGCGGCCGGGTGCGACTACGGCATTCACCTCGACATGAACGTGGGGCACTGTGGGTTTGAGTATTACCGAGTCGATCGGGTTGGGGATCAGATCGCGCTTCACGGGGACCTCAGGAGGAAGACGGAGGCGCAGGGCCTTGTACCGCGAAGACCGGACCTGTTTTTCAGAGCGCGGAAGATGGTGAGTGACATGGAGCACATGCGGTTCCCACGTTACATCGCCAGGGATCCCAGAGACTTTTTCTATCTCTTGCGCAAGCCGTCGATCTTCGACCGTTCGCCCATTATCGGGTCGGACGGGGAGGATACCGGCTGGTCCCCCCTCGGATCGAGGAAGGGCTATCCGGTGCCCGCCGTCGTTGCGAGCGTGGGCGACGAGGGCAAATTGTACAGATTCGATCCCGGCCAGGTTCGATTGTTCATACTGGACGAGCGCCCGAAAGACGCGTTGCTGGCTATTCCGTTCGTTTCCTCGTCGCACGGGATAGCGACCGGCCTGATCCTCGGCGGGCGCGAGGAGCGCCCCTGGCAGTCCGGGGAGCCGGGGTTGGATCTTGAGGACGGGAAGCCGTCCATGTTGGACTCTGGTTCGAAGGGAAAAGGTGAGACGGCCATCCAGGGTGTATGGCCTGCGGTGGCGCGCCTTCTGGACGTACAGTACGCGCTGGGAGTGGACCCCGAAGGGTATCTGGTTGCGGCTTGCGCGAATGGGATCGACGACCTCGTAGGAATGCTCGAGGGTGCGGGGGCTGAAAAGATCCTCGCTCTCATTCATCCGGATACAGCGTCCGATGAGAGAGTTCGCTGGCTCGTGGTGCGATCGGACCCGGTGGCGGCGTGGAAACGGATTTTCAAGGACGTAAAACCGGTTCCCGAAACGGTGTGGCGAAAGGTTTTCAAAAACCGCAGTAGGTTACTTGACCACGATGACGAATGATAGACGGGCATTGACTGGTCGGTCCGAGGAGTTTCACTTTGTCATGTGATTGACTTCAATCAATGCGCGTGAGATATTTTTGAACCATATTTTTTAGAACCATGTGGATTTTGATCAACGAATTCGGAAACTAACAGTGAAAAAACCAATTCCATTTGGGAAATATTATTTGTTGGACCGAATCGCCGTTGGGGGCATGGCCGAGGTTTTCAAGGCCAAGGCTTTCGGGGTTGAGGGTTTCGAGCGACTAATCGCAGTCAAGCGGATCCTTCCGAGTATCGCCGAGGATGAAGAGTTCATCACCATGTTCATCGACGAGGCGAAAATCGCGGTGCAACTCCAGCACGCGAACATCGCCCAGATCTTCGATTTAGGGAAAGTAGGGGATTCCTTCTTCATCGCAATGGAATACGTGGCCGGGAAGGATATGCGGGCCATTTTCGACACGATGCGGAAGAAGTCGGAGCCCGTGCCGATCCCGATGGCCGCATACATCGCCATGAAGGTCTGCGAGGGCCTCGATTACGCCCATAACAAGAAGGATGCGGCCGGCAGGGATCTCAATCTCGTTCACAGAGATGTTTCTCCACAAAACATCCTCATTTCGTTTGACGGTGAGGTAAAGATAATCGATTTCGGTATTGCCAAGGCCGCCGGAAAGGCCGGCAAGACTCAGGCGGGCATTCTCAAGGGCAAGTTCGGTTACATGTCGCCGGAGCAGGTGAGAGGTCTTCCTCTCGACCGGCGATCGGACATTTTCGCCATCGGCATTTGCCTGTGGGAGATGCTGACCGGCGAGCGCCTCTTCATCGGTGAGAGCGATTTCTCGACACTCGAAAAGGTGCGAAATGTCGAGATAGTTCCGCCGTCCAGCTACAACAAGAGGATTCCCGAAGAGCTTGAGAAGATCATTTTGAAGACGCTTAGCAAGGACGTCGAGGACCGCTACCAGGGTGCGATGGACCTTCACGACGATCTTCAGAGTTGGATGTATACTTCCGGCAATTTCTTTGCGCGAAAGGATCTGGGCGCGTTTCAGCAACAGATCTTCAAGGAGGACATAGAAAAGGAGAGATCTATTGATGAGGGGATGGGCGATCTTGCGCGATCGACGGTACCCCCGCCTCCGCGGGTGGCCCAATCCGGTACTGGACGTGGACCTTCGCGACCGGGAGCACCGCCACCACCTCCTCCAAGGGTGAGCCAGGCACCACCGCCACCTCCTCCCCCGAGGGTGACAACTCCTTTGGGACCTGCCGCCGCGGGACGTGGGACCGTTCCGCCGGCGGTTCCCGCAATGGCCGGTCCGCCCGCCGTTGCAAAGCGAACGATGCTCGGAATGCACGCAGCCCGGCTGCCCAAGGCACCGGGTGCGCCGCCTCCTCCTCCGAGACCTGGAGGGGGAGCACTCCCGCAGGATCTGGCCACGGGCAGAGTAGCCACGCCCATGGCGCAAAAAGCGGGTGGCGCAATCGAGATGGATTGGGACGAAGATGAGCCTCCGACCAACATCTACGACAAGAAGACCGCTGCGGAGATGGCCAAGGCCGCTGTGGCGGCCGGTCCGGATGGAAGACGTGCTGCAGCCAAGGGGTTGTCGCTCGACGATGACCTCGTGGAATTGGTGGAACAAGGCGGTCGACAAAAGAGGTCCATTGTACCGCTGTTTATCGGTGTCGTCGCCGGAGCCGTCGTGGCTGCGGCGGTGGCCGTCGTGCTGGTCCTTTTCGTGTTAGGCGTGGCGAAGACCGGTATACTCGAACTCAAGGTCGATCCCGGTGACGGCCTGCATGTGGTGCTGGACGAGTTCGACACGTTACCCGGAACCACGTCGCCCATGACCATCGCCGATCTTTCGGCGGGACCGCACAAGCTGACCATCAAGCACAAGAACTACAAGGACGCACAGATTGATTTTTTCATCCGGGAGGGAGAAACAACGGCGAAGCCGGTGACGCTGGAGAAGGTGGCGAGCGGTTTCTTCCTCGACACCGTGCCTGCCGGAGCGTCCATCTGGATTGACGATCGGCCATACGAGGAGAAGACGCCTGTCACAGTGACCGATCTCTCTGCCGGTACCCATATGGTGCGCGTTTCAAAGGGAGATTCCTTCGAGCAGGTCAGCAAGGAAATCGAGGTCGTCCAGGGACAGATCGTCAAGCTCCCGCAGATGAAGCTCGTGCTCAGGTCAGTTGAGGTAACCTTCAACACCGAGCCTGCGGGGGCGACGGTGGTGTTGATAAGCGGCACGGACCGCAAGAAGATCGGTGTGAGTCCGGCCAAGGCGACCATAGATACCTCAAAAACGTACAAGGTCGAGTACGCGCTCAAGGACCACAAGAAGGTCACGAAAGCTATCGAGGAGCAGGACTACGCCGGCAAGGAAACCGTCGAACTCGCGGCGCTGGTTCTGGAGAAGACGGCGGGTGGCAAGGACTCAGCGGGCAAGGGCTCAGCGGGCAAGGGCTCAGCGGGCAAGGGCTCAGCGGGCAAGGCCGCTGCCAGCGGACCTCCCGGCAAACTGTCCGTTCAGACAAGGCCATGGTCACGGGTGTCCATCAACAATCGTTTCATCAAGAACACTCCGTTGGTCAACCATTCATTGAATCCCGGCACCTACAGGGTGACCCTGGAGAATCCGCAGTTCAATATCAAGAGAACTTTCCGCGTGAAGATCAAGTCCGGCCAGACGACAACCCTGGTGAAGAAGCTTATCTGAGGTTCTCTTGCACACCAGGCACGCACTACCTTCTGGAAGTTGGAGCCTTTTACCCATCCTGATTTTTCTGATGTTGGTTCTCGTTTGCGGCCCTGCTTTTTGTGCGGAGGAAGCCAGGGTGGTGCTCATCGTCATTCCGACGGAGGAGCCGTCCCCGGACAGGGTGCAGGAGATATTGCAGGAACACCTCGGAGAGGTGCAGGTGCGGGTGGATGTGGCTGAGCGCGAGACCCTTCCCGATACACCCGATCGTTGGATCGAGTCCGGCGCGAATCAGGCGGCAAAGGAGCCGGGTACCCTCGCGATTTTTGGATGGAGATGTGAAGAGAAGACCGGTTGCACGCTGTACATGGTTGACACCGGGAGCGACTCCTTTGCGGCGATTCCGGTGCGGCCCCACGATGTGGAAGACCACGATAGCGATAGGATAGCGTTTGCGCTTGCGGCGACTGCACGCGAGTCCATATGGGGCGCGATGTTTCCGGTGATGAGGCGGTTGATCGAGGAGGGAAAGAACCCGAAGGTTCCTGCCCCGTACCGGCAGCGCGAGCCCGGCCCGTACATTGGTGAGGGAGATCCCGCAGAACAGGTGAAGGGGAAGCGACCGTGGATGTGGTTTGAATGGGGTTACCACGGAGAGTACCCGCATCCCACCGGGCAATCCTTACACGGGCCGTGGGTCGGCGCCGCCCTCTCTCCGGGAAATAACCTGGTGCCGTTTCTCCAGGTCGGGTGGCTCGGCCTGCAGTCCGGGCAGACCGAGCAGGGCGTGGTGAAGACCCACAGATTTCCCGTTTCACTTGCCCTCCGGATATACATTCCCGTCGGTCCTGCAATGTTCTCCGTCGCGCCGGTGGGTCGAGTCGATTTCGTTGTTGCCAAGTCGGATCCCGTTGGTCCCCGAGGAGAATCCACCGGGATGGAGATAGAAGTCCACGCCGGGGCGGCCACCACCTGGCATCTACCGTTGCCGAGCGGAAAGGTCGAGGCGGTTATCGGCATGGGTGCGCTCGCCACCGTTTTGGGACACGACTACAAGGTGGATGGGCACAGCACGGTCGCGGCTTCGGGTGTTCGGATATTCTGGATGGTCGGAATGGTGTGGAGCCCGTTGTAGTTCCCCGTTGTAGCTCTACGACCTCAGATTGTCGACGAGTCGTGTTATCGCTTGCGCACGCTGGGTCAAGGTACCGGTGTACCGCCGTATGCGGGCCGACAGACTCACGAAATCCCCACCGCGATCGAAGGCGGCGACGGACCTCCCGAGGGCTTCAAGGATCGCGTCGACCGAGTCGTCGCTTGCGATGATTCCGGATCCGCTCGCCAGAGACGGTTCCAGATCGACAGCGCATTCACTCGCCTTTGGGGTCGTCACCGGGACCGTACCGCAGGACATGGCAGTTGCAGTTGTCGAGGGATCGGTCAATGAAACGCAGAAATCCGATCCCGCCATCGCCGCGAAACCGGGTGTTCCCGACGGAATGATCGCCAGTCGGTCCAGGTAGCGAGCCGCCAGATCGTGGAGATCCACGCCGTTGTCTTCCAGGGTGATTGCCGCCTGGACGTCGCCGCGCAGGAATTGCTCCACCGTTTTTGTTGCGGCGGCAGGATCCGCGGCCGTCGTCGGGAAAAAAAAGAGTGGCACGTCCGTGCGAATCGGGAGGCCGGACAACGCCTGGAAGGAGGCTTTTGCCGAAGCCTTGCCGGACGAGGAAATCGAATCCTGCGGCTCTCCCCAGAGTGGGAGAGTCACCAGCCGGCCCGTTGAGCGCATCTCCTCTATCTCGGTGTTGTCGGCGCGTTCAATTGCCCGCGCAACGGTCTTTCCGAGGATGACAACCGCGTCGGCGTCATTCACGCCCTTTTGCGGGATATCATTCTTCGATACGACCAGTACATGGATGTTGTTGTCCCTGTTCGCGTCGAGTCCGGGCACGAGAGCGCATTCCCGGTCGAAGGAGATGCAGCACACCTCCTCCGTCGTCACCGTGCCAATCGTCGTGAGGGCTGCCCTCGCGAACGCCTCGGCGTACAGATCTTCATCGAGCTTGTCCTCGGTATGCAGCAGATGGATCTCCACGCCGGAGGGCAGGCGCCCGTCGAATCTATGCCAGGACACCGTGCGATCGCCTGCGGGCACCTCGATAGGCCGCAGCCTGCGTGCCAGCGAGTGGTCATTGGAGTCCGTTTGCATTTTCGTGGAAACGACCGCGTGAACGTCGTTGTCTCCTTTGGCCAACTCGGCGGCCAGGGAGGAGACCCTCTTCCCCAGGCCGGATCGGTTGGAGAACGGGAAGATCTCGTCAGAGATCAGAAAGATGCGCATGGCTCGCCTTTGGTTTGAAATGAAAGAGCTGGAACTTACTTAAACGAGCTGCAGCAGGTCTCGCCGGAGGGGCAGCCCACCTCTATATCGATGGTACCGGAGCACGGGTCGGTGGTGCAGAAAAGGATCCCGCCGCCGCCGGCGACGCACTGATCGGTGCCGATGCAGCATTCCAGGTTCAGGGAGGCGAGGCAGTTGCCCTGCTCCAGGCCGGGCACGTAACCGCCCTCGCACGAAGAACCCTCGGTCAGGCAGATGCCATTGAAGGTGAAGTAACCCATGAGGTCCACGAAGCAATCCTCGCCCGCGTCCTGGGTGCCGGGACCCGCGTCCTGATCGCCGAGATCGGCGCAGCACCACCCGTTGTCGGGGCATCCCCCCTGAAAGCCCGGGTACATTCCCTCGCACTCGGTGTCCTGGCATGCGGTCATTCCGCTGCCGCCCAGTGCGCAGGCGTCTTCCGTCAGACAGCAGGTGAGCCCTGAGTTGCAGTCGCCCTGCGCGTCGTCGGGGCTCGTCCCGGCGGTGCAGTCGCTCTCCGAGGCGGCGCATTCTCCCTCGAGTGTCACCATGCCCTGGAAGACGCTCGCCTGACACAGATCGCCCACGTCGCCGTCGGAATCCGAGTCGGTGTCGGAATCCGTGTCAGTGTCGGTGTCCGTGTCCGTCGATCCGTCCATTCCGGCATCTTCGACGGGCACAGTATCGTCGTCGTCGCCGCACGACGCGAGGACGAACATTCCGGCAATTAGTAACAAGCCAAAAACAAATGTAAATCTATGCATGGGTTTCCTCCTGAATGCCCGTGACAATTTGATTAACTATAAACAACATGTTCCATAATATAAAGCAATCGGTTCAAAATTATTCTTTTTTGGAAATTTTTTTTCGTAATCGAGGCGTTTTACCTTAACTACCGGCAACGGTTATGATTCCGACGGGTTGGATATGAGCTACAGGTATGGACAAAAGGGACGGGAACAACCATCGCGCAGGGCGTCACCCACGTCCCGCGTGGCGAGGTATATCAAGCGCTTCGTTTTGGTTGTGTTCTTTTTCTGCTTCGGTTGCGCGGCCGGCTTGGCGTTGGTGTTCTACTATTTCTCTTTAGGGCTGCCGGCCATCGGCCCGTTGCTCGAAGGGTATGACCCCCCCCAGACTACGACGATCCTCGCCGCCGACGGGACGGTGATCGGCGAGTTGTTCGTGGAGCGAAGGACGGTCGTTACTATAGAGCGCATACCGGATATCATGGTCAACGCGGTGATCGCGGCGGAGGACGCGGATTTCAGAACCCACGAGGGGCTCGACTATCCGGGCATGGTGCGCGCCATGTTCACCAACGTCACAAGTGGGCGCCTGGCCCAGGGTGCCTCCACCATCACCCAGCAGGTGGCGAGGACGTTCTTCTTGACACGGAAGAAAAAGTTCTCGCGAAAAATCAAGGAGATCCTGCTCACCAAGCGCATCGAGGAGCGGCTCACCAAGGACGAGATTCTTTATCTCTACCTCAACCAGATCAACTTCGGACATGCCCGCTACGGGGTGGCGGAGGCGTCGGCGTACTACTTCAACAAGGATATCGAGGAGATCACGGTCGCTCAGGCCGCGTTGCTTGCGTCAATTCCCAAGGGACCGTCCATCTACGAGCCTATCGGGCATCCGGATGCCGCCGTAAAGAGGCGAGAGTATGTGCTCGGGGAGATGGCCCGGCGCGGGTTCATATCGGAAGCTCAAGCCGAGCTTGGCAAGGTGGCGCCCCTCGGCCTGGTCGACAAGGGCAGAAGGGATGCTGGGCTGGCGCCGGAGGTGATATCGCGGGCGCTCAAGGAGCTTGAGGGTATAGTCGATCTTGAGGCCCTCCGGCACGGCGGATACGTCATCGAGACCGGGCTGGAGCCGGGGTTGCAACGAGCGGCTCGGGAGGCGGTCAAAGAGGGGCTGCGCCGGGTGGACGAACGCCATGGCCGACAGGCTCCCTTCAAGAAGAAACGATGGCCCAAGGGGGATCGGGGTCAGACCGGTGAACTGAAGACCGATCATGTGTATCTCGCGAAGGTAATCGGTCCAGCCGATTCGGGTGATGCGGTGGTTCTCGATCTGGGAGGGAGGCGCGGTCTTCTCGATCTGGCCCAAGCCGCTCGATACAATCCCGACGAGTTGTCGGCGTCCCAGTTCGCCGTCAAGGGCGCTGTGATTCATGTTTCACTGGTTACCCCGGCGCGTGAGGAGCAGCCGCTGGAGTTGAAGATGGAGGAGGGTCCGCAGGCGGCGGTGGTTGCAATCGAGCCTCACACCGGGAGGATAGTCGTCCTGGTGGGAGGCGATCACGTGAAGCCCGGTGGTTTCGATCGCGCCACCGCTGCAATGCGACAACCCGGATCCGCATTCAAGCCTTTTGTCTACCTTCAGGCGTTGAGACACCGTAAGTACACGCTCGCGTCCTTGCTCGACGATTCTCCGGAGACGGAGGGCGATTGGAAGCCCCGCAATTCACACGGCGACTCGTTCGAGGGGGCCGTGCCCATGAGAGCAGCTCTTGCGAGGTCCTTGAACCTCCCCGCCGTGAAGTTGATTCGCGATGTGGGGCCGGATCGTGTCGCGCAGCTGGCTTCCAGTATGGGGATTGACTCCAGGCTCGAGCCCGGGCCGGCCCTCGCGCTGGGCGCTTCGTCCGTGACGCCCCTCGAGATGGCCTCCGCATACGCCGTCCTGGCTGCCGGAGGTATGAGACACAAGCCCTGGATCGTGCGGAGAGTGGTCGGCCCCAACGGGAAGGAGTTGCCCATGATCGGCCGCAAGGGAACCAGGGTCCTCGCCCCCGAGGAGGCCTACCTCATGACATCCTTGCTCGAGTCGGTCATCGACTCGGGAACGGGCAGAAAGGCGCGGGCTCTTGGGAGACCCGCCGCTGGAAAGACGGGTACGTCCAACGACGCGAAGGACGCCTGGTTTGTGGGGTACACTCCCGATATGGCCGCCGTCGCGTGGGTGGGGTTCGACGAGCCGAGGTCCCTGGGACGGAAGGAGTACGGCGGCCGTGCCGCTCTGCCCATATGGCTCGATTTCATGAAGACCGCGCACGCGGGTCGCCCCAAGACGGATTTCGAAGAACCGCCCGGCCTCGTCAAGGCGATGATCGATCCGTCGAGCGGGTTGCTGGCTTACGAGGACATGGAGGGCGCGGTCGAGGAGATCTTCATCGACGGTACCCAGCCTACGGAAACCGCCCTTCCGCCGGACATGGTGTCCCTCGAAGGGTTCATGCTGGAGCAGATCGCCGGAGAAGACCATGGGGAGGCGGATGGAGGGCTGCAGGGCGGAACGGCCGGCAGGGACGGGGGTGCCCGATGACGGTCGGCGACCCAATAGTGTGCTGGACATGTGAAATCGGTTACAATAGAGAAGTAGAAGGCAAATGGAAAAACTGTTGACCAAGTATTTTTGGGTTTTCAATCTGGCGGCGCTCGCCGCCGTGGCGTTTCTCACGGCCAGCGGCGCGGCGGAGATGATCGCCTCCAATGTTTCCGGGCTGCTCCCGTCGGCGCAAGCGGAACGCGCGCCACAAGCCATGCTAAGATACAAGGTGGGTTCTTCGCAGCGTGTCTCCCTACGTGACGGAGGAGATATTCTCAAGCGGAACATCTTCGACTCGGAGACCGGCCCCATCATCCCCTTCGACGATGATGAGGTGGAACAGACGATAAGCCTCGACGGTGACCTGCCCATCGTTCCTTGTACAGACGGCCAGCTCAAGCTCCTTGCGACGGTGGCTGCATCGAATGATTCCGATTGGTCCTTCGCTACCATCCAGAACGGCCCGGAGAAGAATCTGTACCGGATCGGCGACGATGTGAACGGGAGATTCGTTTCCGGAATAACATGGAGATACCTGTTTCTTCGGGGGAGCAGCGACGAGTGCTACATCGATATGTTCGGCGTCCAGAACGAACCCGGAAAAAAGCCGGCCCGGAAAAGGGGGGGCGATAAACTGGCAATGAAGGATCGCGTCAGCGTCGACGGCCCCAACGAGCGAACCGTGGATCGGTCCCTGTTGGACGAGGCACTGGCAAATCCGACCAGGTTCGCCAGGTCCGTTCGGGTCAGGCCGTACAAGAAAAACGGCGAGGTCACCGGCTTCAGGCTCCGCCGGATCAAGAAGGGCAGTCCCCTCGAGATTCTCGGCGCCAAGAAGGGTGACATTATCCACGGGGTGAACGGAGTGCCTCTCACCAGTGCCGACCAGGCTCTATCGATTTACCAGGGAATGCGAACCGAAAACCAGTTCGTCTTTGACGTCACCCGCAAGGGAAAGAAGACCACCTTGAAAGTCAATATCAAGTAGCCGAGTCCCACGAAATTTTTAGAAACCTTATTTGTCGACAGGTGGATGACCCGACGGGAGTGCCGGCTTGGGCGTCTCCTTGTCGGCCTCGCTCGCGCCCCCGTCTTTTGGCGGTTCATTCACAAGCAGCGTGCCGAAGATGATGGAATCGAAGGACCTGCTCAGGGAAGGGCTGGTGAATTGGGTCATCACCAGTGACTCGGCGATTTGTACCCTCCGGCCGACCTCGACCTTGGTCTGGGGTATTGCCGCCCACGACTCGGTGCCGTTGTCGGTTTTAAGTTTCATGTACGTGTAATTCGGGACATTCATGGTCTCGATGATCACGCCCCCATGGATCGGCTTCTCGCCGGCCGGTTGTACCGCGCCGCCGCCCATTGCTCCGCGCGGCGGCATCTGGTGGGGGTTCGTGGAACCGGTCGCTCGGCCCAGCTTGTCGATCTTCGGATCAACTTCCTGTGACCCGTTACAGGCGATGACAAGTAAAAACGGTAACAAAACGAGAATGTTCTTCATTTTGCGTTCTTTCGCGTGTATTGTCCCACGTTCGATTGCGTTGAGTTTCGCAGGCTGACAAATGTCATTCTCTATCCCCATTTACGGAGTATACGTTGCATTTTCAAGTCATTTGTTGGAACAAAAAGAAATGTCAACATTTTGCGTCGTGAACAAGGATCTTTCGGACGCAATTTCGCCACTCCGGGAGGAAAGAGGGAGGTAAAATGAATATCGCTATCATGGGTGTTGGTCTCTGCGGGTCCTTCCCGACATCGGGAG
>SDBV01000317.1_pt1 | contig 68210 bp, 73 predicted proteins | sample 2277081 | NCBI WGS metagenome assembly SDBV01 (sample SAMN10402039, study PRJNA504765) | marine sediment metagenome | isolation source: marine sediment core GS10_PC15, 223 cmbsf | place: Arctic Ocean: Southern Knipovich Ridge | collected 2010
CAGAACCATCAACACTCCTTATCAAGAGCCATGGGTCGTAAACTAATTAAACACACCCCGCAAAGCGAGCAAACCCCTTCCAGGGGGTGCAGGTTTGGGTTTTATTCACCCAGGTGTCGGTTATTCCATTTACCAAAAGTGTTGTTAAAAATTTAAAGCGGGGGGCGAAAATCGTCCTGAACCCATTTTCGGGGTTTAGGGGGGGGGGGGGGGAATTAAAAGCATATCCCGTTGACTTAACCATTAGCGCTAACGACCGAGGCAGCTTGATTCGTGATTTATCGAATGTGATTCTAAATTTAAAAATCCCTTTAATGGGCATGAGCAGTCGTGTGGATAAAACTACAAACCACGCACATATCAATTTAACGATCGAAATTGACAGCCTCGCTTTGCTTAATAAAGTGATCTCACAACTACGGCAAACCGTAGGAGTGATTCGGGTTGAGCGGGGGTAATATAAAAAACTTTGACTCGGGAGCTAGCTCCCGAGATTTCTTTCTTTAAATCCTCCCGAGTAATGACCGCGATCATCTATCGCTTTAGGCGGTGGGCGAGTGCCTACTTTAGCGTGGATGACTTTTTTCACATGATTACGTAATAAGGTAATGGCGATTGGAGTATTCGGTTTGCGCTGAGCGATATGATTTAAAAACCCTCGCGAGCTGCTCACTCGTATATTATTTAAATGAGTAATAACATCATTTTTTTTAAATCCAAATTCCGAAGCAGGCGTATTGGGCAATACCTGCATCACCACAACTCCTGATGCTTGCTGAGTGCCCAACGTTTCGGCCAACTTAGGCCCTAAAGTCTGCACCTTAAGCCCTAACCAACCGCGTTTGACATAACCACTTTTAATAATTTGATGCAATACGTTAAGCGCTACATTGACAGGAATGGCAAAACCCACACCTTGGTAGCCTCCTGAGCGAGTATAGATGCCCGTATTAATACCAACGAGTTGCCCGAGCGTATTAATAAGCGCACCACCTGAGTTACCAGGATTAATCGCCGCATCGGTTTGAATATAACTTTCCAATCGATTAATACCCACAGTATTGCGGCCCATGGCCGAAATAATACCTTGAGTCACTGTTTGGCCTAAACCGAATGGATTGCCAATGGCTAACACCACATCACCCACATGAATATTATCCGAATTACCCAAAGGAATCGGCTTTAAATGCCCCAAATTGATTTTAAGTACGGCTAAATCTGTTTCCGGATCACTGCCAATAAATTTGGCTTTTGCACGTCTGCCATCGCTTAATCCCACTAGAATATGAACAGCATTTCGCACCACATGATGATTCGTTAGAATATAACCTTTACTATCGATCACCACACCCGAGCCTAACGTCGAACGAAGTTGTGAAAGATTTTGCTGTGTTTGCCTGTCCGTGTAAATATTAACAACCGCCGGCGCAGCAATTCGCACTGCCTTAGCATAAGAATGATGATCAACAGGCGCTCTAGCCATTGCAACATTTAGAACCAAGAAACTGAATAACACTATCTTATTGAGGCGCATCCCTACCTCCTCATTTTTACTTACTTTTAACAGCGTTTATATACTCTACCATAGCCGCCAGTGATTTGTCTTGGGGTGTGTCTTGCTTTAAAAACCAACGATACAAGCTCTGATCTTCCTCATCCAATAAACGCTCAAAGACTTGCTTTTGTTCTGCATTAAGGTTCTGATATTCGTGTTCCAAAAAATGCATTAAAATTAAATCAAGCTCGAGCATACCGCGACGGCATTTCCAGCGAATATGATGATAGCGTTCTAAATCAGGCATGTTGTTCTTCATTGTAATACGATTCTTTGAGTAGGAAGCTGAGCAAACAAGCCACGAGCATCATCACTGGCACAATGACTAATGCAGATCGATAGGCCAGCACCCCGTAAATTCGCACCCCGTGGGACAACTGACCACCCCAAGCTAAATTAAGCAAAACAGCCACTAAAGGCTGCAAAATCATTCCCCCTAGCATGATTAACATATTAATCACTCCCATTGCTGTTGCCGTATGTCGAACCGAAATTTCGTCACGAGCCACTGCAAAACATAACACTTCAGCACTGGCAAAGAAACCAAACAAGAATAATAATGATGCAAACAACCACGAACGCATATCTGGCCAAATTAAAATTAGCGTCATCATTAATGCGGCAAGCAAGGTACCAAAAATTAATTGAATTCGCCGCGAGTGAATTCGATCAGAAAACCAGCCATGAAAAGGTGCACCGATTAGCCACCCCAAAAATACTAACATATTATATTCTGCTGCCCCATGCTCTGGGCGCCCTGTGATGGCATGAATAAACGGTATACCCCACATCTCAGCAAATACAGACAGCGAAAGATAAAGCATGCAGCCAATGAGGCCCGCTAAAATAATTTGACGATTTTTGATGACTTTACCAAACACACGAATGCTCTCTAACAAGTCTTGAGTAGCCGGATGATCTTTTTTGTGGTAATGATTTTGTTTTTCATGAACGAATAATATGAAAATAGGAATTAAAATAATTCCAAAAAAAGCACTCGCTAATGCCACACGATGCCAACCTAGGCGAGTCACTGCAAAACTTATTTCTACATCTCCAATGGCAGCACCTACCATGCCTAAAGCAGTCGCTATGCCTGCAAAAAGGGCAAAGCGATTGCGTGGCAACCACATCGCGGCTAGTTTTAGAACACCAATAAATGCAAATGCACTACCAATGCCAATCAGAATTCTACCCAGTCCAGCTATGTAAACCTCTGTGGATAGGCCAAATATCAAACTACCCAACGCGCATGAAGCTATTGCCAAAGTTAAAACTCGACGAGGACCATAATGATCAGTCAGTGTTCCCACTACCGCTTGTAATGGTGTATAGGCATAATAATATAACGCTGATAGAAACCCTAAGCCGGCTGCAGTAATTTGAAAATTACGCATAAGCTGGGGCACCATTAAGCTGGGCTCAATACGCAATAAGTATTCGTAGGTATAAAATAAAGCCGCCAAACTACAAACTACCCAGCCGTATAAAATAGATTTTCTAGTGATTCGTTTTACCAAAAATAATGACCCTCATTTCACAACATTCCCACGAACCCGTCATCCCCCACGAACGTGAAGCCACGTCATCCCACGAATGCGAAACCATGTCATCCCCGCGAACGCGGGGATCCAGAATCTACCAACTGCTCCACACGCGAAGTAAGATTACACAATAATTCATACGCAATCGTGTCTGAATAATCCGCAATGGTTTCAACTGGCAAACCTTTGCCCCATAAAATCACTTCATCTCCCACTGTCGCTTTTGGATTAGGACGCAAATCAATGGTTAATAAATCCATGGATACTCGCCCAACAAGCGGACAAACTACTCCATTCACTAAAGTCGGCGTATTACAGCGCGCATGGCGTGGATAGCCATCACCGTAACCCATCGCCACAACACCCACTGGCATATCTTCAGGACATTGCCATACTCCGTTATAACCAATACGATCACCGCGCTTTAATGATTTGATTGCGATAATTCTAGACGATAACGTCATAACAGGTCGCAAACCCTCGTCTTCACCCACACGTCCAGTAAATGGCGATACACCATAGAGCATAATCCCAGGACGCACCCAATCAGCCCATGAATCTCGAATCGCTAAAATAGCGGCTGAATTAGCAATGCTGGTTGGGCCAGGCAATTGACTCGTCAGTTTAAAAAAATCATTCAACTGTTGGTGAGTAAAGCTTTGGTCTTTATTTTCAGCATCAGCAAGATGAGTCATCACAGCAATGGGTCGATTTACCCACTCCAAATGATGCAAACGCTTATGCGCAGACTCTGCAACCTCTTTTGAAAACCCCAAACGATGCATGCCCGTGTCTATTTTAAGCCAAACATTTAAAGGTTTTATACCAGGTGTTTTTTGCAAAATGTCGATCTGCCAATCATGGTGAATGACTGCAGTTAGGTTTTGATTAACGAAATAAGGTAACTCACTTGCAGAAAAAAATCCCGACATCACCACAATCGGATGATTAATTCCAGCATCACGCAATAGTTCTGCTTCCGCCAAAGTTGCAACACCAAAGGCATCGGCTTGGTTCAAAGCAGAAGCAACTTGAATTAATCCATGACCGTAAGCATTGCTTTTAATCATTGCTAAAATAGAACGTGCTTTAACTTTAGAACGAACGACATTTAAATTATGTTGCAATGCAGTTAAATCAATATTGGCATTCGCACGCCAACTCATGCAAATGCTCCACTAGATGCCTGTACGGGAGAATAATTATCAAAGCGAGTATATCGTCCACTAAATGTGAGACGAAAATCACCAATAGGACCATTACGATGTTTGCGGATAATGATTTCAGCAATCCCCTTATCTGGCGTTTCGCTGTTATAAACCTCATCACGATAAATAAAAATAATTAAATCGGCATCCTGTTCTATAGCACCTGATTCACGCAAATCCGACATGACCGGCCGACGATCAGTACGCGATTCCAAGCTGCGATTTAATTGTGACAAAGCCACCACAGGCACACTGAGTTCTTTTGCCAACGCTTTTAAGGAACGGGATATCTCAGAAATTTCGGTGCTGCGATTTTCTCTTGTACCAGGGATATGCATCAGCTGTAGATAGTCAATCACAATCATCCCCAAACCACCGTGCTCACGAGCAATGCGCCGTGCTCTTGAACGTATCTCGGTAGGCGTGAGCGCTGGGGTATCGTCAATATACATCTTAGCTTCAGATAACATACTCACCGCTGAGGTAATTCGTGGCCAATCATCGTCGGTTAAACGGCCTGTGCGAACTTTATGTTGATCAATGCGTCCTAGCGATGACATCATACGCATGGTCAACGATTCCGACGGCATTTCTAAACTAAAAATCAACACGGGTTTTTCGCCTTTAATCGAGGCATGCTCTGCAATGTTCATCGCAAATGTCGTTTTACCCATGGAAGGACGACCAGCAATCACGACTAAATCACCTACCTGCAAACCTGAAGTCATCTCATCAAAGTCCGAAAATCCTGTGGACAAACCTGTGATGGTTTGACCTTGATGATAAAGCGTATCAATTCGATCATAGGCTCTACTGAGCAACGTACTGATTTGCACAGGCCCAGAACCCCGTGCTCGTTGTTCGGCAATATGGAATACCAGCCGTTCTGCCGAATCCAATAATTCTTTCGTTTCACGTCCATCCGTATTTAACGCACTGTCGGCAATATCAGTGCCAACTTCAATCAATTGCCTAAGTACCGCTCGCTCACGCACGATATCGGCATAAGCCGTCACATTCGCAGCACTGGGAGTATTTTGTGCGAGCTCGAATAAGTAGGCTTCCCCACCACCTTGATCAAGCTGCTGGGTCGCTTTCAGGCTCTCAGCAACCGTGATGACATCGAAGGGTTGATTACGTTCTGCAAGTTGGGTCATCGCTGCAAAAATCAGCCGATGTTCATTACGATAAAAATCTTCGATTGAGATGTGATCAACAATCCGATCCCAGGCACGATGATCAAGCATCAATGCACCTAACACCGATTGTTCGGCTTCCTGTGAATGAGGAGGGACCTTAGCAGCTATTTTTCCTTTCGATGGTGTCGTCATCTTAACTCAAAACCCCTTCTTTCTTATTCGTCGATCATCCTTTAAAATTCATGGCCTACTTCGATGCTCCTCCAGCCACTTTAATCTTAACCACGGCACACACTTCACTGTGCAAGTCGACAGTGATGTCATAGTCACCCGTTTGTCGAATTGGGCCTTCTGGCATTCTGATTTCGCTTTTAGTGATTTCAACACCCGCTGCAGTGATTGCCCCAGCAATATCTCTTGGCCCAACCGAACCAAAAAGCTTACCCTCTTCACCGGCTTGCGCCTCAATAGTCACCGCAAGTTTTTCTAGTTTTGCAGCACGCACAGAAGCTGCCTCCAAAACTGCTTTAGCTGCTTTTTCAAGCTCAGCACGACGCTTTTCAAATTCAGCAATATTGCCTAGAGTTGCAAGCACCGCTTTCTGTTGTGGCAGAAGATAATTACGGCCATAACCAGGCTTCACACTGACCTGATCACCAACCTCCCCCAACTTAGCTATTTTTTCTTGTAATATTATTTTCATAATCACACCTTTTGTTTTTGAAAATCCAGCATAATCTGCAGCAAGGGCTTGTGATTATGCTGAATAGTTACATTTTAGTTTTATTCGAAAATCATACCAGCTGTCGATAAAAGCCAACAATGCTAATATCAACACAGCCAAATAAGGCAACATTAATAGGCCCACATAAATCAATATTAACGGTATAAGCAGCTTTTTATTTCGAGCAACCCAGTAATGTAAAAAGCTTAACCCTGCCACCACAAAAGGCAACAAGATCACCGGCAAAAAATCAATGGCAAAAGCCATCTTAAGAAATGCACCAACAATAGCAAGAAACAAAATGACTGCTAATATTTGACCCATTCGAATTTCGCTAAATTCTTTTTTTAACAACCCTCGCTCAAACAACGCGGCATACCAAAAGCGCGCTAAAATAAGTTGTATAAACGTACCCATAAATACAACGACTATAGCTACTCCGGTAGCAAATGGCACCAAACGGCCAATGAATCCTTGCACTTCAGCTGCAGATAACTTCCAAGCATTCGCCAAATCAAATGCTTTCATATAGGCAGCAATATGGCCTGCCCACCAAGTTTTAATATCAGGCACAGCCAGGTGTAGCCCTGCTACCACTAAAAAGCCCAACAGGACCGCCACTTCCAATATCATCCGCCATGAGCTGAACTGGCGTAGCATAATCGCAAATAGCCAAACTAAAACACAACGCAACAGCAGGATGTCAAACACACCAAAGCGCTTGAGAAAGAGCAAGCAAATGGCCGGCAACGCCACCCATACCAATACCCAAAATCCATCTTTTGCACCCTTTTTCAGAGTCACCAGCCCAACGATAATCGCGGCCGCAAAACCGCCTGGCAAGTAAATTAACGGCAATAGGGTACAGACAAATGCCACAATAATGGCATTTCTGTTATGGGCTAACAGAAATTCGCCTATTTTACGCATTAGCACTCTCTAGTTGTTAGTTCTCGTGCGTATCACAATACGGCAATAACGCCAAGTAACGCGCGAGTTTAATAGCATGAGATAATTGACGCTGATAGCGAGCCTTGGTGCCTGTAATACGGCTCGGCACAATACGCCCAGATTCCATGATGTACTCTTTTAGAGTATCAGTATCTTTATAATCAATTTCTTCCACACCACTTGCAGTAAATGCACAAAACTTTTTACGTCGAAAATAAGGTGATGCCATATCAGTGCCCTCTCTTAATGATTAGATGATTCGTCAGGTGCTTTGGTTTCAGCTGCAGGCTGATCAGCACTAGCAGGTTCTTTAGCAGCTACCTTTTCAACGGTAGCCTGCTTACTCTTTACTGCAGGTTTTGTACTTCCAGCAGCCGCCGGAGCAGTTTTCATCATGGGTGAAGGCTCGGTGATCGCCTGTTTACGACGCAATATCATATTTCGAATCACTGCATCGTTATAGCGAAACGCTGATTCAAGCTCATCAATTACCGCCTGGTTACATTCAATATTGAGCAACACATAATGTGCTTTTCGGATTTTGTTGATCGGATAAGCTAACTGACGCCTGCCCCAGTCTTCTATACGGTGGATGACGCCACCCCCTTGTTTGATCATCTCTTGATAACGATCGAGCATGGCTTGGACCTGACCACTTTGATCAGGATGAGCTAAGAATACAATTTCATAATGACGCATATCGCGCTCCTCTCGGTTAGTGCCCCCTACTCTTTTCAAAAGTAATGGAGCAAGGAGTTAGTTTAAGGTGAGCTATTGTATGGAAAAAAGCCAGAGGATGCAAATTTGAATATAAGTGTCGCTTTGCGCTGGATTGCCACAAAACACTTGAGCTTAGGCTTGGGGTGTTTGAAATTGACATTGACAGGCGAAATCATGTATTTTGCTCTCAATCACTCACAGGCTGATCAGCCATAATAAGCTGTTCAAGAATTGTCAAAAAAGGAGGAGACAGTCATGTTATTGAACGGTGCCTTACTCATGTGGTTTACATTAACCTTGTTATCGCTCATTTACTTGAGCTATGCACTGATTTATCACACCCCCGGGCCATGGGTCATGAAATTCGCGTGGTTTTTGGTGATATTCTACACCGGCCCTTTTGGATTGTTCATCTATTTATTGTCTTGCCGTGAACCACTACCTGGCACCCACGAACTTTACATTGATTTTCGTTGGAAACAATCCGTTGGTTCAGAGGTGCATTGTTTAGCGGGTGATGCAACAGGCATTATTATTGCTGCGATTATTCTATCTTTTTTTCAAATTTCTGCATTCACTGAAATGGTAATCGAATACGCCGCTGGATTTATCTGTGGGTTATTTATTTTTCAAGCGTTGTTTATGAAAAACATGATGGGTGGCTCCTATTGGAAAGCTGTCAAGAGTACCTTTATGGCCGAATGGTTATCGATGAATATGATCATGGCCGGAATGATTGCAGTGATGTTTATCTGGCGAAAATACGATCCCACCGCCGCTGACCCGGCTACATTATCGTTTTGGGGCTCCATGTCGCTCGCTGCCATTATCGGGGGCATTATCGCCTACCCCATGAACGATTGGCTGGTCACTAATGGTTTAAAACATGGTATGGTTTCCGTGCGTAAATCCACAGATGTTGTCGCAAAACTAGTCGTTACTGCAGGTGGGCTACCCCAAAAACCAACTACAGCCCAGGATCAAGAGGCACATATGCAACATGAAATGGGTGCTAAAAAAGTATCTCCGACCAAATTATTTTGGATGACTATTTTTTCTTTAGTCGTATTAGCAATCGGGGTCATTATTGGTTTAGTTTGGTAACCAAAGCCGCTCATTCTCAGGTCACACAAATGATTCAATGGGTCCACCTTTTTGATGCAATTGATTGGGACAGACCAATAGCATATACTCCTAGCAAATGGTCATCACAGAAGACAAAAACGAAGGACAGTATCAAATTCGGGCTTATGAGCCAGGGCAAATTACGGTTAATGATCAAGTTTACCGTCATAGCTTGATTATTTCGGCTAATACACTCATCACCGACTGGCCACCACAATCTTTGCCTGAATTAACCGATCAATACTTTTCTGAAATCATTGCTCTAAAACCCGAGCTCGTAATCCTCGGCACTGGCTTGCAGTTTACAATGCCTAAAGCCAGTCTTTTCGCACCTTTATATCAACATAAAATCGGCATTGAAAGCATGGGCACTCGCGCGGCTTGTCGCACGTTTATTGCACTCTCTTCAGAAGGTCGTAATGTGGTTGGCGCATTGCTCATCAAATAAAAGGCATCCTAATGGGAAAACTGATTATTGTTGTCGCTCAAATTAATCTTCTAGTGGGCGACATTAAAGGCAACACAAAGCGCATTATTAGCGAAACAAAACTGGCCCATGAAAAATACCATGCCGATTTAGTGATGTTTCCAGAGCTCAGCTTAACCGGTTATCCACCTGAAGATTTGCTGCTACGGCCTGGTTTTTACGCGCGTTGCGAACGCGCCATCGCTGATATTTTGCAAGCGGATCTTAAGCCAGCAATTTTGATGGGTTACCCTGAAAAACAAGGTGAACAATGTTTTAATAAAGCGGCTTTGATTCAAGATGGAGAAATTAAAGCGACTTGTACCAAACGAGAATTACCTAACTACACCGTATTTGACGAAAAAAGATATTTTACCCCAGGCAATAAGCCTTGTGTTTATCCTTTTAAAGGCGTGAATATCGGCATTATGATTTGCGAAGATTTATGGTACCGAGAAATAACCCAACAAGTCGCCAATGCTCATGCTGACTTAATCGTTTCATTAAATGCCTCACCTTATGATCACAATAAAGTGCGGGCACGACAAGCCATGCTCACTCAACGTGCGAAAGAAACACATCTGCCGATTATTTACGGCAATTTAGTCGGCGGACAAGATGAACTCGTCTACGACGGTGGCTCGATGGTGGTCGACAGTACCGGCCAACGAATCCAGCAAGCCGCTTATTATCAAGAAGATCATATGATCGTGGAAGTTGAAACAAACGATAAACCCATCATCCTACCTAAAAAACTACCACCACGATTATCTTGTGAAGAAAATATTTATCAAGCACTCACACTCGGCGCTAAAGATTATATCCAAAAAAATCATTTTCCTGGCGCTATTATCGGATTATCGGGTGGCATAGATTCAGCACTGACTTTAGCCATTGCCGCCGATGCGATTGGTGGAAAAAATATAAAAACTGTGATGATGCCTTCTCGTTATACCAGTGATATGAGTCTCGAAGATGCGAAAGAGATGGCTAATCACCTAGGCGTTGACTATTCAATGATTAACATCGAGCCGATCTTCAACACTTTTCTAAACTCGCTCGCTTCTGAATTCGCTGGTAAAAAACCCGATGTGACCGAAGAAAATATACAAGCTCGTATTCGTGGGATGTTGCTTATGGCATTGTCCAATAAGTTTGGAAGCATCGTATTAACAACAGGAAATAAAAGTGAAATGTCGGTTGGTTATGCTACATTATATGGCGATATGGCCGGTGGTTTTAGTGTGCTCAAAGACATTCCGAAAACATTAGTTTATGAACTCGCCAACTATCGCAACTCCATTTCACCGATTATTCCAAAACGCATCATCGAGCGAACACCGACTGCAGAACTCGCTTTCGATCAAAAAGACGAAGATAAATTACCACCCTATCCTATTTTAGATGAAATTTTAGAACGCTATATCGAACAAGATCAAGATCCACAATCCATTTACCAAGCAGGTTTTGATTCAAAAGTGGTTAATGATGTCATTAGAATGGTCAATAACAACGAATATAAGCGCCGCCAAGCACCGGTTGGCATTCGCATCACAGAACGTGCATTTGGCAAAGACCGCCGCTACCCCATCACTTCGGGTTATACGGAAAATATCTGACGCCTTCCTACATCAACAGCAACACTACCAATAAAGGCACAATCTGCATTAATGCATTATCATCAATCCACTTTAAACTAGGCCATTCAGCAGCGACGGTGATCGGCGGCATGATTAAAATAAACCACCAATCGCTACCTAACGACAGGCTACTGGTTAACCAAATCAAAGCAATTAAAAACATCCCCAATAATGCAACAGTCATTGCTGAAACATTTTTACGTCGCAATTCACCAATTAAAGGATCACCTAACGAACAACCGGCGATAATAGGCACAGCATAAGCTTTTCCAGGCGCCAAAAGCAACACGAGTGCAATCGCGATGGCTCCCCAAGCAAACGATGAAAATTGTTTTGCCTCATGTGGACGTTGGCCGAATAAGGTTATGCCAAATAACAGTCGGATTAAATCCAATAAAATAACGATGCCAGCAATAATAATCACTAGCCATTGTGGGGTAATATGAATGAAATCTGCAGCAGGCTTTGCATAGGCATAATACAAGAAAGGAATAATCAACATGCCAATGTGGATGCAACGTCGTAACCAATGCCCTGTTGCACCACCCACTGTTGCCACAATTTGGGAACTCGCTTTCATTGAATGAATCGGTTTTTCATGCACTTGATTTTTTACGCATTTCCTTTCTTAAAAGCTTCTTTAACTGTTTATCATCAGGATAACTCGCCGCAAAAATACGCAATGTGTTATTGGCTAACCCATTTAAATCCATCGCTCGATAGGATTTTACCATGATGGCTAATGCATCAATCACCGAAGGCGAGCCTTCAAAATGGGCCACCACATAACTAGCTCGATTGGCTGCTGCAACATAAGCTTTACGCTTGAAATAAAACTCAGCAATGATGATTTGTTTGCGTGCCACAATATTACGAATGGCAGACATAAACAACGTTGCACTCGGCGCATAACGACTTTTTGGGAATTCATACACAATTTGACTAAAAGCAGCATAGGACTGTCGCTTATTTGTTAAATCACGCGGGGCGGGATCAACATGTAGCGCTTGCTGCAACCAAGTACCCCCCATATTAAATTGAACCAACCCTTTCATATAATAGGCATAATCCACATGACGGCCTCGCGGATAAAGCCGAATATAGCGATCTGCTGCCGCTAGGGCTAACGCGGATTGGCCATTCATGTAGTAGGCATAAATAATATCGAGCTGACTTTTCTCTGCATAAGGGCCAAATGGGTATATTGAATTCAACGCCTGAAAACTTTTTACTGCCGTTGTGTAGTCTTGTTTGGCCAAAGCATGCTCACCACTGTAAAAAATGATGGCCGCTGTTTTACCGTGATAGGCTTTTAAGCCATCAGGCGATCCAGAACACCCCGCTAATGCTAAGAGCAATACCGAGAAGATAACTAGACATAATGTTTTTTTCATAGATCCATCAACTTGTTGGTGTGAATGCAATTCAATTGCATATAAAAAATTCTCGTCATTATAGAGCAAGTTTTTGCAGAACGAAATATAATATCATCATGAAATCGATTCATTATATAATATCACCATGAAATCGATTCATTTAACAAAAACTGTACCAGAATCACTCACCGGTCAACGCCTGGATCAGGCATTAGCTCGCTTATTTCCAGAATACTCGCGATCGCAATTACAGACCTTTATTCGATCAAAGCAAGTGAGTGTGGACGGTGAAATTACAACCCGACAACGTGATAAAGTCAAGCTAAATCAACAAATTGAAATCAATGCTCAATTAGAAGATCGCAGCGAATGGAGCGCACAACAGATTCCACTGAATATCATTTTTGAAGATGACTCTCTGCTGGTCATTAATAAACCAGCGGGGCTTGTGGTACACCCAGGTGCAGGCAATCCAGATCAAACACTCGTCAACGCCTTATTATATTATGCCCCCGAACTCAAAAAAATCCCGCGTGCTGGGATCGTTCATCGTCTGGATAAAAACACTTCTGGGCTATTAGTCGTCGCTCGCACTCTTCAAGCTCACCATGCCCTAGTTAATGCTTTGCAACAACGTTATATCGAAAGAGAGTATCAAGCCATCGTTCAGGGTGTGATGATTGCAGGTGGCACAGTAGATGCAGAGATAGGCCGCCACCCCACTCATCGTATTAAAATGGCTGTCACTTCTCGCGGCAAACCGGCAATCACGCATTATCGGGTGATTGAACGCTTCCAAGCGCATACTCACATTCTCGTCAAACTTGAAACCGGACGAACCCATCAGATTCGTGTTCACCTAGCCCATATTCGATATCCTATCGTAGGCGACCCCATTTATGGTCGGGGCTTTGCAATACCCAGTAACCTATCGGAACCACTCACTCAAGCGTTAGGACAATTTCGTCGACAAGCACTACACGCTTGCAAGCTTAGCTTTACCCACCCCGCAACCCATAAACACTGTAGTTGGCAAGTGCCGTTACCTGATGATATGGCCGAACTCATCACACTTCTAAAGGCTGACAAACCATGAAGCCATCACAATATTTCCGGGCGTATAGCAAGCCTTATTTGGCTATCTTAATCAATCAACTTGGGGTAAAATAGTGAACAAATCAAAATCAGTTTGAGGCTTAACCTTATGAATAGAATGAAATTATATATCGGGCTATTCGCTTTAGCGGCCATTATCACAGCACCTATTGTAAGCTTTGCCCACACGCCCGCTATCGTCAATAATAAGCCCGCGGCTAGTTTGGCGCCCATGTTAACTAAAGTCACACCGGCTGTGGTTAATATTACTGTCGCTAAGACTACCCCGAAGCAACCCTTTCAGCCTCCCGCTTTGCAAGCTAAAAAAAAGCATACGGCCCAAATTGCAGTCGGTTCAGGCGTGATTATTAATGCAAAAACTGGCCTAATCGTCACCAATGCACACGTCATTCAAAATGCTCACATTATTTTAGTCACCCTAAAAGATGGTCGACGTTATCGCGCTAAATTAGTAGGCAAAAGTATTGGTTTTGATATTGCAATTATCAAGATTCATGCTAAAAACTTAATGGCGATTCCTTTTGGCGATTCTGACAAACTCAAAGTGGGTGATTTTGTAGCAGCGATCGGCAGTCCATTTGGTTTTACCCAAACAGTCACCTCAGGCGTCATTAGTGCCCTCAATCGCAGTCGCCCTAAAATCGAAGGCTTTCAAAGCTTTATTCAAACCGATGCACCCATTAATCCAGGTAACTCTGGCGGCGCATTAGTCAACATGAAAGGCCAGCTAATCGGCATTAACACCGCTTTATTTACCCCTATCGATGCTAACATCGGCATTGGTTTTTCCATTCCGAGTAATATGGTACATAGTGTTATTCAACAGTTATTAAAATATGGTAAAGTCTCTCGTGGGATATTGGGTGTTATCGCACAAAACATTACTCCCGTACTCGCAAATGCTATGGGCATTCAAAAAAAACAGGGCGCTATTGTCACTCAAGTCGTTCCGGGTTCTCCTGCACAAAAAGCCAAGATCCAACCCAGAGATATTATTATTGGCTTAAATCACAAAACGATTAAAAGTGCAGTACAGTTACGTAATGATTTAGGCATGTTGCGACCCGGCACCAAGATCGTATTAGTTGTCATTCGTAATCATAAGCAATTACAAATCCATGCCACTGTGGGTAACCCGAAAGCCATGTTAAAACAACATGCCATTCCCTTCTTATCAGGTTTACGCCTGCAAAAATTTAAAGAATTAGAAGGTAATGGCAAACAACTGACGGGCGCATTGGTCACCGGAGTTTCCAACATGAGTCAGGGCGCATTAGCAGGATTGCAGCCTGGCGATATTATTACTCATGCTAATTTTAAAAAAATTAACTCCGTCAAAAGCTTAGAGAATATTGCCGATCACAGCCAAAAACCGTTATTACTTAAAGTGATGCGCGGCAAGGGCAGTTTATTTTTAGTCATTGAGCCACAACAGCAGCAAAAACAATCCTAAGTGTGGAAATTCATGACAAAAAAACGATTGTTTATTATCACTGCGGTCGTCTTCGCATGTATTATTGGAGGCATCTTTGCCTTCACCCATTTTCATCATCGCGCCACACTGCCCCAACCTGCCCCTATTCGGGTAGTGCTGGGTCAGGCAAAGCGAATTAAAATAGCGAATCAAGTTTCGACCACAGGTACCCTGGTTGCAAATCAACAAGCGAATATTAGCGCTAAAGTCAGCGGTTATGTGACGCATATTAATTATTTCGAAGGCAAACGTGTCAAAGCCAATACGGTGCTTATTCAATTGGATCGTAGTCGGGAAGAAAATAATGTCGCGGCAGCTAAGGCCAATTTAGCGATGACTTTACTCCAATTAAAACGTGATAAAAAATTATTAAAAAAAGGTTTTATTTTGCAACAGACTTATTATCAAATTGAACTTGCTAATCAGAAAAATCTAGCTCAATATAAAACAGCGCTCACTGCTCTAAAAGATAAAACGATTACCGCACCTTTTTCCGGTATTGTGGGCGCCAAAACCATCAGCATCGGCGATTTTGTGAATGCTGGCCAAAAACTTGTAACACTGGTTAATACTCAGAATTTAGAAGCAGAATACACACTGCCCAGTCGTTACATGCAATCGCTTCAACTAGGCCAGCAAATTGTCATTCGTACCAACACACTATCTGGAAAAAAATTCACCGGCAAAGTGACGTATATCGCGCCTTCTATTAATCCATTAACACAAACGATAGCCGTTCATGCTCGCCTTCACAATAAAAATGGCCTCCTTAAACCCGGACAATTTGTGACGATTACCCAACGATTATCAAACCCCAAAAGGGTTCTAGTCATCCCTACCCAAAGTGTGGTTGCGAATTTGGCCGGTAATTATGTTTTTTCAGTGAATCACAATCGTGCGGTTAAAATTTCCGTGTCTCTGGGGAAAAAATTCAACGGACAGGTGGTTGTTACTCATGGCTTAAAACCCGGGCAAGCTGTTGTCGTGGCCGGCCAAGATCAATTAAAAAATGGAAGCGCCATTAAAGTTAATCCAACTCATCAAAGCGCATCATGAATATCTCCGAAATCTGCATCAAACGTCCTGTATTTGCAACAGTTCTAAGCTTAGTGCTGGTTGTGATAGGTCTAATGAGTTTTCATTATCTACATACTCGATTTCTTCCAACATCCAATGTTAAAACTGTATTTATTAACACCGATTATCCTGGTGCCAGCGCAACTCTTATAGAAAGCAGCATTACAACACCCATAGAAGAAGCCATTAGTGGCATCTCAGGAATTAAAACGATTCGATCAACCAGCAGCCAGGGTAAGAGCAGTATTCACATTAAACTCAAACCCAGTAGCAACGTATTAGCCATAGCTGAAAAATTACGTAATAAAATTGCAGAAGCACACGATCAGCTCCCACCCAATATAAAACAACCCGTTGTAGAATCGGGCTGGGGCTGGGATTCAATGGAATTAATGGATATTAGTTTCACAACCAATACCCATAATCTAAAATCCCTACGTGATTACCTTCAACGTTATGTCATTAATAAAATCCAACAAATACCCGGGATTGCGAACGTCGATGTTGATGGCGCTAATAAATATGCGATGCGGATTTGGTTGAACCCAAAAAAAATGGAGGTTCGTCACATTAGTGTGAATGAAATACAAACGGCCATCAAAAATAGCAACATTCGTCTTCCTGCTGGTGAGATTAAAGGCCGTTCTATTGATTATCCGATTACAGCAAAAACTGGCCTTAAAACGGCTGCTGAATTTAAAAACATCATGATCAAAAAAAGCGGCAATAGCATTATTCGTTTCAAAGATGTCGCTCATGTCTCACTCGGTGCGGACAATGTGAATAAAAAAATAGTCACGATTAATGGGAAACGTGGTGTCGATTTGATCGTGCAAACCACAACCGATGCGAATCCTATTCAAGTTGCCAAGCAAGTCAAACAATTACTTCAATCGGTTCGACAGCAGTTGCCACCTAACATTCATTTTACCGTTTCTTTTAATCAAGCCGTTTATATGAATTCTAGCGTGAAAGAAGTCTACATAGCAATTGGTATTGCTATTTTATGTGTTGCACTGATCATGTTTTTATTTCTTGGTAGACTGCGCACTGTGCTGATTCCAATGGTCACCATACCCGTGTGCGTGATCACCTCGTTTGGTTTGATGTATTTATTAGGTTTTAGCATTAATGTGATCACCCTACTCGCCATCGTTCTCTCCATAGGACTCGTCGTCGATGATGCTATCGTGATGCTGGAAAATATTTATCGTCATATTCAATCGGGTATGCCGGCATTTAAGGCGGCGATTGCCGGCAGTCGTGAAATTACGTTTCCAGTTGTTGCAATGACCATTACGCTCGCTGCCGTCTACGCACCTGTGGGTTTGATTAAAGGCCAAGCAGCGAATATTTTTCAATCGTTTGCATACACATTAGCCGGCGCCGTTTTAATTTCAGGCTTTGTGGCTCTCACTCTAACGCCCATGATGTGTTCGCGAATACTGCAATTTAAACCAAAAAAACAATCCCGTTACACACAACTGCTCGATAGACTTTTTGAACGTCTTGCATCAGGATATCAAACTCTTCTAAAGAGTGTGCTCAACCGCCGTCTTATTATTATTATCGCAGTGGTGCTGATCGCATCAGGCGGTTATTTTTTAATGAAGTCTATTCCAAAAGCCTTTATGCCAAGAGAAGACATGGGATTTATTATCAGTATATTACGCACTCCTGGCGGAGCCAATTTAAATTATACACAACAAAAAATCAACCAATTAACTAACATTATAAAACAATATCAAGCCGTTAAAACCACAGTCAGTTTTTCCAATGAGAATCCTGCAATGGGCTATAATATGGTATTCGCAGAACTTAAACCCTATGCTAAGCGACGCATGAATGCGCAAAAACTTGCACTATTGGTGAATCAAGGCATTAAAAGCACGCCGGGTTTGAATGCAATTTCATTTGCACCCTCTTTTGGGGGCTCTCGGAATAGTCAACTTGATTTTGAAATTATGACCTCAGGTTCATATCTCGATTTATATCACATCTCACAAGCGCTTAAAAAAGAGTTATCAAAATATCCTGGATTAGAATCTATCACCAGCAACATGAAATTTAATAGTCAGCAATATGAGCTTAACGTTAATCGAAAACTTGCAGACAACTTAAATGTGAATGTTAAAACGATTGATACCACGTTAGCGAGTTTTTTAGGGGGAACAGCAGTCTCAACATTTAATATGCAAGGCAGGACTTATGATGTTTATATCCAAGCTGAGCAACAATATCTTCATAATCTAGATTCGCTGAACTCGCTTTTTGTAAGCAACCAGCAAGGTCAATTTATTCCATTAACCAATTTAATCCGAATTAAACCCATTTTAGCGCAACAAATTCTGCCACATTATAATAAATTGAGATCAGCAAAAATAGGTGCTGAGCTTGCACCAGGCTATAAATTAGGCCAAGTCGTAGAATACTTACAAAATAATCTACCCAAACTCTTACCCAGCAATACTAAGTATGCATTTCTAGGGTCCGCCAAAAACCTATTAGAAGCAAATAACAATATGGCTTTGCTATTTACTTTGGCGATCGTATTTATTTATTTGGTTTTATCCGCACAATTTGAAAGTTTTATTGATCCTTTTATCGTGCTGCTAGCTGTTCCTCTTTGCATGGTGAGTGCTATGGCCGCATTAAAACTTGTTGGCGGTTCATTGAATATTTATACTGATATTGGTTTAGTTACACTGATTGGCTTGATTTCTAAACATGGGATTTTAATCACTCAATTTGCCAATCAGTTAAAAAAACAAGGTGCTGATGCTAAAACCGCTATTATAAAAGCCGCAACGATTCGACTTCGCCCTATTTTAATGACAACATTGGCTATGATTTTTGGAGTGCTACCACTCGTTTTAACCGGTGGAGCAAGCGCACAAAGCCGGCATCAAATTGGTATTGTCATTATTAGTGGTTTATTTTTTGGTACTTTCTTCTCTCTCATCGTCGTTCCTGTCACCTATAGCTTTGCTTCACAGCTCAAAGGACGACTTAAACGATTTAAACTTGCAACCGAATGATTTTTAGGTTATTTGGCGCCCCATTCATTGGCCGATCATCTTGAAGGAAAACCTTCCATGAAAGCGCGGGGCTGGATCCTCGCTTTCGCGCATAGGCGTCAACTTAAGGAAATACTAAGAAGGCGAGGTTTAAAAGTAACTTCTCAAAAACCTTGCGCACTGTCATCTCGCGCGAGGCAGTGGTCATCCCGCGACTTGATCGCGGGATCCATCAGTCTCGGATGTCAAAGATTTTATAGATTCCGCGGTCAAGCCGCACAATGACGACTCAGGCTCTTTGCCCCATCCTCTTGAGAAGATCTCACCTTCTTAGTATTTCCTTAAGTTGACGCCTATGCGCTTTCGCGAGGATGACGGTGAATTCTCGTTTTTGTGAGGATGACGTTAGCACTTTGCGAAAGCGAAAGTAACAACTCAATTTTTTTCTTGAATCGGAAAAATTATCGTAAATTGACACCCACTCGCTAAATTTTCTGAAAATAGCGAACCATTATGGGCCGTGACGATTGATTTAGCTAGCGCTAATCCAACACCCATCCCTTTTTGTTTTGTAGTCACGAACGGTTCAAAAATATTGTTCAGAACGTTTTTTGAAATACCAGGTCCCGTATCCACAATAATAAATTTTATTTGATCATCATCGTGTCGCACAATCGATAATGTGATTTTTTTATTGATCGTTTTAGCGTCTTCCATAGCTTCTATGGCATTACGCAAAATGTTAAGTAATACCTGCTCAATATTAATTCTATCCACATAAATAATGGGCAACCCTTCTGCTTTATTCACTTGAATTTCTATTTGTCCCAATTGTATTTCTTTTTCAACAAAATTAATGACAGTATCTACAATATCACTCACATGAGTCGCTTCTTTTTGCATCTCTCCTTTACTAAACAAAATCTTAAGCCGTCTTACCATTTCTCCCAACCGCTCTGAAAGCGAAGCTATTTTTTCAATCATCCCTAATACTTGTGGTGAGGTTTTCTTGGCTTTTAACCGCAGCAAGCTCGCACCCGCATAATTCGCTATCGCTGCAAGCGGTTGATTGATCTCATGAGCAATAGTTGATGCCATCTCACCCACAGCATTTCGCTGTTCGGCTCCCGCTAATTTGACTTGATGCTGCCTTAACTGTTCACCTGCTTGACGTAGTTTTGTAATGTCCGTTAAAGTCCCAATATAACCTACGATATTACCTGCTTCATCTTTTTGATGTGCAATACTCCCAACAACCCACACAATTGAACCATCAGGCCGTATAAAACGATATTCTTCTTTAAACAATTTCTGATGAGCTTTTGCATCATTCCATGCCTCATACATTGACGCAAAATCTTCTGGGTGTAATCCTTTTTGCCAGCCCAGACCCATGGCTTCATTAGCACTAATTCCACAAATTTGCGAAATGCGTTCATTGACATAAAAACACTGTTCGTTAGCATCTATATGAAAAATACCCACAGGTGAATGAGTCGCCAAGATACGATAACGTTGCTCGCTATCCATTAATGCTTTTCCAATAGCCCTACGTTCGATAATCTCTTTTTCCAAAGTTTTATTAATGCGATTTAATTTTTCAGTCCGCACCATAACACGGTTTTCAAGTTCAGTCTGATATTCCATTAATTCTTTCTCAGCAATCACTCTTTCAGTGACATCAATAAGATAACCCACCATTTCCAAAGGCTCACCATTGGCATCTCTGACTAAATTCACTCGATCACTAAGCCATATATAGTGTCCATTTGCATGCAAAAACCGATATTCACACTCACAATACTCACATTCGAACAACTTCTCTACTTGTTTACAAACAACTTTACAGTCATCAGGGTGAATACGGTCAATCCAGAAACTTGCATTCTCCATAAATTGCTCACGTTCATAACCTGTTACTGCTTTTATATTAGAACCAACAAAGATAGCACCGAAATCGCCACTAGCTTGGCACGTGTAAACGACCGCCGGACATTTATCAATAATATTTTGATAATATCGAATTTTTTGTTCAAGCGATGACACTTTTTGCGTATATTGATTTCGTAATGCATCAAGCTGCATTTTTAAATCATCAATCTCTTGCTCGGCGCTGACTTCCGTTACATCCATCTGTAAACCTTGCTAGACAGGATTATCAATATCAATGAATAAGTGTTTAAGTTGAAATTCTCGAGCCAAATGCTCACCTAGCGCATAAACACCATAACGCTCAGTGGCATGGTGTCCTGCTGCAAAAAAGTGAATGCCCGCTTCTCTAGCAATATGCACGGTACGTTCTGACACTTCCCCAGTTAAGTAAGCATCCACTCCATGATCAATCGCTAAAGTAATAAAATCTTGTGCCGCTCCCGTACACCAGGCTATAGTTTCAATATTTTCGACCCGGCCTGAAATATGTAATGGCTTGCGATGCAGCGCCTGTTCGATCTGTTTAGCAAACTGTTGTGCATTCATTTTGTTATGTAGTCGACCAATACGAACTAAATTTGGGTTATCATTGACTGATATTTCCGCTTCAGGAATTAATTTTAATACCGAGGCTAATTGAATATTATTGCCAAATTCTGAATGAGCATCTAAAGGTAAATGATAAGCAATTAAGTTGATGTTGTTTTGCAGCAATGTGGTTAATCTGTTGCGCTTGATCCCTGTGACGCAAGGATCATCTCCGCGCCAAAACAAACCATGATGCACTAAAATGGCATCTGCACCAAAGTCTTGTGCTGCAGCAAATAAAGCTTGATTTGCCGTCACTGCACTCACAAGTTTTTTAATTTCAGCTCGCCCTTCAACTTGCAAGCCATTGGGACAATAATCATTAAACAATTGCGGATGCAATAACTGATCGAGATAGGTCGTTAATTCTTTAATAACCAACATAAACAAACCATTAGTCTATTTTTCTTCAAAATCCCCTGAAACATGATAAGAAGACACTCGCTTAATTTTTGCGCCCAATAGTGATAATTTTTCTTCGATACATTCATAACCGCGATCAATATGGTATATTCGATCAATCATCGTTTTGCCACTTGCCATTAATCCCGCCAATACTAAACCTGCTGACGCACGAAGATCGGTTGCCATCACAGGTGCTCCAGTCAACTTTGGTTTACCCTTGCAATAAGCTTTATTACCTTTCAAACGAATATTCGCACCCATTCGTCGCATTTCACTCACGTGCATAAAACGATTCTCAAATACATTCTCAGTAATCGTAGAAGTTCCTTCAGCAACAGCATTTAATGCCATAAACTGAGCCTGCATATCTGTTGGAAAAAGCGGATACGGTGCGGTATCTACACTCACTGCTAGAGGCCGTCTCCCTTGCATGTCTAGCGCAATCCAATGATCGCCTTGGGTGATCACTGCGCCTGCTTTAGTGAGTTTATCGATCAAATCACCTAATGTTTCTGGAACCGCATTTTTAATGGTCACTTGCCCACGTGTCATCGCTGCAGCAATAAGATATGTTCCGGTTTCAATTCGATCGGGCATAATTGAATACGCCCCTCCCGATAATTGATCAACACCTTCAATGACAATCGTGTCAGTTCCTGCACCTTCAATTTTAGCACCCAAACTATTTAGAAAATTGGCGAGGTCACTCACTTCGGGTTCACAAGCTGCATTATGAATTATCGTGCTACCTTTTGCTAAAACAGCAGCCATCATCAAATTTTCAGTACCCGTTACTGTGATTTTCCCTAAATTCAATTGCACACCCTGTAATTTACCTTGAACACGTGCTTTGATAAATCCATTATGAACACTAATTTCTGCGCCCATTGCACGCATGCCTTCGATGTGCACATCGACAGGACGTGAACCAATTGCGCACCCCCCAGGTAATGACACTTCTGCCCTGCCATAACGTGCTAAAAGTGGCCCTAATACCAAAATTGATGCACGCATTGTTTTCACTAATTCATAGGGTGCTGAAAAATTATGTATATTAGCAGAGTTCACTTCAATTTTTAATTTTTCGTCGACCGTTAACTGCGAACCCATTCGACCCAAAAGTTCCATAATCGTAGTCACATCATTAAGGTGGGGAATATTACTGAGTGTGACTGTTTCATGAGTTAACAAAGTGGCTGCCAATATCGGCAAAACAGCATTTTTAGCCCCAGATGCACGAATCGTTCCTCTGAGTGGCTCACTACCTGAAATAATTAATTTATCCATTTCGTTCCTACTGTGTCAGATATTTTCTTCTATAGGCAACAATGACCTAACCCCACACACATCAGCAATAGCGATGAGTGACTTTGGCACTTGAACAAACTGAATCTCTTTCTCCAATCGTTTGGCATAACGTAACCAGGCCACTAATAACGCCAAGCTTGAACTATCGACATAAGTTAGAGCACTAAAATTAATTCTAAATATTTGCTTATCATATTCTTTAATAAGTTGATTACCTAATTCGCATACTTCACTGACGCAATCAAAATCAATGCTTCCCGAAATTTTAATACCAGATTCATTTTTAACAATTTCCGCCGGCATTAGCGAATACGCCGATTATGTTCACGCAGCCTGGTTATTAAGCCCTTCATGCCATAATTAGCTAACACACTAGAGAATTGTGCCTGATAACTTCTAACGATGCTGATATTTTCTATACTGAAGTCGTAGATTTTCCAGGCATTCCCAACACGCACTAAGTTATAACTCATCGGAATTCTTTGCCCATTTCTGCGAACAATGACACTGCGCACTCGAATCGTTCTACGTTTTTCATAATTAATTCGTAACGGATAAAAACGCACGATATCACCATCGTATGAGGCTAAAGCTGCGGCATAAGTGGAAACAATTAAGCGAGTAAACTCATTCAAAAAATCCTTTCTTTGAGTCCCACTTGCACTGATCCAATAGACACGCCCCACTACTGAGGCACCCATACGATCGAGCGCCACATGAGGAATCAATACTTGATCTACAATTTTATTAAGCACTCCTTTTTCTTTTAATCGTGCTTTATTTTTCTGTAATGTCGATAACATTTTATTAGACACTTTTTGCATCACCGCCACCGGCGATTGCACTTGTGCATTAGCCACTTGCGCTAACAATAACAATCCCGCAATTAAACCTAACGGAAATAGTATTTTAATTGTAACTACTCGCCCGTCATTCCGGCGAAAGCCGGAATCCAGGCACGTGATGCGCGCCAACGCACGCAGTGCGTTATGGATCCCGCGGTCAAGCCGCGGGATGACGAGGTGTGAGCAGTTACTGTTAATTTTTATTTTCATTTTGTTATCCCTCTATTCTATCTATAAGCTCCCAAAAAGTTGAAGCACCGCGAGCCAACACCCAGAACCCTCTGCGTCAGCAATTCAAGCGCAGGAGGACGGAGTCCGACGAGCCATTGCAGAGCAGAGGGTTCTGGGTGTTGGCTCGCGGTGCTTCAACTTTTTTGGAGCATACTATCATTTGTTGTTTACTCTTTTTTATCGCCTTTCATGTTAAAAAGCAATTGTCCAATTAAATTCTCTAAAATCAAAGCAGAATGCGTAGTCTCAATTGCATCACCTTGGCGAAGCGTCTTTTTCTCAAAACCCGGTGTTAAACTAATATAATTAGAACCCAACAACCCTTCTGTCAATATACTCGCTGATGTATCAATTGGAAAACGATTAAATTTATCTTTAATTTGCATAGTGACTTTAGCTCTAAATGAAGTAGGGTCAAGCGATATATCGGTTATCCGACCCACAGTAACGCCACCAACAGACACGGGAGCACGTACTTTCAAACTACCAATGTTATCAAATTCAGCATTAACCACGTAATAGTCTCCATTACCAATCAGGGTAAGCCCACTCACTTGGAAAGCTAAAATCACAAGCCCAACAATGCCGGCAATCATAAAAAGGCCAACAATAAATTCTAAAGATCGAGTACGCATTGACTACCAACCTCCCATCATAACGGCAGTTAAAACAAAATCTAATCCTAATACAAGCAACGATGAAAAAACGACTGTTTTCGTCGTTGCTCGGCTAATTCCTGCTGCATTAGGTTCTGAATAAAATCCTTGATAAACCGCAACCCAAGTAATCACGAAACCAAACACAAGGCTTTTAATTAAACCATTTAATACATCATTGTGAAAATTCACTGCTGATCGCATATTAGACCAAAAAGAACCAGCATCAATACCTAACCAATTCACCCCAACAAAATGTCCACCATAAATAGCAGTGACATCAAATAAAATCGCCAAAACAGGCATGGCAATAAAACCCGCCAATAAGCGAGGGACAATAACATACCATAATGGATTAACCGCCATCATTTCCATACTACTGATTTGCTCTGTGGCACGCATTAAACCAATTTCTGCAGTCAATGCCGAACCCGCTCGACCTGCAAATAATAACCCCGTCACCACAGGCCCCAACTCTCTGAGCACACTCAGTGCAAGCAGTTGACCTAACTCCTGTGCAGCCCCAAATTTACGCAAGGTATTATAACCTTGCAACGCCACGACCATTCCAATAAATAATGCCGATAATACAATAATAGCGAATGATAACACACCCACTCGATACAACTGTATTGATAGCAGTGGCCAACCTTGCCGCCATTTAGGTCGCTGTAACAAGGTATGGTACAAAAAGACACCAGATCGGCCAACACGAGTACAAAACTCAATGCCCGCGCGGCCCATTGATTCAATTTCTGCGATCACAAATTTAAATCCTCTTGATAATCTCTTGCAGGATAATGAAATGAAATTAGGCCATCTGGCAAGCCCTGCACAAACTGTTGAACATCAGGGGTTGGCCGTTGCAGTAATTCTCGGGGTTTTCCCTGCCACATCACAACACCTTGTGAAATAATATAAACATAATCCGAAATCTTCGCGGTTTCTTCAACATCGTGCGATACCACAACGGAAGTCAGCCCCAATGCATCATTCAAACGTCTGATCAACTGTAGCAGCACCCCTCGCGAGATTGGATCTTGGCCTGTGAAGGGTTCATCATACAACATCAATTCTGGGCCCAAAATGACTCCTCGAGCCAATGCCACACGACGAGCCATTCCACCTGACAATTGATCTATCTGTAATTGAGCAGCACCTCGCAGCCCAACTGCATTCAGAAACATCATCACCATATCGTGAATCATATCATCAGGCAACTCAGTATGTTCTCGCAAAGGAAAAGCGACATTTTCAAAAACATTTAAATCGGTAAAGAGTCCGCCTTGTTGAAACAATACTCCGATGCGTCTCCTTAACCGATACAACTCCCTCATCGACAATTTTGGTACTTCAAGACCCGCCACAAGCAACTGGCCCGAATGTGGCTTTAATTGGCCACCAATCAAGCGTAAGAGCGTTGTTTTACCGGTACCACTTGGCCCCATAATAGCCGTAACACTTCCTTTTGAGATATCTAAATCAATTCCTCGAAATATTGGATTGGACCCCCGATAGAAATGTAATTCTCGAATCGTGATCAACGAGTTAACATCAATCTCTTCCATCTCTCTCCCCATTTTCTACCACATCAGCCCCCATTAAATGATGAAATGTTGCGCAAGCGACACAAAACTCTGTCTTCCGACCTCCGCCTTCCGTTCTGCGAACCCCTTACCAAAATATCCTATATCGCTTATAATACAGAAACCCGAAAGCGCTGCCTATCTAAAATTTGTATGCGGCTAAGAAAAACTGCTAACTGTTTAATCACTTAGCTCATCGAGGCAGAGCTAGAAATATGCATCTTAACTATTAATAAGGAACCATATCAACCGATGACCCAAGATGAATTATTACTAAAAACTAATGCGACTGTGGTGAATCATTCCAATAACACTTCCGATGATACTCACCAAAAAATTTGTCGGCTAGGCCAAGATGTGATTGCCACCGAGGCAAACGCAATTCTTGCTCTAACAAAACGCATCGATCATACCTTTGTTAAGGCATGTCAAAAACTCCTAGCTTGCGAGGGTCGTGTTGTCGTTATGGGTATGGGCAAGTCTGGTCTTATTGGCCAGAAGATAGCAGCTACTTTAGCCAGCACGGGAACTCCTGCCTTCTTTGTCCATCCAGGAGAAGCAAGCCATGGCGATATGGGCATGATTATTCCACAAGATGTGGCACTGATTATTTCATACTCTGGAGAAACGCCAGAGCTAGTCAATATCGTCCCCCTAATCAAACGCCTCGGCATCCCGCTCATCGCGCTAACCGGCAAAGTGCAATCTACCCTAGCAAAACTTGCCTCAATTCATTTAGATGTTAGTGTTGAAAAAGAAGCTTGTCCACTGGGTTTAGCACCCACATCCAGTACTACAGCGACTTTAGTGATGGGGGATGCATTAGCAATATCTCTCCTTGAAGAAAGAGGATTTACGTCGGATGATTTTGCCCGCATTCATCCAGGAGGCGCCCTAGGGCGTCGGCTATTGCTGCGAATCGACGATATCATGCATACCGGTAAAAGCATCCCATTGGTCAGCGAAGATTGCTATTTATCTGAAGCACTCCTTGAAATTACGCAAAAAAGCTTAGGTATGACTGCGATTACCAACAAAGATGGCCGATTAATTGGAATTTTTACTGATGGTGATTTAAGACGCAGTCTAGACCAAGGCCATGACATCCGAAAAACTAAGATTCAAGAAGTCATGACCCAAAACTGCACCACCGTGTCACCAAAAATGCTAGCGGCCGAAGCCCTGTGCATCATGCAAAAACACAAAATCACCTCGCTAATGGTTGTTAATGAGCAAACACATCCATTAGGCGTCATTCATTTACACGCTCTACTTCAGGCTAGAGTTTTTTAAATAGGGCAATAACATGATTAATGAATCCATTCGACAAGCTGCTTCTGCCATTAAACTATTAATTCTTGACGTCGATGGTGTCTTAACAGACGGTAAAATCTCCCTAGACAGCCACGGCGGCGAAATAAAAAACTTTCATATTCACGATGGGCTCGGCATAAAGCGCATACAAAAGATTGGTATCATCGTTGCAATTATATCAGGGCGCACGAGCCCCATTGTAACCGAACGCTTTACTGACTTAGGAGTACATCACATTTATCAAGGACAACGCGATAAAACCAAAGCATTACAAGCATTACTCACCACATTACAACTTAGACCAAATGATGCTGCATTTGTTGGTGATGACTTACTTGACATCCCTGTTATGCAACAAGTCGGCTTTTCCGTTGCTGTACCTAACGCAGTCGCTGAAGTTAAAAAAATCGCCCACTGGCAAACTAAAAAATCAGGTGGCGAAGGCGCTGTCAGGGAAGTATGTGACCTCATTTTCAGTATGCATCATGCCGAAGAAAAAATATGAATGCTAAGACATTAACGCTGAGTTTAACGATATTATTGATACTCATAGTGAGCTTAATTTTAATGCATCATAACACTACAAAAGCGGTTTTATCTCCCACATCATCATCCACCACTCACTCTCCAGATAGTTATATGCTGAATGTGGCTTTTTCTGATTATAATGATAAAGGACAACTGCACAGCTATTTATATACGCCGAAAATGACACATTATAGAAAACGGAATATCTCTTATTTCACTAGTCCAAAAGTGCTGATTTATACGGCAAGTAGGATTCCGTGGCAGATTCGTGCCCGCTATGGTAAAAGTAACTCAAATCATTGGATACACCTTTGGCAAAACGTTAAATTGCATCAGTTACCATCAAAAAATCATCCTGATACCATAATAACCACTAGCGCATTAACGTTTTATCCGAATAAATCCTATGCCAAAAGCAGCCACAAAATTGTTATCAAGCAACCCAATTCTACTATTCACGGTATTGGGCTGAAAGCTAACTTTAAAACGGGCAATTACACATTGTTATCACAATCACGAGGTATTTATGTCCCTAAGAAAAAAAATCCATCATAAGCGCCTATTAATAGGCGCTCTAGTGTGTCTCTTACCCATGTATTGCCAGGCCCTAAGCAGTGACCAATACCAGTCATACCACATCAGCGCAAGAAGTATGAACTATAATCATAAATCCCGGACCATCACATACCTTGGCAACGTTCACATCACCCAAGGCACAACAACACTCACTGGCGACAAAGTTATCATGTATCAGTCACCTAACAGCAATAAGATCACTAAAGTCGTCGTCTATGGTAATCTCGCTCATTACAGCACACTACCAGACCAGAAGAAGAAAAAGCTCTTTGCAAAAGCAAAGCAAATTTATTACCATCCACAGAAAAAAACTGTTTTACTCTTGGGCAAAGGACGAGTGACTCAAAATAATAATGTCTTCACAGGCCCACATATTTGGTATGATATGGATCATGAGGTGGTGCGCTCTACGACACAATCACCCCAGCAACGTACTGTAGTAATTATTCAACCACAACAACGCAACAAACAAAATGCCAACGCTTAGCACAAAAAACCTACAAAAAAGCTTTAAATCAAGGAAAGTTGTTAAAGATGTGTCACTTGCAATTAATGCCGGTGAAATCGTGGGTCTACTAGGCCCAAACGGTGCTGGAAAAACAACGAGTTTTTACATGATTGTTGGATTATCCTCCCCAGATGATGGTGATATCTACCTTGATGATCAAGCTATCACTAAACTGCCCATGCACCAACGCGCACGCTTAGGAATAGGTTACCTGCCACAAGAAAAATCAATTTTCCGAAAGCTCACCGTTGCCGAAAATATCATGGCTATTTTACAATTACAAAAAGAAATGACCAAAAAGGAACGCAACGAAATTTTAACAAAACTATTACAAGAGTTTCACATTGAGCACTTAAAAGATGTGCTTGCAATGAGCTTGTCCGGCGGTGAAACACGGAGGGTGGAAATTGCTCGCGCACTGGCCACAAAACCAAAGTTTATTTTACTCGATGAACCCTTTGCCGGTATCGATCCAATTTCTGTCATCGACATCAAACGCATTATTACTCATTTACGCCAACAAAACATTGGTGTGCTAATCACCGATCACAATGTGCGGGAAACACTGGACATTTGTGAGCGTGCTTATATCGTGAGTGAGGGCAGCATTATAGCGACTGGAACTCCAACGGAAATACTCAATCATAAAAAAGTAAGGCAAGTGTATTTAGGGGATGAATTTTGTTTATGAAAAACTGTAGCTATTTAGCATAGCTGCACGACAATTCGTTTTGTTTAATGAATGCAGGCAAGATTTTAATGAAAAAAAGAGGAGAATTTAATGCAAACACAAATTACTGGACACAATATGGAGGTCACACCTACCCTACGTAAAATCGTAGAAAAAAAACTAGCGCGACTACTGAATCATCATGCTGATTTAATTACCAACATTCATATCAAGCTGAGCATCAATAAATTATCACAAGACGCAGAAGGTCAAATCGCCATACCCGGCAACAGCATTCATGCTAGTGCTCAATCTGAAGATATGTACAAGACTATCGATTTGTTGATGGACAAACTCACTCGTCAACTCAACAAGCACAAAGAAAAACAATCAGAGCGTCGTTAAACCATGTCATTACGAGATATCATATTGCCTGAATTGACGATTTGTAACGTCATTCTGACTAACAAAAAACAGGCATTAGAGAAAATTGCACGTTTACTAAACGATGCTGATCATCGGATAAAATATCAAGACATTCTAAAAGTCCTACAACAACGTGAACGACTGGGTAGTACTGCCATTGGCCATGGCGTGGCCATTCCACATTCACGAGCTGCAAACTTAAAAAAAGCAGTTTGTGTGGTTATGTCGCTCAATAACGCCATTAATTTCGAAGCTGAAGATACTGTAGCCGTTGACCTTATATTCGGATTACTCGTACCAGAAAAAGCAGATGAAGAGCATTTGAAAATTTTAAGCACCTTAGCTTATAAATTACGTAATAAAGCATTTAGAACTAAGCTGCGTGAAGCCAGGACAGACGAAGCATTATTTCGTGCGATGGTTGAAGATGACAGTTAAATTTAACCATAACCAAAAGCCCATGGTAATGTTGCACGGAACAGTGCTTTGCATTTATGGCTTAGGAGTATTAATTACGGGCAAACCAGGAATAGGCAAAAGCGAGTTAGCACTCGATTTAATTGACCGTGGTCATCAACTCGTCTGCGATGACGCCACAGGACTCTTTAAAGACAACAATCAAGTGCTAACCCAATGCCCCCACCTGTTACAACACTTACTGCATGTGCGTGACATTGGCGTTATCAACATTGCCAATCACTACGGTATGGATTCGATAAAAGACAAACAAACTCTCGATTTTATTATTGAACTTACTCAATCGAAAAATAAATACGAAACAGTATCATTAAAAAAACAATATCAATATGAAATAATATTAGGTGTTAAAATTTTAAAAGCAACCTTGCTCGCTAGGTCACAACGAAACTTACCATTGCTGACTGAGACGCTCGTTAGAGAGTTTAAATTAAACCAAGAAGGCTATGACGCAAGCAATGATTTCAATAAAAAACATCAATTATTAATAGGCCAAAATCAATGTTAACAAAAAAACTAACTATTATTAACAAGCTAGGACTTCATGCTAGAGCTGCGATGAAACTTGTTAATCTAGCTGGCCGCTATCAAAGCGAAATCTTAATTACCTATCAAGGCAATACCGTTAATGCGAAAAGCATTATAAATGTCATGGTATTGGGTGCAGCAAAGGGCGCAGAAATAGAAGTCAGCGTTGAAGGGGACGATGAAATTGAAGCAATGGAGCATATTGTGTCTTTGATAAATGATCGGTTTGGAGAAGCTGAATAAGGAAAACTCACAGCATAATGAACGGAACTATTACAACAAACGATACTTCTCCTGAGACAGTCTTGCAAAATGTATTTGGTTATACTCACTTTCGGCCACTACAAAAAAAAATAGTTGAAAGCGTACTGGCTGGTGATGATAATTTCGTATTGATGCCAACCGGCGGTGGAAAATCATTGTGCTTTCAGCTACCGGCTATTATTCGTCCAGGTGTTGCCATTGTGGTTTCTCCACTTATTTCGTTAATGCAAGATCAAGTCTCTTCATTGATAGCCAATGGTGTAGCTTGCGCCTTTTATAACTCCTCTCTACAACAAAATGCAGCCCGACAAACGCTTGCTAAACTGCATGCGGGAGAGCTCGATTTATTTTATATTGCTCCTGAACGACTGATGAGTGAGTCATTTTTAGCACGACTTTCAGAAATTGATATCGCTTTATTTGCAATCGATGAGGCACACTGTGTCTCACAATGGGGCCCTGATTTCAGACCAGAATATTTGCAGCTTGGTCAATTACGAAAATTGTTTCCTGATATTCCAATAATCGCACTCACAGCGACAGCAGATAAACAAACCCGCAATGACATTTTATTACAACTCAAATTACGACAACCTCAATGCCATGTAGCAAGTTTTAATCGAGCCAATATCAAATACACTGTATTAGAAAAACATAAACCTCAAGATCAATTGATCGGCTTTATTAGCAAACATAAAAACGAATCTGGAATTGTCTATTGTCTCACTCGCAAACGCGTGGATGAATTAGCACAACGATTGCAAGCTAATGGCTTTAATGCCCTACCCTATCATGCGGGTTTATCCACTTCGCAAAGGCAATCTGCACAACAGGCATTTCAACAAGATGATGTTTCTATTATCGTCGCTACAGTGGCCTTTGGAATGGGAATTGATAAACCTAATGTACGCTACGTATTGCACTATGATCTTCCCAAAAGCATTGAAGCCTATTATCAAGAAACGGGACGTGCTGGACGCGATAATTTACCGGCAGATGCGCTATTGTTATTTGGACAAAGCGATATTGTTCAAGCCCGCGTTCTAATCGATAGAAACCAGAATGACTTACAACGAAGAATTGAGCTACACAAATTAAATGCCATGACCGCCTTCGCAGAGGCACAAACTTGTCGACGACGCGTGTTACTCAATTATTTTTCAGAAGAATTCAAAGAAGACTGCGATTATTGTGATATTTGCTTAAACCCTCCAGATACCTATGATGGCACTGAAGATGCACAGAAAGCCCTGTCCTGTATTTATCGCGTCAAACAACGTTTTGGTATAGGTCATATTGTTGATATATTACGCGGGGCTGATACTCAGCGCATTAAAAATTTACGCCACGATCAATTATCAACTTATAGCATTGGCAAGCATTTAAACTCACAAGCCTGGTATAGCATTTTTCGTCAACTGATCCATCAAGGCTATATCGAACAAGATATCGCTAATTATTCAGTATTAAAGTTAACACAGAAATCACGACCCCTACTACGAGGTGAGCTTACCCTAATTTTAGCTAAACCTAGGATTAAAGAAGCGACTCAAAAGAAATCCAAAAATAAAAAATCGGTTGGCTTTGAATATGACCATGAGTTGTTTGAACACTTGCGTCAACTTCGTAAGAACTTGGCTGACGAAGCAAGTGTACCCCCTTTTATTATTTTCAGCGATGCCTCATTAGCTGAAATGTGCGCCACCTTCCCTACAAATAAGCAAGCATTCCTCGCTATTAATGGTGTTGGAGCAAAAAAATTAGGATCCTATGGAGATTCGTTCATTAGCGCAATTATAGCATGGAAAGCCGATCACTGACCGGCCACAGTCATTTTTTCTAATAGTATCGATCCGCTATGAATAGAACCTCGACGATCCACGTCATTAGCCACGCACACAAGGTTAGCAAACATTTCTTTTAAATTACCCGCAATCGTAATTTCGTTGACGGGATATTGAATGCTTCCATTTTCAACCCAAAACCCAACGGCACCTTTAGAATAATCTCCGGTTAATAAATTAACGCCTTGGCCTAATAATTCTGTCACCAATAATCCTGTGTCCATTTGTTTCAATAATTGGTCTAAATTAAGATCAGCATGATTAATCGATAGATTAAAAACACCACCCGAATTACCTGTGGTTTGCAGCCCTAATTTACGCGCCGCATAAGTGGCTAATACATAACTTGTTAAAATACCGTCTTTTACATAATCTTTTGCAACTGTTCTTACACCTTCACCATCAAAGGGCATACTACCTAGCGCACCTTTAATATGAGGCTGTTGTTTTATAGTCACGTGTTTTGGGAATACCGCCTTATTTAAACTATCCACTAAAAACGTGGTTTTCCGATATAAATTTGCACCTCTAATGGCTGCTATAAAAGCACCTATTAAACTCCTGGCAAGTCTTGCTTCAAAAATAACCGGACAATTGCGTGTTGCAATTTTTTTAGCGCCCAAATGTTTTACTGCCCGCAATGCTGCTTGTTTAGCGACAAACTCAGCGCTATCCAATTGTGTTGAATCTCGTGCAACTGTATATTCATAATGGCTTTGCATCTCTTTTTTTGATTCAGCCACCACAGCGCAACTCAAGCTTTGTCGACTCGACAAATAGCCCCCTAAAAACCCATTACTATCGGCATAAACGCGAAACATATCATAAGTGGCGACAGTGGCCCCTTCTGAATGTTTAATTCGTTTATCTTGTTTTAGTGCAACAGATTCACAATCGATAGTGAGTTGAATAGCTTGTTCTGGTGTAATATTCCAGTGATGATAAAGATCTAGATCTGGATAGTCGGCAGCTTGTAATTTAGGATCAGGCAATCCTAAATAAGGGTCCTCACTGGCAAAACGGGTAATTGTGCTCGCTTTTTTTAGAGTCTGTGAGATAGCTTCGGGGTGTAAATCAGATGTGCTAGCCACACCTTGGCGTTGATTACAATAAACCGTAATTAGCAATCCCTTCTCTTGATGATGCTCTAGTGTCTCCACATCACCTAGCCTGGCTGTAGCTGCAAAACCAACCTCAGTTGTGATTAAAACTTCTGCAGCATCCATACCAATTTTTTTAGCTTCCAATAGCACATCAGCCGCTTTTTCACGTAATTGTTTTTCTGGAAATAGTGGTGATGATTCCAAGTAACGAGCCTCAATGCGTTCTTTCACGAGACGACTTTGTCGTGCTTTTTTTACCTTTTTCTGCAAGCATAATATTAGCGCGAGCTTTGACTAGTGCTTCGGGCATCCCTTGCAAAGCGATATCAAAGACCTGGTCAATCCATCTGACCGGATGAATATTCAAGCTCTCTGTCACTTCTTTTGGAATCTCTTTAAGATCTTTTTTATTCTCTTCTGGAATAATGACTTCCTTTATTCCACCTCGTAGCGCAGCCAACAATTTTTCCTTTAAACCACCAATTGGCAATACTTCACCGCGCAAAGTAATTTCACCCGTCATGGCAACATCACATCGCACAGGTATTTGTGTGATTGCAGAAATTAAGGTAGAACACATTCCAATTCCCGCACTCGGGCCATCTTTAGGGGTTGCACCTTCTGGAACATGAACGTGGAAATCATGTTTTTGAAAATAATCGTCTTCAATGCCTAGTAAAGAAGCTCGGCTGCGAACAACGGTCATCGCGGCGTGAATGGACTCTCGCATCACATCACCTAGGCGGCCTGTATGCAATGATTTACCCTTGCCGGGCATCACTTGAGCTTCAATCGTTAATAATTCACCGCCCACTTCAGTCCAAGCTAATCCGGTCACTTGACCGACTTGATCTTTTTCCTCTGCAAGCCCAAAACGATAACGTTTTACACCCAGGTATTTTCCAATATTACGTCGAGTGATCGATGCAACCTGTTTTTTCTTTTTACTGACCAATACATCTCGTACCACTTTTCGACAAATTTTTGAAATGGCTCTTTCTAAATTACGCACGCCTGCTTCACGAGTATAGCTTCGAATAATTTCACGAACTGCACCATCGGTCATTTTAATTTCATTAGGCAATAATCCATTTTGTTCCAATTGACGTAGAATTAAATAACGTTTAGCAATATTTAATTTCTCGTCTTCGGTATAACCCGCCAAACGAATGACTTCCATTCGATCCAACAAGGGCGGTGGAATATTCATCGAATTCGATGTGGCAATAAACATCACGTCTGACAAATCATAATCCACTTCTAAATAATGATCATTAAAACTATGATTCTGTTCTGGATCCAACACTTCCAACAATGCAGATGCAGGATCACCACGAAAATCCATCGCCATTTTATCCACTTCATCTAACATAAATAATGGATTGCGCACGCCTACCCTGGACATTTGTTGAAGAATTTTACCACACATAGCACCAATATAAGTTCGGCGATGTCCACGTATTTCCGCTTCATCACGAACCCCACCTAAAGAAACTCTAATAAATTTACGACCTGTCGCATTAGCAATAGACTGACCCAAAGATGTTTTACCCACCCCCGGCGGCCCAACCAAACACAAAATAGGACCTTTTAATTTTTTAACCCTTTGTTGCACAGCTAAATATTCAAGAATACGCTCTTTGACCTCTTTCAAACCGTAATGGTCTGCTTCCAAAATGGCTTCTGCTTTTTCTAAATCCCGGCTCACTTTACTGCGTTTTTTCCAAGGCATCGATAATAAGGTGTCAAGATAATTACGAACTACAGTCGCTTCAGCAGACATCGCTGGCATCATGAGTAATTTTCTGTGCTCTGATGTAGCTTTTGCTTCGACTTCTTTAGGCATTCCTGCTGCTTCAATTCGATTTTTTAATTCGGTTAATTCATCAGGAGCTTCTTTCAGCTCCCCTAATTCTTGCTGAATCGCTTTCATTTTTTCACTGAGATAGTATTCACGTTGACTTTTGTCAACTTGCCTTTTCACTCGACTTTGCACAAGTTTGTCTACCTCGACCATCTCTAATTCTTCACCAAGCAATTGATGGACCAACTCAAGGCGTTGTTTAATATCAAGCGCTTCTAAAATTTGTTGTCGCAGCTCAATTTTAATGGTCATGTGCGCCGCAATACTATCGGCTAACCGGCCAGGATCCTGAATACTACTCAATGAGGTTAATAATTCTTGAGGAATTTTTTTATTGACCTTAACCATTCGCTCAAATTGTTTCGATAAACTGCGCATGAGTGACTTAATTTCGGGATCATCGATTGAACCTTCCTCTTCAAGCAGCTTCACAGTCACTGCAAAAAAATCATCCATTCTAAATAATTCAACTGTTCTAGCACGAACAGAACCTTCCACCAACACTTTTACTGTCCCATCTGGCAGCCGTAACATTTGCAATACTGTAGCAATGGTGCCTACAGGAAAAATGTCGTCTTGTTTGGGCACGTCTATTGCAGGATCCTTTTGGGCCACGAGAAATATTTGTTTCTCTTGATCCATAGCCATTTCAAGCGCCTTAATCGATTCCGTTCTTCCAACAAATAAGGGGATAACCATATGTGGAAAAACAACCACATCACGCAATGGCAATAATGGAAATTTCATGGTTTGATTAGTTTTTTTTGCTGAGGGCATCATCAATACTCACTTTTTGTTTCTACTATCTTTCCTTTGATTATAGAACATTACTCTTTAGCAAATTTACTCGTTCTATCACTTTGATAAATATACAGTGGTTCAGCATTATCTTTAATAACTTTGCCTTCAATCACCACTTTTTGTAAATCTGCTATTTGCGGTAATTCATACATCACGTCCAACAATTTATGTTCTACAATAGAACGCAACCCACGTGCACCAGATTTACGATTAATGGCCTGTTTTGCAATTTCTTTTAAGGCATCCTCTCGAAAATCAAGCTCCACTCCTTCCAGCTCAAATAGTTTTTTATATTGCTTAGTAATGGCATTTTTAGGTTCAACCAAAATACGCATTAAAGCCTCTTCATCCAGTTCATCAAGTACCGCGATAACTGGCAATCGTCCGATAAACTCTGGGATTAAACCAAATTTGATCAGATCCTGCGGTTCAACTTGTTGCATTAAATCCGCAGCTGACATCGTTTCATCTGGGCCTTTGATATCGGCATGAAAACCAATGCTACTTTTTTCCATGCGTTGACGAACAACACGATGCAAACCAGCAAACGCTCCGCCACATATAAATAAAATATTTGAGGTATCAACTTGCAAATATTCTTGTTGCGGGTGTTTGCGCCCTCCTTGCGGCGGAATAGAGGCAACCGTACCTTCAATTAATTTTAATAAAGCCTGCTGCACGCCTTCGCCAGAAACATCGCGAGTTAATGAAGGACTGTCTGTTTTACGAACAATTTTATCGATTTCATCAATGTAGATAATTCCTGTTTGTGCTTTTTCGACATCATAATTACATTTTTGTAATAACTTCTGCACAATATTTTCGACGTCTTCGCCCACATAACCCGCTTCTGTTAAAGTCGTCGCATCTGCAATCGCAAAAGGCACATTAAGGATTCTTGCCAAGGTCTGTGCAAGCAACGTTTTGCCCGATCCTGTCGGACCCATCAGTAAAATATTGCTCTTTGCTAATTCAACCTGATCTGAATCGACTTTATGATTTAAACGTTTATAGTGGTTATAAACCGCTACCGATAATACTTTTTTTGGAAAATTTTGACCAATAACATATTCATTTAACATGTCATGTATTTTTCGCGGCACAAGAAGTTCACTACGCCCGTCGTCCGGATGAGAAGCATCTTTTTCATGAACGAGATCATTACAGAGCGCAACACATTCGTTACAAACAAATACCGAAGAAGGCCCAGAAATTAATTTTCGCACTTCATGCTGACTCTTACCACAAAATGAACAATAATGGGTTTCACTTTTCTCAGTACTCATTAAACAACCTCATATCATTACAATTCTATTTATTATCGCTATGAACAAAATTTTCTCTACAATTTGTCCACACTTATCTTATAGATATGGGCACACTATAGTAATTTCAATCATAACATCTTACCGTAATTTGGGGCAAAACTATTTTATAAGCGAGATATGAATGGTCAGCTATTTGATCATGCAACAGCTATCAAAAGATGAAAGAGGTTTATTCGGCAGCTCCGCTAGGCGGCTCATAGAGCACTGAATCAATCAGCCCATAGGCTACTGCCTGCTCTGGGGTCATAAAGTTATCGCGATTAGTATCTTTTTCAATAATTTCAACAGGCTGACCAGTATGTTCAGCGAATATTTGATTCAAGCTATCACCGATGCGCTTGGTTTCTTGAGCATGAATTTGAATATCAGTCCCTTGCCCCTGAAACCCACCGAGTACTTGATGTATCATTACCGTTGAATTGGGTAAGCCATACCGCTTGCCTTTTGCCCCCCCTGTCAACAATAGCGCCCCTGCACTTGCGGCCTGTCCAATGCAGAGCGTGCTGACATCAGGCTTAATAAATTGCATGGTGTCATAGATGGCTAATGCTGAGGAAACGACACCTCCGGGTGAGTTAATGTATATGGCCACATCCTTCTTTGGGTTTTCAGATTCCAGAAACAGGAGTTGGGCAATCACCAAATTAGCCATATGCTCCTCTATTTGCCCAACTAAAAAAATTATCCTTTCTTTCAATAACCTAGAGTAAATATCATAGGCTCGCTCGCCACGTGAGGTTTGCTCTACGACCATAGGAACTAGATTAGATTGAATCATTGTGGGTTTTCCTCATCTGGTTTTTTGGTTGGATTAGTAAATTCCTCATAACTCACTGTTTTCTCACTTACATTAGCATCTTCTAGCAATTTAGCAATCGCCTGCTCTTCCAATACTGCCGCTTCAATCTCAGAGAGCATCCGCTTGTTTTGATAGTACATAGCAACTATTTCGTCGGGTGAATTATAACGAGAAGCAAGGTCTTGAACTTTTTGTTGAACTTGGTTTTTATCCAGTTCAATCTTGTAGCGCTTAATTATCTCAGAAAGCAGCAAACCTAAGGTTACTCGCCTTTTAGCCCGCTCCTCAAACAATTCTTTAGGCATCTCGAAGTCTTTACCTTGACCTTTTGAATGCTGCATATAGGCAGTCATTTCTTGGCGGGCCGATTGCTGCAAATGCCTAATTTCTTCATCAACCAGTGAGCGTGGGACTGTTATTGGGTTTTGTTCCAGCAGCTTTTCGATAACTTGCTCCTTAAGCTGTTCTTGCTCAGCAGAACTGAGTTCTTTCTCCATACGCTGACGTACATCCGCACGAACTCCTTCTAGTCCCCCTTCAACATGAATGATATCGGCCAGGGCATCATCAAGTGGTGGCAGCTCAGGCTCCTGCACTTTATGAGCGGTAATTTTAAACACCGCAGCACGACCAGAAAGATTCTCAGCCTGATAATCTTTTGGGAAAGAGACATTAATGTCTCTTGTTTCACCCGCTTTCATTCCAATTAATCCGTCTTCGAATCCAGGAATCATCTGTTTAGAACCTAGTTCTAACTCAAAGTCCTTTGCACTACCCCCTTCAAATAACTGCTCATCAACCCGGCCTTCGAAATCAAAAATCATGCGATCACTTTCCCTAGCTTCTCGATCGACATCACTCCATTTCGCATGCTGTTTTCGAATCTTCAAAAGAACCTCATCGACATCTTGGTCCATGACCTGTGACGTTGTTTTTTCGATTGCAACATCTTTTAAGTTTTTTAAACCCACTTCTGGATAAACCTCAAAGGTCGCTACATATTCTAAAGGAGTATCTTTTTTAAGCATTTCGCCCTCAATTTTTGGGGCACCCGCAATGTTTAGCTGATGCTCTGCCATAGCATCTTTAAAACTCGATTGCATTAATTCACCTTGCACTTCTTGACATAGATTCGTTCCATAACGATTCTCGATGACATGTTTGGGTACCTTTCCCGGTCGAAATCCACTCATTTTGACAGTCTTGGAAAGTTCTTGTAGACGTTTTTGATACGCACTATTCACCTGTTCAACCGGAACAGTGACTTTAATTCGATGGACCAAACCTTCTAATTTTTCAATTTCTGATGGCATGCATTTACCTCATCTTTCATTATTTATGCACAATCAATTCACTGGTGCGAGAGGAGAGACTCGAACTCTCACAGGTTGCCCCACTGGAACCTAAATCCAGCGCGTCTACCAATTCCGCCACTCTCGCTACACCACATGCTAATAGTACACAATAACTTATAAAACAAAACGCTCGGCGCCTTATTGAACACTAAATTGCGAAAATGCACAAGGGTAACACGGAGTTAATACACGGGCGCCCCAATGTTTTTGACGTTTGCTATAGTTACCTCTAGCATAGACTTTTTGGAGCACTATAATGAATGTCAATATCTCTTCTTTCAAAGCCTTATGGGTTGTTCTGGCGCTAATTATTGGGATTACTCTATTAACAACAAGCAGTTATGCAAGTACCTGCCCTACCGTTTTCAAGCAAGGACCACAGGGTTATTGGCATTCAATTGAAGAGCCGGGCTTTAGATCGCACCAGTCAACTAAGCCTGGAATCACGATCAGTGCTACTGATTTTGGTGGGGCTGTTTATTCACCAAAACATCAACGTATTGCTTGTGTTTATAAAGCGAGTAATGACAAGTGGATTGCTTTTGTTTCTAACCACAATCAAAATATTAAAATCAATCAACCCATACAAAGTAGTCATGGTGAAACAGCTTGGCAATATAGTCCTACGCATAAAGATTACACCTGCGGCAAACCCAGAGTGAGTGATTTGTCGAAATGCGAATTTCAAATAGAATGATGACTTAGTCTTTCGCCTATTTTGCAGAATGAACCACAAATAAACTAATCTGCTTAAGCACAGTTTCGACCGCACGGTTTGCAGCAAGCACACCACTATACGGATTATTACCAGGCGCTTTAACAACTGCCTGAAATCGTCTACTCGCGATGACTTTATTGGTCTTATTACTCATTAATGTCGCCTCCATCACCAAACGCACTTCACTGGTTGGATGAATAAACTCTTGTCGTAATATTAATAGCCGCGTATCCAGCCTGAAATTGGTTAACCCAGCGAAAGGTGGTGTCACAACCGCATGAAAATAACCAGCACGTCGTAGTCTTTGTGCAAGCAACGGCATTAACATTGCAGTGGGTCGTGCAACCCAACGACTGTCAGCAAAAGATTTCAATTTGTAAGGAATTTTCATATACACCATTCTACTGGTTTTATATCCTGAACTAGCGACCGGACGAGACACGAGTAAGGTATAATTCGTTCTGCTTTTTCGAGAAATGGTATAGGATTTAAAATTATTGAGCGTGTAAGTCGATATCGGTGGCAGCTTAACCGGACCACCAAGACATGATGTTAATAAGGTTGTAATAATGATTAAAACGATCAACTTCACAAATTTCACTATTATTCTCCTGGACCTAACGCTTGTTGTTGTTTACCACGCACCAAAATAGAAGGGTTACGGCGTAATTCTGTAGCAACCGCTTGTAAATTGATCGTCAAAGATTGCAACTGTGCCATCAGTTGTTCTGTATTGGGCATAACCTGGTCAGATAAATTTTGCACCAACACTTGCCCACTTTTCATCGTTTTTGTCATGGATCGTGAAGCCAAATCGACTTGATGGGAAATGCGATTAACCGATTGCAATGTGCTGTTTAATTCTCGCATCACTTGTGGCAACTCTCGACTCGCTTTTGCACTATTATTTAGCGCTACACGCAACGACTTCATACTCGAATCTAAATTTTGTGAATTATCCGATAATGTTTTAGTGAACTGATCTGTATTTTTCAAAATGTTACGAATCGATTGTCGATTACCCTCATCGAACACATCATTGATAGAATGACTTAAAATCTTTAAATTTGTTGCAACCTCAGGTAAAACCGTACTCAACTGTGTCAGAATGGAAGGCTTGGAAAGAATAACCGGATGCTTCTGGCCCCGCTTAGCCTTTAGTAAAGGGGCGCCGGCTGAACCTGCCTTTAAACCCACATAAACTAAACCCGTAATCCCTTGAGGGTATAATGTAGCCGTAGTACTTGTAGTAATGGGCGTGCCTTTTTCTATTTTTAAGGTCAAGCGAACGAGTTGTGGGTCTTTAGGGTCAATCTCGATTACTTGGACATAACCGACTGGAACGCCATTAAAACGAACAACGCTTTGATCGCTTAATCCTGTCACATCTTCTTTAACATAGGCCGCGTAGACTCCATACTCCTTGCCCTGCTTGAAGGTGGTTAGCCAAAAGCCTAGAAAGATCAATGCAGCGCCGAGTAGAATGACTAACAACCCCACTACAGTATAATTAACTTTGGTCTCCATCAATCAATCACCCTCGAATATGCCCCTCTTGGTCCACTGAAATAAGACTGGATTAGTGGATGTGTTAGTTTAACTACGTTTTCCATACTGTCTGCCGCCAACACTTTCCCCTCTCCTAAGAACACGACTTTATCCGGTACTCGCCACAAGGTGTCTAAGTCATGAGTGACCATCACCAATGTCAGATCGAGGCTATCTCTTAAATGTAATACTAAATCATCTAATTCACCAGCACTTTTAGGATCTAGGCCAGCGGTAGGCTCATCTAAAAACAAAAGCTCCGGGTCCAATGAAATGGCTCGTGCTAGCGCTGCGCGTTTTCTCATGCCACCACTGAGTTCGGCAGGAAACTTTAATGCGGCATCAGGCTCAAGCCCCGCTAAGGCAATTTTCAAAAGCGCAATCTCATTTTTCATCATACTGGAGAGTTTTGAAAATTCTTGTAATGGGAATGCCACATTTTCAACAACGCGTAATGAACTAAACAATGCTCCACTCTGAAACATGACACCCCAACGCTGCTGAATACCTTGGATTTGTTTAATTGTAGCCGTTGCAACGTCGAAACCAAATATTTTTATTGAACCTTCTGTAAATTGATCCAACATTAAAATTGAACGCAATAACGTTGTTTTACCGCAACCACTAGGGCCAATAATGGCAACAATTTCTCCACGCTTGACTTGTAAATTTAAATCATCATGTACCCATTGGCCACCCAAATAATTTCTCAGATGAGCTACCTCAATCACATTCTCACGATGACTTTCGTCTACCATTACAAACCCAACCAATTAAAAATGACTGAAAAAGCAGCATCAACAATGATAATCAAGAAAAGGGACTGCACGGCCGCTTGTGTGGTTTTATGTCCAACACTCGTGGCACTCGTTTTAACCTGAAAGCCTTGAAAACAACCCACCGTAGCGATAATCATAGCAAACGCTGGCGCCTTCACGAGCCCCAAAATATAATCTTTAATGCCGATGTTGATCTGAATACGCTGAATAAAAGCACTATAGTTAATATGTAGCATTGCCTTGGACATGACCATGCCACCCAGCAAACCAAAAATATCGGCCCAAACAATTAATAATGGAAAGACAATTAGTAAGCCTAAAATTCTCGGTAATACTAAACGCTCTATTGGTGATAAACCCATCGTGTTCAAGGCATCAATCTCTTCGTTGACCTTCATCGTACCAATTAAAGCAGTAAATGCAGTGCTGGTGCGACCCGCTAATATGATTGCCGTGAGTAGCGGTCCAAATTCACGAAATACGCTGATACCCATAAAATCAGCAACGTAAATATCAGCCCCATAAGCTTGAAGCTGAACACCTAATTGATAAGCTAATACCACTCCAATCAAAAAAGAAAGCAATGCAATAATCGGCAAGGCACGATAACCGGTCTCATCAATAGTAATCAATGCAGACAACCACTGAACTCGCTTCGGCTTAATTCCACTGCGTATGATTGTGAGAAATAACTCACCTACAAAGCTAAGAAACCGCAAACACTGACGATATTTTTCTTCTGCCCATTGCCCAACCACAACCAACCAAGGGCGAGGTCCCGGAATTGTTGGGTGATGGACTTTCGAAATCTCCCCTGCCACTATATTAAATAAGGATTGAAATTTTGGTTCTAGCTCAACTACCTCAGCACTCTGTCCAAGCTTTTTTAGGCGATTAATAATAAATTGCAGCAACAATGCTCCAGCACTGTCCATGGATTCTATGCGGCTACCATCAATTTTATCAATGTGTTTAGATTGCTTAAGCACATCCGTTAATTCAGACTCTAAGGCAATAATATTCGCAATAGTCCAGTGACCTTTGCAATCTAAAGTTTTTTGATCTTTGTCCATCTCAATTTGTGCGGCGTTGACCGATGGAATTGACATAATGGTAGTCGCTATTCATTTGAAATAACTCATTTTGCCATCAATTAGGCGGTTGTTGCAAAATATTCTTCTCCTCAACTTATCAAAGCAATAAATAAGATTAGAAATATATTCTAACTTATTGATTAATAAATTATGACATCATTCTCTACGCTCCTTTCGATTTCATGTCCTATAATTAAATAATCTACAGTTTGTCTATCATAAAAACTAAGGACGAGTAAATGCTATGGACTACACCATCCCATTAAAAATGCTGAGCATCAAAGATAGCCCCATTGTTGGCGGCAAAAACGCCTCATTAGGTGAGATGATCAAGCATCTCACTGAGGTGGGTGTGAGAGTACCAAGAGGGTTTGCAACCACAACTCGAGCCTACCAGGAATTTCTAGCCCAAGCTGGCCTAGCTCAAAAAATAGCCGGCAGTCTAGATACACTTGACATTAATGATGTTAGCGCATTGCAAACCGTTGGCGAACAAATTCGCCAATGGATTATAGAGACACCTTTTACTCCCAGGTTCAAAACAGAGATCACCAAAGCCTACACTCGGCTCGATAAAAATATGAAACTCGATGTCGCCATTCGTTCATCAGCCACTGTAGAAGACTTGCCTAATGCCTCATTTGCTGGCCAACAAGAAACTTTTCTACATGTTAGCGGATTAGATGAGGTTCTGCTTGGCATTAAAAAAGTGTTTGCCTCGTTGTTTACTAATCGGGCGATAACGTATCGAGCCCATCATGGCTTTGAGCATGAAAAAATCGCTATTTCTGCGGGTGTTCAAAGAATGGTGCGTAGTGATCTAGGCGCGAGTGGCGTGGTGTTTACACTTGATACCGAATCGGGTTTCGATCAAGTTATTTTCATTACCGCAGGTTACGGGCTTGGCGAAACAGTGGTACAAGGGGTGATTAACCCTGATGAATTTTATGTCCATAAACCCACTTTGCGTGCTGGCAAATTTAGTATTATTCGCCGGAATCTTGGAAGCAAAGCACAGAAAATGATTTATGCTCACAAAAAAGATAGCCATGATGAAACCGTTGAGACCGTTGATGTCAGTGAAGATGAACGTATGCAATTTTGTATTAATGATGATGAAATTATACATTTAGCAAAACAAGCACTGCTTATCGAAGAACATTATCAACGTCCTATGGATATTGAGTGGGCCAAAGATGGTATTGACGGTGAAATTTTTATTCTGCAAGCACGCCCAGAAACGGTAGAAAGTAGACGTTCGTTAAATGTGATTGAACAATACCAAATAACCGAACCAGGCGAATTAATTACTGTTGGCCGCAGTGTTGGCTCACGCATCGGTCAAGGTAGCGCCCAGGTGATCTTAGACCCGACACAAATGCAAGCTATGCAAGATGGCGAGGTTTTAGTGACCGATATGACTGATCCAGACTGGGAACCTGTTATGAAACGCGCTAGTGCAATCGTCACTAATCGTGGCGGACGCACATGCCACGCCGCAATTGTCGCCAGAGAACTTGGCATACCCGCAGTAGTGGGTTGTGGTGATGCCACTCAAAAGATTCAAACCGGGGTCGAATTAACTGTTTCTTGTGCTGAGGGTGAAACCGGTAATGTTTATAAAGGTCATTTGAAATATAACGTTGAAAAAACTGAAATTGAAAAAATGCCAGAGCTACCTTTTAAATTATGCATGAATTTAGCAAATCCAGAACAAGCATTTCATTATCAATTTTTACCCAACGATGGCATTGGGTTGGCTCGGCTGGAATTTATTATTAATAATACCATTGGCGTTCATCCCAATGCTTTATTAGATTACGACAAATTACCTAAAGAAATAAAAAGTCAAGTTGATCATAAAACTAGAGCATACAAATCACCCGTTGAATATTATATTGAAAAATTACGCGAAGGGATTTCTACTATTTCTGCAGCATTCTACCCCAAAGAAGTTATCGTACGCTTTTCCGATTTTAAATCGAATGAATATGCCAATTTAATTGGTGGTCAATTATATGAACCCCATGAAGAAAACCCAATGATTGGATTTCGTGGTGCATCCCGTTACATAAGAGAATCATTTCATGATTGTTTTGCATTAGAATGCGAAGCCATTGTGCGCGTGCGTCGTGACATGGGATTAACGAATACTCAAATCATGCTGCCTTTTGTTCGAACTGTAAAAGAGGCTGCAGATCTTATAGAGCTCCTTAAATCATTTAATTTAATCCGAAAACAGCATGATTTAAAAATTTATATGATGTGTGAGATACCATCGAATGCAATATTAGCTGAAGCGTTTTTAGAGCATTTTGATGGCTTCTCTATAGGTTCAAATGATCTCACTCAATTAACGTTAGGACTGGATCGTGATTCCGAGTTGATTGCCGATCTTTTTGATGAACGCAATGAGGCAGTAAAAGCCTTGTTACATAGAGCAATTAGTGCTTGCCGAAAAGCCGGAAAATATGTTGGCATCTGCGGCCAAGGTCCTTCAGATCACCCTGATCTTGCAAAATGGCTGATGAATGAAGGGATTAGCAGTATCTCACTGACTCCAGACACTATAGTAAAAACGTGGCTAATGCTGGCAAAAGAACTGCAATCGTAGGCCCAGACTCGTTACATCACTGTTTAATCAAACCTGTCGTGTTCGAATTCTTAAATAACATCAAAAATCAAGCAATTATAAATCCAAAAAAACAACATGGTTTTGTGGTACAATGGTTGCGATGATAAACACACTACGAATTATTTTATATTTATTAGCAGTATTAATGAAAATTTTACGCCCTGGTGGTGTTAAGGCGATTGCTGCTGAAAACCTAGCTCTAAAACAACAGCTTATTACTATGGCTCGCCATCAAAAACGTTCACCAAAGCTAAAAACATCAGACCGAATTATTTTTGGCTTTTTGACAGCATGGATTAATCCCAAACGATTATCAAGAATAGCCGTTATCATACGATCTGCAACATTATTAAAATTTCATAAAGCTATAATAAAAAGAAAGTACCGTTTACTATTTTCAAATAAGTCCCCTAAAAAACCAGGCCCAAAAGGACCGTCTCAAGACCTTATTAACTTAATCCTTGAAATGAAACAACGTAACTCACGCTTTGGCTATTGTCGAATTGCAATGCAAATACAAAATACGTTTGGCATTAAGATTGATAAGGGTCTTGTCAAACGTGTTTTAGATAAACATTATAAACCGAATGCTGGTGATGATGGGCCATCCTGGTTAAGTTTTATTGGCCATACGAAAGATAGCCTTTGGTCTGTTGATTTATTCAGGTGTGAGTCTATATTGTTAAAGTCACACTGGGTAATGATAGTAATGGATCAATTTACTCGTAAAATTATAGGCTTTTCAGCGCGTGCTGGTAATATAAATGGCGTTGATGTTTGTTGTATGTTTAATGAAATAATTTCCGGCAAAAAACCACCGAAATATTTAAGTTCTGATCACGACCCTCTTTTTCGATTTCATCAGTGGCGAGCAAATTGTCGAATCTTGGAAATCGAAGAAATAAAAAGCATCCCTTATACGCCGACATCACATCCCTACGTTGAACGGATTATTGGATCTGTTAGGCGAGAACATTTAGATAAATTATTCTTTTGGAATACATACGATTTACAAAATAAGCTGAATAAATATCAGCAGTACTATAATAGACATCGATCACACAGTTCGTTAGAGTCAAAAACACCGTTAGCTAAAGAAACTAATTCAGAGGGTAATGTCATATCGCTTAATAAATTCCAGTGGAAGTCTCATTGCAATGATTTATTTCAGTTACCAATGGCTGCTTAAATTAGGTTTCGAACAGGACCCCTGAATTTAAACCAGAAAGTTGGGTCCCGTGACATATAATGCATTTCTATTATTGACTCTGTTGTGGAAGATACATGACAGCATCTACCTCCAACAGCATATCCTTACCAATAATGACCCCACCAATCGGTGTTCTTGCAGGGTAGGGCGATTTAAAATATTTAGGGATAATCTTCTTTACAATGGGAAACATTATCTTAATATTTTTCATGTAGATATTCAGTTTAACGATGTTTTTCAGACTGCCACCGGCTTTTTTGGCAACGAGACTCAAGTTTTGAAAAATCTGGTTAACTTGATCTTGTGGGTTATCATTAATAATCTGACCCGTTTTAGGATTTATAGCAACTACGCCAGAGATATACACTAAATTTCCAGCTCGATAAAATGGTGAGTCTGTTGCCTGATTTGCACTTGCTACACCGATCAGCAGCAGTGAACTAACACAGAGTAATTTAAAAAAGTTTTTCATTGTTTATTCCTTTTAGTTTAAATGAGTGAAGTTAGAATATCTAAGTTAGAAAAGAATACCAAAAATTGTTACTATGAGGCTAGTGGCCTTTATATGTCGTTGGTAGTCGTATTGTCTCGAGAGTAACAGATAGCAGCGTGGTAATCTACCTCTCAAAAACTATCGATGATGAGAGTAAGGTTTTTAAAATAGACTCGAAAAAGTCGATTAAGTATCTGGCAATCGTGTTGCTTGAAGAATTATTAATTCGTTTCCTCCGTTTATAATGCTTTTGAACTATTTATCCTTTTAGAAGATCGCGTCATCCCATACAGTGCGTACAAAGCTGGAGACATTTTTGGTACTTGGACTATTTTTGATACATTTAATTCTCGCTCACAACCTCTTTTTATTTGGGATATCACTGCTGGTGCACGTTCAATTTGCATGTTACCAAAAATTTCTGAAACCAATTCACATAATAAATTAGCGCAAGCTTTTCATTTAAGCAATCCCAGCCCAAGATCCTTGCTTGATCACTGGAATATTTTTAGAGAAATAGCAAATCATCCTTCCTTAGGCGATCCATGGACAGCAGAAATTTTATTTTTTCAAAAAAGTGGATAGAAGCGCTGAAAGATAAACATTGGTTGAACTTAAAAGATTATCTCTATGCACAAGCCTGGAAGAAAAGCATACATTGGAAAAATCACCACGCTTGTAATCTACTTTTCAGTTACGTTCAAAATCGTCGTAATATTAAGACCTCCGCTTATATTGCTGATTTAGCAAAACATTTTTTAGCCATCGGTGTTGGAGCCATCCCCGGCTTTTCACCGGCTACTAACAACTCAATGGCCCCTATTAACAAAATACAACAGGCCTATATTGAACATTATAATCTAAAAAATTATCCTCCTATTATTATGCAACCCAATTATTTTTCGCTTCATCAATCAGGTGATCCAGTCTACTGTTCATTGCAATTTATTAATGCCATTGAATTAGCCCTGAAAGCAAATGACCGTTCCAGCACCTTAGCAGACCTCTATGCCACTCAATCCTTACTAAACAAATACTTTAAAGAAGTGCGAGCTGAAAATTTAAATGTACAACATACACCTCTTTATGATTTAGCAAAAAAAGTACGCTATGAGTCATTTCACAGCAATGTGGGCAACTATGCTAATATTAGAAAATCAGAAGACATTCCAAATGAAGATCAAAATTTTTCAAAGATTTTACACCAATGCAATCATTCTAAATTTCCGACCAATGGCAGCTTTGTTAGAGGATGTATCCGTATATGCTGCTCTTCTGTAGAAACACAAGAGGGATAAAAATATCAGGCAGAGTGTAATCAAAAACAGGACATTGTTTCTCTAAAGGGTATTTGACATAATGGCAATACGCAATTCACTGAATATGAGACAAAACAATGGATTTATCGTCACTTAATAACAGCAGCAAAGAAAACAAAGTTAGTTTTATTTGCGTTGACTTTCAATACGATTTTTATGGAAAAGAGGGAAAGTGGTATAAAAAAAGAAGCTCTCATAGCTTTATTCAAAACCAACTCATTCCTTTTCTTGAAAAACGCACAATGAAAATCGCCGAAATTATATCAGACTATCGACTACCGCGGCCTAGCGAACATGAGGCATATTGCATACCAGGAGAAAAAGGCTATGAATCTGGGCTACCAGAATCGGTAAAGTTTAATCAAACTTGGATTAAATCTATGAATTCGCCGTTGTGGGTTCGCGAAAATGCCGGTAATCCTAGCAAACCGGCAGGGAAACCTTATACGGATGCTGCCGGATTTATAGAATGGCTTAACTCTACCATTGGCCCACCCGCCAAAAATCATAAAGTGTATTTAATTGGCCTTACTCTAGATTGTTGTGTACTTGCAACAGCCATGCTGCTTTATCATTTAGGATACGCTCATAACGTTCAATTTTTATTTGAAGGAGTCGATAGCTATGAAGGCACAAAAAAATAAAAGCAGCAGTTATTTGATACGCCTATGTACAAAATAATGTGGGCAAACGGACCAATTTACTGGGAAGATTTAGAGAAAGAAATCTCGGGAGTTAGCTCCCGAGTTTCAAATTAAAAATCTCTACTAAAAGGAACTCATATGAAAAACATAGAAATTGCTATACTTTGTGCACTTCCCCAGGAATTCGATGCATTATGTAAAAAAACCTCGGAAATTCAAATCGATAAAAACTAATTGCCGACAACTTGCTTAAGCCATTGTGCAGCATACCCCAGCGTGCGTTCAAAATTCATTTCTGTAATAACAGCATGTTTTGCTGGATTAACAATAAGTAATTCTGCGTGCGGCATGGCTAATGCCATCTCAAATGCACCGCGCACCGGTAAAATGCCGTCTTGTGCACCATGAAAAATCAAAGTGGGTGCTTTGATTTTAGATAAACGATCATAAGATTGCCAAGTCGATATGGTAGGCTCATTGTCACTGAACAAAAGAGGTGGCTGCTGGGTCGGCAACTGAGTGAAAATTTGTGTGACTAGTCCAATAAATTCTGCATAATTGGAAAAGCTGTTTGGATCATAACAAAGTTCCCCAAGTTGTTTAGCTGATTGTTGTGGATTTTTAGGCATGAGCAAGAGTGTTTCTTGTAATTTTTTTAAATGATTACCACGCTGTGGATCATTCTTTAAGATTTCTTGAAAACTTGGTTTTCCACAATAAGCACCTAATAATATCATCGATCGTACTCGCTCTGGCTCCTCCAATGCTAACTGTTGCGATACCATTGTGCCCATGGAACCCGCAAGAAGATGACAATTTTCCCACCCCAACTCATCCAATAATGCAGATGAGTCACTCGCAAATTCTTCAATAGTACGATGATGTGGGGCAATATCCGAAGTGCCTGTGCCAATATTATCATAGGTGACCACTTGAAATTGTTGCGCCATTGTCTCTACGAACACACTCCAAAATGCACCAGGCATCCCATAACCACCTAGCATTAATAAAGGCTCACCTTGACCGGTGATTTCATAGGATAATTTTAAACCATCTCGAGTTGTTGCTTGTGGCATAGGTTATCTCCTTAATAGGTAACTACTCACCCGTCATTGTGGCAAAAGCCGGAATCCAAGCACGTTTTGTGCGCCAACTCACGCAGTGCGTTGTGGATCCCGCGGTCAAGCCGCGGGATGACGAGGTGTGAACTACTCGCCCGTCATTGTGGCAAAAGCCGGAATCCAGGCGCGTTTTGCGCGCCAACTCACGCAGTGCGTTATGGATCCCGCGGTCAGGCCGCGGGATGACGAGGTATGAGCAGTTACCTTAATAGTTCTTGTAATATATACTCAGTGAGTTATCACGTCCAATTATTATTACCAGCGATACGTTTAATCACAGCATGTATAAAATCCCAAGCATTTTTACTCTTACCTTCTTGATATGACGCATTAGTCAGAATTACAACTCCATTACCTTTTAAGCGGCTTGCTAACACCATACTCTGATAACCTGGAATCTCACCCGGATGCCTAAAATAATCCCCATTAGCCACTTGATTTCCATACCGATTAACATTCGTTTCAAAGCCCAACCCCTGATGGGGATTTATAAATGGTTGGACCATCAATTTAGCATAACGAATCTTTAAAAAATTGAGCTTAGAGCCTTTCAGAGATTTTTGAACCGCTATTATAAATTTTGCATAATCACTCGCACTGCTCCATAACCCCCCAGCCGCCACTGCAATCACAGTATGCGCCCCACCCTTTACTTTAGCTCCATCTAGATAATAGGGAGCAGCCTTAAAAGAAGAAAACTGCTTAGGCAATGGCTGTTTAAAGGTAGTGTGCTTCATGTTAAGCGGTTTGAAAATTAAATGGTTTGCAATAGAATAAAATGGTTTATGATAAATATCTATCAGAGCTTGTTGAATAATAGCATAACCGCCTCCAGAGTATTCTCTTTTAACTCCTGGTTTACTGACGACTCGAATCGCTGGAGAGTTAGCAGGCTTTTCACCGTTTAAAACTTTCAATAAAGTCGGTAGGCGACTACCAGAAGCATACCCTTGAAAGCCATGCACATTAATTCCAGCTGTATGACTTAATAATAATCGAAATGAAACATGTTTTTCTTTATCAAATTTGTTATTCGGGATTTTCCACGACATAAGATATTTGTTAACGTTGGCATCCAGATTAATTATGCCTTTTTGCGCTGCTCTTAAGACCATCATCGCTGCCACTGGTTTGCTCAAAGAACCCACCTCAAACATCGTATTTTGATTGACAGGTTTTTTAGTCAATAGATTTTGAGATCCATAGCCTCTCGCCCATTTAATTTTATAATTTTTGATCACTGCAATACTCACCCCCGGAATATGATAATTCTGCATTTCTTGTTTTATCCAGTTATTAAATACACGAGGCGGTTTGTTATATAATTGTGTTTTTGAAAAAACAACTGGCGATATGATGATTAACAAGAAAATCAGTAACTGCTCACACCTCGCCATCCCGCGGCTTGACAGTTGTTTTTTATTTGACACTATCTTACTCCGTTCTTCCATTACTAGTGATACTGATAGCAAACCCAAACTTCATCTCTATTTATGCATATGAAAATGATCTACCCAGCAATCATTTCTTTAAGTGTTGCGATGTGTGTATCTATGTCACCAAAGCTAATCTCTTTAATATGTAATTGTACTTGGCCACCTTTTTTGATATATAAAGTTTCTCGTGCCGGATAAATTTCACGAGCATCATCTGTCGTACGCCAAGTTGAGATATTTAATGCAGATATCAGCCTACCTTCTGGATCACTAAGGATTTCGAAATTGACGCCATACTGCTTTGCAAATGCTCTCTGTGTTTCAGCAGTCTGCATACTCAGCCCATAAATCTTTATGCCCAGTGCAGAAAATTCTGATTTAGCATCTCTAAAACTACAGGTTTCTGGTGTGCAACCCATTAATTCAGGATACTCCAACCCAACTTGATTGCCCGGGTAGATAAACAAGATGATATTACTATCCTTGGCTACCTCTCCCAAATCGATGGCTTTTTCGGACGTAGACATAAGCTTTATACCTGTGGGAACTTGCCTACCAATCGCGTTTCCTTGCGATTTGTTTAGCTGGACTTTTCCGGAACGTTTTTCTATTTCTTGCGGTGTTAATGTTGATTTTGGCATGCTGTCCTCCTTATGAATTGATATAAATATCACCTTCACTACATATCACTTATGGCCTTTCAAAAAGATCAGGATTGATGCGCTTGAGAGCAATTTTTGCGTCTGCAACCAAAAGATCGTCACCCATATCTTGGCCATATAGCATAACAGTTAATACGCTATACAGCCCAAGAAAACGCGCATATTGCAAAATATGCGGCTCTATTTCTCCGTAGATTTCAAAAAACTTTTTGTGAGCATTCTTTGGGTAAAAGCTATAGATAACAGACAAATCGATCGCTGGAGTATTGATGCCAACATCTCCCCAATCAATGATGCCGGTCAATTGCCCTTGCTTGAATATCAAGTGTCGACAATATAAGTCGCCATGAACTAATACTTTATTCTCAATGGGCAATTTTATTTTTTGCGCTAATATTAATTCATGTTGAAAGCAGCTTTTATTAATGTCGCATACTTTTTTTGTTATGATTTTTTCGACTCGTTCAGTGAGCGCATTGACTATTTTATCGGTATCAGACCTATCGAATACCTGAGGTTTTGCACCCATTACTTCTGCTTGTTTTTCTGCAAAACCATGTAATTTTTTTAAGAATATAGCCAGTGGAATTATGCTCGCAATTCGGTCAGTCGAAGTTAAGCTAGCATGACAGCCTGAGCTTCCTTTTATTATACGATAACCATGAAAAGGATAAGGATAATACTGACTTGGATGTCCAACATATTTCGGATTTGGAATTTCAAGAGTGAACTTTGATTGAAGCTGCTTTAAAACCACATTCTCTCGCTCAAGCAACTGAGCTGCTACTTTACGATGTGGGAATCTAAAAACAAAATCCCCATTAACTAAAAATACTTTATTATCCCATCCCTCACCAATACATTTAATCGTTTTTAGAAGAGCGAGCGCCGTAAACTGATCTTCTATGCTTTTTCTTGCTAATTCTTCTGTGACCTCAATATCGGGGTGCCATTGCTCCCTACCCATCACTATTCACCGTGACCGACACCGAATAAAGCTTCTTGATCAACCGTTCCTGAATATTATCAAAACTTTGATTACTCATAATTAAAACATGATCGTTTGGTTGTAATTCATGCGAGAGATCATTCACAATCATGCCCACCTTTTCATAAACGCAGGCATGTGAACCTATTTCTGCACGAAGCTGTTCAACATCCCATAATTGATCTTCAGGTTTGAGCATAAATACTCGATCAGCCCCTATTAATGATCGGGCTAACTGATCTCGATAAACCCCTTGTCGCATGGTATTTGTTGAAAATTCTAAAACAGCAACAATTCGCTTTTCACCCACACGTGCACGCAATCCTGCAATCGTCGTTGCAATCGCTGTGGGATGATGAGCAAAATCATCGTAAATTGTAATATTATTTATTTTATCTAGCAGCTGCATACGCCGTTTCACTCCTTTAAACGAACGTAGCGCTAAGATAGACTGCTTAGATGTTATACCCACATTATGCGCTGCAGCAATTGCCGCTAAGGCATTATTCACATTATGGCAACCTAACAAATCCCATTCTACTCGCCCAAGTTTTTGATCACGATGCCATAATTCAAAAGCACTACCCTCTTTACTCACAGCCTCGGCATGCCAAGCACCATTTGTCCCAAACGTTTGCGTTGCCGACCAACAGCCACGCCCTAACACATCCGCTAATTCACGATCATCTTCGGGATAAATCACCACCCCACTACCCGGCACAGTTCGCAATAAATATTGAAATTGTAGTTTAATCGCTTCTAAATCAGGAAAAATATCAGCATGATCAAATTCTAAATTATTCATAATTAAAGTGCGTGGCCGATAATGAATAAACTTGGATCGTTTATCAAAAAAAGCACTGTCATACTCATCGGCTTCAACCACAAAATAAGGCGCCTTACCCAGGTTAGCCGTTTGCTCAAAGTTACAAGGCATTCCACCAATTAAATAACCACAATCCACTTGGGCATGCGTTAAAATCCAAGCGATCAAACTGCTCGTTGTCGTTTTACCATGCGTACCTGAAACTGCAATCACATGGCGACTTGCCAAGACCTGTTCCGCCAACCATTTTGGCCCCGAACAATAAGGCAGACCTTTATTCAAAACATATTCAACCATCGGATTACCTCGCGACAGCGAATTTCCTATCACCACCAAGTCTGGCTTACACTCCATCTTTGCAGGGTCATAGCCCTCCTGAACCACAATCCCAGCCGCCTGCAACGCATGGGACATCGGCGGATAGATATCCTGATCACAACCACTAACACTCCACCCCAACTGCCTTGCCAACAAAGCAAGACCACCCATAAACGTCCCGCAAATACCCAAGATATGAATGCGCATAAGCCAATTCCCAATCATAAAACCACAAATTGTAACATGTAGCGGTGTCGGTCAAGGACAGTTCTGTTTTAAGCTATCTTGTTATTTATAACTGATAGATCGTTACAACTCAATCACATCAACACAAATTGCCAGAACCCACCCACACTGTTATGATGCAAATCTTTTACGGATTACGAGCACGGAGACAAAAATGACTGCAAATAATGTCTTTTATGCCCAGTCAGGAGGTGCCACGGCGGTAATTAATAGCAGCGCCTGCGGCTTAATTGAAACCGCACGAAAACACAAAGACCGCATCGGTAAAGTCTATGCGGGTCAAAATGGTATTCTCGGCGCGCTCCGCGAAAATCTAATCGACACGAGCCTGGAGACTGAGGAAGCCATCGCAGCACTTCGCCACACTCCAGCCAGTGCCTTTGGCTCATGCCGCTATCGACTCAAAGATCTCACCGTCGACGACAGCCAATATCGGCGTTTAATCGAAGTCTTCAAAGCCCATGACATTCGTTATTTCTTCTACAATGGCGGTGGCGACTCACAAGACACGTCCCACAAAGTCTCTTTATTAAGCCAACAATTAGGATACCCGCTGACTTGCATTGGCATCCCTAAAACAGTCGATAACGACCTACCCGCAACCGACAACTCACCTGGCTTTGGCTCTGTCGCTAAATACGTTGCCGTCTCGACCAAAGAAGCGGCCTTAGATATTGCCTCCATGTGTGCTACTTCAACCAAAATATTTATCTTAGAAGTGATGGGCCGCCACTCTGGATGGATAGCCGCTGCGGCTGGTTTAGCGGCCGAGCAACCTGACGATGCACCCCATATTATTCTTTTCCCTGAAATTCCCTTCGAATACGAGAAATTTTTAATTAAAGTGGACCAAGCCGTGAAAAATCACGGCTACTGTGTCATCGTCACCTCCGAAGGCATTCGCAACACAGAAGGTCGCTTCGTGCATGAAGTCGGCATTACCGATGCCTTTGGCCATGAACAATTAGGTGGAGTAGCACCCATATTAGCGCGTCTGATTAAACAGAAACACGGCTACAAATACCATTGGGCGGTCGCAGATTATCTTCAGCGAGCCGCTCGTCATCTCGCTTCACAAACCGATGTTGACCAAGCCTATGCGCTAGGACAAGCCGCCATTGAATATGCACTAAAAGGCGAAAATAATGTGATGCTAACCATCAAGCGCGAACCAGGAGAAGACTATCGATGGTCTATCGGTACTGCACCGCTTTCTGAGGTTGCTAATATTGAAGCAAAAATTCCGCGCGATTTTATTAGCGAAGATGGTTTTGGAATAACTGAAGCCTGTCGCCGCTACCTTCAACCATTAATCTATGGCGAAGCTTACCCACCTTACGAAAATGGTATGCCAAAGTATGTACGTTTAAAAAATATTCTGGCAGAAAAAAAACTCAACAAAGTCTTTGAAGATGTTTAAGGTGCGTGCTTATCGAGTCACCACAACAATCAACTTATGCTTACCACCCACCATCGCCCAGGGTTGCATATAGCGAAGTCTAATTTCAATAATGTGCGGCACGACAAACGCCGCTTGTGTTAATTTAAATTTCCACACCGTATGCCCCGGCGCTCCAGTAATCACTTTTTTAGGGGGATGATACTTAGCACTCACTGGTGTCACTAAATCGCTATTGTATTGCGTTAAAAACCAAGAGAAACCCGTCGCTGGATTTGCTTTTAACTCAACTTGAAAAAAAGGATCAGAGGCTTTAACCATAATAGGTTTGGGCTGAGTCACACTCGCCGGTTTAGCATGCGCAACTTGTTTTTGCTCTGCTACAGCATGGTTGATGATAAATAGTAATGATAACCCTACTAAAAGATATCGTATTGTCATGGCTGTTTCGTTCCTCTTTCCTTGAGTTGAACTTATCTATCGACTATTAATTAGAAGTATAAATAAAAAATCTTTCAAAAACAAGCCGATATCAAGTACTCAACACTCAGCAATTGTCATCCCACAACTTGATTGTGGGATCCAGACCCCCATCATCCCACGACTTGTGTATGAATTTCGCGATCAAGACGCGGGGTGACATGACGATGCCCTGAGTTTTTGAAAAATTACGTTTAACACTTGATTGACAAGCTCGGGTTGTTCCAGATTGCTGATATGCCCAGCGTTTTTAATAACATGAGGCTCAGTATTCAGACGTTGTGCCATTTCATGAGCTTCTTTAGGTGGACGCGGTATGTCATGCTCACCCACCATAACAGCAGTTGGGATTGTGATTTTAGAGAGCTGACCAAGCAATGACTGTCGATTAAAAATGCCACGTCCAATTGTTGTTATCGTTTTAATTTTATTTTCTGCTATTTGTGCCAAATCATTTTTGAACTGTTGCACAATCGGTACACCGTTTTTTAACGTTTCTGGGGAAAAGAACAGAGGGACAACATTATTGATCATCTCAGGAGTAAAACGACCATCAGACTCAACTTTATTAATGAGCTGTAAATAATTCTGTAATGTTTCATTGGGTTCTGCTCCAACATAACTATCCATAATCACTAAGGCTCTAACGTGGTTTGGATAACTCAAAGCAAGCTGTGTTCCCCACATGCCACCAACCGATAATCCGACAACCGCATATTCCTCGAACCCCAAAGTGTGCATTAATGCATGGTAGTCTTCTGCAATTTGCTTGACAGAATATTCAGTTTCATTTAATGCGCTAGATTGCCCATGCCCCCAAAGATCTGGAACAATGCAACGAAACTGCGATTTGAAAAAATCAATTTGAGGACGCCACATCTGCGCTGTCCACAAATAGCTATGTCCAAATAAAATGGGAAAACCATTCCCTTCATCTAGATAGGATAACGTCTTACCCTGAATATCGATTGAATGACGCATGTAAATCTCCTTATTTTAGAGGAGATCATACCTGATTCAACGCTCCAATTCAAAGGAGCAAATTCAATTTGGAAATAGACAATCCTATGTCTTTACGCTAAAATCACATCCTAATTCACTCATTCAACAAAGGATTGCAAAAATGACTCAAGTCAAATATCAATTCAAAGCAACATCGAATCGCACTAGCCAACTTATCGCAGCTACAGAAAAAGGTGATCTTAGTGAAATTCAAACGCTAACCCCTAGTTTTGCAGACCTCGATACTCGAAACAAAGCAGGGCTTTCAATCACTATGCTCACGCAAGAACAAGCTATTCTGGATTATTTTTATAAAATCGCTGAGCGCTATTTTATGAGCGAGAATCAAATTGACTTTAAGAAACAAGACCCAAAAAATCGCAACCTCCTACACTGGGCAGCGAAATGCAATCAAAATAAAACGGTTTTTCAAAAACTCATATCAGCGGGCGGTGATATTAATAGTGCTGACAATCCATTTGCAGTCACCCCACTCTACATCACTGCTCAAGAAGGCCACCTTGATGCAGCAGAAGCCCTATTAACGCTTGGCGCTAATCAACAAGCCGCTATTAATGGCGCAACACCTCTGCATGCTGCTTGTCAAATCGGCAATAACGAACTTGTTAAACAACTCATTCAAGCCGGCGCTGCGCTAAATCAGCAATGCTTGCAAGGCGGTACACCTTTATTTAGTGCAGCTCAACACAATCGTGTTGAGGTGGCTCGCACACTACTCGATCACGGCGCCGATGTTCATCTAGCTTGTCAGGATGGCGCCACACCACTTTATGTCGCTGCGCAAAATGGCCATGTGGAATTCGTTAAACTTTTACTGAACGCCAACGCAAATCCAAAGCAAGCGTGTCAAAATGATCACACACCCATTGATGCCGCTCGCTATCATAACCACACTGAGATTATTGAATTACTTTCAGAGGCCGAACAAACCTAATCCTAGGATAATTACCAATTATATAATGTTCCATCTAATTTTCGGTTAACCGGCAAATAAGCCCGTTCGTAAGGATATTTCATCGCCATTTTTTCATCGAAATCCACGCCAAGACCCGGCGCATCAGTCGTATTTAAATAACCGTTTTCAAAATAATAATGATGCGGAAACACGGCGTCGGTTTCTTCAGTATGACGCATATATTCTTGAATACCGAAATTATGCACGGCCAAATTAAAATGAATGGCAGCGGCCATATTCACCGGTGAAACATCAGTAGGACCGTGACAACCCATTTTAACATGATAAAATTCTGCCAATGCAGCCACTTTTCGCATATGCGAAATCCCACCACTATGCACAATCGACATTCGAATATAATCAATTAATTGCTCTGTAATTAATGTGGTGGCATCATAGGCCACATTAAACACCTCACCGACCGCTAATGGTGTAGTCGTATGCTGTCGAATCATTCGAAAACCTTCCTGCAACTCTGCCGGAACGGTATCTTCTAACCAAAATAAATGATAAGGCTCAAGCTCTTTCCCTAAACGACCGGCTTCGATCGGCGTTAGGCGATGATGACAATCATGTAATAAATGCGGATCATCGCCATAAACCTCACGCAATTTAAGAAATAATTTCGGAATGTGATTAAGATATTTTTCGGTCGACCACATATTTTCAGGAGGCAAGCCTTTTTCGGCCGGCTCATAATAGAGTTTATCTTTTGAAACACCATAAGTGCTATCTAAACCTGGAACTCCCGTTTGCGCGCGAATGGCTAGATATCCATGATCAATATATTGCCCAACCTCTTCAACCGTTTCATTAATATCACTACCATTGGCGTGCCCATACACCATCACACCATGACGTGAAAGCCCGCCTAATAAATTATAAACGGGAGTATTGAGTGCTTTGCCTTTAATATCCCACAACGCCATATCAATGGCACCAATAGCTGCCATCGTCACAGGCCCACGACGCCAATAGGCGCCACGATAAAAATATTGCCAAATGTCTTCGATTTGATTGGCCTCTTTACCCATTAAGCATGGAATTAAATGATCTTTTAAATAACTAGCCACAGCCAATTCGCGGCCGTTTAATGTGGCATCCCCTAAACCATAAATCCCTTCGCTAGTAGTGATTTTTAAAGTCACAAAATTACGACCAGGAGAACAAACGAATACTTGTGCGTCAGTAATTTTCATCATTTAATCCTTTATAATTAATTAGCATGCGGCGCGCGAAGTGAATTCGTGCTTGCATTAAAATCTAACATTAACTTGCATCAGAGTCTCTTTCAATTAAATCGGATAATTTTAATTGATTAATTAAATTTCTCCCAATAATGGGATATTGTTCCAACTCATACACCTGACCATTCACGGGTGCCGATTGATCAGACGCCCAAAAAACCGCATGAGCTGCAACATCTTCTGGGTGGAGCAATCGCCCAGAAGGTGCATAAGTTTTAGGAATTAACGATTCCCAATTAAGCGGCAAACCTTCTTTTTGTTTTAATTCGTGCTCGGTCTCAGTAACCGTCCAACCCACATTTAAATGGTTAACACGAATGCCCTCAGGACCCAAAGCGTCTCCCAAGTTGCGAGTTACCGTCATAAGCGCACCTTTACTCGCTGAATACACTAAAATATCCGTTTGCCCACAATGAGCATTAATGGAACCAATATTCACCACCACACCTGGGCTCTGCTGTTTTCGAAATGCACCGACGGCATGTTGGATTAAAAAAAGCGGCGCCTTAAGATTAATGGTCATCACACGATCAAAAAATCCTGAAGTTAAATCATCGATATTATTTCGAGGATAAATCGCGGCATTATTAATCAGAACATCAATGCGTCCAAAAGCAGATACCGTGGCTGATACGAGTGTTTCGGCTGCATCTGGAGATGCTAAATCCGCCAGACAATAGTGTGTTGCCTCGCCTAATTCGTTGTGCAGCGCACTCGCTCTGGTTTCATTGCGACCATGAAGCATCACTCGAGCACCTTCGTCAACACAGCGTCTAGCAATGGCCCTGCCAATACCTGTGGTTGAACCCGTCACTAATACCACTTTGTCTTGTAATAACATAGCTCCCTCATTAACGACACCTCAATGTCTTGATTTTAACCGCTCATCCTATGCTGGTGCATCTCTTTTATTCAGATTCTAGCCTGTTCGTACACACCAAAGCCAAATGCTAGTCGTCTACTGTTCATCAAGCCTAAGATTAGGTAGACTAACCATTCATCAACCATGCTCGCACACAATGTTGACCATTAAAACCATACTACAAAGCACACCTGTTATTCCAGTCATCTCTCTTGAAGATACGACTCACGCAGTTGCAATTGCTCAAGCTCTGTATGAAGGTGGCATAAAGGTGATTGAAGTAACACTTCGTACAAAAGCAGCCTTAGCCGTCATATCAGCGATGACTGAAGCTTTGCCGCAATGTCAAATTGGCGCAGGGACAATTATAGAGCCGTCACAGTTAGCTAAAGCACGGGCAGCTGGAGCAAGCTTTGCGGTCAGCCCCGGCCTATCTTCGACAATAGCTCATGAAGCTAAAGCTCAAGACATGCCTTATTTACCTGGCGTTTGCACGCCATCAGAAATTTTAACCGCCAGAGAATTAGGCTTTCATGAGTTGAAATTTTTTCCCGCGAAATTAGCGGGCGGCCCGAACGCATTAAAACAGTATGGCGCTGTGTTTCAAGATATTTGTTTTTGTCCAACCGGCGGTATTACAGCCGATACCATGCCTGATTATCTTGAACTGGAAAACGTGATTTGCGTTGGGGGCTCATGGCTTGTTCCAAAACAACTCATTGAGCAACAAAACTGGTCGGCCATGACTGAATTAGCTAAAATAGCTTGTCAACTCAAATAACCAGGAGAACATCACATGTCACTCACCCCTTCCAACATGTTACCACTGGGCACAAAAGCACCCGATTTTACTCTGCCCGATACAATCACTCAGCAATCCATGTCGTTGACTGATCTTAAATCGGAGAAAGCGACTATGATTATGTTTATTTGCAATCATTGTCCCTTTGTAAAACATATACAGCATGGACTTGCTAAAATAGCAAAGGAGTATCAATCCAAAGGCGTGCAATTTATTGCAATTTGTTCTAATGATATTAAAGATTATCCCGAAGATAGCCCTGAAAAAATGAAAGAAGAAGCAAAAGAGGTCGGCTATACATTTCCTTATTTATACGACGAAACTCAAGAAGTTGCAAAAGCCTACGACGCTGCTTGCACACCTGATTTTTACATTTTTGATAAAGATTTAATCCTCGTTTATCGTGGTCGTTTTGATGATTCCACTCCGGGCAAAGATACCCCTGTCACCGGCAAAGATCTCAAAGCCGCCCTGGATCAATTGCTTGCAGGAGCAGCCATTAGTCCAGAACAAAAGCCGAGTGTCGGGTGTAATATTAAGTGGAAGTAAACTGGAAACTCATCAGAGCGTGAGAGCAACAATAACCCAACCATTTTTACATAAAAATTGTGTTCCCATTTTCTCTTTTAGTACTCGGCCTTCCCAGGCAATCACATGGTTTTTCGGAAGTTGCTTGGTGTATTGCTCTTGGTTTTCAAACCATTCATCCAAATCTTCTTCCTCAAAATAAGTTTCATAATAAGCCACAATGTTTTTAACGTCCTCTGAGCTTATTAATTCAATGATTTCACCAGCAGATAAACCAGTACGGTGATAAAAACCCAAGGACTGATGCAATTTTTTGGCCCAAGCATCTAATTCTGCGGCTAGACGGTGGCAGCGAACTGTCTGATCGAACCAGGGTTCCCCGATCATCACTCCGTGTCTAGCCACCCTAATGGCTTCATCCATCGCTTGTTTGGAGTTTGGGAGATGATGCAGGACTCCTGATAAAATGACCCATTCAAAACTATTGTCCTCAAACTCTAATTTTGTGGCTTCACCTATTGTTGCTACTATACCTTCATTTTTTAGCTGTTGTATGGTTGCTTCATGTGAATCAATGCCAACCGCCGTTACATCAAGTTTGGATAAATGCTTTATAATATTTCCTGCTCCACAGCCCACATCTAACACACTACCTACTTGCGGTGATAACTGAAAAAGCCGATCAACAAGGGCCTGTTCACGATTTGAAAGCATGGTATGAGTAAAACTCATTATAGTTCCTTAATCACTTTAACAAAATTCTTTGACATATTATCAAATAACTGTTGACCAACCTCTGTTAACTTTGCGTGTTTACGAATCACTTCCTCACCCCGTTTAAACTTGTGTATCCATGCAACTAAACGTCTTTTATATTCCCAAGGTTGTTGACTAATGCCAGCATCCAAATCTTTTTGAGGAATATTTTCCGGCAAAGGTACATTAGTAGGATTTAAGTATTCCCATGCTTTAAGATATATCAGTATCAAGCGGTAAAAGACAAAATGAGCATGAAAAATGCCTTTCATACGACGTTTATTGTTCCTTGCAGGTGAATAGAAGACCTCATTTGGATCATTTAATACAACAGGATCTAAACCCATAACGATATTTAAATGCAAGTGAGAAGCTTCATGTATAATTAGATCAAAAAAATAAAGCAAACGATCAATATTGTCGCTAGGCGATGTAATCAATAATACACCAAAATATTTAACGCTTGATGATGACCCAAAATAATGAGCAGACCCTACTTTAAGCAAACATATCAGGCTTGTATAATCAAATAATTCTGCAGCCATGTCTCGATCACTTTTCTTAATCACTTCAATTGCTTTTCTAATATACTTTTTATAATTAGCCAACTTAATAGCATCAATTTTTTTATAGTCTTCTTCACTTGTATTCAGCACATCTTTTAAAAAATCTTTTTCCCATCTTTCTTGTTGCAAAGTTTGAATTTTGAGACCATCTGCATACAAATTCTCATCTGTCAGTTCAGAGCACAAAGAGTCACACAATTGTTCACAGGAATGAATATTGTTATCAGCAATATAATTCAGTAGAGAATAATATTGATAATATATATAAACGGAATATCGTTGATTGCTATTTATATTGTTGAGAAACGTCAATAATGCCTGATAGTTTTTTTCTAAGGTAGTTGCAACTTCTTGCACAAGCAATGTAAAGCTTTTTTTAATGTTTTCACGGAAAAGACGGTGCAGCATAACTGCACCGTCATAATTTGGATCGGGGTTAATTAAACATTGAGCAACATCGTGCTGTCCTCGCATAACAGTCCCCCAAAATTATCCACCGATTTTATCCTAAAGTTTATGTGCTTAAAATTTATAACACTTAATCCAAAGTTTGTACGGTAGCAATTTGGTCAATCCCATCTAATACAGCTCCTTTCGGAATTGAAATAGATGGTGTTTGTTGACGTTGGCTATTAATTAATTTTGAAGCATATGCTTCTTTCTTCTCTACGTTAGTATTCATAGTATACCCCAGCAGTTAGTTAAAGAACAAAGCTTCCTGCTGTTATTAGCTCGATTGGATCGGCTAAAACGAGGTATCTCCTTGGAGCTATTCAGTCAATAGCAATTGCGAAATAGCCACCTTCCTTATCAATTCAGTTAAATCATACAGCAAAAACCTTAAGAAAACATTAAGAAAACTTTGAAAAGTATGTAATCGCGATTACACCAAAGTTCAATATCCGACCACATTTCTTAAATATTGAGCAGAAAGAGTAACTTGCAATCGTTTTAAAGTAACGCCATTCACCGATACCTTTTCTTTCCGTAATAAATATAAAACGATTTCTCCCATGGTCACTAAATTTTCTGCGGCTGCAAAAACCCTGCTTTCACTACCAACATAGCTTTCTTAGAAAATAGAGCACTATTATCGCGAAACAATATCACTCAAATCAAACCGATCAAGAAGCTCCTTATCCGGTACCAAACAGCTATCATATTTTCCAAACCAGCGATATCGATTGTTGCCAATTATATTATAAAGCTTGTCACGCAAACTGCGGGGAATGATTGCAAAACAACAAACAGCCTTCCATAACGGAATATAACGAAATATGCGTAAAATGGCGGTTGATTTGTAATAGACTTCACCCTCATCAATCAAAACGACTGATGTTAAATCCTTAACATAGTTTATCTGAAATTTCTCAACAAGAAGCTTTCCATTTTCAGATTGAAACGTTGCAAATTTAAAATGATTTCGCTTGTCCCTTTTAACAATAAATCGCACTGTTCTATCACAAAGGTGACACACACCATCAAATAAAACAATCTTGTATTTCAAATTATCATTCCTTATTTTCGTTGTCTAATAGCGAATTACTCACCCCCAAGGCAATAAAACGATTATGACCATGGCGATTTCGGTCGAGGGAGTTGCTTACCATCCTCGTAGATGTCGATCTTTTCGTTGAGAAAACCAATAAGCCCTTGGACTTTTGTACATTCTAGCGTGGGAAAACGGTAGGACCATGCTAGGTCCTTGTGCAGCTTATCATTAACCTTGATCGAGTAAGCGTGCGCTTCACCTTTATAGGGACAATGTGTCACCGTCTCTGAATGTTCCAGCAAATCCATGCGCACCTCATGTTGCGAGAAGTAATAGCGCGTCGGCAACCCTGTCTCGAATAATAACCATGGGTGATGAGTCTCTGCGACCAAAACACCATCCAGCACCACCTTGATATGCCGTGAACTATGCAACACATCAACACGCTTATGTGGGTCGCGCGCATAGACAAACACCTCTTCATCCTCCTCGAACCAGCTATCCATGCTGCCCCATTTAAATGCGATATAGTTTTCAAGGTTTGGAGCATTGTCCGGTGGATTACGATAAGTAAAAGCAGCGTTTTTCGCGATCTTTTCTCCGACCTTTACGTCCCAAAAAACAACTTCACCCTTTTGATCAGAACGGGCTGGGTGCTCACTCGGTATCAGAAAGTCCATCTGGACATCTTTCTTTGGGAAATAGTACAGCGGCAAATGATTAGATTCACGGAGCAACATCATTTGCTTGCTGTCTGCAATGGGTTGATTATTGAAATAGACACGAACACGACGCGGGCTCGGTTCGAATTCAGCACGGTAATCAGGCATGACAGTAAAATTCATAATAGAATGACTCGCAAGTTTGTATATTAATATGAACTATAGCAAATGATTTTGATGTCAGCGGAACAACAGATTGAAGTGCGCCCCATTCCTTGTGACGATATAGGAATAATCTATATATATTTCAATTGGTTATATCCAAACGGGGGG
>SDBV01000318.1_pt1 | contig 68179 bp, 67 predicted proteins | sample 2277081 | NCBI WGS metagenome assembly SDBV01 (sample SAMN10402039, study PRJNA504765) | marine sediment metagenome | isolation source: marine sediment core GS10_PC15, 223 cmbsf | place: Arctic Ocean: Southern Knipovich Ridge | collected 2010
ATCTAAATATGTCATTGAAGCGATAGATTCATTACTGTTATGAATTATAAAAGCAGCTTTTCCACTTATATCAATTTCATAAATAAAACCACTCTCTCCAGTTCCTGCTAATAAATTATCATTACCTGTGATACTCGTTAATGAGTATATGTTATCATCTATTCCACTTACAACACTAGTCATGCTGCCATCATCATCATATACATAAATAACGCCACTACTACCAGCTCCTGTAGCAGAACCTTCTCCTGGACCAACACCTGTTCCAACATACAACTTTCCATTTATTTCATGACTACAAAAAGCTCTTGACTCAGATACATTCAATATCCCAGAAAAAACTATACTATCAACAATGTTGTCTACTACATTATAGTTATAGACATATAGTCTAGCTACATTAGATGAATGCCCAACACTTATAATCAATTTTTCATTATATTTAGTTATGAAATCAACAAAGAAATCATCACCATAAGAATAAACTTCTTCCCACGTCACTAAAGTCCAATTATATTTATAAACTATTGCTGGTTGAGATGTCGCTGCATACAATTCATTAATATCTCCAAAATATACAATTTTACTACCAGTACCTGCATCAAATAACAATGGAATTGTAACATCTTCTAATGTAACGCCTAAATTATGATTAACTGAAGTAGCGAATGGGACAAAAGGTAACTCTCTTCCTTGCGCATTCACAAAATCACTATTATTAGCAATTATCATCGTATCTATACCAGAACCATTATTACCATCTGTTGCACCTATTATACTAACCTCTACTACTCCTCTGTCTATCTGACCCCCGATGTTTATTCCAGCATCTGTTACGTCTGTAAATGTAGGAGGAGTAGTATCCAAATGAATTTTATCAAATGGTAATAAACTAGTGCTGTCATTTATTTTAACTTCTTTTTCATCACCACTGGTTGTCGCATACAACTTAGGATCAGAAACATCTGTAGCATCTAATACAAAATCTTTTATTTTTATAATTGAAAAACCAAGATCAAATTTCTCCATAAGTGTTTTACTAAATTCTGATAATTTTGTAATGTCTCTTCTAACAACAGCCTCAACAATATCGTTATGATTCAAAGACACCTTGAACCTTATAATCCTTCTTGGATTTGAAGGATCTGTTATTTTGTCAAAACCAACATCATAACCATGATTAACAAGTGTTCCATTTATATAAATTTCTAATACCTCATTGTCCTCTACGACTATATCATTTTCCCCAATTACATAATATACCTGAAAATCATCATTGCTTATTACTGAAGCGCTAGGTTCATAAACTAACGTACTGTATTCCTCTTCAACATCATCAACTAATATCTGATTTATTCTTGACATTGTTCCTGCTATGATAAGATTTGGTTCTTTCCACAATATGCTCTTCACATTATTATTCCAAATATCATCATTATCTGATATTATGTCATCAGAGTCAAAACTAAATCCTATCATCTTATTTATACCATTAGAAGTGGCTATATACCTTATTGCTGTGTTCCTAACAGCAATATCATTAACAATATTAGATGACAATCCTTCTTTCACCCCAAAATTAAAAAATACTCCCTTATAAAATCTATATAAACCATTCCTATCAGAACCAATCCAAACACAGTTGTTATCATCAACCTTCAAAGATGTTATGTTTATACCAGTAGGAGCACCTTCATAAAACACTTCTGTTAATGATGGTTCTCCATTATCATTATAACTTACAGAATAAGATCTTAATCCATTTGAAGTTCCAACGAATAAATTATTTTCTTTATCAAATATCATAGACGTGATTGAGTTAAGAGCACCTACACTAATTCCCTTAAATCCACTGACATGATCAATGGCATACCTTATACCATTCTCTCCACCTATGTACATATTGTTGTATGCATCAAATGCAATTGCTTTAATTTTCTTTAAATCTTGTTCATCATCTATTCTTTTTCCTAACGAATCTACAAATCCTGCTATTTCTTCTTCTTTCCCTACAGAAATCACCCTGCTTTGTCTATCTACATAGAAATTGACACCGCAAGCACCAGCCATCCATACATCGCCATAATTGTTTATAACAGCGTCAAAAGAAGATATATTGCCAACAGGAAAATTAGAAGAATTTATTTCAGTAATACTAAATGGCTCAACAGCATCATTAGTATAATATTTAAAATTCTTAAATACGTAATGAGCATTCATAACATTAGAAAAATCACCAAATCTTATTTCTTTTGTTGATGCGTTCTTATTCAATAACATATCTCTATCTATACCATACTCTTCATCCTTATTTAGCCCATAATTAGGTACATAAGTAGATTCACTTCTAGATAAATTATAGAATGCACATTTTATTTGTGATAATAATCCATTTTCACTTAAAAATCCATATTCATTAACAGAATACGACTCATATAAAATTGGCAACTCTCCACTGAAAAATGCTGGAGTAACTGGGAAATATGTATTTCTATTATCTTCAAATAATATATTCACACTAGATGAAAATGAATTATTTTGATAAACTGCAACATACAAAGCAGAACTCAATGACTCTTGTGTTAATGTAAGAGGATTTCCTGATGGATCTGTGATAGGAGTAGTTCTATTATAATCACTCTTATGATCTTGCCAAGTGACATAAACATCTCCTGTAGAAGTCTGTTCAGAAAGAGATGGATATCTGGCAGCGCCAAATCCATCAACTATTAATCCTTCATCATCAACAGTAGCTAAAGAAGGAGATAAAATTTTAGAATAAAGATTATAATCTCCAGGGCTGTTGTCGCTCCACACCACAAATACCTTACCACTCACATTGACCAAAGTATCAGAATAATCAGAATTATTAACAATGCTACTAACTTGAACAACAGAACTTGATATGCTCGTAACTGAATTATATTTGATTATTTCAATAACAGAAGAACCATCAATATTTTTCTTTGTCCAAGAAACAAAAATCTCATCTAAATATGAAGAAATAGATGGTCTATATGCTCCATACTCACTATCAGATAATTTTACTTCTCCAGTCCAATTCACATCTTTATTAGAAAAAGAATTCAAATATATCTGTGGATGAATATTTCTTTCATCAGACCACACAACACATATATTAGATCTGCTATCAAAAACTAATTTTGGATTTTTACAATATCCAGGACCAATGCCAGTATAATACGGATTACTCCATCCAACAGAGTCCTTAAAAACTAATCCAATCAGACTCCCATCATCCTCTTTAGCTTCATACACCAAATACACATTTTCATTAATATCAACGATTATATCTACAAATTGATTACCATGATCATTATCAATTACAAGTTCCGGATCTGACCAAACTCCACTCACATATTTAGCATAGTATATATTACCCATTCCATTACCATCATCATGCCATGCCGCATGTATATTACCATCAGCATCTTCAAAAACAGCTGGTTTTAATCCATTACCATTATTAGTAGCTTTCTTAACAAAATTAACATCAGCTATATTAGAATAAATTGCATCACTTTCACCCTTAGCAAATAATTTTAAATTATCTTTTTTACCTATAAGTCTATAATCTATTTCTCCTGTTGTATCATAAGTAATATTCTTATCAACATTTACAAATGATATCTCTTGAGTTAAGAAATTTATTTCTTCTTGCTTCGCGCCATCATTAACATAGATTCCAATTCCTCTTGCCTTAGTATCTTCATCCAAAATATTATCATTATTTTGCACATCAACTACCCTCAAGCTGAAATCTACTGTCCACCCCTTATTATTATTAACATTATCAAACCATTTTGTGCCAAATTTATTATTGGTATAATACCACTTCCCACCTTTAGCATCAGCACCGTATTCAATACCCATTATATTCTCTCTTTACAATGTATTTATATTAAAACCATTCTCGTCAAAATAAGCAGATTCACCCCTTGCACTCTGGACAAGTTGCCATCCATCGGTATCTGGAAAGACACTACCAACAATACTATCACTACCAACAAAGATCAACTCTTTGTCAAACTGATTAATAGTATATCCTTTTATAATAGTAGCACCTCCAGAATGAGCACAAACAATTTTACTTTTATCATTAGAAATATTTATATTATTTATTGGTGTAAATGTTCTAGCAACAGTACTACTTCTTATACTCCCCTTAGATCTTATAACGTACACAGCACCATTATCATTTTCATTATCTGGATTTAATCCAAAAACATTTTGCCCTTGCACATATTCACTTAACGCAATAACCTCATTATCATCAAATTCCATAAATGTATGAAATTTCATATTAATGTATTCACTGCTCTCCCCTGGAAGAAAATAGCCACTCACTGTATAAAACAAATATTTATAATTAAAAGTATAATCTCCACTAGCCACTCTACCCAATTCTAAGAATTTAGAACTAGAATTTTGAGTAAATACACCACTACCGTCTATTACTAAAACCCTATCAATATAAATCTTTATATTGCTTCCCTTTCCAGCAATTGTCAATATTTTAGATTTATTGAGAAATAAATCTGCTGAAGAATATTCTATTACATCTCCAGAGATAAGAGATAATCCATCTTTACTTATTTTTATTTCTGCAAATCTTGCTCCATCACTTATCCTAAGGATATGACTACTATTATTGCTTTCTTCAGTAAATAAAAGAGCTTCTATAGTCCATCCTACAGAATTATCAACAAATCTCTCCCATCTGGAACCACTAATTCTAAAATGACTACTCGTATATTTATCGAATACAGCCGTGTCACTAGCCGCTATTGAAATATAATAATCAATACCAGTTTGTAACAATCCTCCAGGAATAGAAAAAACTTCCTTATTAGTATTTAATGCAATAGAATAAACACTATCATCTTCATAAAATCTTCCTATTTTGATAGAGATATAGTTAATCTCTTTGCCATCAGGAATATATGTTCTCCATCTAACTGATGGCTTAATACTAGATACATTAAGAGGCTCAACTCTACCATCAACCATTATATCTCTAATAACAAAATTACTATCTATAACAGTTACATTAGAAGAAGATACGTATACCACTTCATCAGTATGTTTAACTTCGCATCTAATAGCATCTCCGACATCCAAAGCTGGTCTAACAAATTTTTTATTATTTAATACTGAAATTAGTTGATTATTTATATACCATTTGATAAACACATTTTCTTCTTCAACTTCATTACTAATTCTGTAATCAGCCATTAGTATATTATTAACAGTTGGATTTTTTGGCGAAACACTAACATTGGAAACAGTGATAGATGATCTTTCTACCATCACTTCTCTAGAAGAAGATCTAACACCAAACTCATACCCATCATTAGGATAAATATCTACCATCCATCTATCGCCATTCTGCATAAATCTGTTATCAATAATCATATTGTCATCATGTTGCTTCTGATACACTCCATTTTTGAACCACCTTATAATAGAGTTACTCTCAAAATCTCCATCTGCATCAAAAAAATCATAAGATAACTGCAAATCGTCATCTACTGATGGAGAAGTAGGAGATATAGTTATATCAGAAACAGATGGCAAAGCATTATAAGAAAATATAAATGTATCCCAACTACTATCTCTATTGCCCTCATCAACAATCTTTATCTGTCCATAATATGTATCTCCTCTTGCCAGAGGAATACCGCTATATTGCCAAAACCTATTCTGGCTTTCCACAACTCCTGTCTGAGCCGCATTACCAAAAAAAGAATCATTACCAATACCGGAATCATTAGTAGACATCCTTATCTCATAACTAAACTGCCCAAAAACTCCTTCTTGCGTAACACTTCCGGTAGAAGCATCAACAGAAGCTCTGTCTTCTGTATCTATATCCCAAGTTATTATAGGAAACTCATTTGATATTCTCATTGGTAATAAAGAAGCATCATAATTATTTGCAAGTTGATTATTTATTTTTATTGTTAATTTTAAACTCATATTATAACCTTATAGTGGTATTTTTTAATTTCAAAAATCCGTCTTCCACCTTATTATCAACTAATTCTTTTTCTGTTAATCCTAACATATCTGCTTCGTTTTCGTCAGCATATACTTTTCTAGACTCCCAAAATAAAGGAGAACCTCTCAATATTTTTCCATCATTCCTTCCTATATATACATAACTCATATCATCAACAATAGAGTTAATAGTTATAGTAGTCGGATCATTAAAGTAAATACTATATCCTTCAACTTCTTTAATGTTAAAATTAGTATTTACCAAATAATCTATACCATCATTAATGACAGTCTGCATATCCCTATGACTAATAATTTCATTCATAACAAATATATCATCAATATAACCATAATTTTTTGCCATATTATAAGCATATCCTTCATGTGAAAAATTTACATATAAGTCCATATGGACAGCACTTACGGTTGTAAATAAATTCCCAATTTTACTGATGCTTTCATCTTTTCCGTCTATACTAATACTAAAACTTCCTCTAACTCTATCACAAGATAACATTACAAAATGCCACAAATCAGAATCATAATTACTAGATGTTAATACAAGATCTGAGCTATTAAAATCAACAGTTAAATAATTCTCACTATTTTCAGATGTATGCTCCCTAATTGTGATAATTTGAGAATATGTGCTAGAATCAGTTAATGTTAAAAGAGGCATAGATATAGATTCTACTACTCCACCAGAACTAGTAGCAAGACCATGATTAATAGGATACAACCAAAATCCAACAGTCATTTGATTTGTAATACCAACATTATAGCCATTATTGCCAATCCCTGCTCCCAATAAATATTGATCATCCTTCATAACATAACCAGCACCACCAGGAAGTATAGTAGGGATTCCTCCTCCAACAGCATCACTAGGAGAAACTTCATCAGAATTAACTGCAAGATAAGTTGAGCTAACATCTTCAAACAAATACTCATTACTAAATTTTATCAATATTTTTAACGATCCAATATTCATTGTAACTATCCTATAACAGAATCATATTGTATATTTATCAATGCACTATTATTTTCAAAAACTGGTGAACCTTTATTAATAGTTCTTTCTAACCATATATAAAAAACATCATTTATTCCTAATGCGCCCTGATCAAAACTAATATTTTCTCCAATAAATAGATTAACAAACAATGGAGAAGATACACTATTAGCAACAAATGTGCTAACACTTGGAGACATCATTCCACTTTTAACCCTCTGTGCTGGAGATGGCAAAACTTCATAAGAAACACTAGTGTCACTAGTTAAAGCGCTTCCAAAATAAAAAATTCCAGAAGAAGAAAAAGATTGAACAACTCTTCCCTGCCCAGCATTAGTTCCACTATTAATTTTCAAATAAGCATTATTGAATAATCCATTAGCATATGTTCCAGACAAAGAAGTATCCACTAAGCTAGATGTGCCAGAAGAAGAATCCAATATTATACTAGTAGCTACACCACTTATATATTGACTCTTTGGAGCTTCAATAGAAATCTTTATATTAGAATTTAAATTTCTACTATTATCTCCCAAATAAACTGATATATTATTAGCAGTAACTTCATTAGATGGGTCTGCCGCTGATGAATTATTTTTAACTGCTATACACCTATATTGCTTATAACTATCATTAAAGACATCATTAAATAATTCTTTCTCAGATACGCCTCTAGCTATATCATTTTTTATATGAACCTTCACTTTTCCATTGACACCTCTTTGCACAACAGATGTAATACTATTATCTACAGAATTAACCTGCATTAATTCATCATTAATGCTAATATAAGTAACTCCCTCCCACTCTGACCAATTACCAGTAGAAGGTATCCCTAAGCTTATAGCAGTATCATACAACCCTATTATACTATCAACCGTAGTTTCAGGATAAAGCAAAGTATTACTGATATATCCACCAATAGACTGAGATAAAATAGTCTGTGACATATTAGGCTCTAAACTTGTTAAATACATTTTTAAATCAGCCATATTATCCCTCTGAATCTACAATAGAAAAGTTGTAACTTCCAATCCCTGTCTTATTCATAATCATTAATTCAGTTGTATTATAAAAAAATATATACAACAAATTTCCATCAGTTTTTATCTTTCTAATACTTTTAATATTAACAAAATCATTATTTTTAGATGAAACTGTTGAACCATTAAAACTTAATAACTCTCCATTTTCTAATCCCAAAAATAAAATATCATCAAATACTTCCATAGAATTAATAACAGAATCTGATGAATATAAAGAATTAATAATAGAGTCATCATCGTCAAGATATTGATTATCGTTATCTGCTATAAACTCTATAACAGAACCGACATATCTCTGTAATATTCCTTTGTTCTCGTCATCTCTTATGGCAATATATATAGTATCTTCATACAATTCTAGAGCAGTAGGCTCTCCACTCAAACTAGAAATAAGAGTATGATTTCTATATAATCTAGAAACCAAACTAGGATTATTTTCATTACTATATACTGTCCACACATTAGTCCCATCTAATACAATGCCAGCAACATCCATATTATCAACAGACTTGTATGTTCTAAAAAATTTATTATTAGAATCAGCTACGATATTATCACCATAATCTCTATATTCTACTTCTATTACTTTTTCTCCATCACTTATCGTCCCTCCCATTGACAAATCCCATGTAACTAAATCAGCCATTCTAGAAAAATTAAAATCAGTTGTATCTTCAAACCTTGTTCCATCAGAAGCCAAACTAATTTGATGCAATCTATAATCTTTAACAGCGGTAGTAGCATCAGATGATTTTAATGACAAAATTAAATTACTATTTTTAGTATACTCCTCATTATTCTGTATCTTAATCTCTCCTACAGGAGCAACTGTATCTATAGCAAAATAATTAATATTATTAATTGTAATATTATTTATAAATACCGGACTAGATACACTATCTCCATCAACCAATTCAACCTTCATAGAATAATCGGAATCAGTAGCAAAGTTGCTAGCATCCCAATTAATAGGCTTAGAACCCACCAGTATATTCTTTAAAACAAGAGTCCAGTCAATCCCTTGATTTTCTGACTTATAATATATCTGATAGAATGCTCTTTGTGAGCATCTACCTAAAACTCCCTTACTATCTAATATAATAGGAAGATATGAAAAATATGTAGTATCTTTTGTAGGACTAAAAACAGCTGGTTTTGGCAATTTTCTATTTAATATCAAAAAATCATTTGCCGAAAAAGAAGTTCCACTACGCTGTCCTCTATGATTAACAATTCTAACACCAACTCTACAAGAACTTCCTTTCAAATTTTTGTTAATATTATATGTAAAAGATGTTGTTCCAGAGGGCAAGGTAGCAATTTGCACTAAATTATCTAAACTGTCAACTCCATATGATTCCGTAATAAATAATTCATACCAAAGAATATCAGTAGTGGTAGAGATATTAGTAGGTTCTTCCCATGTAATAGGTATTGTAGAACCATAAAATTGCTCTCCACCATTTGGAGATACTAATGTTAATCCATCAACAGCTATATTAAATATTCTTTGCGCCATTTACTTATCCTTGCTTGTCATTTCTAAAAAAATCCGGATTACCAAATTTAAAATTATTATCATCTACTATGTAATATTGCTTAAAATCAGTTGTATCTAATGCCTTACCTATTTGACTAGTCTTGTATTGATTGAAAATTTCTTCTGGAACTAAATCGTGATATCTTCCAGCATCATCACTATTCTGCATTAAATTATAAGGATCTGAAATATCAGATATACAGACAGAAGATCCAATAGAATTAGATGCAAGGACTTGAATGAATGCATTTCCATCCCTATTAAATACACCATCCTGCTCATAGATTTTAAAACTTCCTTTAAATACCTTATTATTCTCTTTTATCAAAACTCCTCCCCAAATATCATCTATTCCTTGTTGCACCATATTAAATGTGAAATCTCCATGAATATATTCTACTCCATTATAATAATCAACATTATCCTCTGTTTTAATGATATTCTCACTGAATAAAACCTTAAAATAAATAACAGTATCGGTAGTGTCTACAACATTACCCTTAATCTCTCCAGTATCAGGATCTCTAAACTGCGACACAACAGGTAAGCCATTATAAATAGGAACTTCACTATTATCAGCCATTCCTTCATTATTATAAAACTTAAATGTATATTTAATTATGTCAATATTCATAAATATATCAATACAAACAGTAGGACTTATGCCATACAACGTGAGAAGTTGACAACATATTCTTCTAACACCATTAACTCTATCTAAAGTCCAAGGAACTATAACTCTAGAATCACTTATTTTGTAAGCATCTGATGTAACATCTACTCCCTCTGTCTCATGTAAAGCAGTATCTATATTTATCCAATCACTCCACCCAGAATCATTACTATCTCTGAGACGCACAGCGTATAAAGCATTAGTGCCACTTATATCTAACCTTATATTAGTTTTTGTCGTAATAGGAATAACTTTATCTTTATTTATAATAATATTATCATCTGTATCTTCTTCATAGACTCTAACTATAATATCGTCTATAGTTGAACTTAGTCTAGTAGACTGCCCAGGATAACACAATCTTTCTGTTAATTCTCCTGGTTCAAGAAAAATAGTACATGTTGAAAAAGTTTTGATAGGACAAACATAATATCTAAGTTTAGTATTAACATAAGATGACACATAGAATGATCCAGAAGGATCTTCTATAACAATAGGACTGAATCCCTCAGTAAATATTTTAGTATCATATAGCCCTTGACCAGATGAATATAATAAACCATTATCACTATCCCACATTGCTCCATAAATAGTGCTAACGTTATTTCGTCTGCTCTGCCAAACTATATTAAAAATACCAAAATAATTTGAACTTACTGCTGGAAATAAAGATTGACCTATATCTCCAGTTACCAATAAATCAGAATTACCTTGACCACTACAAATCCAATTATTCTTATCACTATTATTAAATCTATAGAATGGATCAACATCATCACAATCAACAATTAATGATATAGATTTTACAAAAGTTATGTTCTCTATCTCTACACTATATACCTCTATATCAATATAATATCTTACTCCACAAATTAAATAAAATGCCTCCCTTTTTGTTTCTGCCAATCCAACAGGTAAAATTTCTGGAGAATAGACAATATCAATCACAGAATTACTATTTATAATAACACCACTTGCAGGAATCTGTTTAAATGAACCATCATTATAGAACCATCTTTTATTATCCAATAAACTAAACGTAGAATAAAGCATTTCTGTTTTGTCAGCATCTGAATAAAATGTTGCCCTGAAATGAAATTCATTATCAACGCTCGGATTCTCGCTGATATTAACATAATTAAAATCTATTGTATTAGTTTTACTAACACTAGATGGGCAATAAAACAATGAAAAATCTTCTTCTACATATCCTCTAATCCTCTCAAATACTGCTGTTATATTTTTATCCGTAGACATATCAAATTCTAATGATGTGCCATTCAGAGTTATAGTAGAATCACTATATACCCACTCCTTAAAACAATATCCATTTGAAGGTATAGGATTTAAAACAAATTCTTCCCAATCACAATATGATTTGTTAGGGACAGATACAGTACCACTTCCTTCAATAATTGTTGTTAATGTGTTCCTAGCACATTCAGTGGCATCTATTTCTTGGAAAGATACAACCACAATAAAATTTGAACCACTTTGAGTAGATACATCCAAAAACTCATTATCATTACTAACTCCACTTGCAGCTACCGCAACATTATTAACTTTCCATCCCTTAACCTCCCAACCAAAATTTGCAAGAGAAGTGAATCTAACTTCTGTTAAAGTTGTGCTAAATGAAACAGCAAGACCACCATCGCTTACAGTCCCATGATCAACATTATTAAGACCACCAGATCCTTCATCAACAGAGTATAAAAATTGTATATCATCACTAATAAATTCAACAGAGATAGTAACATCTCCGCTCGGCATAATTATTTGAACTTCGCCTAAACCAGTAGTGCCACCAATGAATGGACTGGCAGAAATGTTATGACTCCAACTTCCTATAGTATACCCAGTATCAGCTTCTGCTCTTATGGTAATGATATCACCCGGATTTATTCCACTACGAACACAAGAATTTGGGAACCTCTTCCCTTCCCATGACAAATCTGGCAACAAACAACCTTGTTGTTTTATAACTCCGCCAGGAAAAAATGTCTTTGTAGTTAAACTGTAAGTAAAAGTGAGAGCAGAAGTGGAAATTTCTACTGCATTACCAACAATAATCGTATCATCATCAACCATAGTAAAAGAAACTGAATTTTCATTCTGAATAAGAGTAGGAGACCCTGTTGATTGTGGATCAATTGCCCAACTACCTATTACATATCCAGGATCCATACTTGCATTAATCGTAACAGATTGCCCTGCTGGAACACTGCATGTCCTCGTCCATCTCGATGCACCTCCTGGACAACCAGCACCAGATGGCGAGCCACGATCTGGCGAAATACTATACGTGAGCTGAGGATCAGATGGCATAACAACCGGAGTTTTCATTACCATTTCAAAATCTTGGGTGTAAACAAGATTAGAAAGACTCACATCAATCTCATATCCTCTTAGATAATCTCCTCCAGCAGGCTCAGGAGTATAACTTACAATGTCTCCCCCAATTATTCTTTTATCAACAGGGCCAACAAGCCTCATTCCAATCCTTGTGACGGGTTCTCCGGAAAGACCTGTAGATGATGTAGTAAAAGAATATTCTCCTTTACTATTTGTAGTGCCTGCTCGTCCTCCATTAAAACCGCCAGTAGTAGTTTTAATAAGCAGACCAATTCCTATGCCCTCTACGGGAAATCCTGTACCCTTTTCTGTCATTATCCCACTTATTGCATATCTTGCCATAGTTACTTCCTATTAAACCATTGTATCTTCTAATTGAACATACAACATCTTGTCAAAAATACCATCTTCTTTGTTAGGAGCATAAGAGATAGTAACAACATCTCCACTAATTAATTGAACACCAAAATTCCCGCTAGTTGAAAGAGCCAATAAAACATTTAAGTCTACACCATCAACAAACCATCCAACAGAATCATCACTAGAAGATATAACCTTAAAAAAGTCTGCCAAACCACTATCAGTATAAAAATTGATAGCAAAATTGTAATATCCAGTCTCTAAAACAGTATAACTAAAAGATAAAGAACATTGAGTTATTTCATCTTCATAAACATCTACCATCTTACTCTTACAAAAATCTTCATCACAAATATAACCATTTAAAGATCTAGCAGAGTAAATATCAAATTTTTTATTCCTATTATCATGCCACACTATCATTCTTTTCCCATTTCTATTTACTGATACTGATGGCATTATACTATTGCTCTTAGTATTTGTTATTTTAGTATCAAATCTAAATGGTTTTAATTTATCAACTGCATTAGAATAATAAACATCCCAATAATTGTTCAAATTAGATTGCCAAACCAAATGAGCGTCATTACAAGTTCCATATGTAATACTAGGAGATTTACAAACACCTTCCATAGAGATAGGTATTTGTGAAAATTTATTTTCATAATTAATTGAAATAAAATCCAAATTCAAATCAACATAAGCCACGTTAGGAAACTCTCTTAATAATGTTATATTAATATTATTATGCCCGAACAAACTGACATCTGCTGTAAATACTCCACCAGGAAGAAGCCAAGTTGCTGCTAATGGCAACCTATAAATCTCTGCATTAGTATCAGTATTTGTTATAACAAGTCCATCCTTCGCAGGTCCTGTCCCAGCATCTATTGTAAATGTTAATTTTTCAATATTACTAACATCAAAATCTTCATTCCATTCACCATTACCATCTGGACAAATACCAGGATTGCCACATCTAAGTATACGTATTGATGATATTGTTGTTTCAACATCTCTAATTCCCAAATTTAACAACGTATAAGCAAATACATTAGAAGGATTATCTTCTACATCTTGCACCCTAAACTCTGTCATATTCGTAACAGATGGAGACAAATAGACAACATCAGGATTATAAGAATAAATAGGTGAAGTTATTTGTATATTATTATAAGACATATTCACATTAACATTATCAAATAACCCACTGGTACTAGGTGTCATTTTATCTGCTACTAGATACCCACCTAGAGGTATTCCTAATCCAATACTAAAATTAACGTCATCATAAGAAATTTCTGAAACAAACGACTGTGAAAATTTAGCATCGCTATCGATAAACAAAGTAACTCTACCGGCAAATCTATCAGGATAAGAAGTATTGAATGAATCAACAACATTCTCGACCTCATCAGAATCTATTTTTGTATAATTAACTACTATATCATAAGAATTAGTTCCCATTAAATTGAATACTTTTGGAAATTCTCTCAATATGCAATAATTAGCCCTTTCGTCATTATCATCTTCACTCTTTACAAACGCAATTAGTTTTGCTCTCCCTGTGAATATTGTATGCTCTTCATGTAATATATAATCTTCATCACTAATACTCTCATGCTCTTCAGATGATTTAACATTAGTAGCTTTGAAACGTGATTTCTCAAACATAAAACCAAACATAAAGTCTTTCAATGTATTATCTTCTTTTAATATTTTAGCTGTAAAATTAGTAAATGAAGGATTTGATTCAGTATCATATGCTCCACAAAATGGAACTATCTTATCAAATATCCCATCCTGTCTACCTATAGCAAATATATTTCCATCTTTTGAATATGCTGGTATATTAGACATATCTGTATCGATGTATTCTACAAATTCACTTTTCCAGCTATCAAAAAGAATATCAACATCTTTTTCATCTAAAAAGACACCATTCCAATCAGATAATAATGAGCTAGGTTGAGTTAAAGAAGTTGTTAAATCAAATGAAATTTGATAATTAATTTGTGAATATGGAATAGAGTTATTCGGTCCAGGAGATCTCTCCGTATCATATATAGGAATTTTAACAAATGATATTGCCTCATCATTCACAGCATTTGCAAAAATCTGTACATTATCCAAACTACTGCTACTAGAACCTATATGAAGCACTACTCCATTATTAAAATCATTATCTTGCCATTCAGTTACAGTTAGAAGATCTGTTGTCACAGAGGATGGAATAGGAGCTGAAGGGTCATCATCACTTTTATCTTCTAACAAATTCTGAGACAAATAATTTGATGACTTATCATCTTTATCAAATAATTCCGCCTGCTTATCCACCATAGCCGCCAAAACAGCATTAGTCATAAATTCATTTGAACGTCCTAAACATCCATAATATATCTTCCACGATCCAGATCTATCACTTTCCCAAAATACATGAAGAGTATTAGTATCATCAGCATAAATCGTAGGATTGATATTATTTCCAGAAAATGTTATTTGTTTCCATCCAAAATATAAATCATCTTGTGTATTATTTTCATACTCTGTTCCAACAGCAGCTGAAGCAAAAAACAAATGAGACTCTCCATCCTTAAATGATTCTGAAACAAGATAGATAAATGATTCATCATATGTACTTAAATATTTTTTATTAGAAGCTATTGCAACATTATTAGTTTGAAGAACATTCCCAGCAGGATCTTTAACATATCCTAACTCAAGATTAATTCTGCTAGTAGCTCTAATAATAGTCTTTGAGTCTTCTGTCCTTTTATAAAAAGATACATTAACACAAAACATCCAACCATCTATTTTAGCTCTAATACTTTCATCTTCAGCAATGATTATATAATATGCTCCTTCCCCACTAGGTTTCGATGGATCATCAATAGTAGTGATAAAATCTATTCTTCTTCCTATCACTTTAGCTGATTGATATCCAATCGATGAATCATAAAATAAAACAGATACATCAGCAGCTGATGGATTATCACCAACATCGCCTAATGCATCATACAAATCTCTTTCAACATATATCTCAAAATTTCCATAACGAGTTTTTGGAGCAATAGTAACATCCCTGTTAGCAATTATAGGAACAATCACAGATGAGTTATTATCAAGAACTGTTACTTTATTTATGTTATAAAATGGGGAATCAGTATCTGTTATCAATCTATCCACATTAGTATAAGCATGAACAATTCTACCATTGTTAAGAATAGCAGCAGAATGATTATTAACTTTACACCCATTTTGAATAGAAATATAATCATCACCACTACAATGTTTTGTTGTTGGAAGTCCAATCACTGGAGCAGTTATAGTAGTAGGCGTTCCAACAGCATCTGGCACATTGACATCTGGAAAACATTCTGTTGGAGCATCGTCATCATAATTCCAATCACCAGGAACATAATTAGGATCAGTACATCTAGGATCTACTGGAGCATCTGCAAAAGAAGCAATTTCTTGCGGAAGCAAATTAATGTAAGAACCTGTAAAATTCTTCTTAATATAGTTATCATCTTTAGAATAAAAATGAATAGGAATTTTTTGAACCGATGTTGCTTCTTTATCCAATACATCTTTCCCTAAAAAGTGTATTGAACCATTCCCATCATCATTTGACATTACAGAAAATCTTCTATCATTAACAGAAAAAATTGTTTTACTGTTTGGCTCACAAGATGATATTTTAATGTTACATAAGTCTTTGGGACTAGCAAAAACAGGGTTAATTTGGATATCACCTTCAAACTTTTTTAATACTTTATCCTGTATTCCAAATATCGCTGGGCATATCTCTTTTAAAGACGCATTTCCTCTATCATCAATTACAATAATATTTGCAAAAACAGATATTGCTGATTGTGACGAATGTGGTGGTATATTAAGATTAAGATATTCACCTTCCTCATCTATTTCACAAGCAAATGTAGTGTTCTCAAAATCTATCCTATATTGTTCTCCATCTGACAATGACTCTAGACCTTCTATCTCATACTTAATCTTTTTTGAATCAGTCATTGTTCCGAATTGAGGTTTTAATACCAACTTAGCCATATACTTCTCTAATCATTTTTGTGAATAAATCTTCTATTACTTTATAATTAAATTTTTCAATAACATATGAATATGCATTTTTTGCTTTTTCTTTTATCTTTTGTGGATTATTTAAAACATATCTCATGGACTTTCTTATGCTACTAACTTCTACAAATGCCCACTTTTTACTACGAAATTGTGGTATACCATCCATATCTTTATGAAATATAAATCCATTTGGCTCTAACAATGTAGCAGTATCTTCATTAGCATAATCTTGGCATCCCGAAAAATTAGTTATAATAACTGGCACACCAAGCGCCATGCTCTGTAATCCAGGATATCCAAATCCTTCTCCTAAACTAGGAGATATTAAGCAATGTGCCGACTTTACAAATTTTGGCAACATTATCTCATTGAATACCTTATTTTCAAACAAAATTGGGGCAATTCCTTTGTTTATTCCCATTTGTTTTTTCTTATTCCCAGCATAAACTTCTGCCTGTTTAGGTTTATCAGTTTTAATTATTAACTGCACATTATCTTTATCGCTAAATTCAGAAAACCAAGCTTCAAATAACTGATCATACCCTTTTCTCTTTTTCCACGTTCCCATAAACAAAAATGTGAACTTATTATAAATATTTGATGGTTTTATTCCAATATTATATAGATTGGTGTCTATTGAATGAGGAATATGAAAAAGTGGTTTTTTTATTGGAGCATGAGCAAAAATTTTATAATTAAATTTAGAAGGAACAACAATCGCATCATTTTTATTTAATATTTCAATCCATTTAGGAATCGGTTGAAATGTCTCATAAACTCCAAATCCTATACTTCTATTCTTCCTTTTTTCTCTTCTTTGCAACGTAGGAATACAATGATATATTTGTATCCTTTCTGGATCATCCTCCTTTTTAACCATTTTCATAAACAATTCATATTTTTCATCACTAACAGCTGGATTACTAGGTTTATTCCCAAAAATATTTATTTTAATATCGTAATTATTAGATTGATATAAAGATGAAATATAATTTTGAGCAGCAAAACCGAAACCACTTTGATTTATAAAACAGATATAATCTAATTTAATCTTATCCATTAAAATCCCTTTCTAAGAACTGTGATAACTGAGTTGAATTATTGTTTTTATTACCATATACCGCATGAAAATCAATATGACACTGCTTACAAAAAGTTATACCATTATTTATATCTAATCTACACTTTTTATGATCTGCATAATTTTTAATGTGATGAGCATTTAATTTTCTATTATTACCGCAACACTGACAAACCCAACTATCTTTCCTGTAAATATTTTTAATCCACTGTTTATAACCTGGTATAAGTCTTCTATCTTTTCTGTCTTCATCTGTCAGATTTGAATTCCACTGATAAGCATTTTTACCAGATCTCTTTTTTGCCCCACACTCTCTACATCTATGCCCATTTTTAAACGTATCAAAAGTAGTTTTAGATTTTTTACCACAAGAACATATGTAATTAAGATGAATTGAACTGTTGGTATATTCTTTTTCCAACAGTATGCATTCATTATTCTCAAAAAAAGATTTAATATAACTGTAAGAATGAGAAAATTTTTTAGATAAAACCTTAGAACTACATTTTTTACAACGTTGACCATTTTTAAAATTACTAAAAGTAATTTTACTTTTAGTACCACAATTACAAATATAATCTAATTTTGTTCTATTATTCTTGTAATCTTTAGATAGTAAAATACAGCCATTATCTTTAAAAAACTCTTCAGCATATTTATAAGTCAGTTTCTTACCCATTCTATTTACCCTCCCTGTTGATATACTCCAACATTAATTCTCTAAGAACCTGAGACAGTGTTTTATACTGTTTCTCACATTTTTCTAAAAAGGGATCATACAAAGACTTGGGTGCTACTATTCTAATTTCTTCTGTATATTTTTCTTTTTTCATAACATTTCTCCTATAAAATAATATCGTCTATTATACTATTACATCTTTATAGGAGAAATACCTTTTTATTTCCTGAGAAATTTATACACTAACTATAATATTGTCATCATTTAACACCTTTGCATCATTAATTATATTAAACGTTCCTTCCCCATAATTCCAAGTAACATTTCCATAAGCATCTAATCTCACTAACCTTCCAGAAGCATCAGCAAAAGAACTTTCAGCAATTAAAAAATCTCCATTTGAATACTCATCCACATCAGATGGATAAGTTCTGTCTTGAGCAACATAAAATGTCTGTGTCCTACCATTTGCTTTATCTAACAACTTCACAACGCCTTGAAAATCTTTCAAATCATCAATAGCAGCAGCTCTAAATAATATACTAGCAGTCGCGTCAGCTCCACCATTTGCCTCTATAAATTCTGCACCAGTTACACCATTAATTGATTGAGTTGTGGGAATAAGTCCAGAAACTAAGAATTTTTCATCATCATATTCATAAATAGATCCTAAACTATAATCTGAAAACTTTATATCTGATGATGTTATCTTATCATCAGTATCTAAAAGATTATCAGGATTAATTTCAACAATATCTGGAACAATAGAGTCCTCTTCTTTAGTAGAATCTATTTCTCCAAAGAAAATTGAAGAATTCGCAATGATTAAATTGCCTTTTCTAGTCTCATTAACAAAAATTGGATGCCTTATGTTATCTACATATGTAAATTCACCAACAAAACAAATCAATCCTCTTGTTAAACTAAAAATGCTATTCCCAACTACAGACATTCCAGCATTAACTTCTACATTTTCGGTAAAAGCACCATTTTCAAAATTTACTGCCAAATCACTAGTAACACCAACTAAGTTAACAGCTGTATCATCATCTAATTGAATCTCAAGCACCTTTCCACCACCTTTGTCTGCCGCCAAAGGAACATCATCAGCAGTTAATGGCAATTTAGCAGCACCAATAAAGAAAGATATTTTAGTTATATCACTTACAACAGCTGCTTTTGTAAAAACTACTGTTAAAATCTTTGTAACAGGATTATAAATTGCTGATAATGGATAAAAATTAATATCTATACTATAAGTAGAACCAAATCCTCTTACTAACGCACCTGAACTATCAACTTCCAACACTCTATTATTATATGTATCAGCAATTAAGAAATTATTGTTAAATTTTCTTACTGCCGAATAAGAATTATTAAATCCTCTTGACGAAGAAGGAGTCCAATCTCTAGTTTGACTAGGAGATAATGGCATCTCAACGCCACTGAACCCATAAACACCTATATTATTATCATTAATTTCACTAACAGCACTATTTTTCATAAAATGCCTACCACCAACATTAATCGGAGCAGTTATAACCAAATCATCAAGATTTTGACCAGCAACAGGTTGTATAGTTACATTCTCTAATGTTCCTCTCTCCCAATCACTCTCTCTATCTATAACAAATCCATTAAAATCAGCATCAGTTAATATTCTTAATTCAACACTGTTCAAAACTGAAGAAACAGTCTTTTCATTGTTAGGCGTTAAAACAACTTCTATTTCTGATGCTTTTCCTGGCACAGCAAAAATATCTCCAGAACTTAATGGCAAAGAATATGAAGATCTAGATAATAAATCAATAGAAGAAGCTCCTTTAAACCTAATTGACACAGAAGAATCCTCTGGTGTCTCTGCACTGTAAAAAATCGAATGGAATACAACATTCGCTTCTGTTTCATATCTAAAACGAATAGTACCACTATTAGATAACAAATTCGTTCTTCTAGCATGAATATCATCTATATCAAAAACAAAAGAGTCACTAGTGAAAATAGTAATTTGACTTACGTCATTTAACTCCAAACTAGTAATATCAAAGACCTTTTCTTCAAATTCAGGCATACTTTCATCTTTTTCCAAAATCTTCCAAGCAGTTGCTGGTTTTTTCACTCCTTCAATATTATTTGCTTCTATACTGCCAAAAGATTGTCCATCTTCGACAAGATTACTTCCATTAACAAGATACATGTAAACTGGCTCATGTGCTGCCTGATTAGTTTTAACTTTGATTACTAATTCATCAAAATTATCTGCCCAATCTTTATGATTATTACTAGCTAAATTTAACCTGTAATAATATTGTAAAATTCCTCCTCCTCCAAGCCTTCCAAAATCAATTCCCTCCTCTGTCTCTATATCACAACTCAAAGTATCACTTTCTAATACCATCTCTGGAGAAAAACAAATTCCATTACTAAAATCAGCTACAGTGTCAATTTGAGAACCTGTTCTAGCTATACTGACCGTATCATCAGATATAAAAACATTACTTTTCATAGCTGCGTTATCAAATGTAAATGTAGTATTCCAAAAAATAGACGCAAATATACCAGTCTGAGCAGGATTACCACTAATACAATTCTCTCCCAAATTAATATTAGCTGTGCTTGATTCAAAGTCAATAAAACTATTAGGTGAAATCCCTGGAATAATTACTAATTCATTAACAAATTGTTCATCAACATTAGCATACATATATTTCAAAAATGCTATAGTTTTTAACAAATTAACACTAGTAACTTCTCCTAAAAGTTCTTTGTTATTTTGCGAAAATGTTCTAATAAAAGAATCTAATGCTGCGTGACTTAGCATCCCATTATTTTCTAAATTATTATGATCTATAAGCGGAATTCTTTCTATATCAAATTGTCCACTTATTATTTTAGAAGCATCAATACCTTCTATCCTTGATCCTGGTAACTGATTCCTTGTCTCTTCCTGCAAATCTATCTTAGAAGGAGTCCCTCTATGCTTATGCTGATTTATCTGGTCTTCTATTATCTCATCAAAACTTATTCTATCTCTGACATTATTATCTATGTACAAAATACTGTTATTCCCGGTAGCCATTCTAGCCAACCTAATCATAGAATTGCTTGCTAAATCAGAAGCTGATACAACAAAATTAACTGTTCTATCTCTAGATGAAGAACCTGTCAATGAAGCATAAATATCTAAAATAGAATTTGGTGTTAAATCATATATGAATTCAGGAATATGAGTTTCAGCAGCTAAGAGATTTATAATTCCAGTTCCAGCACTTACAGTTATACCTATTCCTTGCCCATCGGTTGTACCAGCATCTCTAACAGTCCATCCACTGATAACACCACTCCCAAAAACACTGTATAACCCGTATAGCTGTTTATCTATAACAACAAAACGATCTATCTCTTTTTGTATATTAAGAGGAGAATCTAATTGATCTCCAAAATCAAAATAGCTTAAACCAAAATATTTTGTTGAACCCATTATCTACATTCCTTAAAAATTAATTTACATTTTCCATTATCAATTAAGGACCTACTCCAGCCCCACCACCAGAACTTCCACCAAATCTTACATAGTCTGTTTCAATAAGATTAAACAATTGAAGAGCACCTGACTCTAGTTGTCCATCTCTGAAAGATCTACCAGATCTAGCTTCAGTTGTGATAGTACGATTAATATCAGCATTAACCATTTTTTTCTGTTCGTTGTTTAATTTCTTCCATACATTCTCTATTCTATTATTATTTTTACCTCTCATTTACATTCTCCTTACGGTCCAGGTGAGCCTAAAGCAACACCAATAGGTTGATATCTCTTACATTCTACATTCATCCACCATCTATTTTGAGCAGGATCAAATTCATGGCTTACATTCATTACTCTAGCGTTTTCTCCATTAATTTGCACTATATCGTTAGCTCTTACTGGAACACCATATGTTTCAAATTTATATGTTACATATGGTCTAAACATAACACTATATTTATTAGTTGCGTGTATTAAAGCACCCTTTGAACCAAATAATCCCTCTTGCTGGTAAAATGTTCTTTTGTATCCTATAAATCCTTCTACTTCCGGATTATTTATCGCTGGAAAGTTTATGCGATCCATTAGTAATAGATGCATATCTGGAGTATTGCTAAGCATTTTAATATGGCTAAATACATCTTGAACAGCATAAGAGTGCTCTACACTATTAAATACTACTTGTCCTGGGAATATTTCTGGATTAGTAGTAAATGCATATAATGCAACTAATGGCATTTTCCCTTGAAAATCTTGTTCTATCAAATCACCTAAATCTTCATAATGAGCTATTCCCATTTGATCAAAGAAAAATACCTTTGCAGATTTTTTAGATATTTCTGCTATTCCATCTAAGAAACTTGTTCCATCATTAAATTTAAACATAGGCTGGTCTAATCGATTATATCCACTAGGCAAAGCATATGGTTCCATTTTAAAAGATCTTCCATCTATATGCCTAAAGAATATCGTTGAATTATTATTATTTGAATTCAACGTTAGTCCATGTACTAAATTAGCTGGATCAACAGGTCCTTTATACCTAAACCCTGCTAATCTCAATATCTCATTTATAGCATTAATATCTCGTTGCCCATCAAAAAATGGAGAATTAAAAAATAACATATCTTTTAAAACATCAGTAAAATCTACTATCTTACAACTCATAACATTCTTACCATATTCGTATTTTACTTCTCCTCCATGACATAATCCGGTAAACATTTTAAAAAATCCTGGGACATTAGTATAATTACAATCTCTATAACCAGCCCATATTTCAATATAAAATGTTTTATTTTGCAAAGCATATAATTTATCAGTGACATTATGTCCAAATGGAAACTCTGCACCCAATAAAAAATTAATAGAACCAGTATGATCTACTTGAGTATAATCAGTAGCAGACCACGAATCGCTGTAGCTAAGAACATGGTCAGTCGCATCTATAAAATAAGGATTAAAAGGATTGTCAAATGGAGTAAGAGCTTGACCAAATTCCAATAAAGTTCCATCATCCCATCTCGGTACATCACCCTCAAAAGAAACTAATCTCAAACCTGTCATAATAGGAGTTTTACAATTTCCTAGAAGCCATTCATCATCAGAATAACTTCCAGATCTAACCCAAGTCCCTTTCCCAGCACCAGTATCTGGCATAGTAGTATCATATGTAGTTCCATCTCTACTAAAAACATGATCTCCAACTAACATATGCACTGCTGTATCAAAAGCTTGATAATTTGATACTCCATTATTCATAAATCTAAATTTCTGAATTGTTATCCCAGATGTCTTACCTTTAATTTTGGCATTAGCATTAGCAACGTATCCTATTTCTTTTAATGTCTCTTTGTAATAATATGATCCATATTCTTCTTCATATCTCCACCTACTCCCCGGAGGTTCAATATAATCATTATAATACTGAGCATCCTGCGTAAACATTTTTAATTTCTTTCCTCTAGGTACTTGTATAAAATCCCTACCTCCATCAGCAATCTCTTTAGAAAATTCATACTTATCAATTGCTGGATGTGCAAATGTTAATTCATGTCTAACACTAAGTGGTAAGAAAAACGGATTAGCTATTGATCCTCCACCATCCCCATCGATATTAATACCTCCACTACTATTAATAGAGACTACCAACTCTTCATCTGTTGCTAATCTTCTTGGTGGATAAATAAATCCTGCTTCTCCAGAAGCATATTGTAATGGTCCAAAAACAAATCCACATTTTAGATTTCCACCCCAAATTGTCATATTCCCTCTTGGAACCATTGCTATAGCAGGTTTAGTAGTTAATGATGGAAGACTAGCACCTCCTTCCGCATCCTCTCCAGTTTCTATTTCCCACTCTTCCTTACCAATTACCCATGGTTCTGTCTTAAATCCTTTACCTTCAAACTCAATTACCAAATTACCTAAGTGGTTTCTAACAGTCATTACAAACCAATCAGAATCTATTAAAGACTTTCCTCTAATACCACCGAAAGGCTTTCCCATGATTTTAGATACACCCCTTTGTACATTAACGCAAATAGGGAATGTTCTTTCTGTAATTATTATGAAAAAATTATCTTTCAAACTTCTATGACCCAGCTCAACAATATAATAAGCTTGCGAAGAAAGATCATAATATTTAGTAGCAGCTTTCTCAGTATCTTTATCAACAGGTTGTTTGACAGCATTATTTATAGGCAATGTAATATCTGGAAATTTTGGATCCCACACAACCTTAGAAGTCTCAGTCACATCTAAAAAATTATAATAATCTATATTGAACTTAGGAATATCTGCATTTTCTTCATTAACAGTAGAGTTTTTAGCAGTCTTATTAAATCTGATAAAAAAATCTTCTCCTCTAAATAAAGGTGTTCTTTTTCCCACTCTCCAATGAACGCCTCTACCAAGTTCATCAGTTGTTCTCTGTTGCTGCGGAAATTGAGTTAAAAATGGTTCTATAACAGGTTTAGTATCTGGTTTTAGTTCAAATCTTCCTGTTTCTGGATCTTTTACAAAACTATTTTGATACTCCAAATAAGTAGCAGTATCATAATCAGCAATTAAATCATTAATAGTCATATTATTTTCTGATATACTATCATGAGCATAAACCCATTTTGATCTATTACACTCTACCTCTCCTTCCTGATTTGTAAAATTAGTATCAAATACACTTTGCATAGATACCCATGATTGCTCTTTCTTATATCGAGTTTTATCAACCCCAGGAACAGAACCTCTTCCTGAAGTTATTTCCTCATATATATCATCAAAAACAGAATCATCACTTATATCTTTTTCTTTTTTTAAAGCTATACTCTCAAACTTTTCTTTTATCTTGTACATATAATTATTTCTGAACACATAACGTGGGGCAAAATGCAATCCTTCTGTTCCTTCTGTTGTCATAAGAACATTTCTATAGATGGCTGGAAAATCTGGCAACACTTTCTCTAGTGTTCTCTCATTAAATACTAAAGTATTTTCAACAGGATCAACTTTAGTAAATGGACAAAAATTATTAATAAAACATTTTACTTCAACTACCCCAGCATTCTTCGCTGGAATAGCACCAATACACTGTTCTTGTAATGGATAGCCAGCCCAGTTTTGGACAATTTCCAAAACATTTATTTTATATAAACCTTGTTCTCCGATATCTACCATTATTCACCTTTACTAATGTGCCAAACCTCTGGTGTAGGAGCATTCAAACTATCAACAATTAAAGAATTTAAAAGTCCTAATTTATCTTTGTACAAAATTCTCATAATACCTTGCGATCCGATATAAGCAAAAACCTGTGTATCCATATCGACATCAAACCTTTCATCAAATCTGCTAATTTCATCTCTTGTATATGGTATATCTATCAATAATTCTGAATTATCTTGAGATATTCCATTATCAATTTCTTCTACTCTTTTATTCCTCATAGCTTCTGGCATATTTCCAACTAAAAATATAGGATTATTAGTAGAAGTAGGAGTTAATGATAATTGCTCTTCAGAATAACTCTCTAATTTAACTCCATTTGTATCATAAACTGGATATAATATTGCTGTACTAAAATGCCTCATAAACAACATATTTTTATGAAAATACAATAGTGATAATATTTTTGCATCAAAATCATTTTTTACTACCTGTATATTCCGTATTTCTATTACTTCCCCTTTATTTACCTCTGGGTCAACCCAATCTCTGTGTATCTCTACATCCTTAACATCATATTCCCATGTCCTAAAATCACTACTTCTTTTAATAGATAACTTACTATCAACTGTTATAAAAACTCTAGCAGTTCCACTATCATCAATATAAGCAGCAAAAGCTTCCCCTTCAAATCTCTCCCGCATTTGAGAAACATTCCCATTAAATATCAATCGTGGTGTCTGATGCTTATCAACATCAGATATATTTCTGTTATCTAATACTAAATCTCTAGTTATTCTATTTTGTTCTGTAAAATATTCTTCCGTTCCATCTCCAGCAACAAAATACGCTGGATTTCTTCTAATATTACGACCTCCTTTAGAAAAATCACCCCAATATTCTACCTCCGGAATTTTTAAACTTTGATCATAATCTCCTAGATCATATGTCTCTGGGATTATTGGTTCAACCATAGCATCTTCGTACTTAAAATCAAGAACATTAAATGTTTTATACATTAAAAAAGTATCATTTAGAACAAAAAATAAATGGAGATGTCTTCTATCTAAAGATTTAATCACAAATGGCAATGTTGCAGTCTCACCTTCAACTAATCTAACAATGCTACTATGAACACCCCATTCTCTTCCCTCATCCTTAGTTATAGCAACATCTATATTCCCACTATCACTATTTGTATAAAAAGCTAACATACTTCCATATCCATCATTAACAATAGATGCCTGACCGCTATCAAGTTTGTAGCTAGTTAAATCTAATTTTTTATCATTATTAGGATTATTTGGACTTGTTAATCTCAACTCTATTCTTTTTATTCTAATATTTTCCCACGTTTTCCCAAAAAACTTTATTTTGTCTCCAGGATAATAAGCAAAATCTATTTTGAAAGTATTGTCACGTCCAACTAATGGTTGATTTAATCCAGTTGCTGCAACCTGATATGGTAAAATTCCAAAAGTTATATTGTCAATTGATGCATCAGCCCCTTCAAAGTAAAAAGAAACATCTCTATTTTTATCAAAAGATATTGAATGTATAAGTTCAGGTGCGATATCTGGTTTCCAATCATAATAAACCATCATCTCTCTTATATACCAATCTACTGGTACTACCAACTCTGGTGTAATTAAATTACCACTAACATCATAATCAAACCTTAATCCAAATCCCATATCATTATTTTCGTCAAATACTTTCTCTGTCCACCAAAAATCTCTTTCTTGCCCAAAATGACAAATTCTTCTTATATCATCAGTTAGTGGTTTTCCATTACTAAAACTCTGTTTATCTCCTAAAATTCTATTATACCCTTTCAATCTGTATTTTTCATATTCATATGGATCTCTTATATGACTCTGAAGATTATCCTTATTAAAATATTTTATAGTATTATAAAAATAAACATCTTTAATAATATGATACACAAGTCCATGATGGAGTTCATCGTCTTTGAATAATACAATAGAATCATCTCCATACTCATTCATATCTAATGATATATTGTGAGGAATAAATGGGACAGAATTAACATAAATCCAACTAAAATTATCTAATGAATTACCTCCCATCCTTTCCATATAAACTCTTGTCTTCCTATTAAAATCTCCACAGAAATATGGTGTCTCTTGTTTCCAATAACTTTCAATATCTCCCCCTGCTGGTCTCCATTCAAAAATCTCATTATCTACAAATCCTTGATCAAGCCATGCCCCAACTCCGCCATCGCTAGTAGTAGCATCATAACTTTGAGAAAAATAATGATGTGGAAAAATATCAAACGGTTCTTCACACGGAGTAATCAAATTAGGCTGAGCATTAACTCTATCAAATTCAATATATGACAAATCAAATAACTCTTTATGATTACGGAACCCAGGATCAACATTATCATGCAAATCTAAATTAATAATGCCAACACCACTGTCCCCATTAGTGATTGTCCACTTGCTAACATTAATAAGAGCCTTAGCAAATGGTTTATAATATGGTATTTTTTCTCTATCAAATAACAATGAATTCGTTGCCTCACTTAAATCAAATAACTGTCCAGATTCTCTTTGCCATTCTATTTCATCTTCTATATTTTTTTGGAAATCAGCATCTATATATTCTCCATTAGAACCAGAAGGAAATGTAAAATCTAAACTTTTTAAATACTCTGTAAACCAGGCTTGATCTCTTATCAACTTCCTATCCAACATAAGAGTAACAATCCCACCACGCTTCGCACCCCATGTCTGTCCTTGATACAACACTATTCCTCTATAGTCTGCTGCCCAAAATCTACTAACCTTATCAGTTATCGCCTCAGATACTCTCCACCCATCTATCATATCTACATCAACGCTCCTATCATATGCTGGAAAAATACTTTCGTCTACCCTCATTTTTCTATATCTTTCATCATTAAGTTTATACTGATAATCGCCAATATCATTTATATCATCTATATTTTTCATTTTTATAGTAGGAGGAAGTTTAGGAACTGCCCAAGATCTTATCCTATAATCAAAAACATCTGCTTTGCTCTCAATTGCACCCCTAAATCCCACTACACCTATAGTATTCCCCTGAACTATTTTTCCAAGATGAGTTAGAGTTTGTCTGACTCTTCTTTCATAAGCAATAGTATAAGTTAAATAAATTACATCACCAATTTTTAAATCACTTGTATCTATCCTTACTTGTCTATTTGTAGCATCTAAATGAGCTGGACCAACAAGCCTGAATGGATATGCTTTTGAACTACCAGCATCATGATTATCAGCTCTAAACTTTAATTTTCTAGGATCTTGAACTACCTCTACAAATAGTTGTTCTTGAGAGTCCCTTGCAACATCTTCAAATTTAACTTCCGGTATTCCTATACTCCCAAACAGTCCCTGAGAATCAGTAGCCCCAGAAATTCTTTTTCTTCTAGTTCCTTTCCAAACTCCATCACTAAATTTCCCCAAAATTTTTAATTGATCACTAGTAAAATCCAATCCAAAAGTTCTAGAAGAAACAGTGCCATCATCGCCAATACTTGTTTCTGTCACTTCTTTTACTATACCAAATACTGATAGAGGATACCCATCAAAAACAATAATACCATCATCCATCATTTGCTCTGTAACAGTCATTCTTTGATTTGTTTTTGTATCAGAATCCAATAAATGATATGTCATTTCTGTCAAACCCTGAGCAATACCACCAAATCCAATTGGTGCAAGTATAGGAGCTGCTACCATAGATGCAATTGGACTAAAAGCCAGTGCGTCAGGACGAAAAGGATGAACTACAGCGTTCTTCATCACTTTACTAAAATCAAATTCTATCATTAACTTACTAGCTGGTAACAACTTTTTAGTTTCTACGACACTTGTAACATTCCCATCGGCATCCTTAACAATATTATAAGATATTCCTTTAGGGGGGTGTTTGGCTCTATTAAGATTAAAAGTATCTACTGGAATATACTCTTTTTGTATAAAAGGAGGAATAAACCCATCACGAATAAGATCTCTATTATTGTAACATAAATATGTTCTTCTGGGATCGAATGCCATCGAAAAATATCCTATAATGATAAATTAAAGAAGTGCTATTGACCTCTAGTCTCACCAGAGCCACTATTAAGGGCATTGTAAACAACCTCTTCTAACTTGCTTCCAACTTTAGCAGTAAGAGTATTAGAAAAATCTTCCATTCCTTTAAAATGAAAATGTAAATTCGTACCAGGCAAAGTCACATAAACAGCTCCAACTCCAGCTCCAACTCCAACAGGGGCAACTCCAGCTCCAGCAGGTATTAATCCAGCTGGTGCTATATTTGGAGCTACTCCTTCTACTCCATAAGGCACTGCGCCCGTAGCTGCTGCCATTGTCATCTGCGGCTTTTCTTTTTCCACCATTGTTTGCGACTCTAATTGTGCCGCCACTTGCTCTGGTCTCCTTCGTTCATCTGGAGGTGGTGCTGATATTACCTTTGCTGGAGTCGGCACGAATGCCGGAGTTTCTGCTTGCGCCGCTGATTCCACTGCTCTCTGCGCAGCCCCTGCACCACCAAATCCTGTGACTTCAACAGGAATAACACTAGATTCTTTTTTAATCCACCCTCTAAGTTCTTCAATCAAAACAGTGTTATCTCCGCCAGCTTCCATCTGAACCTTAAATTCTGCTATTTTATTAAATACCTTTTCTGTATCGACATTTTCCACTAAATTCATCATATCCCTAACAGGTATTCCAGTCTCAGTTATAGTAGTAGAAATTCTTTCACCGCGAACTTCATCTTCTTCATACTCATCTCTTCTCGATCTCTTTCTCCTAAAGTCAACAAGTTTCTCTCTTGTTTCTTTGTATCTAGGATCTTTAAGACCAATATCTCCACCATAACCTTTTAACAATCCCGCTTGAGCTGCTTCTTGCTTCTTTTGAAATTTATTGTAGTCTCTAACTTGCACTTGAGCATCTCTCATTAATACTGGAGATGATGCTGACGATGGCTCCGTTTCTGCAACCTCTACTGGCGGTACGCCTTGTGGGACAATTGAAGTTGGTAGTTGTTTTGTAGCAGCTACTCTCATCTTAGCTCTTGTTGTTGGTGCTATTGGAGCTGTTGATGCTTCTGGAGCTTCTGATGCTGTTGGTGCTTCTGGAGCTGTTGGTGCTTCTGGAGCTGTTGGTGCTTCTAGTGCTGTTGCTGCTGCTGTTGCTGCTGTTGCTGCTGTTGCTGCTGTTGCTGCTGTTGCTGCTGTTGCTGCTGTTGCAGCTGTCGCAGCTTCTGCTGCTGTTGTTGCTACCTCTGTTTCTTTTGCTATTACTGCTACTCTTGCTTCTGCTGCTGTTGGAACTGTTGCTGCTACTCTTGCTTCTGCTGCTGTTGGAACTGTTGCTGCTACTCTTGCTTCTGCTGCTGTTGGAACTGTTGCTGCTGCCGCTGCTTCTATCACTGTTGGTGCTGTAGCCGCTACCACTGCTTCTCCACTCTTTGCCATAGGGAATACAGATTCAAAATATGATCTTCCTTCTCTTGCTTCAAGACCCTTAGATCCAAGATCCATGTATCTATCACGAAGTTCTTTAACAGTATCTCTATTTATTTGTTCTTCATCTCTAATTGTATCTACTTGTATTCTATGTTTTTTAGCAGCTTTAGAATAAGGTTTTGCTTTACTCAATGACTCTTGCGCTTTTTTACTTTTTTCACGAAGAGCAACCTGATTATAATCATATAGTTTGAGTTGTTCTTCTATTTGTGCTCGTTGTGATGCTACATTTTCTATTGTAGAATCATACCTATTTATAATATCTTTAGGATCAGTAAGTGTTTTAGAAAAATCTACAACATCTTGATCTTTTGCTGTCCCTATACTACTCGCTATATCATTTATCTCTTCTCTCTTATCTTCATAATATCCTGATATAAACATATTATATTTTTCTAATTCTACTTCATTCCTATTCACATCCTCTAAATTTGATTTACTTTTTGTTAATTTACCTACTCTTGATCCGACAGTTTCAATAATAGGCTCTAGTTCAGCTTGCTCTCTCCCTAGCGTATAATCTAATCTTTGAATATCAAGAACATTTTCAGCAGGAGCACCTCTCTCTATTAAACCTTCAATATCAGTCATCCCCACAGCCTTAGCAATCATCACCTCTGGACTTTGTTGCCTTCGTTCTTCAGCTTTATTCTCTGCGGCTATTCTTTCATTATATCTTTCATTTACTCGCGTCAGCTGCGCTTTTAATTCTTCAATTTCTCCAGAAACCTGTTCTCCAGCCTGACGAGAAGCTACAAGGGATGCACGATCAGTAGATTCCTGTCCTTTTATATCTTCTGTCATGAAAAATTCATAATCTTTATTTTCCCTTAATTCTTCCAATCTTTTATTTATTTCTTTTACACCCATCACATCTTCAGAAGTAGATACTGAATAAGAAGGCCCCGCTCCTTTGCCAGAAAAAGGACCACCACCTCCATGAATAGTAGTGATAGTTTCTCCTTCCTCTCTTTTCTTCTTCAATTGTGCCAAAACTTCATCATGTCTTTTTATCCATGTTTGACCCGTCTTTATAAGTTGTGTTTGATCTTCTAAACTAATATCATCTCCACTTAATTGAGAGAGACCTTCTCTTAATAATCTTCTAGCCTCTTGTACATTCTCTAATTGAGACTTAAAAGTATTTAAATTTTTCTCTGATGCTAATAATTCTTTATTAATTTGCTTAAGCTCATCGCCCCTGCCTCCACCTCTAGTGACACTTTCTCTTTCTCTTTCTCTTCTAACCCCCCTCACGTTTTTCTCAACCTCCGATCCTGGTGGTGGCTCTATAGTTTTTGCAAAAGACACTGTTTTTATCACAGGCTTTACAACTGTTCCTATTCTTTTAACTTCATCTTCTCCTGCAGATGCACCACTAGCAGATGATCTAACAGAATCATCCAATCTCTGTATCTGAGCAACATTTGTTTCGATTGACGGTTCTTTTCCTTTCAATGGTTTCATTACTCCCGATTTTATTCCTTTCAACAACACTAATTCTTGTTCCAAGATATTTACAATAAGCCTATTATAAATCAATGATTTACTATCATCATACTGCTCTATAACTGGAGTAACACCTTCCATACCTTTAACTTTGCCTTCATCACTTTCTTTTTTGATTTCGTCCCTTAAATTTTTGATTTCACCTATTAAACCACTAATTTCATTTTCTAAATCTGTAGAATTTACATTTAAATAACCTGGAGATGTTCCTGTACCTTCAATTTTTGATCTAAGATTTTCTCCTGTTACTGCTGCTTCTCCTGCTATTCCTGGTAGTCCTGCTATTCCTGCTATTCCTGGTAGTCCTGGTAGTCCTGGTAATCCTGGTAATCCTGGTAATCCTGTTTTGCCTGCTTCTCCTGGTAATCCTGTTTTGCCTGCTTCTCCTGATAGCCCTGCTATTCCTGGTAGACCTGTTTCACCTGGCAGACCTGGCAAACCTGCTTTACCTGCTTCTCCTGGTAATCCTGCTTTACCTGCTTTACCTGCCTCTCCTGGTAAACCTGGTAATCCTGTTTCTCCTGGTAAACCTGGTGCTCCTAACTTTCCTGCTATTCCTGGCAGTCCTGCTTCTCCTGGCAGTCCTGGTAATCCTGCTATTCCTGCTTTACCTGCTACTCCTTTTCCCGCTTTTGCTCCGCTTACAGATGCTATAGTTGCATCTTCTAACTTCATAATTTGAGATGTATTTTTCTCAATAATTTTTGTATCTACAGTTCTTGTATCAGTACCTCCACCCATTGGTTTTATAACACCTGTGAATGTTTTTGATGTAATTATTTTATTTTCAGGAGCGACGGAACTTAAATTTACTTTTGATGTGAGCACCACTTCTTCTAACCCGATAAAATCCGGTATCACCTTTAACACAATCGGATCTAAACCTGAAACATCAACTTCTTGTATTATTGCTTTCAATTCAACTTCTTCTTTAGTTTCCAAATCAGCAGCTGCACTATGTGGAATTACTGTCTTTCCATCTTCTGTCTTTTTTGTTCCAATGACTTTTGGAGTTACTTCTTCTCTGACTCTTGTTGGAGCATTAACAATAGGCGCAACCTTTTTCACTTCTTTCTTAACTTCCATAGCAGCATCTACTTGTTCTTGAGATCCAGCAACAATAGAACTTTTAATCATTTCATTAGTAGCACCAAGAGCTTGCAACCCTGAGCTAGTAACAACCTCTCCTCTCTTTCTTTCTTTTTCCACTGTCTCTTCAAATATCTCCTGAGCATCTTCTCTTGCTCTATACTGCAAAGCAGAAGGTCCTTCTCTTCCTATCCCCTTTTTTACATCAACTTCTGTCAAGTAAGCTAACTCTGGTTCTCCTTTTCTTCCAATAATATCACCAGTTCCTCCTATCCCAAATCTTTGTGACCCCCTAAAACCAATATCCTCTCTTATCCTTCCTCTAGGACCTCTTCTCGCAAATGCACCACTAGTGGATGATCTAACAGCATCATTCAATCTCTGAATTTGAGCAGTGTTTTGTTCAGCATTCATAATAATTTCTGAAAAACCGCCTGCGCCAGTTTGCATAGCAGATATAGCAGAAACCCAACCATCTCTCATAGCTTTAACAGCTTGGTTTTGTTTAAGAGTAGAATCTAATATCTCATTCTGTATTTCTTTTCTTTGATTATCAAGTAATATTCCTTTTGCTGAAAGATCATTAGCTTCTTCTATAGTACTAGCCATCGCTATAGCTTTAGCATTCTTAGCCATTGATTTAGCATTTGTTGCTAACTTCTCATTCAATTCATCAATTTTTCTGCTTTCTGCATCATACAAATCCATTCTCATTTTAGCACTAGCCCCAACACCAATAGCATAATTATCAGCTATTTCAATTAATTTACTGGCTCTAGCAGCTTCTAAATCATATGATTTTAATCTTTCATCGTGTATCCCAGTCATCCCAACAAGTAATTTCTTCTGTTCAATAGCGTTTTCAGTAATTTTTTTACCGTAATCTTCTTGTTTTGCCATTTGCTTAAGAATATTTGGATTTAATTCACCCTCTTTACTCAACTCCTTAAGTTCTTTTTTCATATCTTCTGGAAGATAAGAACTACCTATGATATCTCCAACAGCGCTTACATCACCACTTTCCAATATTTTTTGTATTTTTCTTAATTGTATTTCTTCTTCTTGAAGAGTCTTCATAGCCTTATCTGCTTGAGCAAAAGCTTCATCTCTATTTAGATCTCCAGATGCTGCTATGTTCTGGATTATAGAACTAAGATGTCCAGACTGTACCTGATATAAACCATTCAAAGCTTCTACTATCTCGAAATGAACTTTTTGAGCATCAATTATATTTTTTTGTTTTCCTAATAATTTATCTTGAATGGCTAAATGATCTTTATACTCATCATTACTATCTGCTGCAATATCCTTTTCATCTTTTATTAATTCTATAAACTCTTTTTTCTTTATAATTTCTTTATTTATTTCATCTATTTTATCAGAACTTAAACTATCTCTACTCTTAGCGAGCAGCGTCTTCATTCTAGCATAACTATCCTCTTCTTCTTTCAACCTCTTATCAAGACCCTCTCCGGTTACTTGTTCTCCTGTCTTCCCTCGGATACTCTCAGCCGCTTTCTCCTTTATCTCCATTTCTTTATCTTTTATCTTTTTTGCTATATCGCTTACTGCTCCAGATATTTCTATTGCAGAATCTAATTTTATCTTATTCATGTGTTCTTCTACTCTTCTACTTCTCTCTTCCGTTCCCATTGAACTTTTCATTTGTGCATCAAATCTCTCTGCCGCTGCTGTTTGAGCATTTCTCTCTGCTTCCCACTCTGCTTTTCCCTCACCTGCCATCATACCAAAACCCTTTGCCCAATCCTTATGCGTAGCTGCGAATCCTATTGCTGCACCTGCTAAAGCACCTACAGCTGTTCCTAAAACAGGAATAACCGATCCTATTGCTGCGCCTGCTGCAGCTCCACCTAATACTCCTACTGCTCCTGCTCCCACCCTCGCCTTCCCTGCTCCTTCGTAATCACCTTTTTCTTTTATTTTATCAGACCACCTCTTCATAAGAATGTTACCAATAACTCCGGCTATAGCTGGTATTGCTGCTAGCAATCCAGGACCAATCAACCCCCCAATACCCGCTAATCCTCCTCCACCAACTACCGCTGCACCTCCCGCTAATGCTGTACCTCCTGCTGCCACTGCGCCTCCCGCTAATGCTGCACCTCCCGCTACCGCTGTACCTCCCACTAATGCTACACCCGCACCTGAGAGTAATGTGAAAAGAGCTGGAATTTTTAGAGCCAATGTTATTCCTTTCAAAATAACCATTGACGCAATCAAACCCTTAAGTACTCTGCCCCAATTTTCACCTGCATTCTGCCATCTTTCAAGCCCATCTGTAACTTTTACCAAATATGGCAGAATATATTCTCCAAAAGCAATTCCTACTTTTTCGACTTGTCTTTTAAATTCTTGTACTGTTTTGATATGTGCCTGAAGTTCTCTCTTTTGTTTTCTATCAGCGCCAAGTGCTTGTTCATTAGCAGTTACATATGCCATCGCTTGTCTATATTGCTCTTGTCCTAATTCCCCCATCAAATAAAGCCTTTTTATGCTATTGGCAATTCCAGCTTTCTCTCCATCATTCATATGCTGCATTTGTTGTGCCAACATTGGAAATGTGTCAGATAAAGAAACCACTGCACCTGCCATCTCTCCTATAGCCTGAGAACTAGATCCAACTATGATTTTAATTCTCGTCATCATATCTTCGAATCCCTCAAGAGAAACGAATCTCATAGTTTTCTGATATTGGTCAAATAATCCTGCTGTCTCCATTCGCGTCAAAGCTGTTGCATCAGCAGTTCTATCTAAAGTTCCTACAAGAGATCCTAATCCTATCCCTAAACGAGTAACAGTAGAAGATGTTTTCATAAGTGCTTTTTGATAATTATGAGTTAGTAATACAGCACCTATCAATGATCCAGGAACAACAAGAATTGACATTTTATTCCACATATTACGGAATTCATCTCCTAATGCCCTAACTCCTTGCCTAGCTTGTCCTACTAATTTATTGTGTTTTTTCAAACCGCTTTTTTTAGATTTATCATCACCATCACCAGCTCCCTTCAACGATTTTTTCATCTTAGAAGCTTCTTTTATGATCTTGGTAAGACCTTCCCTTACCTTGTCTAGACCCTCAATTTGATCATCAGATCCCGATGCTGCAAGGACAGTTGCATCTACATATGCCTGAGCCATCTCATTAATAGCATTGGCAGTACTACCATATTCTTCTTTCAATTTTTGAACATCATCTAAAAGACCACCATACTGCTCTCTAATAGCTGTAATAGCTTCTAGAAGATTAGCATCTGGATCAAGCTCTTCAATCCTAACTGCAATATTATATTCTAGTTTGGTTCCTTCTTCTGCCATGATTTTCCTTATTGATAAATGTAAATTAACTACTCATTATATTCATTTTTAAATAAATAAGTCCTCTAAAAAAGAAAGGACTGTCGCTACCAACAACACCCCTTTCAAATCAAAATAAATAAAATGGAAAAATATTAACCCAAAAGATCACCTGTCTCTACATCTAACTGAGCACCCACCACCGACGCTACGACTGGATGTAATCTCTTAATTTCTTTTTCTGTTGGTTTAGTAACATCTCCAGTAAGATTCCAATCTTTTATCAAAAGTGTAATTTTACGGAACCTAGCAGAAATTGGATTAAAACTAATATTTTGACCATCTGATGTGGTAAAAACAGAATCATACAATCCCATTGTATCACCAAAACTAGGTTTCTTAAAATTAGCTACATAATCTTTAATTTCATACTCTGATAAGTCAACGTTTATAGCTTCTAATCCTTTTACTAAACCCTCATTGCTCAAATCACAAAAAACAGCTCCCTCACCATCTGTAGCGACTGAAAACTTAATTTCAATAACATCATCTTCTTCTATAAATAAATTCTGCATTTTTTATCTCCTATTAATTATATTGGGGTATCAGTTATTTCTAACCCATTTGGACCTGGTTTTTCTACTCTCATATATCTTTTGCCTAATAACGGATTATGACCTTTACTAGCTGCTCTACTTCTCACTCTTTTTCTTTCTTTATTCGCTCTATTCATCTCTGCATTCTTAATTCTATTATATGTTGATAATATAGTTGTTACAAATTTTATATCCTTAGTGGTTTGCGATCTCCACCCACCCGGAGTACCTCCGAATTCTTTCATTAATAAGAATATTGTAATTTCATCCTGAACTGATTTGACTGTTACCATGTGGCCACTAGCAAGTTCCGTAGCAGCCTTCTCTAGTTTTTTACTTCTTCCTCTGTATAATCTATAATTTTTTCAAATTTTTGATATAAAGCCATCACCACAGGACCAGGAAGCCTGTCAATATTGTCTGGTGTTACTGGAACTGGCTGATCATCAACTACCATATCCCAAGATTTTAAACATCTTTTTATAATTGCATCTCTATACGTTATAAAATTAAATTGTCTTTCACTTGTAACTGGATTAATAGTTTTAGAAGCCATTGTCATTACCTCATTTTGTTCTCTCCAGTTCAAAAATCTCCATTGTGTAGTCAACCTTTCAATTACAACTTCTTCTTTTTCTTCTTTTTTTTCCTCCTGCTGCTCTCCTTCCTTCAGCCCTCCACTCCGCATTTTTATCTGCTTTTCAGCCTTTATCTGCTTTTCAGCCTTTAGTTGCTCTTCAGCATCTTCATCTTTTAAAATAATTAACTTCTTTCCTGAACCAACATCTACAAATTTGTAGTATAAATTGATTTCAAACGCATCAACATTAGCATCTAGTAACGACATATTTATCTCCCATTAATTTAATTATTAGCGTCTTCTTTTATATATCGAAAAATAAAACATTTTTCATTAATTTACAAAAATGATGTGAAAATAAAGAAGTGAACATTATGAACAAAAGGTAGATTGTGTATTCTACCTTTTGTTCATAATGATATTATTAAATATAAGGTACTATTAAGTAAATACAGCAGTTCCAATAGATTCTACTAATGGATCACATACACCAGTACCAGCACCTGGAAGAGCAAGCCAATTAACAGTAGTCTCAAAAAGATCATTTGTAAGACTCATCTCTTCAATCTGGAACACTGCACTAGGAATAGTAGTGCTAAAGCTAGGAGTAGTACATGTTTCGCTTGCAGCAGATACATATCCAAAATTGATGTAAGTTTCTTCTCTACAACGCTCTTGGTTAGACTCTGCTATTCCAGAAAGATCATCTATCCTACCCAAAAATGTCAAACTACCGTCAATATCTCTTTTCCTTGGAGCAATAGCTTGTGCAAAAAGATTCTTATTTAATGTATAAAATCTTTCAGCATCATTATTTACATTAGCTTCAAAAGTTCTAATATAATCACCAAGTATAGTTTGACTTAGTTGACCTCCGCCAATCTCAACTCTAGCATCGTTCCAAGTAATAATTCTGGTAGATCCTATGTCTGCATTATCATCCCAGCTACCAGCAGTAGTACATGGTCCCTTTTTAGTTGGAATTGTCGTTCCAACAGGCTGTCTTTCCAATCCTATAATATCAAAGGAACAAGTAACTACTTCAGACTGTGCAACTGAAAACTGCCATGTATTAATAATGTTTTTAGTATATTTAAATTCTGACGAGAATCCTCCAGAGGTAGTAGCATATTTTACATCAATGTCAAAATCACTTAAATTACCTGTCTCATTTCTTGTAACAGCTAATCTATAAATGATTTCAAACATACTCATTGTATTAGTGCCTGGAAGGTCATAAATCGCAGGAAATTCAATCGAACCATCAATAATTTTTGGTCCCAATTGATAAACAGTCTTATCATAACGACTATCAACTACATCTGGTTTACTAATTTCCTGTTTCAAATTTATATCAGCAGAAGTAGCTCTTACGATAAAATCTGAAAAACTCTCTGATTGTGCGTTCACAGCACCTGCTGGATCAACGTTAATTGTAGAACCAATTATCTTAACAAATCCAACAAATCCCATGTAAGCAGCTGGTAGGTTAAATGCCATTTTATTTCTCCATTTTTATATAATATTTATTTTGTTTTATAACTTACTTAAAATTAGTGAGTATGAGATACAATAGATGGGTTGATGTTCCAATCATCAGTATTGTATCCAGCATCTTGACTAATTTCTTGCCATCCATTTGGAACACCACTATGCCATAGAGTACCCATAGTCGTATTTACCCATGTATCTAACTTGGCTTTAGCGGTAGTTGATCCAGTGGTATTGTTAATAACATGACCATTGAGTGCTCTAACCGCAGCAAGCAAAGTAGCAGAAGTAGTTGTCGAAGCTGCCAATCCTACTTGAGCTGTATTAAAAGGCTGAAGAAGAGCCAACTCTATTTCTACAGCAGCAGCAGCACCTGCGCCATATCCACCCGAAGTAACATCTACTATATGGTTAACTGCTAATACTGCGCTTGCACTTACTAATTGAAGCTGATCATAAACATCTGAATAGTCTTCTGCCAATTGTTGATATAATGCCGTTGTAATTTGAGTCATTTTTAAGTCTCCTATTAATTCATTTTTAACTCTTACCTTAATATTCTACGATTTTTTTGATTCACCTTTTTTATATTATTTATTTTTTTACCATTATTATATTTCTTTAATTACCCACTTTAATGTGAAATCCCTCTTTTTTTTTAAAAAATATATAAAAGACTATCTAAGCTTCATTTCTCCCCTTCTAAGCCACTGCATTTCCTCTTCTTCAGCAAACCATTTAATAGTAGCAGCTTTCAATAATTCCCCTTTATGAATCGTTCCATACTGTATATCAGCAGGCCAAGAATTAAATATAAATCTACGTGGAATTATGATAGAAGTATCAGCAGCAGTATAATCAAAACATATTCCGCGACCAAGCTGAACAGCAGTTCCTGCTGGATCTTCAGCAACAGTAAATAAATGCGTAATCCACTGTTCCTCAGATTCGTACTCATCTTCTATAATAATTCTTTTATAGATTTCTACCTTCTCTCTCTCATTTAATCTAATAACAGTATCTCCTGTAGAGATATCTGCTGTCAAAGAAATAATATCATAATCATTAATCAGAGGAATAATATTTCTCTTTAATCCAGCTTGAATTTCATCTGTAATATTTAATAAAAATCTATATCCATCTTCATGAGTAGATGCTTTAACATAAACACCTATTTCTATTTCGTATCTTTCTTTTGTGCTTTCTAATGTCAACCATTCTGAAGATCTACTAATTCCATTAACAGTAATAGCTGGGAAATGAGATATTACCTCTGGACCACCAATATAAACACCATGAATAAATTGTTCATAAATAGTTTTTATTAACACTGCTCCAGAAGATACTGTCCAATCATTCAAAATAGCAGTAGTAAAAGTTATCACTCCAGATGCGGTATTAACTTCATCTACAATAAGACCTGTTTCATAATTTGTGCCATCATTTTTAAACATAACTGCATCACCTCTACTAAATCTATTAGCATTTTTTATACAAACAGTAGTATCTCCAACAGAGACATCAGCAACAACCCTACTAGCAGTGCTAGCCCACTTACTAACTATTCTTCTAACACTATCTAAAATTTCTTCCATTGCCATTATTATTTCCCCGCTAAAACCCTTCTAATCTGTCGATCTACAACTTTCAATACAATCTCCTCCTGTATTACTTTAAACTCTTTCATTAATTTTTCCAAATCTGGTGAAAATGGTGTTTTTTGTTCAACACATTCAGCAGCAGCATTAAGAACTGCTCCTCTATCATCTTTTGATAATATTTGTTCAGATGATATAGGATATTTTCCTATTTCTATCCCTTCCAATTTTTTTAAATTTTCTGGGATAGCAAAAAATTCTTTTTCTGTTAATTCTTCCATTATTTCACCTGTTTACGACCCTTCTCAATACTTCCACCAGTTGGTAATGCATATTGATCAACAAGATTAGGATTATAGAATCTTCTACCTATCCTATGTTGTCCATGCAATATAATTGTTCCATTCAAAATATCATTCAAACGATCATATCCTAACCCTCTTAATTTCTCACCATAATTAGAAACATTTGCAGAGCTTTCAGCAGTAAAATATTTGTCATATATATTTGCAGATGCTAGTCTAGCAGATATAAATCTAATTGGAGGAGGATAAGCAACTCTTAATATCCTACTATCTGCTGGAAAAAAATATTGCACCGCATCAACTGTATCAAAAGTAGATGGAGTTAGAACTTCACCTATTTCATGTCTCTCTTCTGTAAGAGCTGATTTTATAAGAATTATATCTCCAGCTGCCAATGGGCAAGGTCTCTCCAGTATAATACTATCATTGTACTCATACATAGCAGAGTACAATACTGTTTCAAAATTAACAGTTTCACAGAAAGGTGTTTTATACAACTCACTTAGACTTCCATCTATCTCCTGATCTGCTAGTTGTATATAATAATCAATTATACTAGTAGTTACTAAATTTTTATCTAAGATATTACCAACATTAAGTAAATTACCTAAAGTCCCTAACTCTGCTGTAGTTTGTGCAGTAGCGCTAGTTAACGATTGAGCAATTGTTTTAGTTATATCTGCTTCTGTACAGTATCCCATTTATATCTCCAAAAAAAGAAGCTATATCATTATAGATATAACTTCTTAAAAAATTACAAAAATCCTTGTTTTATTCAAATACTTTGTCCATCTTATCCTTTTTCATCTTTTTGTGAGTGATAATAGCTTGCGTCAATAATCCTTTAACAACTGCATTCCGTGGATCTTTAGATTGTATTACATCTTTTATTTCAAAAGGTAAATCTAAAGAACTTACAACTTCTTCCACTTTATCTCTAAATCCTTTAGGCATAGAAGTACCGCCAGCTATAACAATATCAATAGGGGCATCAAATTGGCTCTTAACCTTTGAAAATTTCTTAGCAAAATTCTTAAATACATATTCTAACATATTAGTATAATATGCGTTTAAAGCAAAAATAACATCATCATCGTAATCAATATTATTAAAATCTAATTTCTTTTCTTTAATGCTTATAACTTGAGAAATTGGAGTATCAGTTTGATCAGAAACTTTTTTGTCAATCCAATCACCGCTTCTAGTTGCTGACATACCAATAATCGGTAGTCCTCTATAAGCTAATACACAATTTACTTTCCCTGCACCAAAAGAAATACCTAATCCACTGTATGGAACTGAATTTCCATTTTCTTCTATCAAAACAGGTCTTTCACAAAGAATAACTGCATGACCTTCTTCAATAATTTTTACATTCCATCCGAGTCTCTTAAACATTCCTTCTAAACGAGCCTTATGAAAAGTATTATCAACACCATCATCGACAGGTTCAGATGAAACACAGGTACAGACCACAGAAGATTCATCAGGAGCTTTACCAATAGATGTTTCAATCATTTTAGCCATTACAAGCATTTTCTTATCTTCTCCTTTGTTAAGAACACCATTTTGCATCGGTCTCCTTAATTCCACTTTCCCTGGAAATATTCTGGCAACTTTCATACTATCTTCGCCAATAACAAAATATTTATTACCATCCTTTAAATACTGCCAATTATTCTGCTCCAATACTTGTTCAACATCTTCTGAAGCCTCCAGCTCAACAAAAGCATTCCTTATCTCTTTTAATTTAATAGAACCATCTTTATCTCTTTCTGCTGTTTGAAAAAACATTGTCCCGCAATCATTCCCTACCGCTCTGCTCATTTCATTCTCCTATTCTAATAATTCTTCCAATTCATCAATATTACTTAATAAATCATCTTCTTTACTCTCTTCTTTATAATTTACAGATTCCATCTTAACATCTTTAACTCTTTTATCAACTGCTCTAACATTAATATCTACCAATAAATCTTTATCAATATCAACAATTTCCTCATCTGAAACAACACTTTTTCCTTCTCTGATAATAATTTCTTTTGTTGACATTTCCTTCATCAATTCTCTCATAGCAATAATCAAATCTTCTCTAGATAAACTATCAGTTGGCTTGTCAGCTAATTTTAATGACTTAATTTCATTTATTATTTCATCTTTCATCTTCCTAATATCTGGTCCATCTGATTTTACTTGTACAACTCTATCTCTTTTTTTTTCTCCGTCTTTTACTCTTATTTCAATATCACCATTAGCTCTAGCTAATCTAAGATGCCTTGATTTATCAGACTCTGATCTATCCATAATTCTATCTAAATCTATTGCTTGTCTTGGACCTAGTGATATCTTTATATCTGGAAGAGTTATATGCTTTTTTGTTTTGTTAATTATAAAAAACATTATTATCTCATACCTTTTATTCTCGGCAAGGGCTTATTCTCTGCTTTTAATAATATTTTACTTTCATGTTTACATTCTGGACACATATAATATATTTTTCCATCTCGAAAATTTATTTCTAAATTAGGATCTTTATCATGGTTTCTGCAATGAGAACAAACGGTAGTTATATTCATATTTATTACTCCTAAATTAGACAGTCCTTCTAATATATCGAAAAAACAACTAATATAGTTTAGTAGAGATGTACAATTAAAATCCTAACATATCTTCATATTTACAAAGAATGCTATCTATCATAGATATAATGGTGTTGATATTTGAAGCAATTTTTATAGATTTATATTTATTCATCATTGCAAATAGATTATTAATCTTTTTGCTATCTCTCAAGTACATAGCATGTATCATCTTGAAGTTATCAGCAGAAGCAACTTTGTCATCGATACTATTAAGGAATTTAAGCAAATCTTCTGGAATTACTCCATTTTGTCCCTTCATTTCTTTTATCCACAATTGCACATCTGATTTATTTTTCTTTATCTCTCTTAATTTATCTTTCTCCACATCTTCTAATTTGTAAATAATTTTATTTATTTCTCCTACTTTTTCTTTTAATGATGTATCTATAGGATTTTTCATTAATTTCTTTGTGACTCTTTTTAATTCTGCTCTGTTCTTCTTTAATTTTACCAAAGTAGGTCTTAACATTAATTTTTGTTTTTGATATTTTTCATAAAAATCGAGAGCAGTTTTTATTTTTTTATTTCTTACATCTAACTTATCAATTTCAATTTTTCTAGCAGCTCTTCCTAAAGTGGGATTTTCATCTATCTTTTTCTTTGCATCTTCATAGTTATGTATTCTTTGCTCATTTTTTAAACTCAAAAAATCACCCATTTCTTCAGAAGAAGATCCTACTAAATCATGATATTGTTCAGAATATGTTTTTTCTCCCTTACCTTTTGCATCTCCCATATATTCCATTCTTTCATCCTTACCAAGATAAGGATTTCCGGTAACAATTCTAGGATGAGCAGGTATAATATTAAAAAATGATCTAAAAACATCTTTACCATATTCATCTCCACTTTCAATTTTTTCTTCCTTAATTTTTTTCAAAAATGGGAACATAGTTTTTACATCAATAAGAAATTGTGTTTTTGCTTCAGTTGTCCCTTTCCTTTTAGGATCACCTTTATATGGATCCCCCATATACAACCAATTCTTTTTCATATATTCTTTCATCTTTGGATTTTTTGCTCTTTCAAGAATATCTCTTCTTATTCTCTCATCTGGAGCAGCTTCCACCATAGCAGGATCATCCATAAATGCATCAACTGGTGTTCCATTCTTCACTGCCTCTTTAATTTTGCCTACTTTTCTAAATTTATCATTTATAGTTGTTGGTGTTACAAATCTATTCCACTCTGGAATAAAAGATTCCATTTCATTTGCATATTTCTGAATAAAAATCTTAATGTCTTCTTTCAACTCCCCTTCTGCATCATACAATGATGCCAAACTTCCTCCAGCCCTTTTCATAGCCTCTGTAATAACCTTCTGTACAATTGCTCTAGGAAAAGCAATATTATTGCCACCTTGTTCTGGATCACCAAAAGTAACAACATCTCTTGCTTTTCTTGTCACTTCTCCTCCTTTCCCTTTTACAACATCTTGAGGATTGTATACAGGAGGACCCTTATCTAAATCATTAAAGAAAGGCTCTATTTGATTTTTAGCTATATTCAAATATGCATGCATTCTCTCTGCTTGATCATAAATCTTTTCCCTATGTTTCTCATTATCATTTCCACTCTCTATCATTTTCTCATATAATCTTCCAGCTAAACCTTGCGTCTCTCTCATATTTCTGTCTAGATATTGCTTAGCAAATGGTATAAGAATCTTGGAATAACGTTGTATCATATCTGAAAAAACTTTTTTTTCTGCTGGAGTCTCTTGTATATCTCTTGCCGAACCAGGTGTTTTCGAGATAACATCAGATACTGAACCACCTCCTTCTCCTAATGACTTATCCAAACTGTCTTTTCTCTCCTTTTCCATTATGCCCTTTATCCTCATATGCCCAGTCATAGCCCAGTTAGTTATATCTTTAGCACTCTTAACGTCTTCTTGGACAATAGGACTCTTTGGATCGTCAGGATCCACTCTATTTGGATGCATAAACTTCACCAACACACTAACCAACTCTTTTCCTACTTGGCTTGCTATAATCTTAGATAATACAGTGCTCCCATATTCTCCTCTTACGTTGCCATCGAATTTCTTTAAATCTTCTTTTCTATTTATACCAAAACCATCATCTAATACTAATTTTTTAAAAACCTGCTCTGGAAAATATTCAGGATAACGAAAGAAGAAAGCAATCCTATTATCTTTTTGTCTATTAGTAGATGGAGAATCAAAATTAGCACCGATATTTGTTCTAGCACTCTTTGCTCCTTCATTTATATCTTTATTATGATATTTATTAGCGAAAAAATGCTGAACTTTTAAAAACAATGTACTAGTATCAAAAAGTTCACTTAAAGAATGATCTACATTAATTTTCTTTTTCTCTTCTTCCTCTTCTTCTTTTTCTACCTCCTGCTGTGTCTCTCGTTGCAAAACTGAGCTAACACTTTCCCCTGGCGCAGTTTTATCAAAATAATCTTTTGTTACAGCAACCATATCATTAACGAACTCTATTGCCTCTTCATCTGTATCTGCCCCAATTAATCTGTAAACTAGCTTGTTTGTATCATTTCTCTTCCTATTATTATCAACTAAATCTACTACTAATTCTTCTGAAAGAAAAACTTCACGACCAAGTTCTTTTTCATTAATAAATTTTATTATTTGTGCTTCATGACTAAGACCTCTCATCCCAGAAGGATCTGTAATATCTATAGTATCTTCAGGACCCTCAAAATTTTCTTGAACTGGAGATGGAACTGGAACTGGAACTGGAGCTAGAGTTGGAACTGACTCCTCCTTCAAGGCTAATAACTCATCTGGAATAGATATAATACCTCCTGGTTGCTGAAGAATAGCTCTATGCTCATCCGTTATAATAGGAATTATTTGATCCAAAACAGATCTATCTAATCCTAACAACTGCTCTTGAGTCATATCTCTCGCAATTTTTTTCAAATTAAATGTCTTTTTCTTAAAAGTAAATTTCTTCGCTTTTTTAAATATTCTTTTTAAAATATCCATCACTACTCCATATAGCTAGAAAACCTCTATACATACAATATTATTATAATTTTCTGCTAATATCCCTTTTATTATGTTTTGTATTTTTCCTCTATAGCAGCAACTATAGGATGCCTGAAAATATCCTCTTCAGTGAAATGTATAATCCCAAGACCATCAATCCCCACAAGCCTCTCACAAGCATCTACTAACCCATTCTTATTCTTCACATCAGATTGGTTAGGATCTCCAGTAATAACAACTTTACAATTATCACCTATCCTTGTAAGAAACATTCTTATTTGCCCGATATTCGTATTTTGAGCTTCATCCAATAACACAAAAGAATTTTTAAACGTAATCCCTCTTTGAAAAGCTAAAGGTAATGTAATAATACTTTCTGATTTTATTAACCCATCAATTTGTTTAGCAGATAGATAATCAGACAAAAAATCAAAAATTGGGTACATATAGGGATGAATTTTCTCGTTTAAATCTCCTGGCAAAAATCCTAAATTTTCGCCATTTGCCTCGACACATGGTCTAGTAAATATAAGTTTACTATACTTGCCCATAACAAACTCTCTAAGACCACTTACAACAGATATCATGGTCTTTCCACTTCCAGGTGGACCAGATACTATAGTTACTACATTCTCTTTAATAGATTTTAAAAGTTCTTTTTGATGCTGGCTTTTGGCAACAATACTAATTCTTGTTTTAAACATTCCATTATTATTACTGTTTCCATTGCCATTCTTTTTTGTTCCATTTTCTTTTCCGTTACCATTTGAGTTCCCGTTCTTTTTCTTTCTTGACATAGATATCCTTTGTTAAAAAAATAAATATTATTAGAAAAATTTTATTTGTCTAAAATCAACAAAGTAACATTTTTATTCTCCTCACATTGTACATCTCTAATACCAGATACTATATATTGTGTATATCTTTGGTCATACTCATCCATCTGCTCTAAAACCATTTTCCAGAATTTAGTAGGCACATAAACACTTTTGCCAGCAAAAACTTTTGCTCTTAATTCTAACAAATCATACCCATACCTATCTTTTAATTCATCAATAGCCTCATCAATTTTATTTCTAAGAAGAACGTCATTCCATTCACCTTTCGTGTAAGATGAATTTAAATACTTTCTTTGATCTGAAGGTAAGCTATTAAAAACTGTTGTTCTTTGATTCTCTGATAAATAGCGAGCAAAATACCAATATTCTCGGAAATCTTTAAAAATTAAGCCTTTTGTCATTTTTAAATTCCTTGTTTCTCTATGATCTCCATTGATACTGCATGATGAGTAACAAATACTAAACAATTAACATTATTCTCTTCTAACATTGTAACCAACTTTTCCTGAACATCTTCAATTTGTGAGGATGTGGCAGGTTGAGCAGTTGTTCCTACTTTAACTAATAAAAATTTTCCTTCTAAATCTTTAAGTTTTTGCAACTTAACTTTAGGAAGAGTTGTATCTTCCTTTTTCTTCTTTACAGTTTTTTTAGTCTTAGTATTCATCTTCTCTTCTTTAATTTCATCTTTCACAGCTAATCTCCTTTTTTAATATCTACTTTTAAACTATTATCAATTGTCCTAATTTCTCCATTATCAAGAATAAACTTATTCTCAGCATTTAATGTTCCTTCTAAATACTGTACAACCATTTCTGATTGTATCAATGGCGCTGATCTCTTACCAGTTAATCCATCTTCTAAAAACATAGCTTTATACGCAGCTGGTAATTTTTTGATTAATGGATGTTCATTCTTCTCAATCATCTCACATAATTTTGCAGATGGTTTAAAAAAGAACACCACATCTCTATTCGCTAGTTTTGTTCTTAATATACCAGCATCTTCTTTTGTTAATTTTTTCATAATTCCTCCTGTCATTTTGACCTGCCAAAAAAGTATTAACCCTTATTATATTGCCAAAAATAAACATTTTTTTCCTGGCACGCTACTTGCTATATATACTATCGAATAAATTAATACTTTTTTATAAGGAGAACTAAAATGTTTGAACTAATTAACAGAAATTCAAGACCAAATGTGTTAAGAGAACTTGATTTATTAGGACATGATTTCAGCAAAATAGGAAGGGTAATGGATGACTTATTCCATTTCCATGGAATACCAACCATTGGAGGTATTGACACTCCATCATTCTCTCCGTCACTAAATATCTCAGATCAAAAAGATAGATATTTAGTAGCAGTTGAATTACCAGGAATATCTCAAGAAGATGTTAAAATATCTATAAATGATGATGACATTTTAACAATTACTGGCGAAAAGAAATCAGAGATAAAAGAAGAAAGTGAAAATTTCTGTGTTAAAGAATGTCATTATGGATTGTTCAGAAGAGATATTCCATTACCACATGATGTAAATAAAGATAGTATAGAAGCAACTTTTGATAATGGAGTTCTTAAACTGGATTTACCAAAAAAAGAAAAAGAATCAAAGTCCAAGAAAATTGAAATCAAAAAAATTGAATAGATGTGGACTTTTCAAAAACCGCTCTCATACTGGGAGCGGTTTTTTATTTAAAAACGATTGCGCAATTCAAAATCAACAGAATCTCTTCTAATGTCTTTTGCTATATAATCTTCGAAATCCTCTTTAAGATGGTACAACAAATCTTCATCATTAATTCCGACTTTAACTCTACCAATGCTTATAACAGCTTTTGTTACTTTTATTTTTTCAGGAACAGATTGTATATAATCATATGTATAATACATACTAATAGATACAACTCCATCAATAGCATCCATCTCTTTCGTAACGTCATAACCATTACTAAGATGAGACCTCATCAGCTTATCCCAATCAACATCAACCTCTAAAAAACCTTGTTCTCCATAACTATCTGTATTCTCACCAGTTCCAGCAGCATCTGAAATATCTCTTTCTGTAGCACCATAACCCAGCCCTGAGTCTGGAGAAAGTGATTCAAACAAAGCTGTTTTAATAATTTTCATTATATTTCTCCATAGTTAAGTAATCTCTTTTTCCTTTTTCTGTTTTTTATTATCAGATCTTCTACCATATATAAAATCTAAAATCCATTGAAGAGTAGTAAAAAATACTGCCAAACCTATGATAGAAATCGTAAATAATAAAACATTAGCAACACTTGGAGCAATTGCTATCATATAAATAAGAATCATCGCAAGGGCTACAATAGCTGCTTTTCTACTCACCTTATTAGCTAAAACTTCTAAAACCTTCGAAAATCCCTCCAACATTCTATCTCCTGCCAACAAAACAATATGACACTATATACATTCAAGATTTAATAACAAAATCCTTCTACATAGCATATTACTTATCAGACTTACTATCTCTCCTCTTTCTTTGTTCTGCATAACTCTTCATTTTTTCAACTTTCTCAGTTTTTAAAACCTTTAATCTAATTTTACTATTATTTATAGATTCTTTTTCCATAGGTGTTAATTCTGGAATTTCTACTCTTTGCTCAAAAACTCTTAAATTTTCCATCTGTTGAATATGTTGTTCTTGTTGAAAAATTTGATCATCTGTAATCGCAATATCGAGTCTTTCACTATTTAACTCATCTTCCACTCTCAACTCTATATGATGTTCTTTTAATGCTTCAAGATCTTCTGTTTTAGCAAAATAATGATCTACTCCAACGATAGTTCCACCGATTGTTATTCCAGCCAATATAACATAACAGATTAATTTCACAGTATCAGCCATTTTTCCTTTCCCAGTTTTTTTCGCCATAACTTTCCCCTATCTTATTGATAATATCACTATCAATAATATTCTTTATTTTTTAACCTCCTCCCTTTATTAAAATATTAGGACGGAATTCACCCTTAATACTTCTATTGGTGAATTCCGCCCTACAGTAATGAGCTTTAAAAATCAATATATCTTCAGCTATCTTTATTCTCATCTTCTTTTAATTTCGTTGCTTCAGCTTTCTCTCGCTGGATTGCTTCGTAAATTTCTTTCCTATGAACTGAAATACTTCTTGGAGCATTAATTCCTAATCTAACTTTGTCTCCTCTAACATCTACGATAGTGATTTCAATATCATCTCCAATGATAATCGACTCGTCTTTTTGTCTACTTAATACTAACATCTTTTTTTCTCCTAAAAAAATTAATTACTAATTCAAACAACATTTCTTATATTTCTTACCACTCCCACAAGGACATTTATCATTTCTACTAACTTTCATTCTTTTTGTTACTGGTAGTGCTTTATATTTAGCAGGCTTATGTTTATGCCCATGTTTATGCCCGCAATTACATGGAAGAGTAGAAGCAGGATGCGATACGCATTTATCAGCCTCAATTAACTCTACCTTCTCATCAATATCTTCCTGCTTATTATCCATTTTAATCTCCTTCATTACTATCTTTTTGGACTATACTTATATCATTATCTAAATCTACTGGTTGCCTTTTTTCTAACATTTTAAGAATACAAGCTACTGCTAAAAGCGGTATTAATACCAAAAAGAATATTTTAAGCTTTGCTCTTTTCCCAAAATAATCTGAAAGCACTACCAATCCCCGTTCAAATGACCATTAATTGTTCCCATTAAAAAGAATAGTCCATACAATGGACTCATATAAATGAAAACTCCTGCCAAGACCATTGTTAGTATGGTGTCAACTTTTCTTGGGAATTTAGGACGGAACCATTGAGTAATAGTTTTCTTCTTTTTTATTACTAACCAAAGATCTATAGCTAAAACTACCCCCAAAGCAATATAACAAAGTACATACATTTGCATAAACAATAACACAAGAGCTGCGACTAAAACTCCAGTTCCAATTTTTTGTAATTTATTTGACATAATCTTCTCCTATAAAAAATATTATACTCTATTATTTACCACTTTTCAACAACTTTTCCTTTTCTCCTTTATTAGGTTTAGATGAAAGACCTTTTAGCCTTCTTTCTCTTCTTTCCTTTTGCGCTTTTTTCCCTTTAACGCTTAACTCAGCAGCTAAATTAGGATAATATTTTCTAAGCAAATTCTCTAATCTGGTAGTTATGCCTTTAACATCTAACCCATTTCTATCCAAAACATGAGTTTCCCATGCAATCGCATTATCTGGATGAAAATGACATACTCTTAATGGCTTGATACTGTCATTCCACCTCTTAACGTACCCAGAACAGCCCACATTAAAAGATCTATTAATGGTGGTCACTCTGCCCTTGAATTTCTTTGATTTTAAAACTCTGTTGATTGTAGGCTCTTCCTTCCTTTCTCTATTAGCCTCTATTTCATCGATAACTCTTTGAGCAATATCCCTACCATTTTTGACCCAGAATATACTACCTCCATTAAATTTGCTATTACTATAACAAGTTATCCCCACATCACTAAAAACAGGAGTTTCAAACCACACATTCTGCCAAGCATCTAAGTCATGCGACCAAATGACTTCATCTCCAACCATATCATTATCAAACAAATATTTCATTCCAAATATTTTACTACCAGTAGGACACTTATCAGTAAGATCCTCCTTTATAGCTTTTACTCCCATATACTCATAATCAAAATTAGTTAATAAGATTATATCAGAAATATTCCATCCTACTTCTAAAGAATTTGCTATTTGTGTTTTAACTAACAACTCTAACTTATCAAATCTACATCTCTTATAATTTGTTAAATTAGCTACCATAAAATTTTTCATAATAATTCCTTTCTCCACTATTTACTAAAATTCGTTTTATGCAAATGAGGAAAAGGAGTGTCTGGAATTTCTTTCCCTAAAAAACTACACAATTTTTCCCATCCATCTCCTGTCTTAATATTCATAACTAATAAATCTTTCTTCCTATACTCAAAATATTTATAAACCCTTGCATGATACTCATAATAAGCTATCCTAAATTTATCCTCGTCAAATTTCGTTACTCCATACATCATATATCTATTCTGCAATCTTCCTAAGCCTCCCAACTCTCTCTTCTTGTTACTTCTTGCTCTATTTGATTCCATCCACGTATCTATATCTCTAGTTGTTAGTATGAATTTAGAATCATGAAAAACACAATCAAGAAATTCAAATCTCCATGATATACTTATATCGTTTAAAAACTCAAACTCTGCAATCATACCAAAATCTTTTGGAGAATGTTTCGATGTATAACCTAACCAATGCATCGCTCTTGCTAAACTTAGTGTCCCCGTTCTTCCTAATCCTATCCCAAATACTTTATTTATTTTAGACATAAAATTTATTCCTTTTCTAACCACTCTTTTATCTTTTTGTTCTCTCCAAAAATAATATTATTATATTTCATATGCTCAACATGATATGATATCAAATCTTTAAATATTTTATTATCTCTCAGATACTCCCACCTGTCAAATAGAAGAAGATTTTTAGCATCATTCTCTCCTCTTTGAAATGTGCTTCCGCCGCCAATCGCCGAGACGACATTTTTTCCCATGTCAGTAAAATCAAAAAATGGTAACTTATCTACAATAGATTTCCTGTAAGATGAATCTACATGCCATCTATTATAATTAATAGATACAAAATTATCTAGAATGTTAGTCTCTCCTAAAATCTCTTTAGCATATCCCAACCATATATCAATAACTTTATGAACGTTTATATAATTCAATCCTCTTATCTCAACGGCATCTTTCTCCCACCCATGACAATAACTAAAATATGGAATTCTTCTCCTATTTTTCTCGAATCTTTCATGAATCATATTCTGCCAACCAAGATTAGAACCCCTATCGCGTCTACGATCAGGAATATAAATTTTAGATGCTATCCAGTTAACAAAATCTCTTAAAATCAATATGTCTATTTTTAACTTACTTTCACCAACAACCTTCTTCCTCATATAAGGATATTCTTTTTTTTCAACTTTTTTTAAACTCAATTCTTCATAACTGTATATAAGTATCTCTTTATGCATTGTCCTTACTTTTTCCATGTCTTCTTCAGAAGAATATTTTAATCTATCATGAGGATACCATAAATTTTTCAGAATACCTTCTGTTCTATCCCCTCTATTTTTTCCCGTCAAAAAAGGGCTATCACCACTATTAGGAGCGTTATTAAAAAAATGTGGCTTATAATTAGCTTGTACCCCAAGCCAATTAATAATAGCATGATTGCCAGAACGCCTCAATCCAAAAATCCTAATTTCTAAATCATTAGTATAACACATGTTTCTTCCTAAAGATGATTAACAACAATCCCTATACCTACAGGTAATGGAAACCTAGAATCTGAGTTATTAAGTTCATGCTTCTCCCCTTGTATCTCTTTCCATAATTTTTCCACACCACTTTCAGGCAAATGTATATCATGAAAAGCAATATACTTGGCAAATGGCTTCATAATCTCATAATCTTTAACAACATGATCATAATAATGAAGAGAATCAATAAAACATAAGTCATATATAGCATCAGGAGTATACTTGTGAAAATCAACCAACAAAAGTCTTGCTTCTGGATATTTCTTTTGATATATCTCAAAAGGTAGCTTAATTCTACTTTTTTCATTAATCTCTATACCAAGACTATATCCCATATCAGAATTAACACTCCTTAAAAGACTATCTACTGCAAAAAATGTTCCACCAGTAGATGTCCCAATTTCGCAATATGACTTGATACTATCTCTATGCTCATAAATAAACACTAAAAACTTAGCTAATTCTTCTGGATATTGCTTAGCACCAGATTTTTTCCAACATGTCATCTCATTTGCATTAACAATGCCCAACTTGGCGCACCTCAAAGATACACCAACTTGTTCATATACAAATTTAGACATAAATTTGTAATCAGATAACTGTTCTGGGCTCATAGCAGAAAACGCATCTTTCAATTCAAGATTGCTTAATTTAGACATCTATTTCCTCACTAAAATTTTTAATTAAATGTGCTTTTCCCCAGTGTTGACCCTCATTAGCCTTAAATTTTCCTAATTCTATATTTTTAGCAGATTTTTTTATATTTTCTTTTTCTGTTATTTTCCAATGTCTTTCCATATGACTACTTTTCTCTTTCCTAGAAGTTTTAAGTCTATAACAATATCGTCCTCCCCACCAATACATAGAATAATTTAATTTCCAAGCTCTTTTAACTAAATCATGATCATCATGCCCATAACCTAACAATCCCTCATCATATCCTCCCAACTCCTCTATAAATTCGTCTTTATAAAAACCTATTCTTCCATGCATAGATCTTTTACCTTTTGAAAAAATAATCTTTCTAGAACGTTCATTCGCCATCCTATTCAAATAAAATGGCCAAATCTCTTTCAGATCTGCATCAGGAGGATTCTTAGTATAATTATCAGCATCAAGATTATTCACTATTTCCCCTGTAGCAACTTTAAAAGCAATATTGCGAGAATGCGACATACTAAAATACTTTGGTTCACTTGTCCTATAATAAACAAGTCTACCAGACTCTATGTGATTCATCATATACTTCTTTATCCACTTCTCCAACCCATCTTTAGAATTGTAATCTAAAACAACAAATTCTAAATTAGGATATTCCTCATTATCCTCAATATTCTTTGGCAAAGTTTCTTTTAAATTATACAACCTATCCATACAAGTAGTACAAAACGATATTTTATATATTTTTTTTATGTTACTTGAAAATTGGCAATCCCATATTAAACCATAACCCTCATAATACTTATCCATAGATGTCTATCTCCTCGTATACTAAATTATCTAATATACTCTTATCTTCTAATTCCCATTTATTCTCACCATAATGATCGTCCGATGTTTTATCATTATAATGTGCTTTTCCAAACCATTTACCAACTCTGCGATAAAGATTATGTTCCCTAGCATACTCAAACATATGACCATCAGCACCTTCTAACTTCCATCCTTCTGTAAAAAATTCATGTTGTTCAATTGCCTTCCTTGTAAGAGCTAACCTAGCTCTCCATCCTATGTAAGCTGGCTCATCTCTAAATTGTAAAAATACCTCATCCCAATTTTTCATATTTACCTTAAAATCATCAGCAGCAGGAACTATGACATCACCTTGAGCAATAGAATAAACAAACTTCATCCACCCACTAAAATTATGAAAACCAACTCTTGGACCAAGAAACAATTTCATAGTTTTATATTTTTTTATATCTTCGTCAGTCATCATCATATTTATTGACTCATCATCATCATCATCTAATAATACGAAAAGTTCTATTTGCTCTGGATGCTTAGACCATTGAAAAAATCTAAGTATAGTATCTTTCAATCCATCTCTTCTACCCCTTGACATTATTGATACAGTTATAGCAATTTCACTCATTATCCCTCCAAAAATAATTTTGTATTAATGAATAACAAACTACCAGCTTTACTAAATTTACAATCAGCCATTTTCCTCAACTTAGCAGCACGAGACGAATCAAATGTAAACTTATACTCCTCAAACACATTTATCCAATATTCATCCGTTTGACAATTAACATGATGAGTGCCACCTTGTCTAGGAAAAGCATGTGTACAAAATATTATCTTACATTTAGAAAAAGTAGTAAAGATATTAGGAATATACCTCTCATAAACATGCTCTAAAAACTCAAAAGACCAAGCTAAATCTTTAGCCCCAGGATAATACCCCCCATCAGTATAATCATGTAAATCAAAATATGACTTATCATATATATTCTTTATATATGGATCTCCATCTACACCACAAGCATCTATGCCTCTTTTCCTAGCCAAATCAACTATGCCACCTGGTCCACAACCAACATCTATCATACTTTTTATAGAAAACTCACTCAAAAGATAATTAAAAATACTATTATCAAAATTAGTTCTTCCATGATACTGATTATATTTTCCAAAATCCTTACTCACTATTTACCCTATTTCTAAAAACATTTTAATCCCAAAGAATGCTATTCCTGCCATGCATTTACTCTAATATTTTTAATAACTCATTTATGATAGATTCGCTATAAAAAGACTTCGATATTCTTAAAGAATTGTTGCTCATCTGAGATATTATCTCTTTATGCTCTATAACTTTTATAACTGCGTTGTAATAATCTTTATAATTCTTACATAAGAAACCGTTATTATGATTAAGAACCTGGTCTGCTGTGCCACCCCTATTAAGAGCTATAACAGGACATCCAGACACCATCGCCTCAGCTATAACTCTAGCCCAAGGCTCTTCTCTTTTCCAATCTGGGAAAAATAGAAAAACATCTATCTTACTTAAAAAATCTTTTACAGGTTCTTCATCTTCTTTCATCGCTACAACATTTTCAAATACATCTATTTTCTTTCTTAAACTATCTTTCACCCCCATAAAACGAAATTCTATTTTTGGAATATCCACATCCTTATATCTATTATTGACATCTTTAATAAGATTATGCATTTCATCATTCCACTTATTATTCAATCTCTTAGAATGCATTCCAAAACAAATTTTATCACCAGGTTCCCTAATAAATCTTTTTAGTTTATTCTGATCAATAGGACTTCCCAACTTATATCTAGGAATAATTCTGACATGCTCATATCTATCTTGTTTAGTTATCTCATTGTAGAATTTATTGTTAGTAGTTATTATTTTCAAATTAATACCATATTCTTTAAAACTTGATAAATGACGAGAAGGACTTACTAAAAAATTATATAAGAAACACATAGTTTTACCCTTTAACTTATCCAAATCTAAAGCAAAATTGTGTCTAGGAGATTTCCCCCTCCAATAATCAATAGTAGAAAAATCTTTAGCATCAGTATTGACGACTATGATATGATCACTATTGTAAAAGTAATTTGGATTAGTGAAACAATTTTCTATCACAGTGACTTTAGGATCAATATGCATTTTTAACTTAGTTGGTATTTTCTTTTCCGCTAACAAAAATGATTGATATCCAGTATATCTCGCTACACCATTTGCCAACTCAACACAACGAAATTCAGATCCACCAGCCATATCAAATTTACTAAAAACAGATATTATCATATTATGTTTTTCTCCTTATAATCCACTGCTTGTGATTATCTAATAAATAAAGTTCAAAATCATTATTCAACTTTAACCATCTAACTATCGCCCTGGTAACACCAAAATGCTTATTATATATCTGTCCCTCTCTATAATCATGACCACAAATAAAACCACCATCTTTGATTTTGCTAGGCAACAATTCTAATTCTCTCAATGTATCATTATATTCATGTGTGCTATCTAAATAAACCCAATCAAATATCTTATCTTTTAAATCTACAAGAAAATTTTCATCTGTATCAATAACAAAAACAGCACAATTATTCGTATCTGTTTTTCTTACCCTTCTAACAGCCGATTCAAAACATTCTAAAGTACTGTAATCTCTCCACCAAAATTTATCTCCATAAACTTTCCAATAAGGATCTACTAAATATAATTTTGATGGATTAGTAATAGATATAATAGAACATGATGTACATCCTGTGAAGCATCCTAACTCAGCACACACTCCATTTTTTGGCATTTCTTTAAAAAACCCATCTCTATCTGTATTCTCCACTCTTTTAACAGGTTCTATAAATTCCATTCCTTCTGAATTATTTTTTTTTTCTAAAATAAAAAATATACGATAGTTTCTTGGATAAAAATTATTAAAAACAATGTCAAAATCAGAAAATGTTTTATGTAAATCTCTTTTGAACAAAGTATCTACTTTAACATTCTCCATATATTCATGTCTTGAACAGTCCCAACCATTAACATCAGTAACAAGAGGTCCAAAACACACAAAAAACTTAGCACAAACTTTATTAAGCCCTTTTATAAATCCCTCAAAATCTAGACAATGCTCAATAGCTTCACAACAAAAAACAACATCATATTGTTTATCAACAAAATAAGGGTGCACATGCATCTTAGACATATCACACTCCATAATTCCATCGCTTTCTAAAAGATCTATACCGTCTACCGTTTCATACCCTTTTTTCTTAAAAAAATCAAGTTCTTTTTTATTCCTTGATCCAACACATAAAATGCTATTACCATCAATATGATTTTCAACCATCTTACTATAAATCCATTCCCTACGATCCTCTCGCTTTATTGTGATATTCATCGATTTATGAGCTTTTGCTTTTTGCATTCTTACATATTCATCATAATCTTTATATCTATAATGGATACCAGAACTTTTATTAATATCATTAACCATTTTTATTTTCCGCCATTTATAGAGCTACCATATTTCAAGACACCCCCTTCATAATATGACTCTATCGACCTTATTACATCACAAGGTTTAATCATGTACATACACTTAGCAATATCAGTAGTAGTATCATTACCAGTACTAATACCTATCGGATGCAAACATAATTCTCCTTCACCATCCTTACTATCACCATCACCAACTTTGCTACATCTACTCTTCCAACATCCACCATTATCACAACAAGATAAAGCACCATTAGTTTCAATAAATCTATGATGAGGATATTTTTCCCATTGAGATGGCTCTCTACCACCTGCAAGAATGACTGCCGGTCTATGCATATGCCCATGTTTAAATTCAATAGCTTCAGCAGCATGCATAGCGAATGTAACCGGAGACACGACTCCAACAGAATGATAAATCAATCGTATGAATTGTCTTAAATTAGTTTTTCCTATCAAACTCACTACATTCTTCAATGGAGGATGCCAATGCCCTTCCTCCCCACACTGAACAAATGTTATTTTACCCTTGAAATGATCTACAACTTCTTGATAATATTCTGGAACCCACCATTTTGCTGTAAAATCAAATTTTCCTCCAGCCATCATAATCCAAAACCTATCTTTGATACCCATCTCTTCTACCTGACTCATCCATCCCTTTTCATCTTTGCTTATATGCATATCACCTTTAAATTTAGTGGCTTTTATTTTAACATCTAAAATATCTTCCATCCATTGCCTAAATCCATGAATAAAATGATATTGACATTCATTACTATTATGAATAAGTGGATATTCTGCTTTAAAGAATTCTACTCCTGGATCTTTTTTCTTCATGCTGCCAAACGGAACAATATTAGGATTATACTCCCATATCTCCTTGCAACTAGTATCTACACCTATCTCAAATTCTGGATGTGATAATTTTAAATCACGAACAGCAGCTGTCATCATAACTACATCACCAGGACTTTGATAGTTTTTAAACAAAACTTTCCTTGGTTTATTTTTTGGAATTGGGAATATTTTTTCTTTTTTTTCTTTAAATTCTTGTTTTTTGTCTTTTGCTATCGTTTCTATAGCCTCGATCTTTTTTTGTTCCAACATTTTTCTTCTCCATTTTTTTAATAATCATCTTTCTCTTCTTAGGCAACCACCCAGTAACAGTGAAATTAAATACAATTTCATTACCATTTCCACACTTTTCACAATTCCAAACTGTAGCATAACGGTTAGGCATTTCAATCTGCCATGGGAATGTAACTCTATGCCTGTGACTACAATGATCACAATGCCAATTGAACCATATTTTTTTTCCCGACATCTTATTCTCCTAAATCTAATAATTCAAAACGTTTTGATAAAGGTTCCATAATAAAATCTTTCAAAGCTAATCTTTCTCTAACAATCTCCTTGATTCTTTCATTGACTCTTTTTTCGATTATATCTTCCCCAGGCTCGATATAATGCCCATGCCCATCTCCATCTAAAACGAAATTTATAATGGTGACATTCATACAATCTACAAAGATACCAGTATCTACGACTTGTCCTTCACCATCTATAATTATATGACCATTTTGATCTTTAGAAATTCTCATTTTATTTCTTCCCAGGTTCTATGCTTTGGTATGTACATAATAACTTTATCATTACCTATTACAAATTCCATACCTGGATATGGTTTTTCAAAATATTCTATAACTTCACATTCAGTACATTTATGACTTTGCAGCCAAACATCATTATATTCTATTTGGTTATGGTCATATATCATTTCTCCATCACAGGCAAATTCTATGCAAGGAACACTAACGTAGAATAAATCTCCTACTATATCAATTCTTCTACGATTCTTTTTAAGTTCCATTGTTTGTCCAGATGATGATGAAGTAACCCCTAATAAACCTAATCCGCTTATTGTTAAAAATTTTCTTCTATCCATTTCAATTCTCCTATTCTCTCTCTTTTGCTAAAAGAACAAGAATGATAAAAAATACACCGAATGCACATATTGCTACAACTAATCCCATTTTATCCTCCTATTTTAAAATTTCTTCCCTTTATACCACTCTATGTCATCATCTCTTCTTAAACAATGAAGACAACTTGATATTGTCTTTAAATCATTTATCATTTCATAATTAAAATTAGTACTTAATGAATTCTCTTCCATTCTCTTTGCCATTGCCCATACATCATCTGCTAATTTAGTAATTAATTCTTTTTCTACAATTATTTCTCTTTCTACTTCCATTGTTTCTCCTCTTATATTTCTCATACCATTCATCTATAGTTTCCTCTTCCATCCTTTTGTTTCTTTCTTTTTCTTCTTTAGTCTCCGTTTTTTTATACTCTTCATACCATTCATCTAATCTCTTGGTCTTCTTCTCTCCAAAAGCCAATTCATAACTTTCATCGCTCATAAAATGGCAAGCTCCAGCTCTAAATTTCATACACCTATAATTTTCTATTATAGGGTAAATAAGTAAAATAGATATGATTTTTTTCCGATTTGACCAACCAAACATAGAATCCCAATCAGCCCACCGCTTATTATTCACACCAAAATGTTTTGTGCGAAAAAGAAGATGAACTCCCAACTTCCAATTTTTTGCAAAATATTTAATTCTTTCCTTCGAGAACTTCGACATCAACTGCATCTCTCCCTATTATAGTATTAGGATCTTTTATGTTACAATCATTATATCCGAAAAATAATAAATATATCACTCCCAACAACACAGCTACTACTACTGCCTTTCCAACATTTTTCATTCTACCATACTCCCTCATATTTAAGTCGCGGGAGTAAAGGATATATGCCTGATGCGATATCTTTTTCCTCTTCTGTCATATTCCTCTTTCTTCTTTCCTCTTTTTTCTTCACTACTTTATAATCTATCACTTCTGATCTTAAATCTTCTAAATGCATTTCTAATAATATGTGATTTTGTAATAAATTGGAATTTACTCTCTCTAATTCATCTACTCTACTTTCTAATTCTTCCACTCTTTCTTCTAAAGTTTTATCCCTTTTTTCTGCCGAAACATCTTTCTTTAAACTATTTGGATCAGTTTGCATCACAGAACTAGGACTTCTTCTCCTTCGAGATCCACGACCTGAACTACGCTGTTGACCGAAGATGGATGCAATCACTAAAAGCATAGTAATAATTGTTAAAATCTTTCTCATTTTATTCTCCTATAACATCTACCATCATGTAATATAAACTTTTAGCTAATTCAAATTTTTGATGACCATATACCGCATAACTATGCTTAAAATGCTTTTCATGTATTTCTTTCCACCAATAAAAATCTTTATGAAAATAATACATATCTATATCGTTTTTTTTACAATACTGTACATAAAAATCTTTATTGTCTAATATGTACCTACATCTATCAAAATATAAATCACTTAAAAATTTATATCTTTCATCAAAATCTTCTCCCGTTTCTTTACTTTTATATCTTCCACACCCATCATAAAACTTCATCGTCCTATGAGCATAAAAATCAGAGTCTATACTTTTACTACCATTATCATTAGCACACATATAAACATCTTCCATCTTACCTATTTCAAGAGAAGGTGTTTGCCCAACAACAACAAAATCACAATTTTTACAAAGAGGATGAATACCATATGGTTTTTTTGGAGTAAAACAAGAACATGCCTCATCAGTAGCTTTTTTTTGTGGGAATACCCCTTCATCAAAATTATCTTCACTTTTTCTTTCTTCCATTCTTTTTCTCCTAAATTAATACCAAGATCTATGTGCCTCATCAATACTCTCCATACCATCATAGTCATTTATCTCCCAATTAATGCCTTCTGGTATCTCTACTATTTTAAGAGAAGAACAACTTCCATTAGCTTCTTCACCTAGTTTCTCTACAACTGCAATTAAATTAGGATCAGTTCTTTCAATATCATATACCATAAAATGATATTTCCAATCTGCTTTTTTCCATTTTCCATGTGTATCTCCAAAATCTTTAGTAAAAGTGCTAGAAAATAAACTACCTTCATCAACTCCTATTTTTGTATGCTCTTCCTTGTCTCTATTATGACTATACGCAGTTTGCTTATAGAAAAAAGCTTCTTTCCCAATTAACTTCAAATATTCTTTTTGCCCTTTTAAAGACAACCCAAATCCACCATAACAATCATTTATTACTACTTTCATCTTTTTCTCCTAAATTAATACATCAAATATATTATATTTTACCAAACTATTAATCACTTTTCCACAAAAAAAGCCCACTCCGAATATCGGAATGAGCTATAATATCGACCTTCTTCTCCATATTTATTAATTTCCATCCATTCAAAGAATAAAGGAAATCATAGTTAAATACCGATAAATATACTATGATTGATAATTTTTATGATAAAATTTTTATTTCAGATACACATCTTTCAACAAAAAGATGTAATTATAAGAATTTGAAAAATCTTCTTTCAGATTTTTATACCCCCACTCTCTATCTAGTTGGAGATATAGTAGATTTGTGGAAACTCAAAACTATAGTATCGTGGCCAAATGAACATACCGAAATATTATCAGAATTTGTTCAAATCCTACAAGATAGTACAAAAATTAAATATATCGCAGGAAACCATGATGAATTTTTTGAAAACTTTATAGGAGATTTCTCAAACTTAACATTTATGAAAAAAGATATAATAACAATAAATAATAAAAAATTATTAGTAACTCATGGTCATCATTTTGATCTATCTATCAGATATTTTAAATGGCTTGGAATTTTAGGAACAGGGATATATGATCTGCTACGAAAAAAAGGAATAACATCATTCTCTTTAAGTGAATATCTTCAAACACATAGATCAAAAGTTAGCACCTTTGAAAAATTAATTTTGGGATATGTAAAAAAGAAAAAATTAGACGGAGTTATTTGCGGTCATACCCATGAACCTCACTTATGCATAAAAAATGGGTTACTCTATGCTAATACAGGAGATTTTGTCAAGAATTCTTCTTTCATAACTCAAAAAAATAATAAACTGACATTAATGGCATATGAAAATAATGAACCTATTGTTATTAAAGAAATAGAAATTAACTAAAATCCATTAACTCAAATCTAGATTGAATTTGAATAGGAATAAATGTTTTACGATAATCTTCTTCTAAACATTCTATCATATCATCTGACCACTTCCAACTGATAGTATCATACATATAATAATAATCACCATCAACACTATTACATGCCTCTTTAATTACTAAAATTCTATCTGAAGTCTTCTCTCGAAGATTCTGCTCCATAGATGAAATATAATGACATTTACACATAACGCAATTATTTTTAACTTCAAACTCAGATTCCATCTGATACCAGGTCTTTATCCTAACTCTATCTCCAACTTTGTATTTGCTCATAGCTCCATCAACTCAAATCTTTTCTCAATTGGATCAAACATAGTATATTTTTCTTCTACTTCTAATCCTTTTATCATATAATCGCTCCATGCCCAATTAGTAAGTGACTCCATACTGTAATAATCATATCCTATTTTTTTTATAGTTAAAATCCTATCAGGAAAATTTTTATTTAAATCCCTATCCATTTCTCTCGCAAAAAATGCTGCATTAGGAGGGGAGTTCATATCCCCACTTACATCTAGCCCATATTCCCCCTTCAACTCTTCCCAGGTCTTTATCACTACTCTATCACCAACTTTGTATTTCATCATTCAAAATCCATTAATTTAAATCTAGATTCAATAGAAATGAATAATTTATAATAATCATTCTCTAAACACTTTATCTCTGATTCTACCCATTCCCAAGGTATTTCTTTCATATAATAATATTCTTCATCATAGTCTATGCTTTCAATTGTAGCAACTCCATCTGGCAATTTATCAAATTCTTTACTAATTTGACCAGCTAAACCACTTCTTAATATCAATACTACTCTATCACCAACTTCATATTTCATAATTCCATTAACTCAAATCTAAATTCAATAGGTTCAAAAATTATATACTTTTCTATTATTTGTTCCTCTATCATCCAGTCTTTCCATATCCATCCTGACTGTATCTCTTCCGTAATATAATAACTTCCATCATTAAGCCCATCCTTATCTATTAATTCTATAGTTAAAATTCTATCAAGAAAATCCTCATTCAAAATATCTTCCATCCTCCTTGAAAAACAAGTTCTACAAAATTCAGGAGGATTAATATCTAAGCTTTTGTCTAGCCCATACTCCTCTTCCAGATCCTCCCAAGTTCTTATTCTAACTCTATCTCCAACTTTATACTTCATCTTTTTCTCCAAAATTAAAATTATTCACATTGAGAATCACTTTGAAAGAAGATTAATCAAAAATCATTAACTCAAATCTGGATTCAATGGAAGCATCTTCAAAATAGAGACTTTCTACTTCATTCTCATACCATCCCCAACGACATCCTTCAAATATATACATGTCAAAACCCGAATGGGGATCAGATTCAATATGACCAATAGTAGCAACATAAGGAATACTTAAAGAACGTGCTGTTTTATCCATAGGTGTCTCTAAAACACCTTGCTTAATCTTCACTTTATCTCCAACTTTGTATTTCATTATTTTATTCTTCAAAATCTAAAATCTCAAATCTGGATTCAATAGGTGTAGAAACTTCTTCTTTAACTTCCCTTGTCCCATTCCTTTCAGGATCCCATACCCAATATGGCATAAAAGATTTTAAAAATATACATTTCCAAAAACAAATATGTTGTATAACCCTACCTAATACACATAAAAATATACCAAGAATAACACCAAAAATTATAGTCCCAATAACAAAAGAAAAAGGGCTACCAACACCTATAATAGCATATAATAATAACCCAATAAAAGCAGGAATGATAAACCCACCAATAGAACCACAAGCAATTACCCATCCTACCAAATTCATCCTGGTCCAAGGCTCGGAAGGATAAAAACGCTCACACTCTCCAACCTTTAACCTAAATTGTTTTTGGGGGAAAGTTAATTTATCATCTATATTAGTGGGCTTGTAGCACTCCCCACTACAATAATGACAACACTTAGAACATCTCATTTCTATTCTCCTAAATTAAAATTATCTGTGATTATATCACATTGAGAATCACTTTGAAAAAGAATTAATCAAAATCTAAAAGCTCAAATCTGGAAACAATAGGTGTGAAAACTACTTCTAACCCCTCTATATCTGAATCTTTCCATCCATAACCTATTTCTTCCATATAATAATCAAAAGTAATTACGTCATGAAGCCCTTTTATAGTTGCAACTCCATCAGATAATTTATCAAAAGCTATAAGAACATCATAATCCCAAAGAAAATTTCTTTTTATTCTAACTTTATCTCCAACTTTATACTTCATCTTAGTTCCAATCTTAATCAAAATCTAAAAGCTCAAATCTGGATTCAATAGGTGTGAAAACTTCTTCTAACCCTTTTATTTCATAATTTTGCCATAAATAATCTATTTCTTTCATACAATAACCAATGAAAAAACGTTTATCACCAGCGAACTCTAACTTCTTGATTGTTGCGATTCCATCAGATAATTTATCAAAAGCTATAAGAACATCATAATCCCAAAGAAAACTTTTTTTTATTCTAACTTTATCTCCAACTTTATACTTCATCTTATTCTCCAAAATTATTTGTTATTTGTGAATGTCACATTGGGGGTGATCTATTTATAAATATCCTGTGCTCTAACTTCTTCTTTCTTATACAATGATAAATAATTTTCCTGCATATGATCAATAAATTTTTTAAGAAGATCTAAAGAATGAGATGATTTTTGGAATCTGTCTTTCGTGGATTCTGGAGGCTTAGTTAACTCCCATTTAACATCAATATCAACTGTTTCATCAGTATCTTTATTAACAGTAATAGTATCTACTGAATTCTTAAATTGCATATTACCATCTATACTAATAACTCTTCTAACTTTAATCGCTAAAAAATTCTTAAAGTTTTCTGGACCAGATTCTTCAGATGGGGGTAAGGTAATCCCCGCCCCTTCTTTATATGTCCTTTCTCCAAAACAATATACTAATTCTCCATCATTATTTAAATAATATTCACCTATTTTTATCTTCATCTTTTTCTCCAAAATTAAAATTATTTATTTGTGATTTCACATTGGGGGGTTAAATGAATATACTCTTCCCATCTTCTATCCTTATTTGTTCTCCGACTTCTAATTCTTTATCTAAAA
>SDBV01000319.1_pt1 | contig 68043 bp, 108 predicted proteins | sample 2277081 | NCBI WGS metagenome assembly SDBV01 (sample SAMN10402039, study PRJNA504765) | marine sediment metagenome | isolation source: marine sediment core GS10_PC15, 223 cmbsf | place: Arctic Ocean: Southern Knipovich Ridge | collected 2010
CAAGAAAACTTAGTTTTCAAATCATCAGAAATAAATCATAAACAGTTCTATTAAATTAAATATGGGGCCAACTAAACTAAATTAATGGCAAACATAATAATAAAACTTTTCCTTATCTTATTCACTTTATCTTTCACTTTTCTTCTCATCATTTCCATGGTTTATTTCTTTACTGGAGAGGATTTTACAGGAGTTCTTGAACAAATGAATATCCTCATTTGGAGTGAATTAAAAACAGAACCATTATTCCTTGATATTACACAGATGACAGTAACTTCTTTCGTAACAGGGACTTTAAGTGGTATACTTGGGTATTTCATTGGATCACAAATAAATAAGAATAAATCATAAACAATTCTAAGAAGTTATATATTTAAAATTAAATTAGATCTCATGGCTATGAAAAAGTCAATACCAACAGGTCCATTACCCGCACTTTTGTTAATGTTCATAATTTTGGTTGTTGATTATACTTACATTGCTTTTATGGATCCAAGATGGGTTACCACAAATATGAGCATTGATGTTATCGGGATTAATCAAGAACAGGCAGGATGGGAATTCATGTTTGGTTTCCTTTTTGGATTTATTGCAACTGCAATGATCGCTCTCTCACTTTTGTTGTTAGCAATTATTTTTTCATTATTTTTGAAAAATGCTAAGCACCCAGGTGCAAAAAAGACAGACAGAACTTTCGCTATTTTATTATATCTTACTATTCTGGTCTACTTTTTAATTGGGGCTTCAACAATACTAGGTTTTTACATTATAGGTGGTGTAATAATCGCATTTGCGTTAATTTATTTCAAAATATTGAAGTGATTTAAATGAGTAAAAGAACTGCATATCAAATACGTGGGGGGATAGCTGTTAAAGCCAGATCCAGACACACAGTTGAATATGCAAAAAAGAATAAGAAAAGAATTTACCTTGGTTTATTCATTTTTATTTTGATGATTTGTTTAATCTATTATCTCATTTCAAACATAACTCTGAATCCTAGATTCGAATTGTATATTGGATATATCAGACTACACATATCAAGAGTTTCTCCGATTGTTAGTGTGTTGGCTGTTATATCATTGGTACTGTTGGCTTTTGGTGCCTTTAGTTCTTCACCTCATCCAGCAATATTTGTAATCGGATCTGGGATTACTCTTACTGTAATAACTCTGTATTATTATGCAAATGATGTTCTAACTAGCAATATTACCTTACAAATCTTAGGTATTGGATATTTAATTCTTGGTATAACTTGGCTGTTTACAAGACGTTTCAAAGACAATATTGAACGTCATGGATTAATGATTTTGAGTGTATTATTAATAGCGAATTTTTTTGTTCTAAAATTATAAACAAAAACTGATACTTAAAAATATGAACTGAATATGATCTTATATGAAAAAAGTCCTTTTATTTTCTTTGTTAGTTTTATTGTTTATGACTTCTGTTTCTGGAGAACAACAATCACTACCAAAAACAGATATTATAAATTTAATAGTTGATGGTGGGACAACAGATATATCAGTTACAGTGGATGGTAATATGACACATGTTTGTCGTGCTATATTTGCATTAACATTTAATGATAACGCACTTGATGTTAATGCCTATGGAAATGGTGCAAATGGGGTTCTTTCAACAGGTGTTGGAATGAAATATGATAATTATTTTCTGTTTGAAAAAAACATTACTAGAAATGGAGATTTCAGTCATTGGGCTTTTGATATAATCTATCAACAAGATGAAAAGAACCCAAAAGCCAATGTAGTTACCTCTAGATTAAGTTTTAATAAATTCACAGAAGGTGGTGAATGTCTAGATATTTCTGATGGTCGTGATCTGGAAATGACAATTGGTGACAACATGACTAATTCAACCTTTGCAGATGTTACAGAATTTTCAGTAACTTTTGAAGGATACTTTGATCTGGGTTTAGGAGCAGGAGAGACACCTGTTTTATTGGCAAATGTAGCAGGTGCAATTGGAGGTCTTGGAGATTTTGCGATTGATATAAGTCCAGTCTTAATTATCTACTTCCTAACATACCCATTCATGCTGTCTAAATATTATGATCCAACGGATACAAAACGGAGAATATTTGGAAAAGTAGTAATGATTGGTGTGTTCTCTTTGATCACTTCTTACATCTTCTATGGGCTGATTAATTCATTCTTTGCAAGTGCGAATACTAAATTATTAATCTCGGCAGGAATATTTATGGTTGCAAATATTATTGGAACCCTGTATTTTATGATGAAAAAAGATAAATAAATAATAATTAATTTAAAATAAGATTTTGTTAACAAATATTATAAATATAGTGAGAACTATTTTATATGCTAATCTCCAGTAAAAATTATGATAAAAATAAACTATTCAAATAATTTTTTCAAATCATTATCTTATATATTTCAATTAATAGTATCTGGTTTAGTTTTATATTTTTTTAATTATATATTATCAGATGAACAACGACAAACAATATATCACTGGAACGATCCACTTTTGTCTATACTATTTTTATCTTTATTAATAATTTTATTTATTGTTAATATTAAAATAGTACTAAATGTAATATCTGATTTGAAATCCATGTTAAAAGATACTTTAAGCAAAGATGAAAAAGACTTTTTTGAAACAATATATAATATTTTAAGATCTAAAAATGTAAAAACAGAAGATGCCTGTGAGATCGCAAATGAATATATTCTGTTAACACGAAATGTCCCTGCCGATCTTGATATGTTCATAGAGAATAAAATAATAGAGATTAAAAACACTTGAATGGAGAATGTAAATTATGAGAGATGAAATGAATAATTTATCAATACAATCATCGATGCTTAAGTGGTATCCTTTAACCAAAGAAGTTAATGTGAAACAACCTAAGACAGAGATGTTAGAACTAACTTGGGAAGAAGCAAGATCTGGAGAGGATTACTTTACGAGATCTGTGCATAATAAAATAGTTAAATGGTTTAATACTTTGGATTTTGATTTTCCAGTTTTTATTAGAACTGATTTATCTAGTTGTAAACACCAATTTGAGGATACTTGTTTTGTTAAATCGAAAGAAGATTTTCCGAATCATTTAGATGAATTAATACTGGAAAATCGTTTGTTAGACATAATGGGAATGCCATTTAAGGCAATTGTTGTCAGAGAGTTTATTACCCTTGATAGTAGATTTAAATCATTTAAAGGAATGCCATTTGCCCCAGAAATTAGATTCTTCTACCAAGATGGGAAGTACATATGCCATCACAATTATTGGCCCATAGAATCTCTATGGGGACAGGATGATGAAAATTGGGAAAAACATTATTATGATGTTGATCAATTAATTAAAGCAGAGGCAGAGGATGTAAAAAAAGAGGCTAAGAAGGTAGCTTCTGTTCTTAAGGGATACTGGTCAATTGATTTTGCAAAAGCTAAAGACGGAGACTGGTTTTTTGTGGATTCAGCAATAGGTGTAATATCATATCATGATCCTGCATGTAATGTGAAGTTAGATGATTAAAATACCAAATTAATAATGCTGTATCCTGCAACAGAATATACAACGTAGTTTGGTTAGATCGGGTAATAGCTCATCTGGTTCCATTTTGGTAAAATGTTCTTTTTTGCATTCAACACATTTCATATTTCTCTCATCTGGTTTTCCATCATCTATAATGAGTTTGAATACTCCCTTTATACCCATTTGAATGAATCTGTTACTCATTTTGGTTCACCTCATCAATAAAATGATTTTGTGCTTCATCACTAGAAAAAGACTGTGATTGATTTTTTTTCCATCTAAAGTAGAATGATATACCGAGTAGTATCTCCAGTGGTAAAAACAAAAGAAATGCTAATATTCCGAACCAGGGTTCCATGAATGTTTCACCCCTATAGTTAATTTAAAGTCATTTACTTTATTTAAAAATTATTACCAAGAAATATTTGTTTTAATTGTAGTCCCACATTCTATACAATATATTGCATTCTTAGAATTTTTATGCCCACAGCCACTACACATATTACTTGTTTCGTTAAATTGTTTTGTTAGTTCTTTAAGTGTAGGGATTGGAGGCTTCTCTCTTTTTAATTTATGATTTACCCAAACTATAAAACCAATTAAAAGTGGCCCAACCAACAGAATTAGGTAAACTATGAGAGTGTATCTAGTATCTTCATCTGCAATCATATTTAATCCTCCTTTAGCCATAAAAATGCATAATTTACAAGTTCCCCTGCATATTTAATTAATTTGTTAACATCTGGCACAAATGCAAATTCCATAGTATCGGGATCTATGTAGTTTTCATTATCGAAGAAAAACCGTCTACTTGTACGATGGATCTCTCCAGTTAATCGATTTATTATTCTGATTCTAAATCCTTCAATTGCTTGTGAATTTTCATATTCCAGTTCCTTTGCTTCTCCATACTTATCAGCTTGTAATTTTTTGTTATGACATATAACATAACTAATTTCTGCGATATGATCTTTGCCTTTTATGTATCCATCGCTGTCAAACCATGTAATTATAGAGAATTGTTCCCACATTTCTTTAATATAATCATTTGTGCTTTCTAAAGACATGTAATTTTATTATTTATTTATTATTGATAAACATTATTAATTTTAAATAAGATTTTGTAAACAAATATTTTAGGTTTCGGGGGAAAGGTTATATTTCATTAAAATGGAGATGATATTATATGCCTACATATGAGGAAAAGAAAGAAAGACAAAAAAAAATAGAAAATGATATTACTAAATGTTTAGGGTGTGGAAGGAATTTGGTCGAAGGGTTAATAGGAAAAGCGAATTATTGTTGCTCGAAATGTATGATGAGTGATCCCTGTACAATTGATCATAACGAACCAAATGAAGCTCCAAATATAGATATTGCTTTGTGTCTTGGCTGTGCTCGTAAATTACATGATAAACTAGTAGGAGTAGCTAATTATTGCTGTTACAATTGCACTTTAGATAATCCTTGTAAAAAACCAGACTGTGCTACTGTGGTATGCAAAAAACATGGCACACAAATGTTTTTTCATCCAGAAGAGGGATGGGGTTGCAATCAATGTGAACGTGAGATGTGGGACAATGAGGCAAACCATTCAATTAGGGGATTTAAGTGTCCTGTCTGTCTTCGTTCTGTAAAAGTTGAGGGTTATGATGAGGGTTATGTTGCTTTCCGCTGTGAATATATTTTTGATACAGATGGTAATTTTGCGAAACCCCCATGTCCAGTATTCAGAGTACAATTATGTGGAGAATGTAATCAAGCATCATGTGTCTGTCAAGAATATCCAGAACAACCAGAACAAGAGAGTAGATTCTAATGAGGAAAATTAGCAAAGGTAAAATGAAAATCATCGCTTTTGTATTAGCTACTATTATTATAGCTACTACTATCATATTAATTATATTGATGGCAATTAATAAAAATCTATTTTATATTACATATCTCCCCTTCTTAGGTTTATTGCTTATTAACATAATTTCTCATTTTAATATTGCCAAGAAAAAACAATTAAAACCAATATTGAAAAATGATGATATGCAACATCTTGGATATTTTGGAAAAACAAAACATAGTTTGGAAGAAATCATACAGAATATTGAGCTTCAAGATAATTTTAAAATTTTTGAAGCAGTTATTGGGATTTGTGGGGAAGTTGGAGAGTATGCTAACCTTGTTAAGAAAAAGTATAGAGACAATATAAATAATATAGCTGCCATGAAAGATGAAATTGCAGATATTTTTATTTACACTGTCATTAATGCTTTATTTTTCAATATTGATTTGCGTGAAGCAGTTATGGATAAATTGATGAAAAATGAATCTAAAAGAGGGGAAAAGAATTTTGAATACAAATTGAGGGAACTTACAAAAAAAATACATTCTCATGTATCTACTTGTGAATGTAAAAACCTAGAGACTGTTGCAGTGTTGGTCGATCCTAGATGTCTATTGTTAACAATGGCTATTGATCAGAAAAAACGTGCTTATTATAGAATTGTTTTTCCAGATGGAACTAAACTATGTGAAGGAGAACATGTGATGGTTAAATTACATACTACTGCATGTGCTTGTATGCAATGCCATCAGTGTCCTTTAATTAGAGAAGATCCAGAGTGTGAGATAAAAGAAAAATATTGTCTGGATTACTGTGCCATTTGTTTGACAAATCCTCGGCCATCATTAAACGAACCATACTGTTCAGAATGTAAGGAAGAAGGGAGGAAGTTACCATGAGATTTAAGAAATATAGTTGGCATTTTCACATAAAAAGATTATATGTCGGTATTTATCTTGAAAGACAAATTGCTATAGGCATAAGCAAAATAACACATGATAATTTATTAAGGATTTATATTCTTATGTTCAAAATAATTCTTAGTATACATCCTAAGAGGGAGGAAAACTAATATGAAAATTACAATATTTGAAATATGGTCTATTATTATATGTGCGATTGGATATTTTCTTTTGTATTTTATATTTATATCCAGTCCACCTACTATTCTTTCTACAATTATTATTTTCATGATTGTTGCAATACTATTTGTTTTATGGTTTATTGTGTATTTTATTATGGGGATGTATTATTCATTTTCAAATTCTGAACCAAAAGTTTATTTTAAATTTAAAAAAGAGGTTAATACATGACTTATTATGAAACAATATCCTGTAATCGTGTTGTAAGGAGTGAAAAATAAAATGGTAATTATTATAAAATATTGGTGTGATAAATGCAAAAAAGAAATAGTTCCGTTCATAAATGGATTGCATAAAATTAGACATTTAGAAGAAGATGAAAAGCATTTGTGTGATAAATGTTATTTGGCAAGACCTAAGAAAAATTTGGAGGATAGTATGAATTATTGTGCTTTATGTCTGATTAATCCTCGGCCATCATTAAACGAACCATACTGTTCAGAATGTAAGGAGTGAAAAATAAATTAGATATGAAATAATTCTGGCAGATCCAGCTTGGAATTTTAAAACATGGAGTAAGAAAGGTGAAGGCCGCTCTCCAAAATATGATAAAATGAGTTTAGAAGCAATAAAAAATCTAAATGTAAAAAACGTAGCTGCAAAAGATAGTATTCTTTTCTTATGGATCACAAACCCATTTTTAGAACACGCATTTGAAACAATGAGACAATGGGGCTTCAAATACAAAACAGTTGGTTTTACTTGGGCAAAATTAATAAAAAATCATGAGGTAAGGAATCTTCAAGACAAATGGAAGATGGGGAATGGATATTATACGCGGGCGAATCCAGAATTAGTATTAATCGGCACAAGAGGAAAAATATTAAAACGACTTGACAAATCTGTTCGTAATCTAGTTATTGAACCGATTGGAAAACATTCAGAAAAGCCAGAAGAAGTTCAAAATAGAATCGAACAACTATATGGTAAAAAATACAATATGTTAGAACTATTTGCTAGACGAAAAAGAAAACATTGGACTTGCATTGGATCTGATTTAGACATGACTGTAGAATCATTTTTAGATCTTGATATAATTGAAAACAGATAAATGCTAAAAATTCACAAGGATCGAATATATTATATTTTGAATCGAATTTTAATCTGGGATAAATTTTGCAATGAAATATTATCTAATTGGGGAAAAATATTAAAATGATCCTTTAAATTTAAAATCAATACATAACAATAACTGTTAGTGATATACTGTTGAAAGGATTTAATTATTTGATTATAGGGTTAATTATGGCTTCTATCCTGGCTATAAATATACCTCTTGTGAGTGGTGCTAGTCGTCAAAGTGATACTGCCATCACTCCAAATGGTACTGAATATTTCTTGACTGTAACAGGTAAAAATACTACCTTTGCCAACAACTCAATAAACTCATTTATGGTATCTGTTGATGTGATCTCTTTTGGAGAGAATGTATCCTCTTGGTATGACGTACGATTGGGTTTTAGATTGAGAAATGAAGCATTAAATTGGTCATATTTTATGGCAAGTGATAATACTGCACTTGTGAATCCAAATCAACCCTGGTCTGATTTTGTTTTTGATGTATATATAAACTCAACATTTCCTAGTCAATTCAATCTCTCTCTGGGAGTGAGATTTACTGAAAATCTACCTAATAATGATTACAAAACTTCAAATTGGTGGAATGATATTCTAACAATCGATGTAAGCAATACTGCAAATCCTCTTGACCCACCAACACTTAGGATCCCTCCTTCTGTAATTGTTAATGAAACAATTATTATTGCCAATGAGACAGTATTCCCTCCTCATTTAAAAATATCTCCAGAAGATAAACTGTCTGATATAGATACTCTTTATACTGTAGATTGGCAATTATTTGCAAGTCACCCATACCAATTCCGAGTAAATGTTACAAATAACATATTGGGGGATCTAGTATTAGATCAAGGTATTTGGGTTGACGGTCAAAACTTCTCATATATTTCCCCACCCCAAGCCATGAATAATGGGACCTTCTATTATACTATTGAAGCAAGTGATGATTATGGTAATTATTTTCAAGATACAATAAGGGTTGTAGTTTTAAATGTGACCAAATACAATGAATTATATCCTGGGTTAATAGATGATTTGGGTGCAGATCTTGGGGGGGCAGATCAATTACCAGTCCCTTTACCAATAATGCCCACAATTATAGGAATATTTTTGTTAGCATTAGCTTACAAAAAGAAAACTACAATTAGGTCTTCCTAATTTGTAATCGGGTGGATTAAAAATTGAATAGCATTAGACGAAAAAAAACATTCTCTCTTTTTATAATAATTCTACTTACTTTTTCTTTGGTTCCAATTGATCAACGTGGTGGCTCAATACTTAGTAATTTATTTAATTTAGAACCCCCATTACAGAGAGTAAGTGCAGCCACGACAGTCACTCTTTCAACAAATCCAACAGCAGCCACTTGTTATAATGGGAATACCAACTCAAACTGTGAGACAGGTGATCCAGTGGTTCTTACTGCAGTGGTAAATACTGCTGATCCATGTATCGGGATAGAGTATGTGAAATTTTACCGAAATTCGGGGTTTATCAACACTGATAATAGTGCACCTTGGACTTTTTCATCTTCCATGACTGGTTCATCTTATACATATTTCCAAGCTCTAGCTACATGTCTACTCGGTGGTGGAGATTACTGGTCGAATACAGTAACATTATATCGTTACGTTGCTTCTGTTCCCCCCACAATCACAGACCCAACAACTCCTGTCACAATTGAATATGCAGACACAGGAACTTTTGGAATTACATGGAATGTGGCTGATGCTAATGGCAATCTTGATTGGATGGCAGTTGATGATGCAGCAGGGGGTTATGATTATTCTTCTGGTGGTGCTGACTTTTATGATGGTACTATAAGTGGCTCATCTGACAGTATGATCACTACTTGGAATAAAGACGACTGGTTAGGTACTAAAACATTCAGAGGTAGAGTGGCAGATACAACTCCTTACACAGATACAAGTGCAAATGTAGTTATCAATATTTTTGATACAACAAATCCAAGTGTTACGAGTACTCCATCAAATATGAATTGTGAATATGCCGCTAGTGGAACTTGTACAGTTGGTAATTGGGCAGCAACCGATTTTCTACCCTCTCAATACAAAATTCAAAGGAAAACAGGGTCGGGGGGAACTTATGCAGATGTTCGTTCCTTAACTACATGGGTGAGTGGCAATAATTACAATTTTGCACATCCCAAGAATCTAGCAATTGGCAACGTATATTATTACAAAGCATATTTTGTTGACACTTCTACAAATTTTGCTTGGAGTGGCGAAACATTAGTTACTCAACAGGATACCACTGATCCAACTCAAACAGCAAGACCATCTACACCAAGCAATGTTGAATATAATCCATCTGGATCAACAACTTTGAGTTTCTGGACAGGGGGCGATGAATTACCCTCTGAATATCGAATAATGAGGGATTTTGATGGAGGTGGCTATGCACAGATCGTGGGATGGACAAGTTGGACATCTTCGACACAACAGGTAACATATCCCCATCCAAATAATCTAGCATTAGGCACTTACAAATATAGAGTTGAATGGAAGGACACCACTGGTAATACATATACTAGTGCTACAGCAGAAATCACAGTTAATCAACAAGATACTACCAATCCAGTAGTAACAGTTGCCCAGAACGATTTTTCAGAAGAATATAACAGTTCTTTAACAGAAAGTTTAGTGGCAAAATATGAATTAAATGGAGATGTTACAGATTCAACAGGAAATTATAATGGAACGAATAATGGTGTAACTTTTCTAAATGGTTTTATTGGAAATGCGGGTGATTTTGAATCAACTCAAAATGATTATTTTTATAGTACTATGCCAGACACACTAAGACAAAATGGAGTGACACTAACTTTTTGGGCAAAACATGAATCTTTACCTGCACAGGGTGGTGCTATCTCTCTTATGACTGATGGCGGCACTAGTGCTGATGATGGATTTTGGTGGCATATTAATGCAGGGAATTATTTGTTGCGTGTTGAAGACATGACAAATGGTGAAACCGCATGGACGGATAATACTATTACTACGAGTTTAAATGTTTGGTATTTCTATGTAGTCGTGCTTGAACTAAATTCACAAAAAATTTTTAGGAATAACACATTAATTGGAGAGTATACTAAATCATTCGATTTAACAGATTTAAGAACTGATTATGATTTACAACTATTAGTTGGACAAACTTATAGTGAGACTTATAAGCATGACGGACTGATTGATGATGTTCATATATTTAATAAAACTCTTAGTATTTCTGAAATAAATGATTTATATAATGTTCCAGATCTGTCTTGGACAGCAACAGATTTACTGGCAGACGATTATCAAATAGAGCGACAATTTGATGGTGGTGGCTATGCAGTAATAGTTGCCTATGGAAATGGCTGGACTAGTGGAGTGCCTATTACCTACGAACATCCAGATAACATGACAATAGGAACTTATAATTACAGAATCACCTTTAAGGACACAACACCCAATACTATACAGGACATTGTAGTAGTCACACAACAAGATACCACCAATCCAGTAGTAACAGTTGCTCAAAATAATATTAATGTAGAATATGCTGCAAGTGGGACAACCCAACTCTCATGGACTGCAACCGATCTGTTGGCAGATGACTATCAGATAGAGAGAGAATTCAATTCTGAAGGCTATGCAGTGATAGTTGCCTATGGTAATGGTTGGACATCTGGAGTAGCCACAACTTACGAACACCCAGACAATATGGCATTGGGAACCTATAATTATAGAATCACTTTCAGAGATACAACTCCTAATACTATACAAGACGTTGCAATAGTTACACATCAAGATACAACCTATCCAGTGGTAACAGTAGCACAAAACGACATAAATGTTGAATATGCCCCAAGTGGTAGTACAACTTTATCTTGGACAGCCACCGATCTGTTAGCAGACGATTACCAGATAGAGAGAGAATTCAATACAGGTGGTTATTCAGTGATAGTTGCCTATGGTAATGGCTGGACTAGTGGAGTACCCACAACTTATGAACACCCAGACAATATGGCAATTGGAACCTATAATTATAGAATCACTTTCAGAGACACAACTCCTAATACCATACAGGATATTGCAGTAGTTACCCATCAAGATACAACCTATCCAGTAATGATCACAGCCCAAATAGATATTATAGTAGAATATACCCCAAGTGGAACCACTCAACTCTCATGGACAGCAACCGATCTGTTGGCAGATGATTACCAGATAGAGAGAGAATTCAATTCTGAAGGTTATTCAGTGATAGTTGCCTATGGTAATGGTTGGACATCTGGAGTACCCACAACTTACGAACACCCAGATAATATGGCAGTTGGTACTTATAATTACAGAATTACTTTCAGAGACACAACTCCTAATACCATACAGGATATTGCAGTAATTACTGTAACAGCGAGTATAGATCCCATAATAATTGCAGAGAATGATACAACTTATGTACAGGGGTATACCATATATTATGTTGCGTGGTCATTTACTGATGAGGTAAATGGATCTACATGGGACGTATACCAGAGTAGCAATAATGCCACATGGGGAAGCCCAATTAACACAGGAACGTGGTCGGGATTGTCGGGCAGTAGTAATACCTCTATTACTTATGATCGTGATGATTTCTATTATCTGATCAATGTGACAGACAATGCAGATAATTGGGTCGTTGATTATGTATTTGTGGGCATTCACCCAAATGTCAGTATTTCTGATTTCTATTACAATGAGGATTACACAAATCTTGAGGGCTATTACCCAATGGACAATGACGTACTAGATTATTCTGGTAATGGTAGAGATGGTACACCAACAGGTATAAGTTATGTAAATGGTGTGCATGGTAACGCAAGTCAATTTATAGCCACAGAAAATGATAAGATAATAATTCCATATGATGCAGCATTTGATGCTGTGGATGATTTTTCGATTTCATTTTACATAAAGGCAACTTCTATAGTCTCACAGGCTGGTATAATATCACACAGAACTACAAATTCTATTTCTCAATATTCTATAAGGCTGTGGCAAACAACAGGGGCTATTATTTGGAATTATGTGGGTGAGGATTTGTCATGGCATGGTGTAGCTACAACAGTAGGTCTGATAACTACTACAGAATTTAATCTCATTAATTTGGTCTATGATCGATCTGCTTCAATAATTACAGTTTACAAAAATGCGGTTTGGATTGAAGATTTAGCACTCAATAGCCCAATAAAATCTGATACTAATACAGAAGATATAATGATTGGAATGGATGAGGGATATGATATATATTTCGATGGTTTCTTAGATGACATTCACATATCTTCCGATGCGAAAAGCCAAAATTATATCACCTATCTCTACAATCAGTTTCCAACTATACACAGTAATGAAAAAGGGTTATTACAATTCAAAGTTTTTGATAAAACGGAGGGTAATTACTCTGCATATATGAATTCTACTCTTATCGGTCAAAACGATTGGACAAATAACACTCTAAATTGGCACTCACTTTCAAATGGAACATTGATATCTGGTTTTTACAATCTTACTATATCAATTAGAGATAGCACGTCTAATATTGTTGTGTATACCTATTTATTGTACTATGAAGATATTACACCAAACATATATATTGAACCCAACAATGTTACCATCTCCCATGATGATACTGGACAATCACTTCGTTGGGGTGTAGTAGATCCATATCCCGCAAGTTATAATATATATCGCAACAATAGTGTAGTGTTTTCATCAACTTGGTCAGAAGGGGAGTATATTAGCCATAGTTTGAGTAACCTGTCACCATCAGTGTATAATTTCACCATAGGTGTGGCTGATCTGATCGGTAATATAAATTATCATACTGTATGGGCGACAATTCTTACAGATGATAATAATCCAGTGTTTACTTCAGTCCCCACAAATTATCTATATGCTGTGGGTTCTTCCAACAATTATCTCAATTGGTCTTGGTATGATTTTAGTAATGGAACATATATAATTTATTCCAATGGATCACAGATTGATTCTGGATCATTCGGATCTGGTAATCGTTTGTTTTATTTCCTTATCAGCGGATTGAGTGGGGATATCCTGTATAATATTACTCTATTACTCACTGATTTCTATGGTAATAATAATACAGATCTGGTTTGGGTATATGCACAGGCAGAAGATGGTAATCCCACTATTGTGGTATTTCCAGATGATATCAGTTATAATGTGGGTGATACTGGCAACATTATAAGATGGGGCGCATCTGACAATCATCCCAATACATACAATGTTACTATAGATGGCGATTGGTATGTTGGTGGTAATTGGGATAGTGGTAATTTCATAAATGTTAATATTGATGGATTATCTATTGGCACGTACACCTTTATTTTGTACGTATATGACACATCTGGTAATGTGTCCACAGACACTGTGATAGTGACTGTAAATTGAGTGAAGATGATAAATATGATAAATATGTTTAAATCGATTAAAATGGAGTATACAAATAACATGATAATTAAAATACATGATGAGGCGATTGAAAATGCGTAGCACTAGACTTAATCCTGTCATTATAATGTTAATATTGTTAGGTTCATTGCTATTTACAGGAATAAATGAGAATCTATATGATTTGAATAATTATAATGATAATGAAGATCTGTTACCACCAATTTCAACCCCTAATGACTTAAATGAAGTTTATAACGAGGGTAGTGTAATTGAATCTACAATACGAGAAGGATTTGTCCCTTCAGAAGGTGTTGTTCCACAGAGAAATATTATTGGAACTTTTATGGACCTTGATTCCGTCCCACCATCTGATTGGCAAGACAGTCAAACTGTGAAGGTTGATTATAACGCTAAGAATAATACGGTTAAATCACTAGATTTTGCGAGACGCGCAGAATATAGATTTAATTCTACATTTGGAAGTTCGGGTAGTGGAGATGGTCAATTTAGTTTTCCGTATTACCTTACAGATGACGAAGGTGATATATTAGTTGCCGATCGCGCGAATAATCGAATTCAAAGACTTAGTCGCGATGGTGTATATATTTCTAAATTTGGAAGTTCGGGTAGTGGAGATGGTCAATTTAGCGCACCTAATGGCATTGGTGTTGATTCATTAGGTAATATTTATGTTGCTGATGTTGGAAATAATAGAATTCAAAAATTCACAACCACTGGTGAATATATTCTTCAATGGGCAGTAACAAATCCAACTGGACTTGCAATTGATGAAATTGATAATGTTTATACACTTTCAAGCACCACTGTTCGCAAATACGATTCAGCAGGGACGTTTTTAATTAGTTGGGGAAGTACAGGTACAGGGAACGGTCAATTTCAAAGTGGAGTTAGTGGTTTAACTATCGATAACGAAGGCTATGTAGTGGTAGCTGATACATTTAATGACAGGATACAAAAATTCACTCCATTGGGGACATATATTTCTAAATTTGGAACTTTTGGTACTGGTGATGGTCAATTTGATTCTCCTTTTGGTGTTACTGTTGATTCTGATGGATATATATATGTATTAGATACTGCAAACGATCGAGTTCAGAAAATCGATCCTGACTATTCAACATATATAACTCAATTTGCAGGATTTTCTTCTCCGCGTGGATTGATACTTAATCAGTTGCATAATATGTTATATGTTGCTTCATCGTTTTCGCATAATGTATTCATATTTATTTTTGATCAACCAATCGATGAAACTGTAGATTTCGTTGGAGAGTTACCGATTATTGACGATGATGAGTTCTTCTTTTTACAAACTGATCACACCACCTCATTAGCTACCGAAACAATTCATGTTGGTTTTACTTATTTTGATTTGAATAATCCTACTACATTAGGCATTACTTTTGATTGGATAGGACACCCAAGCTATTTCGGTGGCGAATCAGAAGAAATATTCAAAGATGAATCATTAACGCTTAGTATAAGTAATTTGGCAGTATATTCAAGTAGTGAATTACGAGTGTATATTAGTTTTGTATATACCACGACAGATTTTACGGTAAATATGAGTACATTTGATACAGGCACAAATACAATAATAGATTCATCTGTTGTTAGTGGACTGAGTTATGAGGCATTTGCATATACAACAATCAATATAGATTATGTGTGGGCTGAATCACAAGAAATCGCTTCTAATGTTAGAAGTGACTTGAAATATTCAAGCCCCACTCAGACCATCCATCTTGTGGAGGTGGACATCTTCGAATATCGCATCCCTTTGGACGTATACACCCCTCTGACATGGAATTTTTCTTCAATAGTTCCGTCTGCAACAGTCACATGGGACGATACCAACAAATATTATCATATTTCCAATACTATTCCCACTACTTATTCCATCACTTTCATTTCTGGGCAAGGATGGGGCATTGGAAGTTCCTATAACTCCACTATTGCACCATTAACAGATGTGACAGATGATTTCTTGTCATGTAACAGTTTCGAGTGTGGAAATGTTACTGCTGATCTGACATACAGTGTAGAGAACAATGATGTTATTTGGAGTGCTAATACCAGCATAGTATCAGATGGTGCGGTGTCTCTACGGATGGAGAATGATGAATCAACCTCTGAGGGATTCTATATACACGTCAACAAAAGAGGGGCATATACCATCACATTTGATACATATGTCGAATCTGGGTACACGTGGGATTATATCAAACTCTATTACAGGTCTAATATTGGCACTTGGGGTTCATATCAGGTAGATGACATAGTTCCAGACAGATGGCAGAAACACACAGTCAATTTCACATTGTCTGGTATAGCAGTTGATAGTTGGGACATTATCATAGTATTTGTCAATGGGCAGGGCGTGGCATTTATTGATAATATCCACTTCTGGGAGCTAATTCCCACAATCAGATCAACATCGGATTCATCCTATGACTTCACCGTTCCTGTAAGAATAATTGATGGTTATTTTAACCCAAATATTAACAATCATCCCTTTGTTGTACAGTTAAAAACCCATGAACCAGAAACAATCATCCAAACATGGAATATTAATAGTGACAATGGATTATTATCGTTTACATATCCAGATCGTCTATTTGAGCAAGGATATGTACTCACATTCAATTCCACCATTTATAATGTCACCATATCAGATTATTTCTTTACACCATTACAGGCTTCTCACTACTTAACAAATGAGAACTATGATGTAGACTTCGATGATGTTTCTTTTTCAAAACTTATAGATCTAGATGCCGACACTGAAACACTAATCAATGGGACATTAGACATAACAAGTACTGGAAGTGACTATTGGGCATATTATAGTTCAAGTGGCATACAAACTGCATATTCTGTGAGTACCAGAATAAAATATACTGGTGGGGCTGACAAATATATTGGGATCTCATTCTTCGATATACCAACCAGTTCATCGGCATCAGATGATATGTTCATGCTAAGATCGGGTACTGCACAAACAATTTTTAGAGTCGGTGGCATTGAAACGAATCCAGTGTTTGTATCGAGTGTAGATACATGGTATATTATCCGAGCAGATGTCACAACTGATCAAGTAAAAATATATATTGATAATCAGCTTGTAGCTACCAGAATAAATACCAATTTGCTGATCAACCCATATTTCAGTGTATATGGAATGGATTCAAATGCACAGGTAGATTTTGTGAGAATTTCAATACTTACATCCCCGACATTATTCACTGGAGAGACAGAAACCTATGCCACCTCTACCAATAATACTCTGATAAATGCTGTTTATTCCGATGGTAATTATCTCGGTTTGTATAATGATCTGTCGATGATTGCACTCAATCTCACATCAACATCACATAACATAACGGTGATGGCTGTCATCAATTCCCAATTATCAAATTATGTTTTCTTTGTTGATTATACAAACAAGATAACTTATTCATATGATGGTTCTGCTGAGTTTCAAGTCAGTGTAAGTACATTTACAGTAGCAGATGTTATTATATCCACATTTATCATATCCACTAAAAATGGGAATTACACTGTGTATGAGAATGATACTTCACAGGGGACTGGAAACTTTGTTGGTAGTGGTACTTCCATTCAGAGCAACAAAAATGCCCAGGAGGGAATATTTGTCAACTATGCCATAGCTTTTCAGAACAACAACGATGTAGTGTGGTTCAATACTACTTATTCAAATGTAGCTACCCCTCCTGTTGGAGAAGTACCAGTATTTTTTGGAACATGGTACTACGGAGAAACTATCAATGTAATTACTACTGGAAATGATATACAAGCGAGATCTTATTACAGATACATAACTGGTACTTTAATTGAGCATGTGGTATGGATAGTACCCCAAACCTATAACGATTGGGTGGAATTCAAACTCCCCATGAGTTGGAGTTCCGTAACACTTGCGGTGGATGTTACTTTGATATCATCCACAAATAATAATTATCAGTATTCTCCCGCTTATGCAGGTACTGATTATGTTTTGACTGCTTTCTCTGGGGCGGGATACGGTTATGATTATGAGAGACAGAAACAGATACTTGCCTTGGAAGATATAAGTTCAGTTTATTTTGATTATCCTGGATTTGAAAGTGGAACAGATGCGTATCAAAATGTAGGATATGAATATGACACCTTCGAATTAGATACTACAATTGTATTTGATGGGACGTATTCTCTACATTTGGCGGATGGTAATTCTGGTGATAGGGATATTGTCCATTTTTTATATCAAATAGAAAATAATGTTCTTATTGATTCTAATTTATATATTTCATTTAGTTATTATCGAGCATCAGTAGATACTATTAATTTTTATTATAAAAGTACTGATGCGTGGACAAGTGTTATTCTAGATGGAGAACAAGATCGTTGGACAACGGTTTTCTTTTATGTTGAGGAACTTGCAAGATTTCGGTTTGATACAGGAGATAATCAAGCACCAGATTATTATTTTGATACTATTAAGTTAATGAAAGCTTCTGGATCAGTTGAAACGGTGGGATATACTGAATATGAATTTTCAGCCAGTTTCATCTCTTGGGATGGCTATCAAAATCCTGAATGGGGAAATAAAGAAGTAGAATGGTCATTAAGAGATAGAACAGAAGATACAGAGATTATTTCTAAGTCACTCATAACAGATGAATATGGAATTGCTTCATATACTTTCAAAGGAACTCTTGAACAGAAAGAATATGAGAATAGATGGTTTTCTTGGGATTCATGGTGGGGAACTCCACAATCAATAACTGAGACAGAAACTGATTTTTCTGATTTTTCTGATTTTACAGGAACTCTGACACAAAGTAGTGATTCGAAACATGGTTCTTATTCTGCAAATATTGAAAGCAGTAACCTTGTATTCAATTTAAATAATGTAAATGATTATGATTTAAGACATGTTGATTATATTTCATTCTGGGTTAAATCAAATGTAACCATCACTACAAATCAAATATTCTATTTGTATGCTCCCGATTCAGCAAATCGATATAGTTTAGATTTACATTTTATTAGTGGTGGGGATATAACTGCTGATGTTTGGAAACAATATTCATTTAATTTATATGAATTAGGCATTACAGGTTCTCCAGATCTTTCCCAAGTAAATTATTATCGTTTCAATTTTTATACAGGGGCAATTTCTTATTATATTGATGCTTTTCATAATATTCAGCCTCAAAAATCATATTTCACCCCAATAAGTGCGGGGTATACTCCTTATTCATATGAAACAAAAACAGATGGATCTGAAAACTATTGGGATTTCACAGAAAATACCTTAGATGGACTTAATTGGCGAATAGTAGGGGATCTGTATAATGAACAAGTGACTAATGGATATGTAAATTTTGATGTTGATTTACAATGGAGAGGGGTTGCATCAGACAATCCATTGACAACATCAATAGATACAAATATTTACAATCAAGCAATAATAAGATTCAAGGGAAATATTTCTGATACCAGTTTATTTCTATATTATACAGTTGATTCAACTTCTTATTATGCTACACATATAAACACGACTGCTGATGTATGGCAAACATATGTTGTAGATTTAGTTGCAGGTGATTTAACATATTTTAGATTTGAGACAAGATATATACCAACTGCCATGACCAATATACAAATTGATTATATTTATTTTGTGGATAAATCATATAATAATGGTCATTCATGGGAATTTGAAGAACCATTCGGGGATGTCTCTGTGGATGGATTCAATGGATGGACTACTTATTATGGGGGTGTCCGAGAAAATGTTATAGTCGAAAATGGATATTTAGATTTAAACATAACAAATATTTATGGGGGCATATCAAGATTTCTCGATAATCCACAAACAATCAGTACTACAATTGCATTGGAAATAAAAATAAAAATAATATCTAGTGGAACGATGTCAATATACTTAAAATATCAAGGAGTGGTATTTAAATATTTGCATCTGTCGGCAATGACACTCATAAGTACTGATAATGATGGTTTTAGTGTCTATCGATATTATCACATATCTGAGCAATTGATCGACAACATTGGAATAAGTGATCAAGGATTTGGAATTTATCATTACCAATTTGATTATATCAGATTTATTACCGATACTTCCAATCCACCATTAGAAACTGATACTTATTTTCAGATATCTAGTGATATCAATGAACAATATGCGGTCTGGCTGGATAATGTATACTTAGGTATCAATAATGCAACTAGTATCATATTGAAGAACAATACTCTAGGTAATCACACTCTTGAATATACACTTTACAAGGATACTAGTAACGACTACTCTCCCCAAGTTGCAGCATTAATTCAAAGATATTCCTACACTGTTATTGATGAAGGAAATATGTACGTTAGATTTCAGAATGGAATCGGTCAATATATCCCATTTGAGAGCTTTACATCTTATTACAGATTCAATTCAGATCCATATGTAGCATTAGCAGAAAATATTATTCACTTTGATGAAATAACATACACAGTTGATATTTTCATCAATGATACCTATGGGAACACAGTTGCCAATAAAGTTGATGTCCCCTATAATATTTTCCATACCATAATCATAGATTCTCATGAGATTTTCTTCAGTAATCAAGTGAACCAATCTTTGCTAGTACAATTAAAAATGCCAAGTGCTAGTTGGTCAGAATCAGTTGGGTATTGGATTGGATTGGATTCATTCAGAGCTATCACATTATATAATGGCACTTATGATTACAGAGTTCTGGCTTCAGATGGTGCAACAGTTCTTCTGGCTTCGACACCTCTTGATGTGGATAATGATATGGCAATAGAACTTTCAGAAGAGTCAGATCTTGGGATTTACAGTTATAATTGGAGTGTAGGTAATTATAATACAACTCTGACAGTTGTGACAAATTATGGGGATGCAATTATTCGGGTCTGGGATGAAAGTGGTTATCTGGGTGAGTGGACTGAAACAGGGAATATCATCTGGGAAATTCCAACAGGACTAGATCAATCAACTGTTACTTTCTACGTGATGAGAGAAGTTCAGAAATATGGAGTATTGGAAAATCAAACTTTAATCAGAACTTTTACTTATTCAATCACAGGATCCGAAGGTCAACCACCAGTATTTATTGGTACTTGGTTTGAGGGTGAGAGCATTCATTTGGTTAGTCAATCCAATAATTATGACATAAAATCATATTATACTTACACTACCGAATTCACAATCAAACATATGATCTGGGTGGTTCCTACAAATAATCTACAGTGGTTAGAATTTTCATTACCAATGCACTGGTCGAATGTCAGTTTGAATATAGTGACCACATTAGGCTCTAGTACCAATAATAATTACAATTACACAGCTATTTATGGGGGTGCAGATTATATATTAACTGCATATTCAGGGGTTGGATACGGTTCTGATTACATAAGACAAAAACAGATACTCGCAATTGAGGATGTTACTTTAGATTATATACAATCACCAGGGTTTGAATCTGGGACCAATGAAGATTGGGAAGAAAGACCTAGTTATTTATTCGATTCAATCAGTATTAATACAAGTATTGTATATGATGGATCATTCAGCTTAAGACTTTCAGATAATGACGTTTCACACCACAAGCTACAAACGACATTTGCATTTGATTCTGGATATTATTATTATTCGGCATCAATTTATATCGAAGCGTTTTCGGGAACGGATTTATATTTTCAAAATTATAATGGGAGTTCGTGGAATACAGTCTCGATTGATACTACACTAATAAATCGTTGGCAAACAATTTTTTGGTATGCACAAATAGAAGATACCGATACTGCTGATAATACTATGTTAATATTTGATAGTGCTTCTGGGGTTGTTTTTCTCGATAATTTTAAAATATGGAAAGCCAGTGGATCAGTTGAAACAATTGGTTATCAGCAATATGAATTTTCTGCATCATTTTTAACTTGGGATGGATATCTAAATCTATTATTGCCACATATTGATGTAGAATGGTCTTTAAGAGATAGGACTGCAGATACAGAGATAATTTCTAAAACTCTCACTACAAATGAATTTGGAATTGCAAGTTATACTTTCAAAGGCACTTTAGAGATGAAAGAATATGAAAATAGATGGTGGTCTAATGACAATTGGTTCGGAGACTTTTTTACCGATACAGGTTTAGGATCACAAAATTTCGATAATGATATTGGTTCATGGGCTGCTGAAAATGTGAATTTGGCTATAACACACGATTCTAGCGAGGGGGCACTAAAAATATCGTACGTTTCAAGTACGTGGGGGGGTTTTAAACGATCAATAACTGTGAATGAAAATTATAATCAATTAATATTTAGGGGAAAAACAGATGTTGATGAATATCTTGGCTCAATCTGGGATTATGATGATCAAACTCTAGATGCTGGAGATTACGATTTTACATCTAACTATCAAGTATATTATTCTCTTGAGTTTAGTAATTGGAATTCAAGTGATACAGGAATAAGAATTATGTTTGGGGGTTATGGGTCAGGCGATGACACTTGGATTGATTATATAAAATTAATTAACCCAAATTCATTTTATCAGAATACTTATTTCACACCTATTCCTAGTTCAGATCTCCCATATTATTATGAGACTAAAACTGATGGATCTGATAATTATTGGGATTTCAGTGAAGGAACAATTGAAGACACCACAACTACTGTTGGATCTGTATTTGATACCAAAAATGGGTATTTAAATATTAGTGATACAGCTACAATGACCGCATTTTTCGGAGGTACTAATTTAGATATTGACGCTTCTTTCTATGACACATTACAAATTAGAGTTTACACACCTAATATCGCTGGATCAAATCTACGTTTTTTTACGGATACAGGACAACAAATCGGTTCAGATGTATCAATTTCATCGAATAATACATGGGAAGTTTTTGAAATTGATTTATCTGCTGATGCTGATTGGACTGGAACTGAAACTTATTTAGAATTCTGGGTTGGAGATGTTACAGGTTTAACAACCATTATTTATTTTGATTACATTCACTTAGTTCATAAAACTCTTGACACAGGGCATTCATGGGAATTTGAAGAACCAAATCAAACTATGGATGATTTTGATACTGATTTTGTAGATTGGACAGATTTATATGGTGCTACTACAGAAATAACAACTAATGGGTTATTAGAAATGAGTGCTTCAGCAGGGACAACTTCGGGATATAAAATAATATCCGACTTTGAAGGTATTACTTTGTTACAATTAGAATTCGCAAGTACAGATAATAGTTTAATTTTTCAAGTCTATGATGGTGGTGGGATCTATGGTGGGTGGACTACCTTACTAACTCTCACTGAAGCAAATAAATATTATATCATAAATATTCCAATAAATCCGAGTGTAGGTGGCTTTCTATCATTTAGAGTTGAAAATACTGCTACAACAGAAACCCATAGTTTGAAATATTTCAGATCAATTAATGCGGTCACATCTAATCCCCCACTTGAGACAGATTCGTATTTCCAGATATCAACTGATGATGGAGAACAATATGCTGTGTGGTTAGATAATATATATCTCGGTATTAATTATGCAACTAGTATTATATTGAAAAATAATACTCTGGGTAACCATACCTTTGAATATGCACTTTACAAAGATAATAATAATGATTACTCTCCTCAATTAACAGCATTAATCCAGAGATATTCCTATACTGTTGTTGATGAAGGTAATATGTACGTTAGATTCCAGAATGGAATAGGTCAATATGTCCCATTTGAAGCGTTTACATCTTATTATAGGTTCAATTCAGATCCATACTCTGCTTTGGGTGATAATATTGTCCACTTTGATTTAGTTACATCAACAGTTGATATTTTCATCAATGATACCTATGGGAATACAGTTGCCAATGAAGTTGGAGTGGAATTTGATAATTTCCATATTATTATCATAGATTCTCATGAGGTTTTCTTCAGTAATCAAGTTGCTCAATCTTTGCTGATACAATTAAAAATGCCAAGTGCCAGTTGGTCAGAATCAGTTGGGTACTGGATTGGATTGGATTCATTCAGAGCCATCACATTATATAATGGTACTTATGATTACAGAGTTCTGGCATCAGACGGTTCTACAATATTGCTTGCTTCTACCCCACTTGATGTGGATCGTGATATTGCAATAGAGCTTTCAGAGGAAACAAATCTGGGTATTTATAGTTACACTTGGGGTGTTGGCACTTATAATGCAACTCTTACCGTTGTGACAAATCATGGAGATGCAATTATTCGTGTTTGGGATGAAAGTGGTTATCTAGGTGAATGGATAGAAACAGATAATATTATCTGGGAAGTTCCAACAGGAATCGACCAATCAGTTGTAATTTTCTATGTGATGAAAGAAGTCCAGAAATATGGAGTATTAGTTAATCAGACTTTAAGCAGAACTTATACCTATCCAATAGGATTTGATCTCGGTATCCTGCAGACAGATGTCAGATTCTTTGAATTAGATGCAGACACATATGCAGTAGAAGCCAGTTCAAACCATGCCAATACAACTATTGTGATAACACATGACGGAGTTGTGGCAGACAATGAGACTCTGGGTGTATATGGATTATTTGGAATAACAAAAGCAACAGCAGGGGGCTTCCATAACGTGACAGTAATAATTAGTTGGACCAACTCAACAGGCTCAACATTCACAAATACTTACATATTTGACTATTGGGTTGATAATTACTATTCCGCAACATACGAAGTTATTCCTAACTCACCTGGATTGAAAATTGCATCAAATGAAATAAGTATGCGATCATTCAATGTATATGTTGATGAAGTTCTCATCACTCCCATACTCCCAGATGATTTAAGACAACAAACAACTGCAAATATCAACTATACTGTAATCTATGATGGATATTTATTTATTCGTTCTACAACTTATCTTCATAACATTACTATCAAAGACAAATGGGATTACCCACTGTTCCACAATGAAACAGATATGAGGGAGTATACCCATTTAGTAATTGAATTGCCTCTTGTAAGAGCAACTTTTGTGAGTGAAAGAGACGAAGATGTTGAGGTTGATATGTATCTTTTCAATATAACTTCTGGAGAATACGAACCATCTGGATCAGTAAGTGTTGCAGCAGGCCAGATTGTTGATGGAGTCTGGGTGATTGGAGGTCAATATGCAATACGAGTTTGGGGAGTTACAACAGATGAAGTCTTAATAAATTCAAAAACAACAACGGTTCAAATATTTGCAGAAGATGTTGAATATTCAGAAGGAAATAAGGAAGATTTTGGTGGCTTGGGCGGGGATGGAGTCAATGCTACTTTGTGTGCGATTAATCCTTCGTCATGTGGAATACAATATGGATATAAAATTTTCAAATTGAAAAAATATTCTTACAGTTCTGAAAGTTCTACTGATCCCTTTTCAGATCTAGGATGGTTAGAAACAGCTCAAACATGGATTATACAAGTCTGGACAGATTATAAATATTGGATCATCGGTGTAGTAGTTGTACTTGTTTCGGCATTTATTCTGTTTGGGAACCTTACAAGCCTCAAAAACCTAACCAAAAAGAAGAAAGTGAAGATAGAAAAAACTACGAAACTTCCAACTCCACGACAGAGGAGAGAGGGTGAAGCAGGACTTCCTGTATATTCCAAGAATAAACCACCGCAAAAATCATCTCTACCAATGGTTACATCAAGAAAGAAACGTAAATTACCAAACCGATGATAATAAAAGCACTACATTAATAAAATACCGTACACTAAAATAATATGTGAGAATCAAATTATTCATTCCAATAGTATTATTCTTCTTATTACTATTTCCATCATTCTCATCTGCAGACTTTGAAGCAGGAGAAACTGGTGAAGGAATTCAACTTTATACCGAATCTGGTTATATGGGATCCACTCCATTTGTTTTACTTATTGCATCAGAATTAGCAAATAATTCAGAAGCGAGAGGTTGGGAGATGTCAATTGCAGTAATTGTTAATGAAGATGTTTCATATTATATACAAGCAATAGATTCCCATGCTGATCTGAAAGGAGAGGAAGCAAATGCAATTCCTTATGATGAAGGAAAAGTTGTTGGAACACAATCATTTGGACCTTGGTTTGTTCGTTCTGATGATACATCACTTTATGGTGATTTATACTGGCATATCTATGTCAGAGACTTGACAGGAAGAGAAATTTATCTTTATGTTTTCATGCGTTGGGGAGAAGGTCTTTTGGCACCCCCTGGCATCAATGATGGAATAGATGATGAAGAAATTGTTGCAAAATATTCGACAGGAAATTTAATTGTCATTGTTATGGAAGTAATGATAACATTGACAGCAACTTTATTTTTTACTTATAATAAACAGAAGAATAAACACATTCAACCGAAAGATTTATTCAAGGAGGATGCATTATAATGACTGTTAATACTCAAGAACAAGACTTATCCAATCAAAAATATGAAGCTGAATTTCGTGGACAGGATGTAGGCCAAGGAACAGATGGATGGACAGATAGAGGGGCTGCAATGTCAATCAGAGCAGATGCAACTCTCCAAAATTTCAAAGACATATTTTGGTATAAAATGATTTTTGAGAATACAAAAATGATAAAACGAATTTTCCAATTAATTCTATTAGGTGTCATTATTTACCTTATAGTGGTTGCTTTTCAAACAGGAGATGCAGGAATAGTTTTGGATCGAATATTAGATATACTTATTTTCATTTTTGAATTTTTATTCGGAGTTGTAAAATTATTTTTCACAATATTTTTCACCAATATTTACACAGCATTTCCTTTCTGGGTATTTGCAATAACTAGATCTGCCATCATTTTATTGATGTCACAACAACATGGAGTCTTCATGTTGGGATGGTTTGAACCACCAAAGACTTTCAAACAGGTAATTTTCCATAAATATCTTGATGATGCATCTAGACCTTACATTGGAATTAGGACCTCTTTTTGGAGAAGATTACTTTGGGGGATAGAGCGTTATCCACTTCATGAGGATCTCTATGCTAACTTTACAAACCAATTGAATATAGAAATTCAAGAAGTTGCACCTAGATCTGGTGCAGTAGAAGTTTTTACTGGAACAGGAATTATTCTTATAGATCCAGATTTAGAAGATGGTGAACCAATTGATGTTAATAGTATTTTCAGAATTATTGAAAGACCTTCTGGAGAAGAAGGAATGGTTTATCGTGCCGCATATGCTGATCTTGATCATGCAGCTCCAGTTGCATTTCTTCAAAGTGTTTTCTATGGACAAACAGTTGAGTATTGGAGGCAGTATTCCGATGAGAGAGAAAAGAGAATGGAGATGGAAGCTGAATTACAATATCAACAATATGGTGGCCATCTGAAGAAACTGAAAGAATTCTATCCATCTGCAGAGGGGCTTGCATCAGAATATCTTGATGATGATTGGGTGGATCCAGATAGCTTCCGTTTCTTTGATAATGTCAAAGCAAGACAAAGAGCAAGGAAGGAGGCAAAATAATGTCATCATCCAAAAGAAACGAGGAACTTCAACGATTAGCATCTTCTTTTATGTATCCTACTTATGTAGATGGGATTCATATAGGTGATTCTGGACTAACAAAAAGTTTTTTGGCAGAAGAAAGAGCACACGAAGCAGCATTCAATAGAGATTTATTTGATATAGAAAATGAATTTTCTCCAGACAGATGGAGAAATGCAAAAGGAACTTTTTATCACATAAAAAAGGAAGAACAAGTATGGGATGAAGAGAAAGAAGACTATGTGATCAAGGAAACTAGGGAGAGAAAAACCAGATTCCATAGAAACACAGTGGCAGGCAAATTATTCTTAGCTAGAATGAGAACCCATCTTCTTAGATATAGTGACGAAGCTTATGGTCGAACATCACAACGAATGGGTGATGATAATGCCATCTTAGCAGGAGTAACTTCTAATTTCAAAGAGCTTGAAATAAGTAAAGATAAGATGGGAAATACGGACATGACAGTTTATGGGAGAGACATGGTTGAAGTTGGATTAATGTATAAGAATCCATTTCAATACGCATGGTTGCAATATGAGAAATTATTGCAAAATGAAGACCATCGAATTCGTTTCGATGGGGATGTTCAACCAGATAGGGTAGTAGAATCGATAATAAGAAAATATATTCTAGCTATTCATCATGCATTGAACTCATATTTTGTTTTTAGGATACACAGAATGTTTAATGAAGCATACGATATGGGCATAAAAGATGCTCAAAAACTAAATGAGCAATTCACTCAATATCTGAACAAAGCATCAATTGCTAAAGAGGTTTGGGAAGGTGAATTCAGAGGCACTATCAGTGATGCAAACAACGAAGTAAAAGTGTTGGGTGATAGGACAACAAACCTCTTGAAGAATTTCGAGGTTATCATAGAGATGATTATTACGGAAGATGGAGCAATCTCTTCTTGGGCAAAGACATTAGAGCAAATATTAGCCTTTGCTGATCATGCAGATAATAGAATTGATGAAGTAATCGATAAACTGGACATGGTTAGAAAGAAAGGAGTAGGAGCAACTAATAATATCAATAAACGTAATAAAGAAGTTATTGATGGACAAGAAAGAATTGGTGTCAAAAATTTTCAGAATTTAATAAAGAAAATTGGGACTAAAGAATTCTTTGTTCTTGATCAAGAACAACTTAGGACAGAAAATGATATACTTGGTATGCCTCAACAAGTTGAAAATGAGGTAGAGAACATTCCAGATAATAGTTATCTTGGAATGTTAATTGTAAAAGTAAAGAGTTGGTTGAAATAAGCTCTTCTCCAATGGCCTATAAAACAAAGATAGTAATTAGGGATCTATTTACTAGATCTTCATCTTTAGTTAGGGCAACTCAATCAATTATCGATCAATTTGAAGAAATGCGTCAGATTGATGGAGACATGCCTTTAGTGAAGTTAAGGGATTTCATCAATGAAATAGAGGAAGTATTATTCTATTTAGAATCAATTTTTGAATACATGGTAACCAGACTCGAATCTCTTGTTACAAAATATGTTCAAGCAAATCAAAAACTTCTTGAGGTAGGTAATGATTTAGTGGCAGATATTGACTTGTCTCCATTGGAAGATGCAAGCATGATTTACAGTACATTATCTATATTATCGAAATTAATAAAGGAGTTTGAACAAGGTGAGCCTGAGTAACATTACTAGGAAAAAAGCAAAGAAAACTAGGTTAGATCTGGAATGGCATAAAGATTTAACAAAATTATGGCTGGACAGATTATTTCCACCATTGGAACAAATTATTGGAACTAAACAACATAAGGATAGATCATCAGCAGGAGAATTTCTCGGCTTTAATATGGGAGAAAAAGGTTCTGCTAAGACAGAACTAACGAACTGGATAATTGAAAATGGTATTAAACGCTATGGTGAAGAGAATGTTTCTGTTTATGTGACTAAGGATTTATTTGCTGTAATTGGAGTTTATATTGGACAAAGGCAACAGCATTTTGGAGATATTTTGGATGACAAACCCATTCAAATTGTGGTCCACGATGATTTACTGTCACAATTCGGGTCAGATTGTACAAAAGAAGTTCGTAGATTATTTGCACAAACCTTTCATAATACTCGGCATTTTATTAAACATAAAGATGAAAATGGGAATAAAACAGGAAGAATAATCTGGGTTTTCAATGCACAAGATTGGTATATTATAGACATTAATAGTAGAAGGAATGCACATGCAGTAGTTTACAAATCATTACCTTATAATTTGAATAGTGTTAGATTATTTAGATCTGAACACCCAAGACAGGCTTATGAAATTCTGGATGATATAACCGAGAAATTACCTTTGCAATTAAAAGATCAAGCATATAAAGGAACGAGTTATATTAAACTCGGTAGGAAAACTTGTGGAATAGTAAAGTCAACTTTAACAGAAGAAAATTATTGTTTAGAGGGTGGTAAATATTGGGTTCCAAGTACAGATTTGAAAATGTTGTTAGAGCGTGCTGATCTGGCATGGCAAAACCAACAATTCAAAACAAATGAGCCAGAAGCCACAGTAACTCCATTGGCAATTACAGAGAAACTAGAAAAAGGAGATATTTATTTTAAGACAATATATGCTAGACCTCTTCCAATGGAATTTCTGGCAGAGGCATTCAATTATGGTTATGAAAATCCTTATCCAAGAAAAGATAAAGCAAAATATAAACGATCTATTCATTGGCAACCAACTTTTGACTATCTAGTAAAATTAAAACCAGCATCAGTAATTGCATCTGAATTAGGCATTAGTGAAAATAATATCTGGAATGATTATGAATCAAGAGGATTTATCCAGATTGTTAGAAGAGAACAATTAGGCCATTGGTGTGAAACAATAATCCCCAAATTCGACAAAGAACTCAAATGGCAAGTCATTGCAGGGCAATTCAACTCTGACCTCAAGAATCAAGAAGCAATTGATGCGGGTGTTCCAGGTCTTGGTTTACATGGGGAAATAAAAACAAGAGAACAGAAAATCACTCCAAGCCTCAAAGATTTGAGTACAGAAGGCAAAACACATGTGAGAGCAGGTGGTTTAACTTATTTTTATCAAATTATTATCAGAAGAAACAGAGGAAAGTCAGCCCATGAAATAATCAAGTATCAAATATTTCTAAATAAATAAAATAATAGAATATTTATACTATGTAATTCAGACTATCATTGTGGAACCAGAACTTCTCATTACGAATTTTTTCATGGGTTTTATCGTTCTGGGTGTTGTCTTTCCTTATTTTTATAGGAAGAAAACTTCTGGCCCCATTTTTCCGATTATAATATTGAGCTTCATAATTTCGTATTTAGTTTATCTCTGGGCATTAGCATGGGAAACAAATGCAATGTCTGAATTCAATCAAATAATGGCAATAAAAGTTTCTGGATTGGAAAAATATACTTGGTATTTTACATTACTCGCTGCATCAATTGAAGAGATAACAAAAATAGTGGGGCTTTTCATTCTGATGCATCTGACAATAAAAAATTATAACTTTAAAGGTAAAAAATATCCTCTTCCAACATTTGGTAAACTAGGAATAATATCAGCAATTCTTATTGGAGGTCTTTTCAGTTCTTATGAAAACATGTTGTATGTAAAATACGCAAATTATCAAGAGAGTGTTGAAATTCTAATGAATCGAATCATTGCTGGAGTTTTCTTCATCCATGTAACTGCTGTGTACATTAACTACTATTTTATTACTCATCATAAAAAATTCATCCCAATAGGAATAATACTTTCTATCGCATACCATGCGACTTACAATTACATTGTCTTTATGGCACTATTTGGTAAAACATCAGATTTCTACGCATGGTTATATGCATGGGGAACATTCTTCATTATTGTTTTCCTTCCGAATGGGGGTATAAATTCTATGAACCAACTATTAAAAAAATTTAAACAAAACACAGACTATTAAAAAGAGTATTTAAATATTAATTCAAGGAACTAACTATGTCTAAAAGAACAAGACCTCACTATCAGAAATCCCAGAAAGGGAATGTTAGTAAAAGAGGTTCACCCAAAGGTAAAGTTACTCATAACATTTCAATTAATCCTAGGAAATGGAGAAAGAAAAAAACAGCTCCAACAAGACATGGGACTGAACTAATAGTAACTAAAGAGTATGCTCAAGCTCTTGCAGATATAAATGGAGACATCCTAGATATTAATAAGGAAATTAATGATTATCAAAGAAGAGGTGAGGCAACTCCCCAAGGACTACTTGATGATAAAGCAAAATTAAAACAAGAAATCTTGCAGATCAGAGAGGATGTTCAAGAAGAATTAGATTCTCATCCTATTAATAATCTTGAAATGAGAGAAAATCTTTCCACCTCTGAAATTATCGATGTTGTTGAAGAAAAACAGAAACCTGTTATTCTTAAAAAATTAGCAGCCACTAAGGCTCGCAGAGATGATGAAAAGAAGGGTAAAAAAACTAAAGAAGAAGAAGCCAAGAAAAAGAAGGATGGAAGTACCCCTGTTAGTGTATCGTTAATAAAAACAGGTACTCAAACATTGAAAGGAAATCAAATTACTAGTATCAATAATGTAGTTAAATCAATTCGTGAAGATGTTAATTTCGGAAAAGTAGACAGAGGCAATGAACGATGGAACTTACTAAAAAATAAACTCGAAAAAACAGGGCTTACCGAAAAAATAATCAATGAGCTAAGTTCAGATGAATTTATATCTATTTCATACAATGCTAAAACAGATAAATTTGGTTATGCAATCGATAAAGATGCATCGAAAACAAAAGACCAAGCCAAATCTAGAGCAAGGTGAGGTTTTAAATGAGTCGCAGATCCCATTATCAAAGAAATAAAGATGTAGTCTCCAAAAGAGGTAATTCCAGATCTACTTCTCACGAAGCACCTTGGACTCCTTTCAAAAAGAAGGAAAAGAAGGAGAAAATAACCATTCGTAAAAAGAATGAAATTAGAGATCTTCCTTCTATGAAACAAGATCAAGTTGCATCAACATTGAATTTATTAAAACCTCATAAAGATCTCCCAGAACAATTAGCAGTAATATCAATAAAAGATGGGATCTTATTGCAAACAGAAGGAGAGAATAAAGTTGTAGAATACGAACCAACTGCAACAGAATCACATGTTTATGCAGATTCTCCGAAAAATACATTATATGATATTCATACACATCCAGAGTGGTCAGTTCATTCTGCTCCAGATGTATTGGTTTTACTAAAATACCCTTCAGTGAAAGAATCAATATTGATGACACCAAAAGAGCAGCCTAATGCAAGTAATTTGATTTATGTTCTAAGCAGAACAAATCTACCTGCAAGGAATAAAATAATCCCTATTGATGATATAGATTTCGATAAGGAATTTATGAAGAAATATAATGAAGCGATGAAGGCAGGAAAGAAACACATTCGCTCCAAAAAGAATGCTGTTGATTGGTTTGATGACCCAACTCTTCGAGAAGGCTCTCTTGGAGATAAGGAAATGGCTGGCAAACTAAAAGGATTGGAACTATTGGGTAAACAATATGGTTTCAAAGTTAGTGCAGCAGTTAGGGATACAACCCTAATAGATGAAGAGCTAGAAATGTAACGGTGAATTAACATGGCAAAAAAGAAAAGAAAACATAGTGCAGTTCGAGGAAAAGTAACTCATTCCAAAGGACAGACGAAATTAAAATTGGAAAAATATGATGCCGCAGTAGGGGTTGAAGCCAGAGGTTTTGCCGCAGGTGTTGCGATGAGAGATGAACGCAAAATGCGGATGCATAAGGCTAATATTGATGGTCTTAGAGCACAGGGATTCAAAGAGATTGAACGAATGGACCGTCAAATTGATGTAGATCCAAGAACTTCCTCAACAGAAAATTATTCTGAAGATGAAGTCAAAGGAGCTATGAGGGCAGGTATTGAAGAATATCGTTTGAGATATAGGGATTTAAGTGATCCTTATCTTGAACAAGCATCGACTGGAACACATGCACCAGAAAGAGTTCAAAGGGATGCAACAGAAATGCTCAAGAAAGTTCAGAAATCTATGAAGTTGAATAAATTGACTGCTGACCAATTATCAGAAAAAGAAGGTCTTGATCAGATCATTCCTCTTTCAGATGAGCCTGTTTTGTTAGCAGAAATCAATACATTTACTCCAGAAGATTCTGGTCGATCAAGAGCTTTATCAGAAGATGTAAGGGCATACTATGATTTCATGATTATAAAGCTGGATCAGACAAAAGAAACCAAACCAATAAATGCTTGGTCACTTGCAAGTTCATATCTGGTCTATCGAGCTTCACTTTACGGAAGAAAATAACCGTTACTTATAAATAAAGTGCCATGATTTAAAAACAAACAAGAGAAGTATTTGATATGTTCATACATAATTTGGTCTGTATGCTTTGTGACTCAATCACCACAAAGAAGAGAGTACATTGGTGTGAACTGAAATTTCATTATATTCTGTATTATCATTCTCTATTTGTAGGGAATCCAGTAAACTCTAAATTATTAGTTAAGATTATTACAGATCTAGGTAATCCATATCGAGTTCAGAGGAATAGATATTTCAAATTAAAACCAATACTGGAAGATAATGGATACATAGAATGTGAACAAAAGAATTTGAGGGATGGAAGAACAGTTAATTTCACTTTTACAGAAAATGGACTAGAAGAATTACAGAAAATCATACAAAAATATCAAGTTTTTATTAATAAAAATGGCATAGAAAATTTCTTAATGAGCTATAAAGCAGAGATTTATCAATTTGTAAAAAATAAAATCACCATATATACTAGTGAAAAGCTCGTAGAAACGCTCTAAAGACCACAAAATCATCTAATACTAGGTTTGTCGGGGAATAAATATATGTGTGGAGGGTTCAGAGAATACGCAATGTCTATTTCTGATACAAAAGCTAATGTTTTTAAAGGAAAAACATGCCATAAATTCACAATATCTAGAAGAATTGCACGTACAATTGGTTATAAAATATATTCAAATTCAACTGTTTCCTTAGATAGAAAGATGGAAAAACTGTCATATTGGGTAATTATTTAGTCAAAACACACCAAAAATACAAACATATATATAATATGTTGAGTATAGTATAGTAAGGGGGAATGGTATGAGTGACGCACTCAAGCCAATTTCCCATCGTTTCGAAAGGTTATTAAAAATCGAAACCCTTTAATAAGATGAAACGAATATATAATATAGAAGAAGTCTAAGCGATGGCTTCTCTTAGATCTAACAAGCAAAAGACACCGATAAATAAAACGTATATTTATGATAAAACAGCTAAAGAGATACTTGTAAGGAACTACAAAAAACAACTTTGTAAAGGAACAAAGTGGGTATCGAAGACATAGATTTCCAGTTGGTGGAGACAGGAATGCTTATTAGATTGATGATAGAAAATCGAGGTAAAAATTACCTCTTCTTATAATTTGATATAAAAGTTCTCTCACACATTAGGATTGCAATACCTGTTATTTTCGGCAAACCACTATTCTAATGTTAAATCTCTAAAATGTCCTAAAAAGACAGGAAAACGCTTATTCCCCAAAATTGGATAACAAGCAGGTGAAAAAAAATGTTTGCAAAAAGAAAAACAATCCTATTAGAAGTATATGAACACCAAGTCAACCTTGAAACCGACAAATTGACACACTATTGGGACATTAAAGTAACAGTTGTTACATTATTCAACAAAGTGAGAGAAATTAAAGTCGATTTAACTGAATTAGTAGAAATTTTATTAAAGAAGGAGAATTTAGACAATTTTTCAGAAAACTTTGATAATATGTCTCTGCTAAATCTAGCAATCAAGGAGATGCTTTTGAATAAGAAGCTACCAACTAAAGTTGAGCCAGTTGAAACATACTTCGGACACCCAATCGGAACCCACTGGTTCCAATTGGACCCCAAAATTAAAACCCACTGGGAATTAAAATTCTTTATCAAGGATTTAAATTTCAAAGAAGAAATTATAGCTCCAGTAGAAGAAAAAACAGCTTCTATTGATTCTATAACTCCAGTGGCTCCAATTGTAGAATAATTCACCATTAACAGATGCCCGAATGCGAGGCACTCTCCCATCTATAAGGCGATTGCACAAATCGAAAAAATTATAGAAAAAGGTTGAAAAAAAATGAAAATATTATCTATAAAATCTACTATTAAAATAGGAATCGTAGTTATAATTAATTTGATAACACAATCAATTGTATCTATCAGCTTTTATACTAGTACTATGTCTAAAAAGACAATATCGATTAGGCTAAAACCAACGATGATTCATTGGTTAGTAAGACGAAAATTATTCAATAACTTTCTAATACATTCAAAACATGGATGGTCATTGGGTGGTTGGAAAGACCAAATCAATTACTTAAATATTACTTTCCTATAACTAAGAATAAAAAATTATTGAAACAAAATGTTACAACCAGATGCCCGAATGCGAGGCTCTCTAAAATGTCCTAAAAAGACAGGAAAACGCTTATTCCCCCCAAATGGGATAACAAGCAGGTGAAAAAAAATGATAAGTGACAAACTGAATAAATTAAATTTGCCCAAATTGTCTAAGACAGGCGATAAAGAGCCACTCTATCTTGTAAGAATAACCTTCGGAAGTTTTGAATGGTTTATTTCAGAATATAACCATGATGAAAAAATGGCATACGGATTTGCAAATCTAAATGACCCCGATATGGCAGAATTAGGTTATATTGATATTGAAGAGTTGGAAAATGTGAAAGCAACACATAATATCTTTATTGTAGAGATAGATCGCAGTTATATCCCCATAAAACTTGATCAGATAAGAGCGAATTTATACAGATAGTTCGATAGCGAACTAATACCGATAACTCACCAAAAAACTGATGCCCGAATGCGAGGCTCTCTGAAATGTCCTAAAACGACAGGAAAACGCTTATTCCCCCAAATGGGATAACAAGCAGGTGACAAAAATGGAATTAGAAATGAAACCAACTACAGAACAAATCAATCTCAAGAGATTTGTTACTAAAAAAGTAATAACTGAAACAGACATGAAAGAGATCTGGGATGAATCTAAAAATCCTCTCATCAACGGATATTTTATCAGTGTTTCATCACTTTATGGAAGATCTGGCATAGGTGTAGAAAACTACCCTTACCTATTCATGATATTTAATGAGAATACATATTTTGATAAATATGTCTGGGACAGTAAAAAAATGGATTATACTCACGTTGAAACATTAAGTTTCACACATGCATGTAACATATTCAAAACTTTACCGCTCCCTTCTCCCCATATTTTAAGGGAATTTTGGAAAGAAGTAAATAAACTCAAAAATACATACTAAACAAATTAAATCACCAAATTGATGCCCGAATGCGAGGCTCTCTGAAATGTCCTAAAAGACAGGAAAACGCTTATTCCCCCCTAATGGGATAACAAGCAGGTGAAAAAAAATGATAACCTCAACATTAGCTATACTCTTCCTACTTTGGAACACCTTACCAATGATGGTAAACATAATCTTAGTCTTAAATGGCTCTGAAATTAAAATTTGGATTTTTTATTTAGCTCCAATTACTGCTTTATTATGGTGGTGGGCAAATAAAACTGGTCCATCTGAAGAAGAATGGAATGAGATACAAATGATCCGCAAAGCACTTAATGAATTTGATTATGTTTCTTTGGGATCTCCTTCAAACAACAAAGTTTGTGATCCTATTAAAATTTATAAAACATATAAAAAAACAGGTCAGAAGAAATTTGTTGCTTGGAAAAATAATGAAACACTATATTTTTACATTGAAGATAATAGTGTTTGGTCAAGAGTGGCAAATGCATCTCGACAACCTGTTTACTAGAAATTATAGTAAGCTCTCCTATGCCCGATATACCGAGGCTCTCTGAAATGTCTTAAAAAGACAGGAAAACGCTTATTCCCCCCTAATGGGATAACAAGCAGGTGAAAAAAATGAACATCACAGTAACAAAAGACACTATGATTGACGCTTTATATAGCGAAACCGATATGCTTGGTCTAATCAAGCACAATACTAATAAGAACCCTAAAAATAGCAGGGCAATGAACCATTGTAAATCACATGGATACAGAACTTGTGTCCCAGAATCAAGGGTTTATGCATCGTTATTAGTAGTAGTAATCAAAGCAGAAGTTGCATTGAAGAAAGGACTTAGAGAAGTGATTATGCCCCCAATCCACAAGGCTAAAACCCACATCAATCTAAGGAATTTCAATTTTCCAATGAAGGATAATCACTACAAAAATAGACCAAAACAATTGAGTAAACACTATCAAAGGTATGTAGCAATGCCAAACAAAGATAGGGTGAAAAGATTCAATCAAGAACTACGATTCCTTGCTTCTCTTACAAATGAGAACATTGATGAATTTGTAGACGACATTTATATTCTTTACTAGAATATATTCACCAATTATTGATGCCCGAATGCGAGGCTCTCTATGGTATGAATGAATAACAAATATTCATACTGAGTTGAACAATCACATGAGTACAATCATTGATAAAAAATTCGAAACTATTACCGTCAAATCAGACGTAAATGAAATCCAATCACTTCTTGAAGAAGCAGATCTACTTATAGGTTTAAACACCTATGTTACAGAGATCAATACTTTAACTGTTGAAGGACTTGAGGCAGAAATAGCTAAATTAAGGGATCCCCCCAAATTAGATTATGAGCCTTGGGATATGGGTGAATTAAGATAATTGGTAATAGTTTAAGTTCTCTCCCCATGTTGACATTAATCGATCAATTAGATTATCCGAAATTCCAAAAAAGAATGCACTCTGAAATAATTGCAGTTTTGAACGGAACATATCGTCTATATTACCAACCTATTAAAAAACCAGAAACTAAACAAGAAACATTCGATGCTATTGTAAGTTCAGCGTTATTAGGTTGTGTTGAAGATGATGAACATGACAGGTCCAATATGCAATATTCAAGACTTGCAAAGCAATTTGCGATACAGAATAATTTACTATTGGATTCTTTTTTTGATTATGGATGACATAATCAATGCCCGACATACCGAGGCTCTCCCCTATGTTACAGCAAACTATTAACAAGCTATACATAAAAGGTTTAGAATCAAAAATTGAACAATTCGAATATCCTAAGTTTGAATCAGACATGATTATGTTGATTGAAACAGACCCAGATTACAATGATAAAAAAACCGCATTTAATCAAATAGTGGTCTATCGGATTGGCAGACAAACAAGTGATTTAGAGGAAATATTATTTTCTAAATATGTCGAAAAATTTTCAATACAATTTGATTATGAACTTGATTATGGAATCCAACTATGGATCCAAAACGTACAGAGTTTCAGACCTTCCCGATGATAACTCTCTACATGCCCGAATGCGAGGTTCTCTCCTATGGATGAAAATACACAAATATATGATCCTATATACATTACAAATTCTAAATTTTGGAATTATGTAAAATGTAGAATATGTCATGCCATCCTTACAAAAGATGGAGACACAATAATCTGTTTAGATTGTGGGTTTAAACATCCCGCAATCAAATTAATTGAATTATGTAGTATCTAATGCCCGAATGCGAGGCTCTCTCCCATCTATAAGGCGATTATTCGAAAAAATTATAGAAAAGGTGAAATAAATGACCAAAGAAAAAATTAGTGAAAGAGAAACAATTGCAGTTCTTCTGTATTTGATTGATGATTTGAAAAGAAAAATAATAGAAAAGGAAAAATTCCATCCTTATCAATTACCAACACTCAATTCCATTATTAAATGCACAGAAGAGAGTTATGTATTACCTTTGAAAGAAGAAGAATTTCAAAAAATTATTATTGATACAAAAAGGCATATATTATATACTCAAAAACAATTGCAGTTATAATTTTCATTTAATCACACAACCAAGCCCGAATACGAGGCTCTCTCATGCATATACAATTTTAAATTTATATATAGATAGATCTTACATGGTCTTATAGAGATGGAATTGATCATATACGCAAATAATAAAGTGGTAATGGGAATGTGCCAGATGACAATAGTAGAATCTTGGGAGTTAAATCTAAAGATTCACATCCCATTCTATCCTCATATGAATAGAATAAGCAAACACTACCAGTCTTACAAACTGTAAGTGCGAGTGAAACAAATATTGTAGTATGAGGCACGAATTATGAACACAACACAAAACAGGAAAAATTATGGATAATATAATTTCATATAATTAACATATGTAATGCTAATATATTTGAAATATTTTTTCTTATGAATATGGGTCAATAGATCCTCTCTCATCCCAGAAAAGGGAAGTTAAAAGGGATTGTTAATAATCCGAGGTCAAAAACGTCCCTGCCTCATATTAAAGAGATCCTATTGGATCTTCTCTCCGCCCCAGACGCATACATTGGCATGAAGCTCACAACAACGTGCCGAACTATTGGAATGGCAGCATAGGGGCTGTGGAAATGGTAATGACTGTGCTATAATTGTAGATGTCATTACATCAATAATATTATGTGGGTTAACGATAAACTCGTAGCCCACATAAATAAATCTTATGAAGTTTCTTAAAAGACTTCGAGAAATGCGAATTAGTATGCCAGAGTCAATTCCAGTAAAAGTGAAAGCACTTCCAATGGATCGGATCTCTGTGGATATTAGAATGATTGGTGAAAAATCTATTCCCCAATCGAATCGCAAAAAAGAGCTTGTTCGGTAATAACACACATGCCGAAATTCTCTCCTGTGTTTGATGATGAAATACAAAAAATAAATGTGGGTTTGTATGATAAACACACCCATTTTGGTATGGATGAAATATTTGAGTTTAGAGAACATCTAATGTCCCTTCATCCTTATCATCAATCATTTGTTCGAACAATATTCGAAATATATCGATACGAACCATTTACATTCATTTCAGCAAATGAATTTGGATTAACCATTGTTTATCCAAAAACAAGGTTTCGTGGTCCACTAAAAAGGATCGGTGAAAGATGTATTAAAATGGATGTAGCTCGAACAGATGGCATAGAATTAACTACACCGACTAAGACAGCATCACTTTATGATGTGGTAGAAGCAACAATTGCAACAATTGCAACAAATCTTACTGCCGACATTCGCATCAATATATCTTTTGAAGAAGATGTAAAAGCGATGGTGAATGATGCAATGAAAATAATGGATTACCCCCAGGATGAGTATTTTTGCATTTTTTTTCTCTTATAGTCTCTCCCCATGTCACAATATGACAATAAGACCTTGAATGATATTAAAGAAGCAATTTTAACATCACCAAGGTCACCACTACTTGCATTTATCGGAGTAGATGCGAAAGCGTATTTCCGATCTGTGCAATCTGTTTTTGGGCAAGTTATGCAAGAAGGTGATCTAGATCACATTGCAATGATAAGTATATCAGCTACCGAAGGTATTGGAACTAATTTCGATGCTGGAGTAGATTACTTGTCTCCAAGAGTACCAGAAGAAGAATATGAAGGTGAATTCAAAGATCGCCTCATTGTATTCTACACCTACGCAACAGCGAAATCATACGATGAACTCAACTCAATAAATCACCTTTATGAAGGTGAAATGAGTGAAGATGGATTGATCGCAATGTGTCTAAGACTTAATATGGGAAACCGTACAAATCTTGAAGCATTGAAAACAATGGCAACTAAACAGAAGAACAGTATTGACATAATTCCTTTTATTAGGTATTTTGGTTCAAGACTTCCATTCTTCTTTTTTGTCAACGTAAATTCATCACCTAGTATATTTCCAAGAAATGTTACTAATCCTCAAAGCGATATTGCACTCATTCGTGCATATGATTTGTTAGATGATAGTATCAATGCTTTTACGAGTGGGAAATCTTTTGGTAATGTTGTATTCAAGGAAAATTCTTCCGATGAAGAACCAATCTATGGTTATTCAAACTTAGTAGTTTTTGCTCTCGATGATGAGGACATTAACGAAAGGATTCTAAGGAAAGAATATGCATATACGCACAAATGCTTATTCCCAGAACCAGAGCAAAGAGAATGGATTATAGCAGGATTGATGGAAGCGAAACAAGATGAACTTCTTGAGTCAGAACCAAAGATCCAGTTTAAAATCGAACCAATCCCTAGAGAAAAGTGGAACGGTGGTGAGCAGGAATACCAACAGTTGATAATCTCAATTGGTGGAAATACTGCTGGACTAGATTCAATTCAATTAGAACAAGCTGTTCTTAAAGGGATTGAATCTCAAGTTAGAGAACAACATCTTTTGGAATTAGAAGAAGATCCCAACGTGAAAGAGTTTGAAGTCAATATAGACATCGAACCATTTAATAAATTACGCTTTGAGATCCTTAATCAATATGATTTCCTTCAAATCCCAGATATAACTCATACACTTGATGATGTTGCAGGACATACTCTAAACAAAGAAATAATCAGAACTTATATAATCGAAATGGTCAAACGACCAGAGAGAAGAAAGTTCATGAAAAACTTCCTTGCTTTAGTAGGTGTCCCAGGCACAGGTAAAACATGGCTCATGGGAGCAGTCGCAAATGAACTGAAAAAATATGGTTTTATTTTCTTAGTGTTCTTGCTTAATTCCTTGAAAGAGGGAATAGTTGGAGCATCAGACAAGAAAGCCAAATTAGCATTTCAAATTGCGGACTCATGTGGCAATGCAGTCCTATTCTTTGATGAAGTTGATATGATTACTTCTGGTCGTGAATCACAAGGCGATTCAGGAGTAAGCAGCGGAATTCAACAACAATTAATGAAATGGTCTGAAAACAAAGACAAATTCACAGGAACAAAATTAGTAGGAACCGCAACAAATCGACCAGATTTAGTTGAGGGTGCTTTTTGGGATCGTGTATCTAGAGATGGAGTGTTAAACTTCGAACCTCTGGATAGATCTGGAATCGGTGAACTTGTTGCCTTGAAACTGAATAAGTTTGAAAAGGATAATCCAGAATTTACCTACAACAAAGTCAATACTTATGAGGAACTCGGTCAGAAGATCTATGATATAAGACCAGAGTTAATGGGTAGACCATTAGTATCTATGATTGAATGGATTCGAGATACAGCCATTGTTAGAGCAGATGAAGCCAACACAACAGAACTTATTTTCTCATTAGAGTTAATAGATGAAGTTATGGGTGAAACAACTAGCAGAGGAATGTCCAAAGAAGTTATGAAAATGCAGGAAGTATGTGAATCTTTCGCATTTTTCAAAACAGATGCATCTTTAGAAGCATTACTTGGAAAGAAATCAAGAAAAGTAAAAAAGGCTGTGAAGAAACCTCCCACCAAGAAGAAACAAAAATCTAAGATTGATTTGAAGCAGATTAATTAAATCTATCCTTCAATTTCTCTCATATGGCATTAGCAACAATGTTACTAACATATAAAGAAATCTTACTATTAAGAGAAAAAATATGGGATATTTATAATAGTGATGAATACACGTCTGAATATGTCGGATTTGTAAAAAACGTAAAATACATCCTATATCTTGGAGAAGGTGGAACCACATATGGTCCACTAAATTTACTTTCAGTAAATAAATTACTCTCATTAGTAAGTCCGAGAATTAAAAGCCCAAATTGTACTTTGAAACATTCCCCCTATTACTCAACATGTATTGAGGAATATGGGCTACATTATGAAGCAACTTGGGAAAATGTTTGTTCAAAATGTGAACGAGAAATCAAACGCTTCATTAACACAAACAACTAATCTCTCCTATGGAACTTATATACAAAATTGGCTTATTTTTATTTGTATGGTCAATTACATACATAATTTTCTCAAAATCATTAAAACCAAAAAATATACACATAGGTGCATTTTCTTTTGTGCATAAAGATCACACCAGAATCATCTACTGTGATAAAGATGGAACATATCTTGGGTCAATAGCAATGAATCCCGATGACGTACCAGAAATATTGAAGAAAGAATTAGATTCACCGAGGAAAAGAGGTAAGATAATTACTTTCTTTACTCAATGGTTTTCAACAAAACAGTGAAATCTCTCCTATGAGTGAAAATGAAATAATCACAATTAGAACACTAGAATGCGATGTCTGTGACAGATATGATTCGATAATGCTTTCTCAAGAGGAAGTTATTGCCAGATCTAATTCAACAGATATGGGCATTGGAGCATATTCAGTAGTACACAAGGATCACACCAGAATCATATATTTTGATAAAGATGGCACATATCTTGGGGATACAATAGCAATGAATCCCGATGACATACCAGAAATATTTAAGGAAAAATCAAAACTGGTTCCTTGTTGTCCTAATTGTGAGAGTGATAACACCTATATACAAGAAACAATACACCGAAACAATACACACACAAAAAAGCTGTGTTGTGAAGATTGTAAATATTGGGAAGATTATAATTCAAAAAACCCAGAAGTATTGAAGAAAGAACTAGATTCACCGAGGAAAAGAGGTAAGATAATTACTTTCTTTACTCAAAGGTTTTCAACAAAACAGTGAAATCTCTCCTATGGGTAAAAAAATACACATAACAAACCTTCGCATTAAAGATTTATTAAACCAAGGTTATATTGAAACAGACGTAGATGATTTTCAATATGTTAAAATAATTAATAAGCACAGCTTTATTGTGGCTTATGCTAACATTAACAGAAAATTTGCTATTGATTTCAAAACAAATTATAAACAATATGATCTTGATACAAATAAAGGAAAAGAATTGGCTTGGGCTGATTATTTTTCTGGTGCATATGGCCACTTTTCTATAAATGAATTTTATTCTGACAATGAGGATTTCGCTCCTCAATTATTAGCAGAACTAATTTCAGAATTAGAGATATGGGTTGCATAATCTCTCCTATGAATGAAAGGAAAATGAAAAATACATACATAGAAAATAGGGACTTATTGCCAAAAATAGATGATGTCGATAATCCCGAATACATACACATTCAAGATGCTACATTTGATTCAGATCCATTAGTATTTTGTGGTGAACCTGCTTCACAAGGCAAAATAATTTTATCTGATAAACTGACTATTAGTGAATTACAGAAAAATTTTAGAAAGTATCATCCAGAATGTGTTAATAGATTAGTCCAATCATTCTTATTTGAAATGATTAATGAGACTTGATCTCTCGGTGATATAATGTCATGTTATTATAGCAGAATACCAAAAATTGCAATTAAGAATCAGTTTTTAGTTGCTCTTTTTGAATATTTAAAAACCTATCCAGAAGAGGCAAAAGCCATCACAGAAGAACTACGAGAAAAAACCCTTTTACATACTACAAAAAATGTTTATGTGTATGGTGTGGGCAGATACTCAAATCGTATTTCAATCTATGTTGGTAGTGTTGCCACTCATATCGAACCTCATCAAATAGGTACTCTTGATACACAATTAGTTGATAGATATACCCATATGATTGCAGAGGTAATAACCACTCCCCTTAGACTTGGAAGATCCAAAGAAATATTAGCAAATAAAATTGCTGAAAAATTAAATTTGGGTACCCAGGTGGAACGAGAAATAAGAGGAACAGAACCAACTCAATATGGACAATCATATGAAGTTGTAACTGAAGAACAAAATATGGTGGTGCAAAGATAATGTATTTGGAAATATTAGTCAATGATGATCTAGAAATTCAATTACGAATGTCACAAGATCTGGATAAATTATCACTAGAAGAACTACAACAAACCCAAAAAATGTTAGAAGAATACTTCAAGAAATTGGACTTGGAATATAAATTAGAAGATATTCCTTTAGAATTCGAACAACATATAACTGAGGATCAATTAAAAACATCAATCACTAACCATATTGATGAATTCAATACAGTTCGAAGGTGATCTCTCTATGACTATACAACGCCACAAATGGTCAAACAATATAAAATTAGGCAAAAGAATAGCTCACACTATTTACTTACATGCAGACTACGCTAACTTGTTACCAGATAAAGTACAAGAAGTAATTGCATTAGGAAATGGATTTTATGTGAGACGTTGTAATGTATTGAAATTAACTATGGGTAAAAATGAAGCTGTTAAATTTATTAGTTTCATTTATTGTCCAGATTTTATTATTTCTGATGAACCAGAGATAAAATATGCAGTTAAATTCAATCCTAAAACAAACGAATATTCAAAAAGAGAATACACCCAGAATCCCCCTGTTTATCATGGGAAATGGGCATTTGTTCCAGAACATAGTACTATGTTTGATATACAAGCATCTTATGATAGAACGATCTGGATTAATAAACAACTGCAGAAATTTGGCATTGCAAAAAGATCTATTGGATGGAAAATTCAATGGAATGGAATTCTCACACATTTACATAATAATGTCTAATCTCCCCAATGGCTCATATAATAAATGAACCACAAATCCCAATTGAGCATTACACGATAGGTAAAATGCCCAAATACCCCAAAATGTTTATTAAATGTGAAACACACAATAAATATGGGATTCAGCTCAATCAAAACTTAGTTCAGTGTACTGACTGTAACTAATTCTCTCAATGTTAAATCAAAATTCAATATTTGATTCTAAAACACAACACTATTTATTAGATACAGCAAAACCAACTATCAGAAACAAGTGTTCGTGGTGTAACTTATCCATTTGCTATAATTGTAAAAAATTATTGGACATAACAGATGATGTTTATTGTTTCAAATGCAGAGTGTCTAAGTAAACTCTCATGCCAATAAATGATTATGTGGTGATAATTATTATTGGCTTTCTATTCACATTAGTGATCGGTGGTAATCTCCTACACTGGATGGTGAATAGTCTCTCCTATGATAATCTACGGAATAGAACTTAAGGCAGATCAAGATGATGATATAATTATTTTTATCTCCTCTAAACCTTCTAAAGAAATTATAGAAGGTATAAAAGATGTTATTAATGAAAATCACGAAGATGAAAATTGGACTTATGATGGTATAAGGCATTCCATAAGAGAATTCTTAAAAAATCATAATATAAAAATAATTGAAGATCCGTACAAGCCAATTTCCTTTGATATGGATTCCTTTAATTGATCATTTAATAACATTCTCTCTATGGTCAACGAAATATTTGTCCGAGTTGAAGTGAGTGGTGGAATCCATAATGGAGTTTTCTACTCAAGCGACTTAAAAAAAGCAATCGAGATTGATCCACAATACAATCCCGAAAAAGAAGATCAGATAGCAGTTTATGCATTAGATGTATTTGCTACAGACTTAGCGAAATTTAGTGAAGCAAATAAGATCTGGTCACATCCCGAAGACATGAAAGTTTATAAATCAATCGATGAAGCAAAATTTGATGGTTTCAAATGGTCTGATGTACTATATTATCAGAATAAAGCCAGAGAATTTTTATCGATAATTTAAATAATCATGCCGAGTATAATATATATAGGGAAACACCTCTCATGCCTCTTACTAAAGAACAGAAGAAGTTATTTGCAAGAAAAGACTATGAAGTTTGGAAACGAACTACAGATCATGAAGAAGATTTAGAAATGGTATTGGAAACAGATAATGAACTAGAAGCATACACACAAGCAACTATTAAGAATCAAGATATACAAATACAGGATAGGGCATCATTTTTTTATGCAGTAAGTGTTATAAAAAATCTAAAAATGTTTGATGATATAACCCAGAGGTTAACAGAAGACGATGCCAAAAATTCTAAATAGTTCTCTCCTATGCCAAAAAAAAAGACACTAATGAAATCGTGTTCATTTTGCAACACAGATACAAATAAATCTTTACCAATTCACATAAATCATGTGAAAAATATTCGTGAAGATTATAAAATTATACTATTGCGTTATTATATGAGTAAGGCAGCTAAATTAAATCCTACTCCATATGATGAACTAATGGCAAATAGATTCTTTGCCGATCCCTCTAAATACATGGAACAATAGATGTATCTCTCCCCTATGCCCAAAGAAAGAAAAAATACGGACATAATAATTCCAGAGTACAAACAATGTACACTGTGCAAACAGGATGAAGCTCATAAGAATCATGATATTTGTACTAAATGCATAGACTCGGAATACGAAGCAACGATTGGTTTCATGCCATTAGCATGTGGTAGAAAAGGATGCAAAGTAATATTTGCACCACCAGACGGAGAAATCCCAGATGATGAATACTGGCCCGAATCTTATTGTTCAGCATTGTGTGAACTAAGAGACATTCAAGATGAATACATTATCTTAGATTTCAACCAGATGGCTTTTCTAGTTCTTTATCAATCGTTCATTCATGCAAGGCATCACTATCCATGTGAATTGGATAAATGTAAAATACCACTAGAAGGTCTAAAACACTGTACTGTTGAATGCATAAACATTCTTAGAAACAGAAGTACAATGGAACTAAGACCTTTGATTGCAAAAGATCTGAAAAAAGAATGGAAAAAATGCAATACCAAACCCGCAAGAGATATGACTGGTACTTGGTCATGGTATGATTACATGGATCTGGATAAACTGCATTGAATCTCTCAAAATGACTTTCGATTTAGAAAAACATTTTACTGATATTGATTATCGAGACTGCAATTATTGCGGTGATGTGATAATTAATGAAGATCGGATATTAAAAGAACATCTTGCCAACTGCGATGATGTTCCAGAAAAAGTTAAAGAAGAACTTCTTTCTCTCGTTATGTTAACAGAAATAGCAATCATAACCTTCTTAGTAAAGAAGTTCAAGAACAGGCAGAAAAAGAAACGAATTGTTGCTTTTGAAATAAATTGTAACACAATGGAAAAATCATTTCTTTATGTCTAATTCTCTCCCGATGATGAAGCTTACAACTAAAATCAACGATGAAACTATTTCGGAGTACTCATGGATAACTGCTATGAGTGCTAAATTACCAACTTCTCCATTCGTGAGGAATTTTATGAAATCACAAATTTCTCGTTATGGACTATTTGATAATATACTATTCTATGGTGCAGGAAGGGGTAGAAATATCCCAATTGCCTTTGAAAATGAAATAAGTAAGATCTATGCTTATGATCTTAATTTCCCAAAACTGGAATCAAAAATTCCACCACATTTGCGAGATTATTTTTATAATAATGCAGCTCTTCAAGAGATGAATGAATTAGACTTAGTAACTTGTTTATTTGTTTTCAACACAATCACTAAAACTCACCAAGAAAAATTAGTAAAAGATTTAGTTCAATTAAATGCCAACACTTACATTATAGCAGTAAGGAATGATGTAAAGGCATCAGCAATGACATATGGCGATGGTTATATTTCAAGATTGTACACCGATGGCTCACACACCTACCAAGAGAACTTTACCCTTGAAAAGATAAATGCTCTTTTGAAGCCACATTTCCCAGAAGGATATGATTGGTATGGTGATGAGGTAAAAGGTGCATTAACCCTTGTCATTTCTCGAAGCCCTATTGTTGGTATGGAATTAATAGATTAATTCTCTCACCTATGGATATAATAAATCTAAAGGATAATAAAAGGAGTCATATAATTCATGACAGTAGAATATGAAATAATTGACAACAGCGGAGTAATTGCTGATGCTGAATCAGAAGATGAAATTTCTAGCATCTGGAATGATTTAATTGCAAGAACAGGTGATTATCATGATTTTAAGCCTAATGGCGAAGTTAAGATGGTAAAAATCTTGGCAACAATAATCTAATTATAACATTAGCATTAATTCTCTCAACTAATATATTAGTATTTATAATATATTTAGAAATCTCTCCTATGGTTGAAGACAAAGAAAAAGACAACTTCAAAAAAACTTATGTCGCTTCTGGAGTGGCATGTGACCCCGAAAAAGTCACATTCAAATCAAAAGAAGGCATAAATATGGATGTAGATCACCAACTTATGAAAAGTACATCGATAATACAAGACACAGTTTTAGGATTGGCTCATTTTAATAAAGTGGATGATGAGGAAGATTTAGATAATCTCCTTGACAAAATTTTAGAAAAAGATGCAGATCCTCTGTGTATTTCGTGTAAAAAACCATTAGGTGATCCAGAACGAAATGACGGTAAGATTGAATTTACAAGTTGTGATATTTGTGGAGAAAAAGTTCATATGAATTGTAAGCAAACAGTCACAACCCCAAGAGTAAATACACATACAAACGAAAATATTGACTATGATATGTGTATCAAATGCTTTGACCGACATACTGAATAATATATTCAACCCAACATTAATAATGTGGCAAAGTATTAATATTCGTTCCAACATAAATATTTCCTATGGGCAAGAAAAAAGAAAAACCCAAAGAATTAACTGATGTAGAATCAGTTGATGAGAACTCTGATATTCCAGAGGTAGATGTCGTAGATGAGCTATTTGGCTCATTGAAGGATGCAAAAGCATCCGTTGTGGCATCTTCAGTTACAGCATTAACTACAAACGCAATTGTTGTTAGAGTTGGACAAAATTTACTAAAACCTAAATACAGAGGTGATTGGCAAAGTGGAATAATTGTTTTATCGCAAGATATTCAAGATAACACCTCTTACCCAGAAACAACTGTAAATGATGAAGGATTTAGAAAAATTAGAAATATCGTGAATAATATGCGATATGCTGCTAAAAGACATGCCTTGGCAATCTTCAATGAAGGTGGCAATAGCGTGAGAGATGAAACATCGGGCAGAATTGCCGATGCTTTTAACCTTCAAGGTTATCTCATGACTAAGGAAGCCTTCAAAATATTCTTACCAGAATGGGAAGCAATGTACAGGGATTTCGAAATAGCTGTCGATAAATATATCGAAGCTTATCCTGAAGAAAGAAATAACTTAACTAGTTATTTTGGTAAGCAGTTCCTCTATAATAAACTCCAACAGGTAGCAAATGACGTTAAAGAGATAGAAATCGTTGGTAATTATTCTACCAAAGAAGATATGGATTTAGCAGTTAATGCAGTAAAAGAATCACTCGAAGAGATGGTTGATTTCTTCAAAATCAATCTGGGTGGTGGACTTGAAAAGCCTTGGGTGGCTTACGCAATAATCCTCAACCCATCGGGTATCACAGCTTGGAAATCAATTAGAGAAAACTATCAAAGTTTTATGGAAAATGTTAACTTATACAAACATTTGCCAATGGAGCTTCAACAATCAGATTACGGTGTTAAAATGATCCCTCAAAGGATTCCGCAGAGTGATGAAATATTGACTGCACAAAGAAATCGCATGGAAATGCAATTTGAAACAGGTGTGCGGAAAATGAATAAGGATATGAAAATAGAAGGAGAAACAGCCTATCAAGCAACGAAGGCAACTCTTGCTAATATAGAGAAAGAATATCAAGATCTATTGAAACAGTCCTTAACATCAGCTCTTAAAGAAACATTAGATAATGTGAGATCCCTCAAAGGAAATGTTGATCGCAGAACTACAAGAGTACTCTTAGGTCAGCCAGATGGTAAGAAAAAGAAAGTCGGATTATTAAAAGAAATCCTGGCTCTTGCCAAAGAGGGATTTGAACTTAGAGATTGTAATGATCTTGAGGCACTTATCTTGGATTTGAAAGGATCACTTGAATCTGGAGATGCAAAACAAGTTGCATTAGATCTGGAATCAACACTAAAATCACTAACAACGGAAATTATTGTGAGTAAACCCGCAAAAGTTGGCCTTAATTTAGGATTGAATAAGATAAAGAAGCCCAAAACAAAACCTACAAAGAAGAAAGTAGGCAAGCTAAACTTGAATAGTAAAAAATAATTAACTAATCAGAGCAACTCTCTCATATGACACTAGATGAATTCTTCGATGAAGAAACTGTTATAGATTATGAAAACTCTACAACTTTTCTATCGAAATCTTGTGGTCAAGAAAGCAAAGCACTTTTGGTGAAGCTAAAACATGATGCAGAATTCAGAAAGCAACATACTAAAGGAACAATAGTTCTGATAATGTCAAATACAGGCAATGAACATCCCACTACTTATGATGAGTTGTGGGGTGAAACACTTCAAATCGCTCAAAGCATGGGAGTGGACCTGTATTTCGTTTCCTCTAAGAAAAAAGAGGATTTTAAGGCAGAAGAACGATTTATCAAGCCTGGCATATGGTTGAATGGAGAACATATCAGTGATGAAAGATTTCATACTGATTCTTGGACTTCATTAGACGCTAAATATAGACAGAATTCAACATGTGGAAGCCCACTATTCAAAAAGACGTGTACTGATGGATTAAAAATCCAACCAATCTATAAATTTGTAGAATGGTATTTGATACTAACTTATCCCGATCTGGAATATAATAAAAGAAACAAAAACATTTTCTATGCTTATAGTAAAAAATATGGCATGATTAGAATGATGATTGGTTTCTCCGCGGGAGAGGAAGGAAGAAGAAGAAAACCTCTACTCCCTTTCAAATGGATTAAAGCAGGTAGAAAACAAATTAAAGTTCCTAATAAATCATATATTAAATGGTTTGAAGAGAATGTTAAGACTACTTATCCTTTAATTGATATTGGAATGGATAGAAAAGGAACTCAAGACTATTTAGTAGAAATGGGTTATTCCATTCCACTTCCCTCAAATTGTATGAAATGCCCTTTTACAACTCATCGAGAATTACTCTGGCTTGATATGTATCATCCAGACGAATTTGAAGAATGGGTTGGTCAAGAAAGTAATAAACTAAAAAAGTATGCGGATTTAGGCAAGAAAAACAGAGGTGTTTTTGGAAAACTGAATAAAGATGACACGCCCTATACATTGGTCAACGCACTTGCATATGCAAAGAAAAGATATAAACACATGTCTCCGAAAGCAATTCAAGACTGGAAAATGTCTCATGGGCATTGTGTGACATCACAATATTAGTTCTCTCAAAATCGGCAGGTTAAATAATCATGCCGAGTATAATATATATAGGGATACTCTCTTTTATGTCAACAAACACTAACAGACATACAAACAGACTAGAAAGACTATCAAAGATTGATCAGAGTGATTTATCCGAGGATGTATTAGAGGCTCTTGAATCACAAAGATATTGGGCTACAGTAAAACATATAGAAAATCATGGAAACAAAGGGAAGAAACATCCTTTTAGGACCAAGACAATAAATCACTCTGAAGATGAAAGAAATAAGCTCTTAAAAGCTGCAAGACATGAAATAATCATGGGATGTTTTTCATCACAAATGATTAAAGATTTTTATAGAGAAACAACTCCAATTGGATCTGACAAAGGAACAAAAAGAACTTTTGAGGAAGATTATGAAAATGGAGATGTTTATCTATTAGAACCAATGTTCTGTGCAATTTATAGGACTCTTCATTCAAATCTAAATACAAAAAACCAAAATAAGTTAGAAACCAATCCATTGGTAATAATACTACGATGGTGTTGGGAAGCTAAAAAAAAGGGTTTGGTGAAATATTAAAGATAGTTTATTATAATCTCTCTCATGTCATTTAAATTGGATGATGAAAATGAAAAAGAAACAATATGAAATTAAATACGAAGAAACGCAAGTGATCTATGTTGTGCACTCGTTAAAATTTGAGACTTACAAATATGATAAAATAATTATCACATATCTTGAAGATGAAGATCTACAAGTTACGTTTATACATATAGATGAAGATCATGGTGAGTATGTATATTATCTCGCCAATATAAAAAATCTTAATGAAACTGATTTAGAAAAAATAGGAGATAATGTTTTACTTTACTATAAGTTAACTATAAATAGTCTAGTCTTGTCTAACGAGGAACCACAACCGATCAAAACGATCACGTATTTACAAATGTTTGATGAGGATCTTCAAAGAATAGAAAAAGAGATCTACATTGAAGACAGTCAATATGAAGACATGCTTGAATTTATCAATATGATGATGCAAGAAGTTGAAGTAATTGATCATCAAACAAAACAACTAAAATAAAATTTTTATTCTCAATATTTCTGAAAATAATAAGAATAAGTAATACTCTCAATGGTGAAAGAACTCATCAAAATCGGCAGATTAAATAATCATGCCGAGTATAATATATATAGGGAAACCCTCTCAATGATAAGAGATGATTATATTTCAAATATTATTTTCAATCAACAAAAAGATGAATAATCTCTCCTATGGTAGAAGCTTATTACCGATGCGTTTCATGTGGTGAAGCACAAGAAACGAAATACATCAAGAAAGACAAATGTCCTTGGTGTTTTAAGAACAACAAACCTAGACTATATGAAGAATACACTAAAGCTTATTTAGATCTTGAAGAAATAAAAAAAGAAATATGGCCAGATTACATAGATCTGGATTATGATTTCCAATTACATCTTTACAATCTATCTAAAGAAGTAGAAACAGCAGACCTACACGCATTCGTTAAAGGTTATATGCATAGTTACAAAAAGTGTAAAGAACTATATCTTAATCGTTCTTAATCCTCTCATGACGTACTACGAAGAAGAAAGTATTATGGCTAAACTAGGAAGGGATGTGTATTCCAAATACATTGCTTGGCGAGAGAAAGATCCTCATTTTGGATCTGATCTAACAGGTGGAGCATCCTTTATACTTAATGAAATTCGACAATATGTTGACCACGATGAAATCACACAAAATTTTATGCAAGAAGTTATTGATTTTGCAGACGAACTCAAAGAATTGGGTTTTCTGGATGTAAATGAAAAAGAATTCTCCGTATTTGATCTAAGTCGGTTTCAAGAAGCTCAAGAAAAATTTGATGATAATTCTTTTCATACAGAGCTAGTTCAATATTTGTCAGATCAATACGATCTAACACTTTCATTCAAATCAACAGATATGGGTAGTATACTCGTATTCAATACTGATGATCTTTGTGATGATTGTGATGATGAAGACGAACACCTCAAAGGTGATTGTAACGATTAAGTATCTCTCATGGTAAGACTATTATCTAGTCACATATCTAAACTTGGAGGTTCTCGAATCCCCTCGTTTAATTTGCCATCAAAAAGAACATGCCCTGGCAAGACTGAACAATGTGTAAAATATTGTTATGCCACAAAAGGGCATTTTCTCTACGAAGGAACTAAGAATAAATATGAACGGAATTTAATTGCTTCAAAACAAGACGATTTTGTTGAAAAATTCATAAATGAATTATATTTAACAAATACATTTATTCGAATTCATACTTCTGGAGATTTCTATAATCAAGAATACTTTGACAAGATCTGTCAAATAGCCAGAAAAAGACCAGATACAAAATTCTTAGCATACACTCGTAACTATAGAATAAATATAAAGAATGCTCCACGCAATCTAATCATATTCTATACGGTAGACAATTCGACAAAAATATTAAATCCAGATGCAAAACATTACGCATTTGTGGATCATTTTGATGTAATTCCAGAACATGGAAGCAATTACAAAAATGGAATAATTTGTACAGGTAAAGACTGCTCTTCTTGTTTGAAGTGCTGGAACAAACCTGCAAATGTTTATTTTCCACAAAAATACAAAAAATACAGTGAACGCTTGCTGGATTTATATGTCAACAGTTGAAACTCTCTCAAAATATGACTATAATATTCATTCATATTGAAAAAGGAGTTTTAGTAGAAATACATAAAACAGATGATTTAGAAATAGTTTCCAAGATGGAAAAAATCAGAGATGAAGAATCAAACATGGATAATGATTATCTATTATTTGATTTGGATGAAATCGCCAGTTGGGAAACTAAATAATCTCTCCATGGAACATTACAAAAATATGTTCTTTGAATATACTTGGAAATTTAACTGTAAAAACTGTGATGAAGTTGATACAGAAAAAGAAGACCAGTATGAAGCAGAGTAGGTAATGAATGATCATTACCCTTGTAAACCCATCAAACATTAACAATAAAGTTATGAGTTCAAGAACAGATTATTGGTCGAATTTCCCAACAAAACGGAATCCACTAATAAAACATATTAACTCATTATTGTTATACTCTCCTATGGAATTACTAAAACAAATAGAATTCACATACAAAACAGAAGAAGAACGAATAAATTACCTAGAGAATGCGTTACTTAATCCAGAAGAATATTTTGAGAAAAAGAAATCTTCACAGGGTTGGGATGATGGAGATTATCCAGACGTAGTAGTTAAATTATTCAGAGCACTCCCAGATGCCAATCAAGGTATTATATGGGAGATCGCCCAATGTCAAGATGATGCATTGGATTTCATATGGCAAGAAGCCATTGGAAGAATACATTCTCCTTTAAAATTATTATTTCTGAAAGTAAGACTTCATGGAATGGAAATCTTTGATCAAGATGCTGTGGAAATTGTGAAGAAAAGATATATAGAAATCTTTGATCAACACAACTTGGCATCTCAATCAATCACGATATAATAATCTCTCATGTTCACTAAAAAAGACTTAAAATTCCACTACGAAGGATATTTTTTTCTAGCAAAAGGAATGCATCGCAAACCCAGAAATTCACTCGTCCCAGGGGATATTGAATGGAAGAAAGCAAGAAAAAGAGCCAGAGAGGAATATGAACTATTGAAAAAACATCAAAATGATATTTCTTTTTGATCTCTCACAATGGCAGAATCTAAAACTACTATTGAAACAAAAACTATAAGGGAAGTAATGAAAGACAAACCTATAATAAAAGAACGGTTATATTACTTTGATTATAAGGATTTAACTTCTAATAAATATAAAAACCTTGAAGAAATATTGTGGATATTTGGCTATAAAATAATTGATGAAGACAAAAACATCTTAGGAGATTATAATGACATCAAAGGCTACTTAGATGTATTAGTTACCGCAGTATAAATCCAAATATTAATCTCTCCATGTCCAATAAAAAAGAATTAAAATTTCATTATAAAGGATATTTTTTTCTAGCAAAAGGAATGCATCACAAACCCAGAGATTCACTCACTCCAAAAGATGATGAGTGGAAAAAAGCAAGAAAAAAAGCCAAGGACGAATATAAACTATTGAAAAAACATCAAAATGATTTAATATTTTGATCTCTCACAATGGTAGAACACAAAACTACAATTGAAATAACACACACTAAGAAACTAACAGATGTTGATTTAGAATATTTACTAGATCAAATAAAAGAAGATCTTACTAGTGGGTATCCAGGTGGCAATATTAGTTATTGGAATTTAAACAGTACACTGATTTACGCTGTAGAAGATATTGCAAAAGAAATTATTTCTGACTACAATAAGACATATCCAGATGATGTAAGAAACTTTGATGACAAATTAGAATACCTTAAACAAATGCTAATAGACCGTCATCAATCTGATTATAGCAGCGGTAACATTGTAATCGATTTCGATGATTCTTTTAATTGTGGAGATAAAGATGTAGATAAACACATGGGAAACGATTTTCATGCTATTCTCCATCAATTCAATCACATTATTGAAAAACTGTTAGTCTCCTAATCTCTCTTATGGCTAAAGAACAATCAACAGCGATAAATTTACGTAACAACAAAGAATTTGGATACACAGTATCAGTAAAAATAGATGTAAAACTATTTGCAGATAATGATAAAATGGCAAAGGACAAAGGCATTAAAGTGATGATACAAAACGTAAATGAAAAATATTTATCTGAATTTGTAGAAGTACAAAAAGAAAAGAATATTAGTAAGAATAAATACTAATCTCTCTTATGTTTATACAAATACATAATGGATTTTGTTTTAGATGTGGTCGTCAAGATCGCCTCTTCAAAATAAATGAAAACCAATATCGGTGTAAAGGCTGTCGTAAGACATCTAATAATTACTTGAAAATTGAAAGATGGTATACTGAAAAATTCAATGGAGAAATTCATGAATCAACAGCAGTATTAGATTTCCATGATATTTGCACTTTTTGCAAAGAAAAAGTAGAAGCAAGTGATGACAAACCAACATATTATGAGGAAGAAACAACAGTTCCTCCTCTTATGGAATGTCTGGAATGCAATTTGTGGATAGTCACTGACAAACCTAGACGAATAGATATTAGTAAATATAAACACTAATTCTCTCATATGGAATTAATACTAAAATCCATTGAAAAACTATTATCTATAATTATTTTCAAAGATATAGATGAAATAGATATTAAAACACTACGAAAAGTCATTAAAACAAAACATGAATTGAGCGATCTTCATAATAAGATACTCTTGACAATTAAAGATTTTAATGACGGTAACAAATTAAACTTAGATCTTAGTATGATTATTACACAATTCACAAGCGAGGATACGATAAATAAACTGCGTGAATCCAGTGAACAATTAAGATCACTACATAATAAAATATTAAAACTAAGGGTAGACCTTAAGACAAAATTACAATACAGTATAGATGTTTTAAGTACAATAGAACGGACTCATTCTAATATCCTATCAAATATTCAAGATCATCCAGATTGTAGTTGTCAACAATTACAATTTAAACTAGATGTAATAACTCGTTTACTTTCGTAGTACTCTCATATGTCAACAGAAACAGTGACAATTTATCGAATAACTCTCCTATGGCTGATCGTAGAACCATACTACTACACCTATATAATGAAAAAGATAATGATCATTCAATCATTAACACCTACAAGACAAATGATGAAATCATAGCAATAATTCAATCTTTGAGGGAAGAATACCTTCAAGATAACATTGATGCAGAAGATTTTATTAATATGGCAATTGAAAAAATAGGAGATCTGGCAACATATGATCCTCTAACCTTCAATATGGATAGTAGGTAAAACAATGATTTTTTAGCTAAATCAACTAATACAATAGATCACGAAAATCATTTAGTGACCACAGAATCGCTTAAATGAACTCAAGTTTGACTAATTTTTAGACTAATAACGTGCAACAGTTTATTTAGCCTTGTAGATCAATTTCTCTCATGGTAGCTGAATCATCAAGTTATTACAGCTCTTACGAAGATAAAGTTTTTATTGATGTAGAAACAGTTAGACACATGTTAAAAACAGTGGCCAAAACACCCGCATCGATAAAACATTGGGAAAAAGAGTTAGAAAAAATAGAAAAAGAACACAGGAAATAATAATGATTGTGTTATAATTCTCTCCTTATGGACAAAGAAGATATTGTTGTAATAAGAACTTACGAATGTGAGGTATGCTTGAAATTTGATATAATCAAGCTTCGCAGGGATGAACACAAAGAAGAAGATGAATTCGCAGGATTATACTTTAGATGGCTTGATCATAGAGATCATTATCGTGGAGTTTTCTACGAACTTGAAACAGATGAATATCAAAAACACGATGATGTTTACTTCATTCCTAGAGATGTAGATCCAGTATCAGCAAATACAATGCGAAAGAAAATCGCTCAATACTATGAAAAGTATAAGCGAACTTGATTCTCTCCTATGTCAAAACAAAATATTGACGAAGATATTAAAAAATTAATTTCTTCAAGATCCATATCATGGGATATAGACAAATTAATCCTAAAGGAAAACATAGAAAAATTACTCATTTGTAATCCTCATAATGCAAGACACATTATGCTTGAACTAAATCAAATCCTAAAGGGATTTGGTATAGAAAATGTGAGATCTACACATGCAAATGATAAATATTGGGGCAAAACAATTGCTCTCTATGTCAATTTAGGCGATACTTATGATCTAACAATCGTCTATGATATATTCCAAGAAATAGATGGAACCTCGGTTCATATCAACTCTTGGGGTGAATGGTTTGAAGAAACAGAAAATTATGGAAAATAATTCTCTCATGTTTTTACTTAAACATATTAAAGAAAAAACAAAAATTGGATCATATATTGTTGCTGAAATGAATAACGATACCAATAGAATTACCGACTGTATAGTAATTTTAAAACCGAAGACTAAAAGATGGTTTATGATACCACTCCATGTAATAAAAACATGGGTGTTAATGTATCAAAGAGAACCAGATCTAATGACCAAACCTTCGAAAGAATTACGCCCAGTCGCAAGTCGAGCAGGTCAGAGATGGGATAAATACCATCATGCCTATGATAATGTTAATAAGGCAATTGCGTTATATATATTAGATAATGATTTACATTACACAGTTGATAGATCATTCACGTTGCCAGATTAAACCATTTTTACTTGAAAGGTGATCTCTCATGAATATTACACTAACAATAATTATTTTAATTGTAATAGGTGTTATTTGGGGATTATTAGATTTAATTTTACAAAGGATCTCTTTTAAAAAATGTTGTCTAAAAAATCCTTATATAACAATACACACAATCACATCTCACAATAAAACAAAAACAATTTATTGTAGAAAATGTGCTTCAAAAAGAATTAGATAGTTCTCTCCTATGGAATGTAAACACATTTTAAAATTAGAACTAGATCTTATAGAACAAGTAATATTAAGAGCTATTGTCGGATCAATATCTCCAGTAAATCTGGAAGAATTATTAAAAGATAAAGAATATGTAAGATTAAACTTACCTCTTGACAAAGGCAATAGTTTGGTTGATGCACTCTTCGCTGTAACAACTCCTGCTACAAATATTATGAAAGATAGTCTTGAAGACAACTAGTTACTCTCCTATGGTAAAATTAGATGATACCTATGAACTAACAATCACAGGAAGACGAAACTATGGAGATACTACATTTGTATGGTTTTCTGTGTTTAACACCAAAACCAAACAAAACTTTTCACAATTTGATCCCTACGAATCTCCATTAGATAATAGAACAAAAGAAGTCATTTTGCGTATTGTTAAAAAGATGGATACTCCTATTGTTAAAATTCTGGAGTAAGCTCTCTCCTAATATGGACAAATACTACAATGAGGCCATAACAAAAATTAAAACTATTCTCAACGGAGATAGTAGCGATGAAAAAAGCGATTTACAAGACATATTATTATTAATACAACAATATAAATTCTGTGTTGATGCAGGTTTGAAAGAAATATTAGGTGCTCTTAAAACAACTGATACAGCCTTGCAAAGAATTGATAAAGCCTTGTCATAATCTCTCCTATGAGTTTACTAGAAGTAAAACTTAATGCAATAGATGATCCAGATGAAAACAGGAGCATTTACATTGATGCTATACCAACAAATAAATTAATCAAGCAGATCAAAGAAGTTATTCTTAATGAAAAACACAAATATAAACTTCGTGTTTGGAATTATGATGACGTACAGGGAATGGTTGAATTATTTTTGAAAAAAAAAGGGTTTAAAATAATAGATGAACCAAATTCAATTTCTTTTAACGTATAGCTCTCTCCTATGAATAAGAAGTATGACATACTCCTAAAAAATAGAAAAAATCTAAAAATAGTAAAAGTAATCGCTCTTAGTGTTTATTTAGAAACAATTCCAGATTATATCAAACGATATTATTATGTGATGCATAGTCTAGACCACTATATTGAAATTAGACCAGATATAATAAACAGAACCAATATAGTATCTCTAGATAAAAACTCAATTAAATAATTCTGGAATACCCTCTCTATGGTAAGAATTTACCGAATAAGTCTTCAACATGAAAAGAAAGTAGTAGATTTATCAAAACATTTTTTTGTAGAACACTATACAAATTTAGAAGATGCTCATTACAATACAATGGATCTTTTAAACAAATTTAGAAGATGCTCATTACAATACAATGGATCTTTTAAACAAATTTAAGAAAAAATATGGTGGTTCTATTAAAACTGATAATACTGAAACTATTTATACGTTCACACCAGAAAAAGAAATATATTATTCTATTGCACAACAAGTTGTGGTTAAACTAGAAACTTTCTTTACTGATGATTCTGAACAAGCATTTGAAGGAATTAGAATATAATTCTGGGTGCTAATGTATATAGTTCTTTATAACTCTCTTATGACTGTAAAAACAATCATAGATATTCGAACAGATGAACTTGGATTACCTTACCCTTTTCCAAAAAAACATATAGATGATGTGGCACGTTCATTTACAATAATCCAAGATGGAAGCAACTATCGCTTAAAATCAAAACATCGTCTTGAACGAATCGAAGTTAGAATACCAAAATATGTATTGATACAAATGACTAAAGATTTATTAGATCACTTATTACAATCAGCATAGATTTTGAAACGAGATCTGGGCAACAATGCATAAATATAATCAATCTCTCATATGACTATGAAACAAGAAGAGTTTATCTCCCAACCTGTGGATGTTAGACTCTCAAGTCATGACGAAATTCTAGAAGCAATTGATTATGACCAATTAATGTCATACGACTATTATCTTATAGATATGAGTGGTGGCAAAGACAGTCAGAATCTTGTCTTTGGACTACTAGATTTAGATATTCAGCCAGAACAAATGGAGCTTCACCATCATCTCGTAGATGGTTGGAAAGAGCATCCATTATTCGATTGGCCTGTTATCGAGGACTACAATAGAAAATTTGCAGAGCATTTTGGAATTCCTTTATACTTCTCATGGAGAGAAGGTGGAATCAAAAAAGAAATGTTCCGATATAATTCCCCAACAGCTCCTATTCGGTGGCAAAACCCCGATGGATCTATTGGGAGTAATCGCCCTCGAACAACAGATAAATATCTAAGAACTAGACTGAAATATCCACAAGTAGTGGCAGATTTAAATCAGAGATGGTGTTCTGCCTATGTTAAGATAGATGTTGGAACTACATTAATTGCTAATCAGCATAGATTTCGTGATAAAAAAACTTTAGTTTTATCTGGAGAAAGAGCAGAGGAAAGTGCAGCTCGAAAGAACTACAAAACCTTTGAACCAGATAGATCTGATTTAAGAAATGGAAAAAGATACCAACGACATGTTGATCGTGCCAGGATAGTGCATAAATTTACAGAACGTCAAATTTGGGATCAAGCCAAAAAATACAGGATAAGACCTGCCCCACCATATGAAATAGGATGGTCAAGGCTGTCTTGCAGATTTTGTATATTTGGATCTGGTCAGCAATGGAAAACATTAGAATTGATTTCCCCAGACGAGTTAACTATGCATATTGAAAACGAAAGAGACTTTGGAGTAACAATCAAACGCAAGAAAAATATCGAAGAGACAATTGCAAATGCAAATCCCTTGGAATTAGAAGGTTTGGATGATATAATAAAACTCGCTCTTTCAGATAAATATGACACACCAATTTACGTTGAAGATTGGGAACTGCCAAGAGGTGCATTTGCCAAGAACTTTGGTCCATCTTAATACTCTCTTATATGATTATAATAATTCATACTGAAAAAAGTGTTTTAGTAGAAATATATAAAACAGATGATTTAGAAATAGTTTCCAAGATGAAAAAAATCCGAGATGAAGAATCAAACATGGATAATGATTATCTATTATTTGATTTGGATGAAATCGCCAGTTGGGAAACTAAACAAAAAGTAGAATCAAAAGATACAAACATGCATCCAAATAAAAAGAAAGGATTCAAAAAATGTATTTGTTGTCATTCATGGATCTACCCAGATAAAGTACCAGAAATGAATGGCCAAACATGTAGTAACTGTAAAAAATGCAAATCTTTAGGTATTTGTAGGTTAGCAGGTTAATACACAAAATAAATCTCTCTATGTCTGAAACGACACTTGTAAAAAGACGAGAAAACCAACTAGCAGGATGGATCAAAAAGGCAGGAAAGTCAGAAAAAAGACTTCTTAACAGATTTCCTTACATAATCAATAACATATTAGCCATTTTTGTTTTAGAAGAAAATGAAACAGTTGATGATCTGATAAAAGATTATATTCAAGCAATTGCAAATGCAAGAAAAAGAACTAAAATTCCACTCCCCTCATTTTTTCCTAAAAAAGAAATAATTGATCTATCTACTAAAGGTAAAACAATTGAAGTTAGAGGTACTACATATTCGAAGCCCCTTTTGAGGCAATTTCGAAGAAGTAAAAATATACCAATAATATCATTTGGTCCAAATCTGCCTATTCTTATGAAAAGCAGGAAAGGTATCTGGATAATGGCTACATATTTATTAACTATCTAAATTCAATCTCTCTATGGCAATGGCACTAACACCACTTGACCTAAAAATATTCGAACATATTACTATGGAACTGATGAAAGAGTTGAATTTTAATTTCTACACAACATCTAAAAGAACCATTCACGAATTTGTTCAAACCAATGTTGAGAGAATCGTTATCTCTTATTTAGAGCGATCCAATAAAATATTTGGCCATATAGATGATAACCTTCAACCTTTCATAGATTTTATATTGAAGGGACTTACCAACTAACCTCTCTTATGGAGTACGACATACTTCTTAAAAACCGAAAAAATGGAGAAACTGTAAAGGCAATAGCTCTTAGTGTTTCCATTGAGACACTTCAAGATTACATCATTAGGCATAATGCTGTAATGATTAATCTAGATTACTATATTGAAATTAGACCAGGTATACTATTTAGGGTACTTCCTTCAAGGACATAATTCAAAATTAGTAACTCTCTCCTATGACTGATATAGAAATAAAAGTCAATATAACAAAGAAAATCTCTTATGAACGATTAAGTAGTATATTAGTGGGATATTTTGAAGGGAACCCCTCTGCAAATGACACTATGATAAAATATACTACAGTCGAACCACTAAATTGGGAAGGGCTTAAAGAAACCAGAACCAATGGAAAAGTATGGTTTTATTGTTACCCTTTCAATGAAGGCGGTGCAATCATTCTCCATGAACGTGAGAACTGGACTGAAAGTGATAAACCACCTAGACAACTTAGGTTGGATATTACCACAATAGTAAGAGGTTTAAGAATACTAGAAGAAAAATACCCTCATCATTTAGAAGCAATTGTCGAAGGCAACGATGATTGCTGGACATCAAGTGCATTAGTAGAATGTGCTTTGTATGGGGATATAATCTTCGGTTAATTCTCTCCAAATATCAATGAATAACTTATTGAATACATTTGATGTAAGCTCTCTATGGTAAAATATTCTTGCCCAAAATGTTATAATGACGTAATAACTGCAAAAAAGGGCGATATTGAAACATGCAAAAATTGTTTTGCTACCTCATATTTAGATGATGATAATAATTCTGTCGAAGAAGGACACAATAGCTACATGGAAAAACTGGCTAAGTCTGGATAATGATAGATAATTTATTTAATATATGGATAGTATTCTCTCTATGGTCGGAATTAAAACACCCCCAAGATTTATTATTAGACTGGATCTGGAAGATACTGTCTACAAGCAACTCGAATCACTTGGTTACAAGGTAGAAAAATCAAACGGAAAAGGAAAAAAAGTCTGGTTTGATAAAAAAGAATACAATCTTAAAAACATTAATACTCCAAAATTAATTGGATTACTCGATGCTTTAACCAAGAAACACAATATAAAATGGGATTATAATAAACATCATTACATGCCAAAATATATTGCTGAAAATCGGAGTTGATACTTTCAAATGTTCAAAAAAGCATTTAAACGAGCAACAATAGTAACAATACTACTAACAGCACTCTTTTGGGAGACTGTGACCAATATAATGAGACAAATATACTTAGAAATGGGTTTAGTTACAGATGAAACAAATCCGTATGCTACAATGCTTACAGCAATTTTAATATCAATCTATTATTCATTATATTTTATATGGTTTCTTTTAGAAATCATGTCCCCAGAAGAAGCGAAAATATCCACACCAGATATAGAAAACGACTTTATTTAGTGATATTATATTTGGATAAACTCTCCGATGCCATCTACAACTATAGATGAGTTAAAAACAGAAATTTTCACTCTAACAGAGAGAAGATTAATAGAACGCTACAATATTCTTCGAGCAGATTATTTAATGGCTGTTGACAAGAAAAGCGAATATTCATTCTGGAATAAACATTTCAATAAGAAAGAATCATGGAATAAATTAAAAACAAAATTAAAAGAATTGAGAATTTATATTGATACAATTCTTGAAGAAATGACCAGACGAAGAATGGATATAAGTATTTATTTGATGCATCCTTTGTAGCTTCTCTCCAATGGCAATTAATAACACTAAACCATTAACAGCAATCGAAAGAATACCTTTTATTGATCACATTAGACTAGTGGCTTCAATCAATACTATTGATCAAGCAGCAGATCGTGAAAGTGATATTCCAACCCAAAAATCAATGAAGGAAGGTGTGGAAGCATTAGGATTCTTACATGATCTCTACCATGAGGTGATGAGCAACGATTGTTAACTCTCTTTTAAAATAGATTAACATTTTAACATTTACTCTAACATTTTAACAAATCACCACCCAAATGTTAAAATGTTAAAATGTTAATACTCTCTTATGGTTAAATATAATCCCGAAATTCATACAAAAGAATTTTTAGATGCTCAAATAAAAGCTAAAGGCAAACCCCAAACAGCAGAGGATCTGGGAATAAGTTTGATGACACTTTATCGGTGGGAAGAAGACCCCCCTAAAATTATCAGATCAGTAACTAAAAAAACAAAAAAAGATAAATCTTCTAAAACACCAGTTAAGAAGAAAAAGAAACTCCTTCCAAATATGGAAGAAGCAATGGCTATGGTTAAGAAACGACTGGCACGTTTATTAGAGAAATCTATGAAAGAACATGGATTTGAAAATGTAGGTCACAGACGATTATATGATCGGTTCTGGGGCAAAAACAAACGTGACAGACAAACAGTTGAATTGGCTTTCCACCACTTACTGGAAGAATTAAAACTAGAAGGATACTAATCTCTCATTTATGAAACGCTTAGAAAAAGCCATAAAAAAACTACAATCAATGATCTATGAAGGTCTTGAACAAGAATCAACTGATGGCATATTAGAAGATGTAATCGAACTTCTTCGAGAAGTTAACTTTGCTCATGAAAATATTTTAAACAATATTGTTGGGCATACAAATGACAATAGAAACCAACTAAATAAATTATTTAATTTATTTATAGAAAATAAAAAATTAATAATTTCGAATCTAAAATATGCATTAGATAGAACTGAAACAATAATGAATATACACAAGGATAATCCAGCTTCAGATCGTGATAATCCAGCTTGGGCATATCATTATGAAGAAACTATAGGATGGGATATTAATAAGGAGATGGTCCCCAAATTAGAAGATGAGATCAAACAATTAAAAGAAATTATTCCAAAAATAGAAGAAATTAATTAATTACTCTCAATGACACTATTAACAATAATATATAGTTTCAAAATAATGGAGTGGGGCGGTATGCTCTGCTACTTATTAAAAAATCAAAACAATGAACATTTTGCTATCAAAGCAGATTTTTTGGGTAAAATACGAGTAAGAGAACCAAGAGCACCAAGGGGACATCCATCTACAAATCTAATAGATCTAAAAACTCTTAAAGCAGGGAACACAGTAAAAGTTTCTCTTACTTTCACTCAAATGATAGAATCCACAGTTGAATTTCTTAAAAATATAAAGTGGATCACACCTATTATATTGTTTTAATTCTCTCATGCCTCTTACCGAAGAACAAAAGAAGTTATTTGCAAGAAAAGACTATGAAGTTTGGAAACGAGCTTCAGATCATTCAGAAGATATTGAAATGGTCTTTGAGACAGATGATGAATTAGAAGCATACAAACAAGCAACTGTAAAGAATTACACAATGGATATAAAAGATAGGACATCATTTTTTTACAATGTAAAAATTGTAAAAGTAGATAAACTACACCATGCGTATAAAGCCCAAGACAAATTATACCAACTCTGGGCAGAAGACGCAAAAAAGAATTCTGAATAGTTCTCTCCAATGAAAGTACCAACACTTTTACAACAACTTGCTATGGAATCTTTTAAAAATGACATACAAGAGAAATATTGGGAATCAACAAATTACCCAGACAGCAAAAGAATAATAATTGTTGTCAAAAACACATTTTCTCTTTGTGATGATATTTTATACAGGGAACCTAGCATAGAAGTTATTGCAATCGACACAGATGGATCAAAAGAAGGAATTGATACATATTGTGAAGAAGCTCTCCTATGTCAAACGATATAACAAGTAGACTAGAAAAACCATCGAAGATTGATCAGAGTGGTTTATCCGAAGATGTGTTAGATGCTCTTGAATCCCAGAAATATTGGGCTACAGTAAAACATATCGAAAACCATGGGAATAAAGGGAAAAAACATCCTTTTAGGACCAAGACAATAAAACACTC
>SDBV01000320.1_pt1 | contig 68018 bp, 86 predicted proteins | sample 2277081 | NCBI WGS metagenome assembly SDBV01 (sample SAMN10402039, study PRJNA504765) | marine sediment metagenome | isolation source: marine sediment core GS10_PC15, 223 cmbsf | place: Arctic Ocean: Southern Knipovich Ridge | collected 2010
AAGAGAATGTAACAAATCCATGATCTCCCTCATTAATTTTGGGTCTAAACTTGAAACAGGTTCATCAGCCAAAATTACTTCAGGCATTTGAGATAATGCTCTAGCAATTGCAACCCTTTGTTTTTGTCCTCCGCTTAATTCGCTAATTCTTTCATTTTTAAAATTGGTTAGCCCTACAATATCAATATTCTTTAATACAACCTCATAATCTTTCTTAGAAAAACTCCCAAAAACAGACTTTAATGGGTGGTTGTATCTTAGCCTTCCATTAAGAACATTTTTCAAAACTCTGTCTTTTTCTACAAGGTTAAAATTTTGAAAAATCATTCCTACATCTCCTCTAATTGTTGCTGCTTTTTTTATTGGGCAATTTAAGATTTCTTTCCCTCCAATAAAAACTTTTCCAGAAGTTGGCTCTATCAATCTATTTATTGCTTTAAGTAATGTGGACTTTCCGCAACCACTAGAACCAATAATTACAACATTCTCTCCCTTTTCAATTTGAAGATTTATGTTCTTTATTGCTTCTTCTTTTCCGTTCTTATATTTGTGACTTAAATTTTCAATTTTTATCATTTTCAAATTCTCTCTTCTCTTTTAAAAACAAAAAATAAATTTAATTGTGCTAAGCTAGCGCTTTAAACATCCATATCTAAGACTTTTGCAACATCTCTTATTATGTCATAATCGCTATCAGAAACTCTTTGATATTTGGATATCCCGCCCCATCCATCTACTTCGTTTATGGTTTGTTTATCCATATCCACAAGTGCTTGAGCTATCTTTTCCTTAAGTTCTTCGGATAGATCTCCTCTAACCACTATTGGTGATCCGGGTATTGGTTCTGAGCTATGAATTATTTTCACCTTTTCTGGATCAACTTCTCCTTCAGAGACCATTCTTTCATAGACGTTATCTCCAATTGCTCCTGCATCTACTTTACCATTTGCAATAGCATATCCAACTGCATTATGTGTTCCAGCGTAAAAACTATTTTCAAAATCCTTGTCTGGATCTATTCCATTTTCAATCAACATTTTTCTTGGCATTAAATTTCCAGAAGTTGATGTCGGATCTACGAATGCGAAACTTTTACCCTTAAGATCTCCTATTGATTCAATTCCACTATCTACATGGGCGATGATAACAGATTTATAGGTTGCACTTCCAGTCTTTTCTTTTACACCATTTACGATTGCTTCTGCTCCTGCAACCTCTGATGCTATAATGTAAGAAAAAGGACCAAACCAAGCCATATCAATATGTTTATACTTCATAGCATTTATTGCTGCAGTATAATCTGAAGTTACTTGAATTTCCACAGGGATACCCAACTCTCTTGACAAATACTCTTTTATAGGCTCATAGGATCTTAACATCTCCGCTGCATCATCAGCAGGAATCAACCCCATTTTCAAAACACTAATTTCCTCGTCTGCAACAACATCATTAGCAACAACATCACCAGTAGCACTCAGATTAACTAATATAACACTAAGTGAGATTAATGCTAAAATCAAAATACCTCCTAAAGCTACATATACTTTTTTCATTGTTTTAACCTCCTTTTAACTCTGTTACACATTTTTTTAATCTCTTTCTGCCCTATCTTCTTTATTATTTTTCCAATTATCTAAGATATCGTTCTTTATATCTGTTGAAGATTTTCCTTGGTAGTATGGAAGCATGATGATTCTTCCTCCATGAGACTCAACAACCTTTTTTATCTCTCTTAAATCTTCTATATCATGACTATCACTTTCCATTAAAATATCTGGTTTTATTTTTTGTATATTCTGTATTGGGACATATGTCTCTTGTGCGACCACAACATCAACACATTTTAGTGATTTCACCAACCTTATTCTTTCATCAAATGACAAAATTGGTCTTTGTTTTTTTTCCATAACAGCTTTATCTGTTAAAACCCCCACAATAAGCCTGTCCCCAAAACTTCTTGCATTTTCTAAAGCAATAATGTGGCCCACATGTAGCAAATCTGCAACAACGTACGCATAGACTATTTTTTCTTTAGATTCAATTCTTTCTTCCATTTTATTCAGATAACCTCTTATAATATGGGAGTTTGACTACTTCTCCCTTAAGCTTTTTTACTTCTTCTTCGCCTATTACTTTTTCCCAATTATCTCCATGAGCAAGAATTATTTTTGCATTTGGAAACTGTTCATAAATCTTTCTTAGATTTTCTCCAGGATTCATTTCTTTTTGTGGCATTACCATATCCACAAACCTATTAGAGATAATCATAGCACTTCTCTCTTTAAAATTTGCTTTTGTTCCTTCCCTATGGGTCTTTACAACATTATCTGTTAATACTCCGCAAATGTGGAAATCCCCTAAATTACTTGCAGCTTCTAAATATTGGAGATGCCCATAATGAAAAGGGCTTCCTACAACTTCACTATAAACAATCTTTTTTATTCTCTCTTTTTCAACATCAACAATATCTCCAGCTTTAATTCCAGAATTTTTTGGAATTGTCACACAAAGCTGTTTGTTAGATTTGTTTTCCCATACCACTTTTTTCATAGTTTACTAGTGTTACTAGTATTTATAAACTTTATGTCAAATTATCACAATAATTAACTTTAGAAAATCTTCAAAAACTATAAAAAGCAGGTTTTTTCAATAGTATTGATGAAAAAATACGTTGTTTCTGCTGCACAAGGAGGCCTTGGAAATAGGCTAAAATGTTTAATTAACTCTATTAGGCTCTCTAAGAAAACGAATAGGGCGTTGTTAGTTTATTGGTCAAAAGATGATGCTTGTAATTGTAATTTTAATGATTTATTTGGCAAGAAACTGCAAAAAATTTCAAAAGAAGCTCTAAGAAGCATCTTAAAAAGAAAAAACTATGAATACTACACTAATTCTTCGAAGAAATTTAAGAATAATAAAAAATTTGTTATTTTAGATGTTATTAAATTCTTTAATGTAAAGGGGAATGAATTTGAATTTATTGATACTAATATTCCTTCAACTAAAATAAACAAGAGTAAAAGAACAGAAATGCAAAGTTTATTCTGGGAATTAAAACCAAAAAAATCAATTATTCGTGAAGCAGATAAGTTTTTTAATAAAAACCTAAACAAAAATTCTATAGGGATCCACATAAGGAAAGGGGATTTTGTTTCTCTAAAGGGAGGTTTTGGAAATATTTCTCCTAGTGAGAAATTTAAAGAAATTATTTCTAAAGAAATAAATAAAAATCCAAAAATAAAAATTTTCATTGGTACAGATTCAAAAGATGTTGAAAACGAACTAAAAAGCGAATTTGGAAATAGAATTATTTCATTTCCAAAGAAGACTAAAAAAAGAGAGGACGAAGGATCTGTCAGAGAGGCATTTATTGATATGATGATTTTATCAAAGACTAAAAAGATCTATGGAACATATGGGAGCACATTTAATGAATTGGCTTCATGGATAAACTCAAAAAATCAGAGAGAAGTTATCTTTGATAAAGATAAATTAAACAAATACAAATTAAATGTTCAGAATAAAAATAGCAAACCTTTCTCAAAAATTAAGAAAGTAATCTATAACATGAAATATCCTTTTCATAAAAGGTTTTTAGATAAAAAATAATTATTCCTCTATTCTTAGTATACCTTTATAACCTGTATCATTTTTACGTACAATCGCATAGTTCACTTTTACTTCTTTTATTTTTTTACCATTTTTTTTCATTTGATAAATCAATAACGTGTGACTTCCTACAAGTTGTTTTCTCATAGACCTATAAAAAAATACACTTGGGATCAATGTTAATAAACCAAAAATCATACCAAAATGCTTGTTTTTTTTAAATAAACGCACTAAAAACGATCTATATGTTTTTTCAGTTAAAAAATATAACTTTTTAAAAAATCCAAAGGAAAGAGAATGACGTTTTAATACCAGATTTTTTATGTTATCTACAACATTGCAATATACTTTAAACGTGTCTAAGTCTGAAGCTACAGAAAAACAATCGTCTATTCCTCCTACAAGCGATCTTATTTCTTCATTCTTTGGTACAAAAATTTCATCTTTTTTTATTTTCATTTTATTTATCTCTATTTCTTCTGCAAGAACAATATCAAATCTTGCTCTAACAAAATATTTGTATTCAACATTATTCTCAGAAACATAATCTTCAAGCAAGTTATAACATAGTTTTTTCTTGTAAATTCCTTGTATCATATTCTCAAAGGGGTGAGGTGTACGGGGGCCAATTCTTAAAACAAATTTTCTATAATTATATTTATTTAACCAATCTAAATCTTTTTTAAAAACTTTTTTAGCATTTTCAGATTTAATCTTTAAAACTTTTGTTGGATTTAGAAGATCTAAATTTTTTGCATCTTCATCATCTTCTACACAGCAAAAAATATCATAATCTTTTTTATTTTCTCCTAATGGATCTAAAATATATTTCTTAATATAAGGATAACATCTCTTCAGGGTTCTAGCTTGTCCAAAAAAACACAGTGCGGCTAGTTTCTTTTTTTGTTTCATTTTATATTAATCTTTTTTAGGTATTTTATTTTATTTTATTTTTTCTAATTAAAAAATATTGTCCTGATGCCATGTATATAGATATAAATTTTTTTCCTTCTTTAGAAGAAAGAAATTCCCTAACTGCCAAATTTGCTCCTCCAAGCAGAGGTGTATGCCCAAAATCTTCTAAGATCATTACCCCATTTGGGCTTATTAAATTAGATACTTTTTTTAATGATGCTGCAACAGCATCATACATATCAACATCAATATTGCAAACTGCTATTTTTTTAATCTCTTTTGGTAATGAATCTGAACAAATATTTGATTTTACTAATTTAAATGCAATTCCTTTTTTAGAAAAAATTTTCTCAATACGTTCCATTAGCCTTGAAGATTTTCCAAGATTATGTGTTCCTGACCAATATCCATCAAAACTTTCTTTTGCTTCTTCATAGTCAAACCCAGAATAAGTGTCTAAAAAATAACATTTTCTTTTTATTGAAGATTCTTTGAGATAATTTAAAGCCATGCAACCACTTGTTCCCTCAAAAACACCAATTTCAACATAATTCCCTTCAACATCTTTTGTCATTTCTATTGCTTGGGCAATGTTCTCAAAATCGTTTTTATCAAAATGGGTCAGATTAAATTCTTTCAAATCTTTAAATGTTTGACTTAATGCCTTTCTGCAAGCTTTATTTTCATGAAAATATTTTGCTGGAGGAATATGGAGTTCCGGTGAAAAGAAAATGCCTTTTGAACTTTTTATTTTTTTAATAATTTTTGTATATTCCCCATCATCAGAAAAAATTGGAATAAAAACATTTCCCGGAATATCAACATTTTCAAAATTCCTAATTAACTTATAAGGAAGTTTAAAATCCAAATTAAAATTACTAATAATGTATGCTTGCTTTTGAGGGAACTTCTTCTTTATTTCAGAGAAGGTCATTTTAATTGCTTCTTTAAGTTCTTTTCTTTTAAATCTTGAATAATTAAATTCTGTCTTACTTTTATCTTCCTTAAGAAATAGATGTTTCATATTTTTTTTAAAAGATTTTGGTAACTTAGCAAGAATTTTATATTTTAGTTTCATTTTATTAGATTATAGATATTTTGTAAAAATTTTCTGCCTTTTTAAGAATTTATATAGTCTTGAACAGGTTTCCAGATTGTTGCAAAATAATTGTGAAATTTTTACATATTAGATATTTTTCCTTTCTCATAAATAAATCTAATAATTTATTTTTAGAAAAATATCTGTAGTTTATGCAACAAAATCCTCCTTAAAATAGGCTTCAAGATATAATAATGTTTAAAAAGGGGCGTGATTGTCTGGTAAAGTGAAAAAATGGTTGATAAAAAAGGCCCAATAGGTGAAATTGATTATCTAGTTATAGGTGTTACAAATTATTGTAATTTAAATTGTTCTTTTTGCAATAGAAATGAGATTACCACAAAATTAAAGCATATGAGTTTAGAGGAATTTAAAAAAGTCTTGGATATTTTTAAAGAAAATGACATTAAAACTGTTAAATTGCATGGGATGGGGGAGCCTTATTTACATCCAGATTATCCTAAATTATGTAAAACTCTGAAAGAATATTTCCCAAATTGCATGGCCATTTCTGCAACAAACTGTCAACATGACAATTTTGAAAACTTTGTTGAAAGTCTAAAATATCTTGATTACCAATATCTTTCTATAGATGGTCTCAAAGAAAATTATGAAAAGTTTAGATTAGGAGCAAGTTGGGATAAATTAATAGGTTTTCTTGAAAAAGTTTCTCAACTGGAAAACTCACAAAAATGTAGCATTCATTTTGTGGCTACTGAAAATAATTATGAAGATATTCCTGCTTTAATTGAACTAAGCAAAAAATACAATTTAGGAGAAATTAGAATAAATGTAGCTCAGAACTGGAATGAAGATGAAATGGGAACTACTGGGTATGACGAAAAAATGATAGAATTCTTAAAAAAATACAAGATGTATGTTAAAGGAAAAGCTGATTGGGATTATAAAGATTGTTTTTGGCCTTTCAGAGGAGCATACATAAATGTTTTTGGAGATGTAAGGGGATGTGCAATCAATATGTCTGGGAGAACCTTTGGAAATGTTTTTCAAGAAGATTTCTCTAGAATAAGAGATTCTGAAACTTTTAGAAATTTGCAAGAATGCCTTAAGAAAAATATTGCTTGCGACTATTGTAAAACTTGCGATTATAAAAGACTAAGCCCTATATTGGAAAAAATCTTTAAAGAAGAAGCAGATCTAAAAAATAAGGTTGTTTTGATTACTGGGGCAAGCAAAGGTCTTGGAAGGGAACTAGCAAAGATATATTATTTGCAAGGATGTAAGCTAATTTTAACTGCAAGAAGCAAGGATAAATTAGAAGAATTAAAAAGAGAATTGAGTGACGAAGTTATGATTGTTCAGGGGGATTTAAGAGATAATGAGACTATAAGAAAAATAAGTGTGCTTACTAAGGAAAAAGGAATTGACATTTTTATAAATAATGCTGCGATTCCTTGCTTTAAACCTCTAGAGGAAGTTGAAGAAAAGGACTTAGAAGAGGTTTTTGGATTGAACGTTCTTGCACAAATAAAATTAACAAAAGAAATTTATTTCCTAATGAAATCTAAACAAAAAGGGACCATTGTCAATATTAATTCAACAGCAGGCAAGATGGGGATCCCAAACCAGATAATTTATTGCTCGACCAAATATGCTATGAAAGGCTTTACTGAAAGTTTAAGGAAAGATGCTGAAAGAAACAACATCAAACTCTTGGAAGTGTATCCTGGAGGAATGAAAACAAATATTCTTGATGGTACTGGGATAGACACAAGCAACTTCATGGAACCAAAAAATGTTGCAAAGGTTATTTGTCAATTAACAAGTGCTGAAGAGGACATGACTCCTTCAGAAATCTTGATTAAGAGGAGGTATGGAAAAGATGAATTTAAGTGAGGTTTCGAACAGAATTAAATTATTTGCCGATGGCATTGACCATTCACAAGTAGAAGAGGCTTTAGAGAGATACAACGTTAAAGGATTTACAACAAATCCCTCCTTGATGAAGAAGTTAGGAGTTACTAATTATGAGCATTTTGCAAAAGATTTTATGTCTAAAGTTGAAGGATATCCTGTTTCTTTTGAAGTCTTTGCAGATGATTTAGGAGAGATGGAAAGGCAAGCAGAGATTATTAGTAATTGGGGTGAAAATGTTTATGTTAAAATTCCCATAATGAACACTGAAGGGGTTTCTACTAGTGGGCTTATAAAAAAGCTTAGCGATCAAGGAGTTAAAATTAATACCACTGCTGTATTCACAGAGGAACAAATTGATGGTCTTAGGGATGCTTACAATAAAGATGTTCCAAGCATTTTATCAGTTTTTTCTGGAAGAATTGCAGATGCAGGGGTAGATCCTAACGAGATTGTCCAATATGCTGTAGAAAAATTTAAGGATAAAAAAAATGTTGAAATCCTTTGGGCAAGCACAAGGGAAGTTTATAACATTTTAGAAGCAATAAACTCTAAGGCAGACATAATCACAGCCCAATCATCCATATTAAAAAAGTTGGACAAACTTGGAAAAAATCTTACAGAATTTTCACAAGACACCGTGAAAATGTTTAGAAATGACGCTTTATCGTCGGGATATGAGTTATGATGGAAAAAATTCAACTAAATAATCCTACTCTTATATTGTGGGGGGGAGTTGCGGCAAGTGGTAAAAGCACTTTTTTAGAAAAAATAATCTCTAAAGTAAATGATACATTAGTAATCGATAAAGATCTTATAGCAGATTCTTTTTTAACTCAACATGCTGAATCTGAAATAGAAGGAGTTGATTTATATAAACTTTCTTGGCAAAAAATCCCCAGACCAGGAGATTATTATTCTGAGCATGTAAGATTTCAGCATTATTATTGTATGCTTGAATTAGCAAAAGACAACTTAAGATTTGGTAAAAATCCTATAGTATCTGGAAACTTTTCAAATTTGATTCCTATGAGGTATTTAGAAGAAGTGATTGATCCCTTTTTTGAGGAAGTTCAACATAAAAGGAAGATTGTCTATTGTCATGCTCCAGAACAAATTATTCGAAAACGTATGGAAAAGAGAGCAGAACCTAGAGACTTACAATTTTATGAAACTGATGAAGCATGGGAAGCATATGTAAAAGGAAGACCTATAGTTCCCGAAGAACTAGAAAAATATGACCATATAAAGATTAATACTTCTGAAGATGATAATTTGAATATTGAAAAGTTACTAAATTATCTGTTCACGGAATAAGTATTAAAGTATGTGTTTAATCTATATCTTTTAACCCATTAAACTTTAAATACTCTTCTTTCAAAATAAATAAATGGAGGATTATTCAAAAGAGGAAAACCCAAAATTGGGAGTTACAGTAATATTCCCTATGGCGGGAAGAGGGGCAAGATTTGGGTACACTTTCAAACCTTTCTTAAAAATAGGAGACCAAACATTTATTGAAAGAGCTGTTTCAAGTTTTGACGGAGTTAAAGAGCACATTAAAGACATTATTTTTGTTTATTTGAAGGAGCAAGAAGAAGATCATAACGTTAAAGAAAACTTGGAGAGGATGTTTCCTAATTGGAACCATAGATCTGTAATTTTGGAGGAACCAACAAAAGGTCCTGCAGAAACTATTAGAAATGCTGTTCAACAAGACGGGAATATTTCTGGAAGAACTATTCTTTGTGATTGCGATCATTATTTGGACGTCAAACCAATGTTTGACCACTTACTAAAAGATGGTTCAGAAGAATGTGTTGTCCCAATCTGGGATCTAGAAGGAGAAAGTGTAAAATCTTGGAGTGTTGTTTCAACTTCTGAAGACGGAAGTGTAAAAGATATTGCAGAAAAAGAATTTCCAAACGTTTTAGGAGAATTTTATGGGGTAATAGGGTGTTATTACTTTCGTGATATTCTTTTGGCAATTCATGGTGGAGAAAATGTTTCAGAAACTATAAAAAAATTTTTGGGTCAGGGGAAAAAAGTTAGAGGAATAAAGATTATCAAAGCCGAGTTTTTTGGAGATCCTAATAGATTGCAAAAGTCTGTAGGTAATAGAGATTTTAAAAAAAAAACTCAAAAATAACTCTCATCTTCCCCATGGCGGGAAAAATAACTAGATTTGGAGAAAAATTTAAAGCCTTTTTAAAAATAGGGGACCAAACATTTATTGAAAGAGCTGTTTCAAGTTTTGACGGAGTTAAAGAACACATTAAAGACATTATTTTTGTTTATTTGAGAGAGCAAGAAGAAGAATATAAAGTTAAGGAAAATCTAGAGAGGATGTTTCCTAATTGGAACCATAGATCTGTAATTTTGGAAGAACCAACAAAAGGTCCTGCAGAGACAATTAGAAATGCCGTTCAACAAGATGAGAATGTTTCTGGAAAAACTATTCTTTGTGATTGTGATCATTATTTGGATGTTAAACCAATGTTTGACCATTTAGTAGATAATGGTTCAGAAGAATGCGTTATTCTTACTTGGAATTTAAGAGGGGAAGATATCAAAAACTGGAGTGTCGCTTCTGTGGATGAAAGAGGTTATCTAGAAGACATAACTGAAAAAGAACTTCCAAAAATCCCTGGAGGATTTTTTGGGGTTATTGGTTGTTATTATTTTAATGATGTCTCTTCAATATTTGAAGAAGGGAAATATGTTTCCCACGTTATAAAAAATCTTTTAAAATTAGAGAAGACTATAAAAGCTATACAATTACACAAGGCAGAATTTTTTGGAACCCCTGGGAGATTAAAGACTCTTCTTGATAAAAGAATTGTGAAACCTGGAACTATTTTCTGCGATCTCGATGGAACTTTGGTAAAACACGAAGACGTTCCCAGTTATGATGTCCCTTTGGAGGTTTTGCCTGGAACAATGGAAAAATTAAAAGAATGGGAAGAAAAAGGACACAAAGTCATTTTATCTACAAGTAGAAAATCCCAAGACAAGGAAAAATTAGTAAAAGCCCTAAGAGAAAAAGGTCTGCCCTACTCTGATTTGGTTATGGATTTGCCTTCAGGACCGAGGCATCTTATTAACGATAGAAAACCTTCTTTAATGCTCACTCCAAATGCTGTTGCTTTTGAAATTAGAAGAAACCAGGGAATAAAAAATCTGAATATAAATCCAAAGGAATTAAACATAATAAAACGGTTTGGAGGGGGATCCTTTTCTGACACATTGTTAATAGAAGAAGAGGGCAAACTTTTTGTGAGGAAGGTTGTATCAAAACAAGGAGATTTAGGAGGATATGAAAAATTAAAAAAACAATGTACCGACCTAAAAAGAATTTCAAAATTATGTTCTGAATTAATACCTCAAATATTGTCTGAAGAAGAAAGTTCTTTTGAATATTATTACGATTTGGAATTCCTTCCAGATTATGAAAAATTATCTAATCGGACAAATAAAGAAAAACTTAATGCCGTAAAAAAACTCTTGGAAAAATTATCCAATAATTTATACAACCATAGGACTTATATTTTAGATTCTGGAAGAGAGTGGTTATTAGATTACTTATCAGTTAAAATATATCCTAAGCTAAAGGAAGAAAAACTTTCTCCGAAATTATTCTCTTTGGTTGAAAGCGAGAAGGTGATTATAAATGGAAAAGAGTACTTTGGACTATCAAATTTATTAGAGAAGGTTATGGGGTTGGAAAATGTTCCCTTTTTGACTCCAACTTACTTGTGTCCTATTCATGGGGATCTTACCTTTGAAAATATCCAATATAAAGACAACCATTACAATAGGTTAACAAATAGTTACGAACCAGGCATCAAATTGATAGATAGCGATTCAATGGACTTTGTTGATCCTCCAGAAATGGATCTTGGAAAAATATTACAATCTGTGGTAAGCCAATATGAATTCTGGTCTTCCCAAAACACAGAAATTGCCAATTTCCTAAGTCCTAGGGAAGTTTCTCTTGATTTTCAGCCAATTCCGGAGCTTTTGGAAGATATAGACAAATACCTTTCTATGTGGTCTAATGTGATTGAAGGTTCTGAAAATCATATCAAAATAAAGGGTTATTTTCACATGGCAATGCACCTAATACGTATGATTCCTTTTAGGTTGAAAGTAAATGAAAATCAGGCATTGTACGCTTTAGCAACAGCGATAAAATATTTGACTTATGTTTTAGAAAGTATTGAATCTTTGAAAAATAGAGGGATTAATTATTAGAAAAAGTTAAAAATTAAGATTAAAGATTAAATTCTTTAGTTGTTTCTAAATTGAAACCATTTTTATCCGCTCTAAAGAAACCTACAGCTAATGAATGAGGGAAAAGTACATCCCCATCAACATCCCCATTCGGGAAAGAAGGATTCTTCATCAAATTAGAAAACTTTCCTAATTGGTCTGGAGATATTTCTTCTGTAAATCTTGAAGTTGTGATGTGGCTCCCCCAGGCATCTCCAACATCCAAATCTCTCTTTTCCGAGTTAGCCTTTACCTTAGTTATTAAATCATATATTTTTCTATTTAATCCTCTCAAAGGACCCAAAATTACGGTATTATTATTGTGTATATAACCATCAAAGGAATTCCAAATAGAAAATGTTTCATGGTTTTCTAAAGATTCTTCTGTTGCTTCTTCTAATTTAGATAAAACCTTTTTATCTGGCTGGAAATTCTCCCCATTTACAAAATTTCCTAAATTATAATCTGCAATACTTTGATGAATATTTCCTACATGGTAAACAAGAGAATTTCCCTTTAGGCTTTTATTAATTTTTCTTGAAAAATCTTCAACTGGGACCATCATATCATTTCCATACTTTAAAAAAATTAAATAACCCGTAGCGATTCCTTTTTCAGGAAGAGTTGTTATTAACCCATTTTCTATTGCGCTTTGAGAAGAGTTTTTTATTTTAGTCAAGATGCCTTTTTCCTTATCCTGGGCTTCTCTATATACTTTTTCAATTGCGTTTTCCATTCTCCACGGGAATTTTGCAAGTTTATAAAGATTATCGCAATGGAAAAGTAAACTCTAAAGCCTTTTCAACTTCTTAAACTTAAAATAATCATAAACACTAGATAGCTTGTCTATTCTTTGTTTGTTCATAACTTGTTCAATAAAATCTAAAATTAAATGGAATAAAACTCCAAAAAGTATGAAATAAAAATATTTGTGGATGAAAAATCCTAGGAGAAATAAAATTATTAGAAATTCAATTCCATGCAAAAAGCACCAACCAGAATAATATTCTTTCCTTTTTTCTAAAGGCATCTTTGAACGCTTTTTTCTAGCTTCCTTGAAGTGTTTTATAGATTTTTTTAAACTCCAAGATTTGTCTTTAACAATGTAGTAAATGAAATGATCTGTATCTATAAGTACAGATGATGCAAAAATAATAAAGAACCCTATTAAGCCAACTTTAATGGGGAAAAATAAAAATAATAAAATTGAAAAAATAAATCCATAAATTAGGTGTTTTCTTACTAACATTTGGTATCCTCTTTTAATTTAAAATTTTTAATTTTTTTCAAACAAAATTATCATGTCTGCGAATGCAGGTCTTGTTATTAATACTCCCACTGTTATTCCAATGATAGTTGTTATTGCGAAACCTTTAAGCAATCCTGCTCCTGCCCATAATAAAGGAATTAGAGCCACTACTGCTGTGAAATAAGCCCCTAGGATAATTGAGAAAGCCCTCTTTAATTTTTGTTTTAAACTTAGCATTACTTTTTGTCTTGATTCATCTAAAATTATAATTTGCTGGTCTATTCCAGTTCCTATTGTTGCCAATATACCTGCAATACTCGGAAGATCTAAGTTCCACTCTATGAAAGAGGCAATCCCTAAGATAATTATAATTTCTGAAATACTTGTGAAGAGTAATGCCAAAGACGATTTAAATCTTTTATACCTTATAAAAATGATAATTGTCACCATCAATAAAGCTGCTAATGCTGCAAAAAGAATGGCACGAACAAATTCTTTCCCTAAAACAGGAGATATTGTGTCCAGCTTAACTATTTCTAATTTATAGGGTAGGCTTCCTGTAATTAAAACTGTCTGAAGCTTGTGCATTTGCTCTTCTGCTGCATCATAAGCATCTTCTTGGGTTTCACCTGAACCTGAACCTGAAATTGCAATTTGAGGTGTTACTTGCCCTCTTAATCCCTCACTAATCAATAAAGTATCTACAAGTCTATCATCTAAGTATAAATCAAGAGGTTTTGATAAATAACCTGGATTAGTGGTGTTTAATTCAAGAGCCTCTGTTATTTCTGCATGTCTTTCTGCAGCTTCTTCGCTCAAATAAATTACAAATCTAAAAGTGCAAAACTGTCCTCCTTGGGAAGGATTACAGGATTCTATTCCTGCACAAGTTGCATCGTTTCTACAAACAGAAGAAATATCTCTGTCTCCCCCTATAAATACAGTATCATTCCCAATCTTTGCTTTAAACTCTCCTTGATTTTCTACCATCTCCTTAAGGTCTTTTGGAGAAGCCCCTGCAATTTCAATAAGCATGAAATGATTTCCAGAAAGATCAGAAACAGCACTAACTTTAATGTCTGAAAGTCCATAAACATTTAACCTATTTGTTGTAATTGTAACCAAATCATTAATTTCTTCTGTTGTTAATTTTCTATCTTCTGCTTGCACCAATGCCCTAGCTCCTCCTGCTAAATCCAAACCTGTTTTGATATTTGTTTTTGGTATTTCTGAAACAATTATTTGAAGGGTTTCATTTGAAAAAAGAATTACTTCGGAGTCTTTTGTTGTTATTACTGTTTTTACATTCTCATTTGTTGGAAACTTTTCTTGAATTATTTTTGTAAAATCGTCTATATCCAATATTTGTTGCCCATCAATATTTGTGATAATTTGTCCTTGACGCAATCCTTGATCAAACATAGTTGAATTTGATTCTATACTGGTGATTAAAACTCCTTTTTCTAAGAAAGTTGGAGGTAATCCAAAAATAGAGATTAAAGAAAATGCTAGGATTATTATTAAAAGCCATATTTTGAATGTTAATTTCTTTTTTGCCATTTTATTGCATTCCTTTTGATTTTGCGTACCATTTAAGTATTGAAACATTTGTTATCCAAGTGTTTAAGATATCAAATCCTAAACCAATAACAATTATTGAGAAGATTTGAGTTAAGATTGGTGAGAATGATTTTACAACGATTAAAGCTAAAGACATTGCAAGTAAGGAAGTTAAGGTCATTGTTAGGCCTGTTTTTGAAGCTTCTATTAATCTTTTGTTAAGGTTTCCTTCACGCCTCTTTAATATTCTAGTTGTTAGAAGAATGTCTGTATCAACTGAATAACCAATAAGCATTAAGAATGCAACAATTCCTGCTGTTGACATTTTCATTCCAAGCATATTAGCTAAAACCAATGTCATTAAGATATCTGCAAATGCTGAAATTATTACTGCTGCTGAAGGAACAATTGTTCTGAAAATTATGAATACAACAATTGCCATGAAAATAAACGCTATAAGAATTGCAATAAGCAATTGTCTATAGAAACTCTCGCTTAAACTTGAACCAGTGAATTCAATACTTGAATTTTCTTCGGTTAATTCATATCCCAAATAATCTTCAACAACTTGCTTTGCTACTTCTACAGTGGATTTTGTTTCAATAATTAAAGCTACCTTTTCACGAGTTATTAAATCAGAAATTTCCCTTGTACTCAAATCATCTAATTGAGAACTAATAGAATCAATTAAATCCTGTGTATTAATATTATCATAAATAGTAATAGATGTTCCTCCAGTCAAAGAAATATCTTTATGTATGAAATCTCCATTTTGAGAGTAAAAAACCCCTAGATAAACAAAAGAAAGCAGAATGAGTATTGCTGGAATTAGTAAAAGCTTCTTATAATTTCTATCGTGCCAGTTCTTTTTGGGTTTATTTTCTGTTTGTTCTTCCATGTTTTTTAAAGTAGATATGCGCCGGCCGGGGATCGAACCCGGGTCATCTGGTAACTTCGAATATTCCTATTTGAAAAATTCGTGGAAGCCAGAGATACTAACCACTATACTACCAACGCGTATTATATTTAGTATTTAGGGGTGTTTTAAAGGTTTTTGTTTTACGCCCGAGGCAGGATTTGAACCTGCGACTTCTTCCTTGCTCCAAAATACTCAAAACATTTAGGAGGGAAGCACTCTAATCCAGGCTGAGTTACCCGGGCAAAACACTCTAAAAGGTTATGCGGACGAAAGGATTCGAACCCTCGCAAGCACTAAGCTACTGGAGCCTTAGTCCAGCCCGTTTGACCACTCCGGCACGTCCGCATAAAAATCTTACAAATCTAGGGTATAAAAAGTTATTTCTAAGTATAAAAATCCTTTAAAAGAAGAAAATCGACGAAATTGTATGAAAAGAAATTATGAAAAAATACTAAAGAATTTCAAGCACAAAAATATTGCAATTATTGGAGATTTGATGTTGGATAGAACAGAATGGGGTAAAAAATCATCAAGAGTGAATCCGGAAAAACCAGAAGTAAAAATAGTGAATGTTAACAAAGAAATATTTTATTTAGGAGGTGCAGGAAATGTTGCAAGAAACATAGCAGCATTAGGAGCTAAAAGCACTTTATATGGAGTAATTGGGGGAGATATTTATGGGTACAGGATAAAAGAGTTAGCAAAAGAAGGGGAAGTTGATGTTAGCAATCTAATTGAAATCAACCAACCAACAATTGTTAAAGCCCGTATTTTTATTGATGGAAAATACAATCATAGAGCAGACCTAGGGGAAAAGAATTTAGAGAAAATAAATCCTGAAATTCAAAGAGAAATTTTTATAAGAATTAAAAGAGATATAAAAAAATATCATGGAATAATTTTTTCTGATTACAATAAACATTTGTTCTCTGGGAACTTTTCAAAGGAAATCATTAAAATTGCGAGAAAAGAAAATATCCCTATTTTCACAGATATGAAACCGAAAAACCTTCCCCTTTTCAAGGGGTCATATATTATTTCTCCAAATAAAAAAGAAGCAGAAGAAATTACTGGAATCAAATACAAAAAAAATAAAGAGGCCTTGTATAGAATGGGAAGAGAACTAACAAAAAAAATTGATTCGAAAAAAGCAATAATTACTTGTGGGTCTGAAGGTGCTTACCTTTATGAATTAGGAAAAAGCCAAATGATTCCTGCTAAGAAAAATGGGTTTGAAGAAGTTACAGGAGCAGGAGATACATTCATATCAACACTTACATTAGGAGTTGTGTCTGGATTAAATACTAAAGACGCTGTTGAGTTAGCTAATTATGCAGCAGGGATTGTTGTTGGAAAACAAGGAACAGCGACAACAAATATAGAAGAACTTCTTGAAGCAATAAGAAAAGATAATTCTTAAAATCAATAAAAGAAACCTTTATATACTAACAATTAATTGAAATTTTGAGACAGCCATAGTAAGTTGGTTCTACCGGTTCCCTTTCCGAACACCGAAGTCAAGCTTCTTACGTTGTTACTGGTACTGCCCGAAAAGGCGGAAACGTTTCAAGCTGTCTTATTTTCTTTTTTTTAAGAATTAATTAAAAAACTTCTTTATTTTTCTAAGAATTTTCTTATCGGCTTGGATTGTGAAATGAAAAAAATTCCAAGTGTGTTTAGGGTTTTCTCCTTTTCCAGAATTAAATGGCACTACAAAATCCAAGTAAGAATAAAAATTAATTGCTTTATCTTTACCTAATTTCTTTGAACTTAATTTTTTCAAAAAATCTGAACCATAAAATAATTCTCTTAATCCTTTCAACTTTTTAGAGTAAAATATTGGAACATAACTTCCTTTGAAAGGAGAGCAAATTGTAGCTAACTTATCAACCTTGCTTGGAGAAACGAACTTTGTGCAGTATGATGCGATTATTCCTCCTGCACTAACCCCTATTAGGTTTACTTTTTCATTTTTACTTGTTTTTGAATTAATAAAACCCCCAAGGTCCTTTGCAATTTCTTCTAAAGGTTTTCTTAGTTTAGAATCATATTCAAAACATAATAAATCATAATCTGAAAAAATATCTTTTGCTGTTTGTGAATCTTTTTTAGAACCTGTAAATCCATAAAGAAAAACCACTTTATTCATTTTTTCACCATCTCTTCTCTATTAAACTAATTATTATGTAACTCAAAACAAATATAATTCCAAACCCAATTGGAAAATGATATGCAAATCTATCAACCCCATAACTTAGGTGCCATCTATAATATAAAAATCCAAAAATTATTCCAAGTAATAAGCCTATTGCTACCTTGTAAAGCTTTACCCGAAAATCCATGAAAAATATAAGTTAATCTAGTATAAGAAGTTTACGACTCATGAATTTTAGAAACCCTAGGATTTCTTGAATTTAGCAACTAATTCAATACTATCTGATTGTCCTAAGAAAACACTTCTGCAGCAGAACTTTTCAAGTCCCAACTCGTCTAGAACTTTCTTTTGGTTTTCTCCTGCTTCTACTCTTTGTTTGAAACCTTCCCAAAGGTGACCTATTGGTTTACCACATGAAAAGCATCTAACTGGAATTATCATAATAATATAGTTATAATTTGGTTTTTAAAGTTTTTGTATTGGAAATTTTGGTTTATTTTCTTTGTAACACAAATCTTTAAAAACTTAAATTAATTTCTATGTTTTAAATTCCAAGAAAAAAGGATTTAAATAAAGCCGCTGAAAAATCAGCGACTAAAGGAATTAGGAAAAGAGGAGAGAAAATGGTGAAAAAATGTATTTATTGTTCAAGTGAAATTTCTAATGATTCTGTGATAGATTTTTGTAAAAAATGTGGTGTAGGTGTTTGGGGTGAAAAAATGTTTAAAACAATTGTAGATAACATGGAGAGTGCTCGTGACAACGGAGACTTATGCCATGATAGGAAAGACGATGCTGTTATTGAAACAGTAAATAGGACTACAAATGGCTCTTTAACAGGAGATTTTCAAAGTAGTTTTAAATAAAATTCTCCTGAAAATCAATAAAAGATAGTTTTTTAAAGGAATTTTTCTCTAGTTTTCCATGGTTAATAGAAAAAATGTTCGTACTAGAGGAAAGCTTCAATTAAGCAAATATTTCCAAAATCTTAAGGAAGGTGACTTGGTTTCAGTTGTTGCTGAAAGATCTGAAAATGTCTCATTTCCAAAAAGGCTTCAAGGAAGAACAGGGGTTGTAATCGGAAAACGTGGAAGAGCAAATATAGTAAAAATTAAAGATCAAACAAAAGAAAAAGAGTTCATAATCAAGTCAATACATTTAAAAAAAATAAAACCTATCAAAGGAAAGAAATAAAATGATAAAAAATTCAACACCTTTAAGCATGGCAGAATCTAGTGAATACCTTGAAAAAGGTTCTAATGCATTAGTTTTCATAAAAAAATTTACTAAGATGAAACCTGAAAAAGCTAAAGAATTAAGAAAAAAACTTCAAGATCTGGAAAATATAAAAATAAATGAAAAACATATTTCAAAAGTTATTGATATTTTACCAGAAAAAGCAGAAGAAGTAACTAAAATCTTTGCTGATGTGGGATTAGATGAGGATGAAACAAAAAAAATACTTGAAATTGTTGAAGAATACAAATAATAAAAATGGGAAAAGAAGAATATGCAATAATACTAGAATACTTACCAAATGGTTATCCTTTGGAAAAGAAAATGATGCCTATAGCTCAGGCTATTGGTGAATCTGGATTAACACTTCTTGAATTGGTTCCACGAAGAGGAGAAACTCTTGAGATTGGGGAAAAAGTTTACATTGGAGAAGGTAAACGTGACAAAATATATTACATTCTTGGAAGATTAAAAAAAGAAAAAATTACAGAGCAAGCAAAAGCTCAATTAGAAGAATTTATAAAGGAAGTTGTCAAGAAAAAAGAGAAAGAATTTGTTGAGTTCTTCAACAAGTCTGAAGCAATCAATAAAAGAATACATCAAATTGAATTGCTACCTGGTTTAGGAAAGAAACATATGCAAGAAATCCTAAAACAAAGGAAAGAAAAAGAATTTGAAAATTTTGAGGAAATGAAAAAAAGAATTCAAAACCTTCCTGATCCAGAAAAAGCAGTGGAGAAAAGGATACTCCAAGAATTAACAAACCTTGAAAGATATAATTTATTTAGTGGACTAAGATGAGCGAAGAAAATAAAACACCCAAACAAGAACAAAAAGAAGATCGTATAGTTAGAATTCTACAAAAAGATATTGAAGGTAAGTCAAATGTATATGCTGGGTTAGCAAAAATTAAAGGGGTGTCTTGGGCATTATCAAATGCTGTTTGTAAAAAAGTTGGATTACCCAAAACTAAAAAAGTTGGAGCACTTACAGCCCCGGAAATTGAAAAAATTGAAAAATTCTTAAAAAACCCTGATTTACCAGGATTCTTAGTTAATAGACAAAGAGATTTTGAAACAGGAGAAGATAGACACCTTACTGGCACTGATTTAGAATTAAGAAAAGATTTTGATATTAAGAGATTAAAGAAGATTAAAGCATATAGAGGATTCAGGCACATGATTGGATTACCAATGAGAGGTCAAAGAACTAAATCAAACTTCAGAAGAAACAGAGCTAAAGGTTCTGGAATTAAGAAGAAAAATAGACCACAATAAAAATGAAAAGAAAACATAAAAGTTATTCAAAACCTAGAAGACCTTTTGACAAGGCAAGAATTGATGAGGAAGCTGTAATTAAAAAAGAATTTGGTTTAAAAAATAAAAAAGAAATTTGGAAAGCAGATGCGCAAATAAAGAAAATGCGTGAAAAAGCTAAAAAATTAATTGGTAAAGCAGAAGAAGATCAAAAAGCTTTATTTGAAAGATTAAACAAAATTGGAATGGATGTTCATTCTATTGCTGATATTCTTGCATTAGAAAAACAAGATTATCTTAAGAGAAGGTTACAAACAGTTGTTTATAAAAAAGAACTTGCTCAAAGTGTTAAAGAATCAAGACAACTTATTACCCATAGAAAAGTTTTAGTTGATGGGAAAGTAGTTAATAAACCATCATACGTTGTTCCCGTTGCATTAGAAGGAAAAATTAAAGTTAAACCTAAAAAAGCAAAAGCGAAAAAAACTGAAGAAAAACCAGTTAAAGAAAAAAATAAAGATGAGGATAAAGAATAATGGCAGAGAAAAAAATTGAAGAAGAAAGCGAACTTAAGAAAAAAGAAAAGAAAGTAGAAGCAAAAGCCTCTGAAAAGTCAGAGACTAAAGAAGTTCCAGAACCCAAAGTTGAAGAGAAAGTTGAAAAAGTGGAAATAAAAGAAGAAATTGCATTAAAATCCGTTGAAAAATCAACGACTAAAGAAGTTCCGGTAGAAAAGAAGACGTCCGCCTCGACAAAGTCAGTCGAACGAAAGAAAGACAGAAATATTGAAGCAGTAGTTAATATTTATACATCATTCAATAATACAATTGTTCATGTAACAGACATGTCTGGAAGAACAATTGCAAAAGTTTCTGGTGGAATGGTTACTAAACACTCTAGATTAAAAGCAAACCCTACAATTGCTATGTTTATTGCTAAAAGAATATCTGAATCAATGAAAGAATTGGGTGTTAGATCACTTTATGTTAGAATTAGAGCTAAGACAGGAAACAACTCTCCTGGTCCTGGTGCTAATGCATTAATTAAAAGCTTATCTAGGGAAGGATTTAAGATTTTAAACATATTAGATACTACAAGAATACCACGTGGTGGACCAAAGAAAAAAGGAGGTAGACGTGGAAGAAGAGTTTAAAAACGCTCTTTAGTTTTTATTAAAATGAAAAAAATAAAAGATACAAAAGATAAATTGGTATTTGAAGCAGAAACAAATAGTACTTTAGCTAATGGAATAAGAAGATATGTTAATAGTGTTCCTATTGTGGCAATTGAGGAAGTTGAGATTGCAAGAAATGACTCTCCTTTATATGATGAGACAATTGCTCATAGAATGGGTTTGATTCCATTAAAACAAGGTAAAAAAGATGCTAAATTCAAATTAAAAGTAAAAAGAGAAGGAACAGTATATTCTGGAGATATAGAAGGTATAGATATTGTTTATGATAAGATTCCAATTACTTTATTGAGTAAAGGCCAAGAAATGGAAATCAAAGGTGTAACAGGGGCGGGTATTGGAAAAGACCACGCAAAGTTTTCACCTGGTAATTTGACATATAGAGATGTTGTTGAAGTAACTCTAGATAAAAATTGTGCTGAGAAAGTTAAAGGAATTGTTTCTGGAGTTAATATTAAAATTAAAGGAAACCAAGCAATTATTGTGGATGAACTTGAAAAAGAAATTGTAGATGTTTGTGAAGGAATTTGTGAAAAAGAAGGAAAGAAAATTGAAGTTAAACCATTAAATAAGGTTATTTTTAGTATAGAAAGTTTTGGTCAAATCAAAACCCAAGATATTTTTAATAAAGCTCTGAAGGAATTCAAAAAAGAGCTTGAAGAAGTTAATAAAAAACTTAAATAATTCTGAAATTTTGCAAAAAAAATATGTTACAATGAGTTTTGTTCTTCATAATATAAACATATGAATCTATTTTCATATGTATTTGGCAAAAAAAAGACTCAAAATCGTTTAGATAATTTTTAAGTGAGTCTTTTTTTCGTGGAGTGCTAAAAGAAAAGGTAAACCAAACCCTTTACTATCAGAACAATCACCAATCCAGCAAAAAACATAAAGAAGGGGGAAATTCTCTCAAGTTTATTTACGAGCTTTAACTTATACTCCAGCCAAGAATATATCCCCAGCATTGAACCTAAGGCAAACCCCGTATACACTATAAAAGCAAGAGGTCTTTTTGTTTCCATTATTACAAACCAATCCTTGTATTTCATAATTGGAAGAGTATAAACAATCGCCACGATTATCATAACTCCAAATAAAAGGAGAAATTTTTTGATTTTCTTTTTTTTCACGATTTCACATGTTTAATTTAACAATTAACTCAAACTAAAAATTCCTTCAAGAGGAAAAGTTGAGGGTGTTAAGCAGATTATTCTAATAAACGTATTTCGTGGAAGTAAATGTAATCTGTCTGATTAAATATCCTGAAAGAATAAATATTGTTTATAATGCCAGTCGGGTTTGATTCATATCCTCTTATTGTTGGAATTGAAATCATTTTTCCTACTTCTAAACCTTCAAGAGCAATTACAGGAGACATCCTATTCCCATAGACCTTGAGTTCAAAGATGTATTTATTTATTGTTCCTTGTGTTTCCACCTTGAGAAGAAGACTTCCATGATCAAAGATACTCACGATGTTTGAGGCATTTCCTCCTTGAGAAATAATTAGTCCTCCATCACCTCCTTGGGCAGAAATATCAATATTATTTATTGAAACAGAACCATCTTCCACATTCATTATTCCAATGTGGGTAACTATCGCGCTAATTCTGCTTTTTTCATCCAAATCTATTCCATTATTCTTCCTAGTCACAAGAACATTTTTACTTCCAGGATGGGTTTCTGAATTTATCAAACCCCCATAAGTAGAATATCCATTTGGAAGGGTGATCTCATTATTAAAATTATTCTCACAACTTCCAAAGAGAACAATAGCACTTAAAATAAAAACAATTATATTTTTCATTTTCTGTGTTTTAAAATTCAACATTTAAATCAAACTAAAATTCCTTCAGAGAGAAAAAGTTGAGAGGGGTTAATCTACTCAAAATAAGACCAAGTAAATTCGGCATAAACCCAAATTGTTTGATTTTCTAAATAATTTCTAAAAACAACTCTTGGAGAAGTGTGGTAAGTAGATTCAGGAATCAAAGCACAATCATCATAATTAAAACCTTCTCCATGCGAAGCTCCTAAAGATATAAGATTTCTTAAAAAATCTTCTGCTTCATCTAGATCCCCCGCAATTTTCAAATCAATCATTTTCTGTAAAAAGGTTTCTTTTGCTACAGCGTGTTTAGGAGATATATGGGTTCTACTTGGAAGAAACCAAAAAAGGAAAAAAGGTTTTATGATTTCTATATTAAGAAACTCTTTCAAAAAAGATTCGATTGCTTTGCTTTTTTGAATACTATCCAACATAAGCCCAGTTCTTTTTTTATGAGCTTCAAATAACTTTTGTTTTATTTTTGTTTTTTCTTTCACGTTTTTAAGTTTAAAATGTATTAACTAAACTTGAATAAAGTTCCTTCAAAGAAGAAAGGTTGAGAGGGTCAAAAGAATAATATTCCATAGGAATTATTCTTTCTGAAAAAAGAAGAGCAACTACAATAAATAAAATGAGAGGAACAAGAAATCTGAGCCAAAATCCTTTTTTACTAAAAGGCTCTTTTTCAGGGTTTCTTCTTAACTTGTATCTAATCGAATTGTTTAAAGAAAGAAAGATTCCAATAAAAAGACCTGTTCCTCCTACTGAAAGAATAATTCCCAAATAAGATTCAAACGAAAAATTATAGAAATCAAGAGCTCTAAAAAAAGCCCAATAAGCAAAGACCATTGCTATGCAAAAGAAAATAGTGAATAAACCTCTTATTATTTTACCCTTTTTCTTTGCTATGTTGTGTCTTCTCTTACTTCTTTTTTTATTCCTTTTCTGTATCATTTCATTTTTCTCACTATACTGAGAAGGACTCAGAGTTCTGTATTCATGAGGACTCATAGTTTTATGTCCCATAATTAAAATTTTAAGATTAAACAAATCACTAATTCAAACTAAAATCCTCTTAAGGAGGAAAATTTAGAGGGTTATTTCCATTATCCATTTCAATTGCTAAATAGAAAAGAAAAACTGCTCCTGCGCACATTACAAAAAACCAAAGTAAATGCAAAAGTCTTGGTTTTTTTCTTTCAAAAGTAATTGAATAATAAGAAAAAGCAATTGTTCCAACTATTCCTATAAAAATAGGAAAGATGAAAATGGAAAATTGAGGCAATCTAAAAACTGCATATTGCCACAAAAATATTGTAAATAAAAGAAGGACTGTATAACGCAATCCTCTTAAAAATCTCTGATGGACTATTTCTTCTTTTTTCATATATTTAGTTTTAAATGATTAAAATTAATCTTACTAAAATGTCAAGAAAGGGTCAGGCACTTTTTCGAAAAAACCATTTTCAATAAGCAATTGAATTGCATTAATAAATACAAATGCCACTGCCCCAGAAGAAATTAGTATTCCTATATAAGTCAAAATTCTTTGCAAAATTCCTTGTTTCTCTCTATCTCTGAAGTCAATCCAAGAAAAAAGAATGACAATTTCAATACCAAACACAATGGCTGTGCTCACTACGGAAAATTCTCCATATTTAAAATTTTCAAATCCCCAAGAGAAAAAAACAATTAATGCTAATAGAAGATGAACTCCTGAATCTTCCTTCTCTTTTGATAATTTATCTTTCATTGCCTTTTTTTAAAAATGTTAAAATTATTCTGGACAGTCTCCAATCAAGATGGCTTCAGCAAATTCCATAAGAGGGCCTGTTAAAATATCTTCTGCGATTAAAATGTCTTCATGGCCTTTACACTTCAAGGAGAGAAGACTCTTTCGAAAAATTCTTGGACTATAAACAACTCTAACTTCTGAGTTAGACAAACAAAGAGAATCAGTAAAATTTAAAGTATCTAAGACTTCCTGAGAACTTAAAACCACCACACTATATTCAACGCGATAATATTTCATTTCTTTCTCGTAATTAACATAATTAATATATATGCTGATACTATGAAAAGCAATTACAAGTAGAAAAACTGCTAAAATTAAAATTTCTTTTTTCAATTCTATCCTTTCTTTTTTAGTTAATATTTATGATATTATATTTTTATTCTACATCTGATTATTCGGTGCGGATTATTTTTGTCAAGGGAAAAAAGCCTCCCAAGGCTAATTCAAATGCTTGGGGGGCTTTTATACATACCATAAACACTCTACTTGGGAGCAAGAAGCAATTCCTCAGAACCACTTAGATAAGCAAAATACTCCTCGTCCCCGTCCTGGTCAACAAACTTACCAATATACATTATTTTATGGGGTCCTACTGCGTAGAAAATCTCCCCTGGCCAATGGTTTACTTTCAAATCCCAAAGATTGTACTTGTGTCTCTTTTCCAATTCTTCAAAATCTGTTATTTTATCCCATGGAGGATGAACTCCTACTTCCAATGATCTCCCTGATTTTTGGGCTTGCCATGAAAAAACTCCAAGGTATTTGTTTGCAATAGAAAATACCTCTTCATATGTAAGCAAAATCTCAGCCCGGTAAACTGAAAGTTGTCCCTGGTGAACATTAATAGTGTCCTCTGAACCACCTTGGCTATCAAGTGTAACCACTGCATTATCTACAGATTTATTCAGAGTCAGAGGTTTCTTTTTCACTTCAACCACTGGTTTCGGTGCTTCAACAACAAGTTCAGGTTTTTCATTCTTGCAATTTGTTAAAAAAACAACTGCAAGATAATCGGTAAAATGATAAGAATCTTTTTCATTTTTGAATTTTATGGTTATAAATTAATCAAAGAAAAAAAAACCCTTTCAGGTTTTAATTGAAAGGATTTTTAGTGAGAGATTAGGCAATAAGTACTGCTACAACTAAAACAACTACCCAAGTAAGCCATCCATATAACACTGAAACGATATTCATGGATTTTGCCTTCCTACCATAGCACATAATATAGCTTGTATCTGAATAATAAGGGCTATTACCTCTTGGTGATGGTTCAACAACTAATGCAGGTATTACTGCAAACACTCCAAAAAGAAATCCTCCCCAATACCATCCATTACTTCTATGATACTTCGTTGCATCATTAGTGCCTTCTGCACAGTAATTTTGGGCTTCCATATCCTTAAAAATAGCATTCAATTTACTATTTTTATCTGAAATTATATAACCTGCCACATGTGCAACTGGAATTTGAAGAACTTTGCCATTTACTTTGAAATAAACAATGCAATTCTTCACCTTTTTAATTTCCCCTCTAAAGAAACGAAAATCTTCTAAGGTGGTTTCTTCACCTTCGGGAGAAGTAAAAATTGGTATTGATTCACCACCATTATGGAAGTAATCTTCTGCAGCAAAAGTTGATCCCAGGAGCTTATTCCAATCTATGAATTCCTTTTTCTTCACTTTTTCTTTCACTTCTTTTATTACTTCTTTAACTTCTAAGGAAGTATAAATTGGAACTGACTCATCTCCGTTATGGAAATAATCTTCAGGGGAATTTGCAGCTTCATCAAAATTATTTTCTGCAGTAGAAGATTTGGTAAACGCAGCTTCCAAAATAGAAATAATTTGATTATCCACCACATCACGGTAAAGTGCAATGTGGTCCAGGCTATCATCATTCATGGTTTTGGAATTCACATTTCCAATTGTTCCAAAAATACCCAAAACAAACAGGGCAGGTCCAAGATACAACCACAAACTTCTTGTTACTTTGTTTTTCGTTTTCATCTTCTTTGGTTTTAATGAAATTTAAAATAAACTAATAACATTCTTAAAAATAATTTAATAAATAATAGATTTAGTCCTCCTTTCTTTTTGGTTAAAGAATAGATTTGTCCTCCTTTCTTTTTGGTTTTTAACTCGGTTAAAAATATTCAATGAAAAATCTCTGTGCTCTTTAGAGAATATTATTAAGTGTGTTTCTAATTTTAGAAATTATGATTTCTTTCCTTTCCTTTTTCTAAGGTGAGAAACAAGAATAGAATAACCCCATAGAATAAGGAATATTCCTCCTGCTAGTATAGCTATTTCCCAATAGAGGTTATTCATTATCTCTTCCCTACTTTCTTTTTCTTCCAATTTTCTGTATTTTCAGCCTTGGAAGGGTTATGAAGCTGGGAAGTTGGATTGCGCATTAACATAATCGTGTAATCCAGATCTGATTTCTGCCTTGGACTTAAAATTTGTTGTGACATCGCGTGTCCTCCTATTTTTTAGAATATGTTAAACAGTATGTTGGTTTGTTTATTTTTATTACCAATGGATTTCCAATATTTTTTCCAATTCCAAAATCCAGCAATCATAGAAGCCATCCCAATTGTTAAAGATACGAATGAAAGTATATAGAAAAGAAGACTTTTCTGGAAAAAAATTGAGAAAATAAATAGAAATCCTAAAGAGAGTAGAAAAAGAACATAAGCTAATTGATGCCTAAATGAATTTTCAGAAATTTTTCTAAATGTACTAAAAATTCTTTCTTCTTTTGAGAGGGATCCTAGTCTCAAAAACCAAAGAGAAATAATTCCTGTTAAAGAAAGAAGAAACACCCAACGTGAAACAAAAAGGACATCTCTATCAAAATCCTGATTTACTTTTTCCAAGAATAAAAAGAATTTTAATGCTAATAAGAGACAAAGAATTGCATAAAATATCCAAACAATCTTTGCAGGGATTTCCCTTAATTTAGCTTTTTCTTTTATGTAATTTGAATCTTTCATTTTAAAATCCTTCCTCTCTTCTTTGACTTGGTTTTTTGTCTAGGAATTTAAGATCTATGTTAATTACTCCCCCTTTATCGTAAATTTTCTTTAGACGTTCATAAACCTTCTTTGTTTTTTCCACGAAGAGAGTAATGTTTATTTTTTCAGAGTAATCCAAAGTTTTATATCTCAAGAAAATATCACTCGGATTAAAAAGAAACTCTGCCCCTTGCTCGTCTAAGTCATAATAGAGTTTTTTTAAATCTCCAAAAGAGTTATCTGGAAAAAAAGGAAGAGGTTTTGTTCCTTTATCATTTACAAATCCTTTTTCACTCTTAGGATTATAAATTTGAAGCAAAACTAACCACTTGTTGAAAGAAAATACCTCCTTAAAATAATGCGTTGTAGAAAGAAAACTAACCAAACCATTGGCATCTTTAATTTCATTTATTTCTTTCATATAAGTCATTATTGGATTTAAAGACCTCCAATCTTTTCTCAGGTTAAATAATATTTTTATTCCCAAAGCCAACAGAAGTATTCCGAAAATGAATCCTCCAGGCGAGAAAGAAGACGTGAAAAAGATCACAATTCCTAAAGTGATTAATATAGTCGTTAGAAGCAATTCTTTCCAATTATCCGCTAAGAGAAACCTCCATATATTTTCAGGGCTATTTCCACTATCTTTAAAATAAAAAGTAATGGATTTTCTTATATCCTTTCTAAACAAATCTAAATAAATTGAATTCATGATTTCTTGTTTTGTGAAAAACAAAAGTACTTGTGAAGAGCGCTTTTGTAGTTCTGGTTGATAAAAATTATTCCTGGGTTGCTTTAATCACCCTAGATATCTTGATATATAACATGTTAAAGGTTTTATTCCTATCTTTACATGCCACACTTTTCTTCTCATCCTGGTTTTCATCCTGGACTTTCCAGAAATTGACTTCAAATCGAACAAAATCTTGGTACTCTATATCCTCTAATGAAGAAACATACCAAGTAAAAGGCTCTCCATATGTAGATTGATCATAGAAAAGAAAATTTGAAGTTCCTCCAATTATCTTGGTTCCTAAGAAAACCCATTCTTTATTTGAACGTTGAGCATATACTTCTACTTTCCAAAGTTCATTGCCTCCAGAACCAATTTCCAAAGCAGTTATTGCACTCTTAGGAAGTTTAGGAGTTCGAGCCCATCCAGAACCAATACTTGGATCTTCAAGGTGCACTGTTCCATTTCCATGTGGGGAACCTTCTTGATCAACTACAACTTTATATGAGAATTCCCATCCTTTATCAAGATAGTGGCCAGTTTCTCCTGGATGATTGAACTCTTCTTGGTAATCTGGAAGATCAATATAAATGTTGCTTTGGGAATCTTCTCCGTCTTCTCCTGGAGCCCCGTTGCAGATAGTGTCCCTGAAAAGTTCATAATTATCAACATAAACAATCTTGACTTTGCAAAGTTCACTTATTTTCTGCGTTTCTATATTCCAATTAGGAATATAATTTTTCCCATCTTCCCCATCTTCACCAGGAGTACCATTACAATTTTCAAACATTAAAACAGTCTTCCCATTCAAATACCAAATTATAAGGGAACAAAGTTCGTCCTCCAAGGGGATTACCTCGTAAGAAAATACCAAATCATCTGGATTAAAATCCTTGCCATCTTCTCCGTCTTTTCCATCTTCTCCATCTTCTCCATCCTGACCATTACAGAGGGTATCGGAATAAAAGAAATAACCATCTTTCAAAATAGTTCTAATCCAACAGAGGTCACTTATCCAATCTTTCTCTGTGGTAAATACAGGATTTTCTGCATCTTTTCCATCAACTCCATCAATGCCATCTTTTCCATCTTGGCCATCAGCACCACCATGAACCGAAATATCTTCTGAGCATGATATCAGCGCAATTCCAAAAATTGCAATAATTCCAATTCCTAAATTTCTAAAAAAAGTTTTCATAATTTCTTTTTTTTATGTTTGTGTTAGAATAATTATTTTATAGAACTAAGGTTAATTGACACTCCAACTTCAGTAGGAGAGATAATATATTCCCCTTCCATATTATGAAAATGCCAAGTTCTTGCAAATTCAAATACTGCGACAGCCCCTACAACTCCAGCCCCAATTCTCAAGCCTTTTATTGTATTTGATTTTCTTTGTGCAACAGAATTATCTGCAGGATAATCTCTAAATACAGGATGACCCATTGCCTCAGTTAGACCATAAAGACCTCCACTAACCCCGGTAAGGATTAAAGCATTACGGAAAGACTTTTCCTTCTTAATTCTATAAGGATTATCCCAATATTCTGTAAAAACATGAGAACCTTCAATAACAGGGTTTACAGGCATATCAAGCATATCTTGATAAGCAGCTCTTGATCTTAGAAGCTCCCAAGAATTATCTGGATTTTCTTTAGTCATTACAACTTCTACTGAGTCATTCATTATTTGATTCAAAGAATTCAGTGCAAGATCCAGAACCTCCTTCCCAAATTCCAGTTTCATCTTCAGAGTGTCGTTTTCGAATTTAATGGAGTCATAATTACAAAGCTCATGCTCAAACGATACATGGCTTGAATATTTAGATGATTTAGGTGCCATGACGGCATCCACTTCTATAATTTGCTTTCTCTCGACATGTCTTGTTATTTTAGTTACCAACAAGATAGGTTTCAGGTTTTCTGCATAGTTGATTCTTTCTCGAAGAATCTCATTTTCTGCTTCTAGGGAATCCCTTTCGTATTTGACTTCAGAAAGCTCTTTTTTCAGAGAATCATTTTCCTTGCCTAAATCAAAATTTTCAATAAATAATTCATAATTTGCGACTTTCAGGTCATTGTTTTCTTTAACCATTTTGTCTCCCGAGCATTTTGAACATAGGATAACTACTATGAGAGCTACAAGGAGTATGACAGAAGTCCCTCCAAGAGTCTTTTTCCAGAGATTTGATCTCTCAAGATTTTCTTCTTGAGTTTGAAATTCCGACTTCAAAATCTCTACTTGCTCCGAAGTAATGGAAGTCTTACTTTCGAGAATTTGTTTTACTTTTTCATTTTTCATAACATTTAAGTTTTTGATTAATATTATTAACAATTTTCTTAATTTCTTTCTAATAAATTTTACATATATTTTCGTTCCACCCTCCATGACTCTTGGTGGAATGTTGATTGCGAATTAAAGAGCTTTCGTGTTCTGAAAGCTCTGTGTTTTTACTAATAAAGTTTGTAAGTTTTACTTAAGCTTATTCCTGAAAGGACAATCCAAATTACAATCACACCAATTAATAAGTCTAATTCTAGGTTAGATGCATTCTTCAAATTGGTTCCTGATAAAAAGTAATATCCCAGAACACCTACCAATAAAAACAATGGTAAATAAGACCTCCTCCAAACTTCCTTACGCTTTAATTGTAGTTTATATTTTCTTCCAAAAATAGAGGGTTCTAATGTATTCTTCAAAATATCATATTTCTCTTCAGGAGTTTTATCTTCAAGAGAAAAGGTGGTTTTAACATAATTTTCACTCATTTTTAAAATAAATTCTGTTTTTAGAAGATTTATTTCTTTTTCCTGTTCCTCAGGCTCCAAACCTTCTAAAGGATGTCTCATTCTGAAATCATCCCTATTTTTCATCCTTCTTCTCATGATTCCTAGTTTTTATCAAAACTTTCTTCCAAATGTTACGGAGACCGTTGAAAGAGCGATTCCTTCATAAGAGAGTGTAAAGTTAGGCTGAACCCCAAAGTAAAATCTTTTTATTGTAAATATTGATCCAAAACCTCCATTAGCAAAATTCTCGTTGTATGAATCTGAAGATTCTCCAAAACCTCTTGATTCTATTCCTCCAGCAATTTTAATTGAGAATTTATCTGTAATGTTAAAAAGAAGGAAAGCCCTTGCAAAAGTAATAGACTTTTTAGAAATGTTTGTTGCAGGAAGGTATTCTGCTTGAAGACCTATTCCAAACCAGTTTTTGGATACACCAACTTCAATTCCTCCTCCTACTGCTACATCGTGGGAAAAAGGGATAGAAAATCCTGCAAAACCCATTGTTTCACTTTTGGCATTCTCTTGGGCATTAACTCCTTGAGTTACTCCAAGAATTAAAATAAACAAAATAATAATTTTTGTTTTCATGACTTTTAAATTTTAGTGAATACTAGTTATGTTAATTTTTACAGAAGTCAATCTTTTTCTCCTTCTTTGGATTAAGATCATCTGCAACAACATATGCCTTATTTTCCTTTGAAGAGGGGTTTCCTACAAGAAAGATAATGTTTCCATTTCCTGGAAGAAGAGGGATTGATCTTAAAATTTGCTTCATTGCTTCATCTGGAAGTTCACCTCTAAATTCCTTTGAAGAAACCATCTCAAGAATATCTGAGAAAGCTCTTCTCCCTAATTCATTGTTCCTTACTTTGCCTATTCTCTCGTTAATCATCTTCTCCAAATTCTCAATTTCCTTCTTTATTATTCCAGGGATTTCTTCTGAAATTTTACAATTAAACACTAACACGTGTACAGGGTTTGATTTTCCTTCAATGTGGACTTTTACATCTCCAAGGTAACGTGAGAAATTCTCTTTCCCTTGAAAGAAAATGGGTACTGGCGCAAGAAGAATCTTTGCAAAAGGTAGGTTTTCGAATAAAAAAATCATGATTTCCAGTTTTTAGTTTATATTTTTACTAATTATTTTATATCTTGATTCACTTCCATAACTAGGAGTGAATTATTATTTCCAAAAGGAAAAGCTTCTGGAATTCTAGAAGCCTTTTTGTAATCTACTAGCATTTAAACATAAACTCCTGTCTCAACTTCAAATGGTTTATTCAAATCAATTCCACTTTTTACATCACTAATTTTCTGCGTTGCTAACCTAAAAGCATATTGAGAACGAGAATAACAATGTTCGACAAGTTCATCCAAAACATCCAGGTCTTTAATTTGAGATATTGCTGCTTCACAAGCCTCAGAATCATAATCCATTTCTTTTAAAAATTCAAAAATATCCAAATCAGATTCCATTAGAATCATTAGAAGTGATAATCCCAATCTCATAATTTTCCTTTCTTTTTTAATGGTTATTTAATTGCCCAAACTCAATATTTTTGATGGAATTTTTAATTCGAATGGTTGCACATACCCTTCTGGGCTCATCAGATTTGCCAGGTCATAAAGAATATAGTTTGTGCTTTCCGGAAGGCCATACTGGATATAAATATACTTTCCAGGAAAATACTCATGACTTCCAGGAAATGTTTTACAATCTTCTGCTATACAATAAATCGTAACCCATGCTCCATTGTAAAGGATACAAACAGCATCACCCATAGGATTGTTGTTATAGCAATCTTGAATATATTCAAGAGTTATCTCTTCATGATAAAGAGGAAATTTCTTTAATCCCTTGAAAATATCATTCTTACTAAACTTTTTTGATTTTCTCACCCGGACCAACACAGAATTCTCTTCTGGATTATCCTTGTAATTAGGTTCAAAACTAATATGTAACCCCATTTTAGATACTGTAATTGTTGTATCTAGATTAGGATATTCTTCTTGCATAGAAGAATTAGAGGATGATTGAGCATTTATATTTGCAACAATAAATATTGCAAAAATTCCAATAATAAATAATACATATTTTTTCATCTCTTTCAATTTATGGTTTTTAATTTTTGGTTTTATTAATTTTAATCTCTTTCCAGGAATATTTCCTCTGGCTCAACATATCCCTTTCTAGATGGAATTATTTCAAACCCTAGGTTAGCCCGGAGATATCTTACTATGTATGCTGTTAAAGGGTAATTTTTTGGAAAAACTTTTCCAAAAGAAATGTATTCGCCTCCCAAAGGACAGGACATAAAACAATTATCCTCAATATTATAAAGATATTCTTTGCCAGCAAGGTTGGACAAGGAAAACTTTTGGTTATAAATAGGCATTTCTCTTACTACTTCCCCGGCTTCATTTAATCTCCTTACAGTCACCAAAAGATAACTATCTTCTTTCTCACTGTAGTAAGTAGTTTGCATTGTTATGCGTTTTTTCCCATCAGGAGTTACGAAACTCTTTGTATGAGGACTCGAAGGTCGAGAGCTTGTTTTCACTTTATCCAAAATGTCTTTGGGAGGAGGTTGAGCTAAAGGCTTGTAGGCTTTATTCGTGCAGCTAGTGAAAATTACTGCTGTAAAAATTCCGATAATTAATAATAAATGATTTTTCATATCTATGATTTTTTGGTTTTTGATTCATACTTTTATTATTTTTTAATATTTATAATCTAATGGATTCTTTTTTATCTTAATTATTTTACAATTTTCAGAATAGACTTTTGAAGGGATAGGCTCTTCATTTAAATCCATTCTATTAAAGAGAAGGTTCTTTACAGGATAGCATATTCTAAAATACCCTTCAAATGATCCTTCTTCATCAATGAACTCTCCTAGTATAATGAATGCTTTATCTTTAACCAAAAGATACAGATTTAGGTTTTCTCTAATTTTCATCATAAAGGCTCCTCTTTCCCCAAAGTCCCCAAATTTTTCCTCCAACCCCTCAAAAGAAATTATCTCTTCGAATAAAGGCATTGGATGTTCTTCATTGAAGAATCCCTCAAAGACACCTACCAATAAACGGCTATCTCTTTCTTTCTCTCCCACGACTGTGATAAGGGTTACGTGAACCTCCTGGTCTTTGATTTCGTAGAATTCTGGATAAATTTCTGTTCCATCATCCAAAATCACGCTTTCAGAATTCTGTGCATTCAGGGTTAGGGTGAATGCAATAATGCCGATAAGTCCCAGGGAGGATATCTTCATAATTCTGCTTCCAAGGAAATTTTTAATCTTTTTCAGAACATCCCATGCTCCAAATAGCAAACCTATAATCTTTGCTACAAGGAATATCACTATGTAGAGTGAATAACGAACAACAACAGTGTGATAGATTTTTGTTAGAAAATTCCATTCGCTTTTGTTTTCCTCTCCACGGAATTTTAGGATTGTCTGATGCGCAAATTGTCCACAATCAGCTGACGAAGTGTCAGATTGCTCTTCTGAGGGTTTGACTTTGTTCCAATTTCCCAAATCAATTTTTGATTTTTTTTCCTTTTTCCAATATTCTCTTATAGAAAGCCATTCATCTCGGTGCCTCATAAATATTGTAATCGCTAAAACAAGTAAATAACTTGGTAATACTACAAGGAATACTGAAAAGAAAGGGGATAACCCTTTGTATTGAAGTTTATCAGAATTTGAATTAATTATATCCACAATAAAAGAGGATAAATTTGGAGATATACACACTATAGAAGCAATAAAAGTCCAAATTGCGATTGATAACCACACAGTATTAAATCTTTTTTTCATGATTTCTTTTTATTCGTGAATCTTCTTTTGTCCTTTGTAATTAGGATTAATACAAATAACTCCTATTGAGCCATCTTCAGAGATTACAACAGTCATTCCTTCACACAGAAAGGCATTTTCGCCATTAACTCTTGTCTCAGGTTGAGAATCAAATATGATTCCGTCATCTTCATTTGGGTCTGGAGGGCAATCAGGTCTTCCCCATTTAGGCCTTGTTCCAGTGTGCCTCTGATTTGCATCTAGATTATTATGCAGAAACTTCAGCCTATTCATTCCCTTTTGGGTTTTCAGAAAATCAATTTCTTCTGGTTCTGGTGTTTCCATTAATTGTTGAGCTAATTCGTGGGAGAGATTTTCACTGAGCTCTTCAGGATTCCAATTAAAATGGCCTGCATAAATAAATTCTTGTGAATTCATTTTTATTATATTTTTCATGGCTTTAATTTTTAATTCCATGAATTTTTCTAAGGTCTCTTGCAAGGCCAATAAAGAGGTTTGAAAATGCCATATTAAAATAATATGCTATTTCTTTGATGAGTTCGTTCATAAATTTTTTCATGATAAATAAAATTTAAGTTAATCTTAGTAATTTTGAATTATTATTTCCAACAATTCATCTAAATTTCTGAATTGTTCATCTTCTTCTAAATAGAATGTAAATGTTTCTCCTTCAGGAGATGACTTATAACTAAATTTCTCTGTTTCGGAATCCATTAAATAATAACTATTTTCTCTTTGTGTTATTACTATGGTCTCTTCATCACACTTGCGTATTTCTATATGATCATATTCAACAATAGTTATTGTATCTGTATATTCAGTAAAAATATCTTTTCGATGGTATACTAAATATCTTCCATCATCTTTTTCTATCCATAAGGATATATTGTGTGTACTATTATTTGCTTCGTACAATAAGGATATGCGTTGTGTACTCTTATTTGCTTCATACAAAAGGGTGTCTTTTCTTTCCTGGGCATATAATATGCTAGGAATAATTATTAAAATAAAGATAATAATTTCTTTCATAACTTCAAATTTTATGTTTGTTTTTTCTTGTTGTTTTTTTATATACTGTTATATAATTGGTTTGTTGTAATATAGGGTATTCCTATAGGTAATTTCTATGTATTCCGGGGTTATTTCGGGGTATTTCGTGTGTGAAATAAGCGTATTTGTAATTCTATTGAAAGAAATTCTTAAGCACTCTAATGCGAGTTGCTTCTTTTTTATCTTGTGTTGTGAATCCAACTTCAAGACTTGAAATTCAATTTGTTTCTCATATCCTATTGTTAACTTTTCCTTTTGGTTCCTTTTGTTTTGTTTTATGTTATTGTTTGGAACGTTTTGGTGTTGTTAAGGGGCGGTATGTGTTAATTGATATTTTCTAAGGTTTGTGTTTGTGATTTATTTAATGATAAATATGAGTTAGCTAATCTAATGAATTTCTTCCATCCTACTTTGCTTTTTTGTTCTTGTACTACTATTACTTCTCTTTCCATTAATTTGTTCTTGAGAGTATTTCCTTTTCTAGCTGAAAATCCCATGTTCTTGTAAAGTTCAACAGTGCTATAATTGTGGTCTGAAAATTCCATTAAAAAGCTTAAGAAAACTTGTTCTTCATCTTCAAAATTATCTAAAAAAGCTCTGTCTAATTTTTCTTGATTTTCTTTAATTTCAGTAACTGTTATTTCCGAAGGATCCACTGAATCAGAGGATAATTGTTCACTTAATGCTTTATTCATTACAATTAAAACATCATCTTCTGTGTAACCATTTTTACCCATTCCTGTTTCTAAAACTTTTTCAATGTTCTTTAAATCATGTCCTTTTGCTAGTTCTTCTTTTACAAAACTGAAAAGAATTCCTTGGGCATATTCTGAATCATATTCTTCAGCTATTTCACTTTGTGTTATTTCCTGTCTAGACAGAGATGTTTCATTTTCTTCTGTGTTAGCAGGTGTTATTTCTCCTATTTCAGTAGTAGGGTATTTAGAGGTTCTTTCAGAGTTTTTCAGCTTTGAAATACCCCATTTACTATGCTCTGGATCTTGTTCAATTGTTATTGCATCCATAAATTCAGGATCTTCTCTTTCAATTTGGATTGTGTCCATTATTGCATTTGCTCTTGAAGTTATTTTTTCATCTAAAACTTCTTGTTCTGTTAATGCCATGTAGGGGGTTTTAACTAAGAATGGACTTGTATATCTTTCTGAAAGTTTAACAATTGCAGTCCCAACTTTTAATTGCGAGAATGAATCTTTTTGTCTATGCAATTGTGTTATTGAACTTATATCATAAATATCTTGAGGTAATTGCTGTTGAAATGCTACATGGCAAGCGCTGTTACCTTTAACAGTATCGGATAATTTTGAAATGTGTTGGTCAAGACAAATAAGGCTTGTTCCGTATTCTCTCATTTCTCTGTATGCCATATCTGTGATTGATTCTGATACAAAATTTGTTTTATCTTTTAAGAAAACATTGTGTGCCTCATCAACTAAAATTGCATAATTAAATTTGTCATTAGTTTTATGTTGAGATGCTTTTTTATGCTTGTAAATGTAAGTTAAAATAAATTCACAGAAGAATTTCTTCTCGATGTTTCCTAATGAATTTAACTCAAATACAGCCCTCATATTGAATAAATCTTCTACTGCTAAGCTTTTCTTGCCTTCATAGTTAATTACTTTCCCAAACGGTCCAAACGTTAAAACTGAAGCAATTCTTAATGCACTTTCAAGCCATTCTGACTCTCTACCACGAGCATCTCTTGCTTTTTGTTCAAGCATTTTCTTAACATGCATCCAATTAGGATAATGTCTTTTTTCTTCTGGAAGTTTGTAAATATCCCATCCTCTAAAAATCTCATCTAATGTTTCTAAAATAATTTTATGAACTCCAAATGAAGCTTGAAAACTTTCAGTAAGTAAATCTGCAAGAACGTTAATCCATTCTTTTGGTGCAACACCTTTTGGAGGAATGTTAATATTTGTTTTGAATAAGTTTGCAACTGAATCATTTCCAATTGTAAATACTACTAAACTTGGATCTACATTAACTAATGGACGAAAACTTCTTTTCCAATCAAAAACTAAAAAAGGTTTATTTTTTCCAATAAAATTTTCAAGTATTTTAAATGCAAAATTTGTTTTACCACCACCACTCATACCAGTAATACAAACGTGTCTTGGCCAGTCTTTTTCATTTAATCCAAAAGTGTGTAATTCTTTTCCTGCATAAACAATATTACCAAGAGGGTATTCCCCACTTATTTCATCTTTTTTTGGAGGTTCTAAAAGTAAACTTTGGTCTAAAAGTTTGTTAAGATTTTTTTGATACAATAAAGTTATTGCTTGTAGGATTTCATTTTTTTCATCTAATGAATTTGCAATTGCATATTGAGCATAAATCTTATCAATTTTTTCTCCGAAGAAAGGTTTTAATTTTCTACACATGTCTTCTACTGTTAATCTATCGAAGTTCATTTTAATTCTCCTTCTAAATTTTCTTTACCTTGAACATACCCTTCTCTAGCAATACGATTGAAGATTTTACCAACAACCATTTGATACCACTGAGAAAATTTATCTGATTGAAAAATTATCTCTACAAAAGCATCATCTTTCAAATCACCATTAATTTTTTTATAAATTGAAGATTGTTTTTGGTCTTCGGTTAAATCGCAGTCAAAGGCTTTATTCTCTACAAATTCTTCTAATACTTTTCTTTTTATTCCACCAGGAAACTTTTTTCCTGCAACATTTTCCTGCTTTTTTATTTTTTCATAATTATCTCTAAAATCGTATCCATAACGTTCTATGCCCTCTAAATCCTCGTCGAAGTTTGCTCTTTGCTCTCTGTTTAAACCTTTTACAAATTCTAAAATTTCTTTATTTGTTTCTTCATCTAATTTCATTTTAATTTTCCTCATCAAGTAATTTAGTTATTGAATTTACTCTTTCTTGCTTTTCACTTAATTCTTGTTCTTGTCCTCTAAGTTCTTTCTTAAGTAATGCAATATCTTTCCAAGCATCTACTTTTTCTTTCATTTGAATTTCAGAAATCTCAATCTTTTTGCTTCTAAGCAAATTCTTTTCTTTCATTAAATCAGCTTTTTCAAACTCAGTGGTGTTTTCATTTTCTAAAAGAAAGTTGTTAATTTGAGTTTTAACATTTTCCCCTTCTTGAATAAAACTTTCGCTAAGGTCTTCTCTTTCTTCAATCAGTGTATTGATGTCTTCAACAGACTCTTTTAACGCATTAATTTTAGATAAACCAATCTTTGTTAAATCAGAGCCCAAGCTAGTTATTTCAGGTGTTTCAATACTTATTACAGGTTTTTCATACCTTAAAATATCCTTAATTTCCATAATTTTAAAGTGGTAACACTATTTATAAATGTTTCCACTATGTCGTAATTGGACAATAGTTACAAAACTAGAAAAGGATTATGAAACAAGATTTAAATAAGCAGAATTTTTGGTAATTTCAGGTATTTCATGCGGAGTTGCCGGAGTGGTCAAACGGGACGCCCTCAAGAGGCGTTAGCTTAGTGCTTACGCAGGTTCGAATCCTGTACTCCGCATATATCTTTATAATGAATGATAATAAAAAAAGAGGTTTAGAAAAAAGCTTATTTGAAGAGATAATTAGTGGGAAAAATCCAAAGAAATATCTTGATTTGAAAGAACTAAAGTATAAGGTGTTAGTATTTATCTGTAATAGGGGTTTTGGTAAAGAAGAATATATTGTATGTGTGGAAATCATCAATGAAGTGCATAAAAGGCTAAAAATCCTATATACTCCAAAAAGAGTTCTTCAAGGATAATAATTAATATAAATGAAATTTGGGTAATATTTGTATTATGGCAAAAGAGATGAATGATTTAGAAGAATTTTTATTTGAAAAAATATCTAATTTAAATGGGAAAAACAAGATAGATTATTCAGATAAAATGGCTATTTCTCATAAAATGTATTCTTTAATTGAAAAAAATTTGAAAGAGATAGACTTGGCTAATTATGTAAAAATTCTTGACAATTTATACAAGAAATTTAATCCAAATCAGTAAACCGAACAATTTATAAAGCAAAATAATCTAAGATTTTTACCTGCGAGTTAGGCGCGTAAGCGGGGGCATAAATGCTATGTTCTTTCTAACTCTATTCAGGTTAAGATAATAAAATGACTAAATCAAAGACATTAATAGAAAAACAACTTCAAAGAAAGACAAATTCAGTTTTAGTTGAAACTATTATAGCTGCTAAGAAAAAGGACGCATGGAATGAAATTGCTGAATTACTTTCTAGATCTAGAAGAAATAGAATTAATCTTAATTTAACAGAACTTAATGGTGCTGAAGCAGGAGATAAGGATATTTTAGTTATTCCAGGTAAAGTACTTTCTGAAGGAAATATTGATAAAAAATTAAAAATTGTTGCTTTGGGTTATTCAAAACGAGCTAAAGAAAAGTTGTTAAAGTCTGGGTGCAAAGTATCAAGTATATTAGAAGAAATTAAATCAAATCCAACTGGAAAAGACCTGAAGATTTTAAGGAAATAAAAAAATGAAAATAATTAATGGACAAGAAACAATATTGGGAAGATTAGCTAGCAATGTAGCTAAAATGGCCTTGCAAGGAGAAGAAGTTGTTGTTGTAAATTGTGAAAAAGTAATAATTACTGGTTCAAGAAAAAATATTGAGGCAGAATTTCATGAAAAAAGAAGTAGATTTGGATCAAGTCAAAAAGGACCAAACCCTTCAAAACTAGGTGAAAGGATTGTTAAAAGAACAATTAGAGGGATGCTTCCTAACTATAGACTTGGTAGAGGAAGAGATGCTTGGAAAAGAATAAAATGTTATACTGGAATACCTAAAGAATTTGAAGGTAAAAAAATGGAAAAAGTTAAGAGTGATAAAAAAAGTAAATTTATAAGAATTGAGGATGTTAGTAAAAAATGAAAATAATTGAATCTGGTAAAAGAAAAACATCAATTGCGCGTGCTTCAATTGTGGAAGGCACGGGGAAAGTTACAATTAACAAAAGAAATTACGAAAATTTGCAAGATTTTGACAGATTAAAAATAAAAGAACCAATTGCAATTGCAGAGCAAATTTTAGGAAAGTTAAATTTTGATGTTGCTATTGTTGTTCGTGGTGGTGGAGAAAAATCACAAATTGATGCTTCAAGACTTGCACTTGCTAGAGCAATTGTTAGTTTCACTAAATCAAAGGATTTATCAAATGCATATACTGAATATGATAGAAATTTACTTGTGGCTGATATTAGAAGAAAGGAAGCTTACAAACCAGGAGATTCTAAAGCTAGAAGGAAAAGACAAAGTTCTAAACGTTAATTATCTGGTAAGCTTCATAGTCCTCACTATGTTACGGATTCAAATCAACACAGTTATTTGCATAAAGGAAGCTTACAAACCAGGAGATTCTAAAGCTAGAAGGAAAAGACAAAGTTCTAAACGTTAGTTTTTCTTTTGAGAATATAAAAATTTTTATTTGAATAATTTATTAAGAGACAAATAATAAGATTCTTGAAGAAGAATCTCTTCTGGTGATGATAATTAAAGTGGTTGTTTTGGAACGTTAAATATATAAAGAAAATTTTGTTATGTTAAACATGGCAAAAGGTGATAGAAAAGTTAATTGGGTCTTAACACTAATCATGTCCATTATTTTTGGAAGCTTAGGTGTTGACAGATTCATTATGGGCCATGTTGGATTAGGAATTTTAAAATTAATTACTTTTGGTGGTTGTGGTGTCTGGTGGTTAATTGATTTAATTCTTATTGCTACAAAACATGACTACAAAGGCGTCCAATGGGTAGAAAAATAAAAAGAATAAAAATATTCTTTTCAAAGATTTTTACACTAAGTTATCCTAGATGGAGGTTTTTTATTTTTATAGGAGTTTTAATACTTCTTAGATTGTTACCCTTCTCATTTGTAGAAAAAACTCAGGAACTTTCAATTTGTTCTTTTATTTTTGGAAAATATTGTTATTCGGTTGGTTTAACTAGAGGTGTTTCGATGATTTTGCGAGGAGATATTGCTTCTGGAATTGACTACAATGTCCTGTCTATTCTTGTTCTAGTTGTGCTTGTTATTTTTATTATTCATGATTTTTTCAAAGGTTTTATAAAACCTAAAAAATAGTATTTTATATGGATAAGGAAAAACCTAAAAAGTTTACAAAAAAGCAAGAAAATGAAAGAAAAGAAGCTTGGATGAGAATTCCAATCTGCATTGTTTCTGGATTTATCCTTGAAGTTTGGGGATTTTTTATTCTTATCTTTGCAATAGTTCAACTAATAATGGTTTTAGTTGAAGGTAAAAAAAACAAAGAATTTTTGAGCTTATGTAAAAATTATGTTGCGCAACTTTATGTGTTTGTAAAATACATAACTTTTATTTCAAATGAAAGACCATTTCCTTTTGGAGATTTAGCTGAGTTTGAAAAATAAATAAAAAATTAATTCTTTTTTTGTTTTTGTTTCTTTTTTTCAATTTTATCTAGTTTATCTTGAACATGGTTAAACAAAGTTGAAGACAATATTGGTTGATGCTTTGCTTCATGGATTTGGCCATTAAATTTTATTTTTCCTATGTATGCAAAATTCCGAAGTATTTTTTTTAAACCATTAACTGAAAGGTTATGTTTTTCAGAGAGTTTTCTTAAATTCATACCTTCTTGGAGGAATTCTTCGAATATTTCTTCTACTTCAGAATAATTTTGTGCTTTAATTAACTCTCCTTTTGAGTCTCTTTGATATCCAAAAGGAACACGCGACATATGTTTCCCCTGAGATGATTTTTTTATCATTCCTGTTTTTTGAACATCCCCCCTAAACTTAGAATATTTTCTATAAGGTTTTATTGCATTTGAGTCTATCGGAAGTTGAATATATTCATCTAATTGCTCTGGGTCGTTTGGAGCAAAAGTATAACAAACACTACAAAAGTACAAACTATATTTTTGTTTATTTTGTTCTGAATCATGTCCACATTTTTCGCATTTCATTTTACAAACTATCTATTGGGGATTTTATTTTTTTTAATTCTTTTGTTGATATATGGGTATATAATTCTGTCGTAGATAAAGATGCGTGACCGAGCAATTCTTGAATTTTTCTTATGTCTGTTCCGTTCTCAAGGAGATGCGTTGCAAATGAATGCCTCAACGTATGAGGATGCACTTCTTTTTGAATTCCTGCCCTTTTTGCTGCTTTTTGAATCATTTTTTGCAAGTTCCGTGTTGTTAATTGTCCTTTTGGTCCTGTAAACAAGTATTCTTGATTTTCTTCTCTTTGTTTTTTAACTTGTTTTTCTAAATCTTTTCTTAAAAAATCAGGGATATTAAATATTCTGTCTTTTTTTCCTTTTCCTTGTTTTACATGACCTATTTTTTCATCAAAATTTAAATCTTTTACCTTGAGGTTTATTAATTCAGAAACTCTAAAACCACAAGCATAAAGCATGCTAGTCATTAGCGTTGATTTTCTTGTATCATAACTATCTAGAAGTTTCTTAACTTCTTCTTTTGTAAGAACAGTCGGGATTCTTTTTTCACGTTTAGGTCGTTTTATGTCTACTGTTGGGTCTTTCTTAAGTATTGTGGAGTATGCAAATTTAATTGCTGCTAAGAAAAGAATTACTGAACTTGAAGAAGATTTGTCGAGGTTATTTGCAATATACATTTTAACATCATCTTCATTAATTTGTTTGGGTTGCTTTTTTGTTTCTTCAAGTAACTTTTCATTTGATTTAACATATGCTCTAATTGTGTGTTCTGAGTTCTTAGAAATTTTTAATTCTATTTCTATTTTTTTTAGAAAATCTTTTGAATTCAACTCTTTCATGTAATGGTTATGCGAACTTAGTTTAAAAGATTTTGTTTTGCGTTAGTCTTAGAGAAATTAGTTAGTTAATAATAAAGAAGCAGATGTAAAAGAAATCTTAAAGGATTTGGGGATTTCTGATGATATTAGTTTTTACAAAAAAAGGTTACTTCAAATTGATCAATATTTCAAAGAAAATTATAAATATGTTGAAAGTGAATCGCTTAAAATCAAAAAAGAAGCAGAATACTTAAAAGAATTTGAAAATATAAAAAACAAAATTCCAAAAAATATTGAAATTTTAGATTCTTTTGAATATGTAAAGAACAGTGTTGAAATTGATATGGAAGAAGTTGTCAAGGATTACATGGAATCAACAAATACCCAAATAAGTAAGGGTTTTGCTAAAAAACTTGCTCAAATGAATCTAAAACTTCAACAAGAGATTTCAGTTGAAGCAAATATAAAAAGTGTTGAAATAGAATATGCAAATGAAACAAAAAAGTTTGTTTTAGTTAAGAAAAAAATTAACTTAAAAAACTCAGAGCACGATCAAATTTTAGAGATAATTCCTAAAAAAATTGTAGAAGATGCTGATGAAGTTGTTTTCTTAGTTGACAATGAAATAATTAAACAAGACCCTATTTTTGAGGTTTTGAAAGAAGATTTAACAGAGGATATGAAATTATTTATTATATTGAAGGGCTTTTAGACATAAAAGATTTTTCTCAAACAGAAACAATTTTGTTTGAAGAAACTTTCAAAGGAAGTGCAGGAGTTACAGGCTTTTTTGCAGCAAGCACAATAACAAACACAGACCCTGTCTACTTTATGGTTGCTCTTTTCCTATTAATTTGTTTGGTTATCTTATTCATTTTTATTTCAAAGAAAATGAAGGTTCAAAGATGGAAAAAAGAACCAAATGTTGTTAAGTGTTTTGAATTATTGAGAAAATCCGCCTTATACATTAAAGAAAAAGATTTAGAAAGAGCTCGTGAAAACTATCGAGAGCTTAAGAGAATTTACCCGGTATTACCCTCAAAACCAAAACAATTCTTTTACGAAAAAATCAAAGAATTATCTGTTGAAATTGATAAGAGGGATATTTTTGGGCTTGTAAGAGAGTATGAAGAAGCAAGAACCCATTGGAATAAAGAGGATTGCTTGAGAATCTATAAAGATATTAAAAAGGTTTATGAGCGGTTGCCTATTAAATATAGACAAAAAATCTATGAAAAAATCAATAAATATTAGTATAACAATTCTTAAAAAATCTCGAAATCTTAGAATTCTATGGAAAGAGAAAGATTAATTGAATTTTTTATTGGTTTGGTTTTCATTATTTTTTTGGTATTTGTAGTGGTTCTTGTTTTGAATATTGGTGATGGCACAAATAAAAATAATTCAAAATCCAGCACTAGTTCTTCAGGAAACACAATAATAAACAATTATTATGAAAATAACTATAATTACCCTGAAAAATCAATGACTGGAAATGTAGTTTATAAATATTCTTATAAAGGAGATGTAGTGTATAAAGGGAGGAATCTAGATTATGAAGATTATTACGGGGATTATTGGAATGATAATGATTTTTCAAGTTCTGGGAGACATAGAAAAATTAAAAATTCCTTTAATTATGTGGATGAATATTCAGTTGTTGTGAAAAATGAAGATCATGTTGGAAAATATTTCAAAGTTGTTTTTTCTTTTAATTTTGAAGATAATTTTGAAGATTCTCAAAGTGTTATAAAATACATTAAGCCTAGAGAAACAAAGGAATTTATTTATCGAGATGCTCATTTTGAAAGATACAATTATGAGTCTTGGGATTATGAAGTTTTTAGCCAGGATAATGGGTTTAGATAAGAACTTTATTGGTAAAAATCAGGGGTTCAGTTAATACACATTATACGTACTTTTGCCCCATAATATCAAACACATAGGGATTTTTTGTTCACTTAGGTTAGGTTAGTTATTTTTCAGTAACTTTTCCATGTAATCCTTTTGATGCTTGTCCAAAATGCAATATTCTAGATATCTCCAATTGCCTACCAGATATATTTTCCCATTCTATTTCTAATTTTTTAAAATATTTTTTTAAAACCCTATTTGCTTCTTCCTGATTTTTTCCTTTCATCCCCGAATAATCTAATCCACAATTAGGGCAATTGTACCCTTGCTCATATGGTCATGCCAAGAAAGGATTTCTGTATTATCAAAAGAACAAATTACTCCTGTAAGGTTCTCAGAAGGGTTTGAAAACCCTAGTTTTTTTGTTATTTTTTTTCCTGTTTGCCAATCTTTGTAAGTTACTGAATCTTTTTCCATTGTTTTTCATTAATTTTCCAGTTTATTTAAACATTTATGTATTAAAACGCATGTTTTAAGAACCATTATTGATTTTGGGTTTTTAGGGCTTAAAAGAGGGGTTTTGTCACATATGGCTTATTTTTGTTCACTTAGGTTAGGTTAGTTATTTCTTAGTAACTTTTTAGTAATTAAATCAAATTTTGGTGCCTAATAGGATGAATGCTTCATTGGCCTATCTCTAAGCCATCTTGCAGTTAGAAAAATTAGGATTGTGCAGACAAGAGTAATAAAAACAGAAGCCCAAATGCTTGTTGCGTTTGGATTGTTTGGATGGGCCAACAAAGTGATTAATGCTTTTGAAAGATCAAAAATTGTTTCACGCCAGGTGAAGGCTATTGTGAATCCCAAAGTAAAAATTATGAACATCCGCATTTGTTTTCTAAATTCATATTTGTATTTATTTCCAAGATAGAAATAGTTCTTGATTTTTCTCTTTTTTAATGGGCCCATTTTAAGAAAAGTTGTTGTAAGTTTTTATATTTTTGTTTTAAATTTTGTTTTAAACCTTCTTATTTTTTCCAGTAAATTTTGTTAATTCATTTATCACTGCCAAGGTTGTGCACTTAGGTTAGGTAAGTTTTAGGACATAAAATAATTGCCAAAATTATGTGTCTGAATGCCTTAGACAAACAGCAAAAAATAGGGTGTTTAAGCTGTCCAAACAGGCTGTTTGTTTGTTTTATCGACGGTAAAATTGGTGGGTGTTTGTTGGCTGTCCAAAGGAAATAAAGGGGTTGTTTAAGAGTGTTTAAGGGTGTTTGTTGCTGTTTAAGGGTGTTTAAACAGGCTGTTTTTAGGTATTTTTTTTGACAAACAGCTGTTTGTTGGATTGTCTTAGACACATAATTTTGATTAAAATGGGGTGTTTTCTAGGCTTAAATTTGGGTGTGTTTTCCGAGGATAAAAGGAAAAGTTTTTAAATAATGTTTTCTAAAATATAATATGTTTTGGCATTCTAAAAGAAGAAAAGAGATTGAAAGTATAAAAGATGACACTAAAAGAGGTTTTGAAAGTGTTAAAAAAGATATAACTTCTGTAAGTGGTTGGATTAAACATCTTGATTCTTCAAGAGAAAGTCAAAAAAAGGACATAAAAGATATAAAAGACATTTTATCGTCGATACAAGAAGATATTGAAGGAGTAAAAAATGTTGTTTCTGTGATGAATGATTTAAAACCTAAACAGGTGTTTAAAACACCCTCACGGGTGTTTAATAAACAAACAGCTGTTCAAGCTGTCCAAACACCTGTCCAAACAGCTGTCCAAACACCAAATTTAGAGCATTTTTCAATAACTGAAAGAGCAATCCTTTGGGTTTTGTTAAATAGTGATATGAGGCTAAGCTATGATGATTTGGCTGCAATGTTAGGAAAAGAAAGATCAACAATCAGGGGACAAATAAATTCAATCAAACAAAAAAGTGAGACAATGATAGAAGAAGTAATTGAAAAAAATGGTAAAAAAAGAGTGTATATTCCAGAGAATATTAAGGAAACTATGCTAAAAAAGTCAAAAGTGAGGGTTAAAGATAAGAAAAAAATAGCAAAAAAGGGAAAAATTAGTGAATATTGAGCATTTTTAGGTGTGGAAAATCAAAAAGTGAGAGTTAGAATAAGGCTAAAATGCCTAAAAATTAAGAAAAATGAGGAAAAAGCATATAAAATCAAGAAAATGAGATTAAATAAAAAACAAAAAATAGGAATTTTGGAAAGAGAGAATAAAAAAAGGGGGGCGAATTCAGAAAAAGAGAGTTAAATTACACAGGAATTGAGAAAAAACAAAAAAGAATGTAAATGAAGCAAAAAAGGCCTTAAAATAAAGGAATTTTACGCTTTTTTTATGTGTAAAAAATTTTTAGAAAAAAAGTTGGCACTTATTCGGTGTACGTAATAAGTATATTAAAGTGCTAATTTGTATGGTTTTCTGTGATTTTAGGGGTTTAAAGCTCTCTAAGCTGCAAAATTGTATGTAAAGAAGCTATTTTTTTGAGGTTTTTTGAGATATTCAGCTGTATTGTCTTATTATTTACCTTTGTTTTATCGACGGGAATGCCTTTCTTTATCAATCTACCCACATAATCTCTTATAGAGCTTTCAGAAAGATTAATCTTCTCTGAAATAGTCTTATAATCAGTATATCCCTTTTCTTCTTCTAATTGGTAAAGAGTTGAGAACACAAGGATCTCTTGGTCTGTCAAGCGCTTGAATTTTAACCTGATTTCTTTCTTAAGATTATCTAAAGATTCTAAGATTTCAACTGCATTGTCAATAGAGTAATTCTCTTGATTATGCGAACTTTTATGTGTCTGTTGGTGTGTCTGTCTGTTTGTCTGTTTGTCTGTTGGAACCCCTCGGTTTCCATTGGAAATACCCAAATTTTGGTAGTTTAAGGGCTCATATGGGTAATTATGTGTCGAAGGATGTGTTGGGCGTGTTGGAATTATCTGTCTGTTTGTCTGTTGGTGTGTTGGAGGTATTTTTGAATAATCTGCTTGTCTCTGAGGAAAAGTTGGAATATTTATTTTAGTTTTTTTTTGAGTTTCTTGTTCTTTAAATTCTTTAAATATTTCAGCTAGATCAATTAAACTTTCTCTGATTTCAGAAACGTTGCTTTTCAAAGAATCCAACTCGCTACGAATTAAATCCATATCTGATTTGACTTTTGAAAAAGCCTCTTTTACCTGGTCCATAAAAAATTTAGATTTAAGTAATATAAAAACTTTAAGATAATTCAATATATATTATCAAAAATTGTTAAGTTTGTTTTTGGGAGTATATCTTATACACTTTGGGATTTAACTTCCACCTGCTTCTCCTTAAATAGGGAATTCCTTGGGGGTTTTTCTTGACTTCTATAACAAAATCTTTTTTTCTCAATTCAATTAATAATTTCTTAGTGAACTCTTCGTCCCTTATTATCTCTTGAGCGACTTTATTTGTGAATTCTGGTTTAGGGTTTATAGAATACAAATAAGCCAAAATTTGTTCAGAAATTTTTTCCCTCTTTTTATCTGATATTTTCATGAAGATTAAAAGAAAGATATTTTTTTAAAGGTTTATTATTTGAAGAAATTTTATTCTTTACTTTCTTCAGAAGAATTATTTTCTTTTCCTGTTTCTTTTGCTGCTTCTTGTGTTTGTTCTTTAGTGAATTTGATGCTTGGTAAGGGGAAATGTGGTGGTAGGTTCATTTCTTCTCCTAATTGTAACGCCCTAAGGCTTGATTTTTTAAGAATTATATTAAAAACAACCAACCTGAAATCTTCTGGAACTTTTTCTTCTTTCCACATTTTAAGTACTTCTTTCGCTTTCTTTGAATCCACTCCTAAAAGAACTTTTCCTGAAAAACCTAATTTAGCAAAACCAGGCTCATAAGAAATATTATATTCAAAAGAAACGGCAATCATTTCTTCTTTTGTTTTGAAAAAAGTTGATTTTACTTCATTTATATCCGAGATGTCAATTCCAGTGTTGATTTTTAACCCTGTTGCATTTTCAGAGAGTTTTTCTGCGTTTATCTTCGTAAAATTAAATCCTATTAATCTCATGTTATACTTAATTATTATTTTATTTTTAAAGATTTAGGTGTTAAATTATTCAAAAAAATTATTTAATTTAAACCAAATCTTCTTCAGAAACAATTACAAAATCACCAATAGCAATTATTGCACTGTAAGGAATCAACATGTCATTCGTTGCTGATCTCTCAAGATTTAAATTTTTAGTATAGGGTGTTGAATCTTTAATTATGATATTAATTAATTCTCCTGATTGTGTTTCAAAAGTTATGTCTTTAACAAACCCCAATCTTTTTCCTTCTTTAGTAACAATCATCTTTCCTATGAGATCGCTGAATGGACTTTTTTCATTATGCATATTAAAAATAGCTGTGAATAACTTATAAACTTTTCTGTAGGATTATATAGAGATTAGAATAGACAATTAAGAAGAAAATTAACTAATATTAGAAGAATTAAAAGAATTATTATATATTGTTGTTATTTTCTTAAAGAAAAGATTAACCCTCCCCCTCCTTGATTTCGTTTGGAAAGATTTATAAAAGAATATTTGTGTTATTATTATTATTATTTTATTAAAAAAATATATATAATATATAATATATAATGGTTCGTATAACTAAATAATATATAAAATTATTATTTCTTATTTAATTTTATTATTTTTATTTTCCATAGGAAATTTAGGTGTTCTTCTTTTTTAGTAGTTATAATCCTTTATATAATAATTTAAGTTTTTCAAACAGAAAACATTCATGAATACAAAGGTTCCACAGGAAATCAACCTGTGGGGTGCAAAGGGTATTTTCAAAAGTATAAACACTTAAATAATAAATTTAAGATAATAATCTAAAGAAGATAAAAGGAGGACAAAAATATAATGAAAGGGGAAAATGGTATTAGAAATTGATGAGATTTTTGATTCGTTTGATAAGAATCGAATCTTTAAAGATAAAAATGTTCTTCAGGCAAACCATAAACCAGATGATATTCTTCATAGAGGAGACCAAATAAAGCAGATAGCCTCTATCTTGGCTCCTGTGTTGCGTGGTGAGAAAACTAGTAATTTATTTCTTTATGGAAAAACAGGCACTGGAAAAACACTTTCTATTAATTATGTCCGAGATGAGTTAATGAAGCGTTTGAAAAAAGATGCTGACTTTAAATTAAGAATAGAGTATTTAAATTGTAAATTAAAAAAAGTTTCAGATACTGAATATAGGATTCTTGCAGAACTTATTAAAAAATTAGGAGGGGAAATTCCATCTACTGGATTACCCACCCAAGCTGTTTATAATAAGTTTATAGAGACTATTGATTCTGAGAAACAATTAATTGTTTTAATTTTAGATGAAATTGATCAAACAGTTAAAAAAATATCAAATGATTTTTTATATAATTTAACAAGATTAAATTCTGAGTTAAGTAAAACTCAGTTGTGTGTTGTGGGAATTAGTAATAATTTAACTTTTTTAGATGAATTAGATCCAAGAGTTAGAAGTTCTTTAAGTGAGGAAGAGATTGTGTTTCCCCCTTATAATGCTTTACAGCTTCAAGAAATTTTAAAAAAAAGGTCACTAGGAGCGTTTAAAGAAAAAGTTGTTCAAGAAGGAGTTATTGCTAAGTGTGCCGCATTTGCTGCTAGGGAGCATGGGGATGCCCGTAGGGCTTTGGATTTACTTCGGATTGCTGGAGAGCTAGCAGAACGTGAAGGGGCTGAAAAGATTCATTTAAAATTCATTGATGAAGCTAACAATAAAATAGAACGTGATAAAATTTTGGATGTTATAACTTCAGAACCCAAACAATTTCAATTAGTCCTTAAATCAATTATTGAATTGTCAGAGAAATTAAAAAGCGGGGAATCTCTTTTTACTGGAGATGTTTACAATTATTACCAAGATATTTGTAGTATTAATAAAGTAGAGGTATTAACTCAAAGAAGAGTTAGTGATATTGTTCAGGAATTTGATATGTTGGGAATAATTAATGTAAGGGTTATATCAAAAGGGCGAGGAGGCCGTATGAGAGAGATTAAGTTGGCAATAAGCAAAGATATTGTTAGAAAAGCCAAAGAAATAATCGAACACTCTTTAGACTATGGATAAGGAAGATGAACAACGAGCTAATAAAATTCTTTTTTGAGAAAGGTTTACTAGTGGATAAAGAGGTTTTAGATTTGTTTCAAGATGTTAATGATTCTGAGAGTGTTAAATTTATTATAGAAAAAATAAAAAATACAACCAAACAAAATGTTATTACTAGGACTACTTTAAATGAGAACAAGGAAAAAGTTAATAGGGTTTTTTTAGAGTTGCCTCAAGAAAATCAGAGGAAACTAGAGAAATTTAAAATTAATTTTGGATTAAGCATAGAAATTTCTAAAGAAGTTTCGGTTGAAAGCGCAAAACACTCTTTAATTAAGGGACAGGAAGTTATTCAAGGGGGAGTAGTCAAAGTAACTGAAAGGTCTGAGGAGATTGTTAAAAAAATTGAGGTTAAAAATTTTGTCGCACATTTCAAAAACCGTTTTATTTTTATGAGGGCTATTTTACAAGAACATTCAGAATTGAATAATTTAATTTCTATAAATAAAATTTCAGAAGGCACACAAGGAATTTCTCTTATTGGGATGGTTAGGACAAAGTCAATCACAAAAAATAAAAATATTATTTTGGAAATAGAGGATTTAACAGGGAAAATAAAAATATTGATTAACCAAAATAAGCCAGATCTATATAAATTAGCAGAAGAAATAACCTTGGATGCTGTTTTGGGGTTTAAGGGTTCTGGAAATAAAGAAATCTTTTTTGTTAATGAACTTGTTTTTCCAGAAGCAATGCTTCCTGAAAGGAAAAGGTCAAATCTTGATGAATCTGTTTTATTTGTTGGGGATTTACACTATGGGAGTAAGAGATTTTTGAAAGAGGGTTTTGAAAAATTTATTGATTATCTTAAGGGAAATGTTCCTGGAACTGAAAAAGAAGTTGAAAAAATAAGATATTTGTTTTTAACAGGAGACATTATTACTGGTGTTGGTAATTATCCTAATCAAGAACCTGATTTAGAAATTGTTGATTTGGAAGAACAATTTTTAGGTTTAGCAAATCTTCTTAAAGAAATTCCAGAAAGAATTAAAATAATTATTTCTCCTGGAAATCATGATTGTGTAAGGCTCATGGAGCCCCAACCTCTCTTAAATGAAAAATATGCTTGGCCATTGTATGATTTAAAGAATGTAATTATGACTGAAAATCCCGGAAGAATTAATGTTGGAAGTAATGATTCTTTTGCAGGATATGATGTTTTAACTTACCATGGGTTTTCTTATCCTTTTTATGCTCGTGAGATTATTCCTTTGGTGGTTAAAAACTCAATGAATTCTCCGGAAGACATCATGAGGTTTTTGTTAAAACACAGACACCTTGCACCCACACATGGCTCTAACCAGTATTTTCCTCTTGAGAAGGATCCAATGGTTATTGAGAATGTTCCAGATGTTTTGGTTTCTTCACATACCCACAAATGTGCAACAAATTATTATAATAATATTTTAATGATTTCCACTGCTTGTTGGGAAGCAATGACTCCTTATCAAGAAAAGTTTGGTAATGAACCTGACCATTGTAAAGTTCCTATGTTAAATTTAAAAACAAGGGTCATAAAGATTCTTGATTTTGAAGAAGAAGGGGAAACAAAATGAAAATAGGTATTGATATTGATGAGGTTGTTGTGGAATTTATGAAAGATTATTTAGAATTCCATAATCAAAAGAAAGGAACAGAATACAAGTACGAGAACATTTTTACTTATAGATTTGAAGATTTTTCAAAATTACCTAAAGAAGAGGTAAGAGAATTGGTTCTTAGTTTTAGTGGGGGAGAAAAATTTGATAATTTGGAATTTGTTAAAGATGCTAAGGAAAATATTTTTAAGTTAGAAAAGAAGAATAAAATATTTTTCATAACTTCAAGACACCCCATAACAAAACAAAGCACTCTTGATTTTTTTGAAAGAAATTTTCCTAAAAATAATTTTACTATTCATTTTTCAGGAGAGAATTGGGAGGGAAGCAAATCAAAAGGAGAAATTTGTTTGGAATTTGGAGTTGATTTGATTATTGAAGATAATGAAGATTATGCATTGGAGTGTGCTGAAAAAGGAATTAAGACTTTTCTTATTGATAGGCCTTGGAACCAGAATTGTGTAGGACATGAAAATATAACAAAAGTCAAAGATTGGGAAGAATTAATGGTTTATTTGGATGAAATTTTGGAGGAGGAAAATGGGAAATAGGAATGAAAATTTAAAGAAAATGTTATACTCTCAATTAGTAGAGATTTCGGATTTAGAGGTTAGGGGTTTTGTTAAAGAGGTTTTAGATAATGCTCCTGAAGGTTTTTGGAATACTCCTTGTAGTGGGTCTGGAAAATATCATCCTCCTGAAAACCAGGGAAACGGGGGTTTGATTAGGCATTTGTTAAAGTGTTTAGAGTGTGCTAAAGATTTATGTAGGTATTTTGGATTGTCTCAAGAAGATAGAGATGTTGTTTTAGGTTCAATTTTTTTACATGATATTAAAAAGAACGGGGATCCTTGGGGAGAAGTTACAGATATGGAACATGGAAAGATTGGTGCAGAATTTTTAGATAACTTTAAATTAAAAGAACCACAAAAAACAGAAATAAAAAATTGTGTTAGATATCATTTGTTTGGGTTTACTGGAACTAAAGAAGACATTGAAAGAGCTTCTAAACCAACAAAGAAAGAAATGATTGTTCAAATGACTGATTTGTTTTGCTCTAGAAAATATGCATCTTGGCTTCCAGGGTTTGAAGTTCCTAAAGAAGCAATAGATAGTTTTTCAAATAAATTTCAACCAAACTTAGATAGTTATTAAAATGGAAACTGAAAAATACTTTAAAGATTTGAAAAAAAATGTGGATAAGGTTTATTTAATGGCGAATAAAGCTAGAGCCAAAGGTCTTGATCCTAAAACAGAAGTAGAAATTCCCCTAGCAATGAGTATGGCTGAAAAAGTAGTTAGTTTAATTAGTACTATTTATCCTCAAATGCAAGAATCGGGAATTGCTAAGAGGATTCTTGATTTAGAAAAGGAGTTTGGGAAATTAGATTCTAGTATTGTGTTTAAAATTGCGGATGAAGTAGCCCACCAAAAGTTTTGTAAATTTGAAAATACTTTACAAGGAATTGATGCAGGAATAAGAATTGGTTTTGCATATATTACTTTGGGAGTAGTTTCTAGTCCTATTGAAGGTTATACTGGAATAAAAACACGTTTAACAAGAGATGGGAAAGAATATTTAGAAGCTAGTTTTTCAGGGCCTATTAGGAGCGCAGGAACAACAGCAAGTGTTATTTGTTTGATGTTGATTGATTATTTGAGGGAGGTTTTTGGTTATGCTAAATATGACCCTACTGAGGATGAGATTAAGAGGGTCTGGGCAGAGTTAGAACATTTTCATGATAGGATTACTAATTTACAAGGGATGCCTACTGAAAGGGAGGCATTGTATTTGGCAGAGAGAATGAATATTCAGGTTGCTGGAGATCCTTCCGAAAAAATAGAGGTTCCTAATTATAAAAATCTTGAAAGGGTAGATACTGATTTTTTGAGGAGTGGGTTTTGTTTGGTTATGGCAGAGGCATTAGCACAGAAAGCAAAAAAGGGTTTTAGGCTGTACAACCATGCAAAAGAAAATGGAGTTAAAATGTCTGGTTTTGATTGGTTAGATGGATATATTGAATTGCAAGGCGAAATAAATAAAGGAAAAGGGAAAAAAGTAGAAGAAGTTCCCCCTTATATTAGGGACTTGGTTGCTGGAAGACCTGTTTTTGGGCATCCGTCTTCTCCAGGAAGTCTTAGATTAAGATATGGTAGGGGGAGAAACTCTGGATTTAGTGCTTCTGCTGTACATCCAGCAACAATGGCTGTTAGTGATGGGTTTATTGCAATTGGAACCCAATTAAAAATTGAAAAACCAACAAAAGGGTGTGTTGTTACTTCTTGTGATAGTATTGATGGACCGATTGTCAAATTAAAAAATGGGAGTGTTAGAAAACTGCATACTGCTGAAGAAGGGAAAAAACTTTACAAAGATGTTGAAGAGATTATTTATTTTGGTGATTTTTTGTTCCCTTTTAGTGATTTCTTAAATAGAAATGCTGATTTAATCAAACCAGGGTATGTTGAGGAATGGTGGAAACTGGATTTAAGAAAAGCTTCAAAAGGAAATGAGCATATTAATCCTTATGATGTTAGTTTTGAAAAAGCAGTTGAACTTTCTGAAAAGTATAAAATCCCCTTACATCCTGAATTTATTTATTATTGGAATCAGGTCTCTAGGAAAGAATTTGAAAGTCTTTTAGAATGGTTAAGGTATTCTTGGGTAGATGGAAAGATTATTTTTCCATACAATAAAACAGAACAAGAAAAGTTTGCGGAAGGAAAACGAACTTTAGAGTTGCTAGGGATTGAACATGAAGTCACAATTGAGAATGTAGTTTTAGATAAAGATGCTAGCAAGGCTCTTTTATTGAATGTTGGTTTGGATTGGAAAATAGTTGATAAAGAAGAAAAAGTATTGCTTCAAGATTTTATTGATTGTTTGGGTTTTAGTGATAATGAAGATGTTCTTGATATGGTTAATTCTGTTTGCAAATTTAAAATAAAAGATAAGGCTGGAGATTTTATAGGGACTAGGATGGGTAGGCCAGAGAAAGGTAAGTTAAGAAAGTTAACAGGAAGCCCAAATGTTTTATTTCCCATTGGTAGTGAAGGAGGAAGATTAAGAAGTGTTCAAGCTGCTTGCGAGGTAGGAAAAGTTAGAAGCACTTTCCCTTTACTTTATTGTAAGAAATGTCATAAGGAAACAATTTATTCTTCTTGTGAAGTTTGCAATGAGAAAACAACACAAATGTATTATTTTTATGAAACAAAAGAAAAATCATTCAATAAAGAAGAGAAACATTTGGAAAAACAAGGAACACCTTACCAAACAATTAATTTGGATATTGTTCATTATTATCAAAAGGCATTAAGCAAATTAAAGATGGAAAAAGAAGATGCTCCCGATTTAATTAAAGGGGTAAGAGGAACAACTTCTGGAAATAGGGTTATGGAACATTTAGCAAAGGGCTTTCTTAGAGCAAAATATGATTTGCAAGTCAATAAAGATGGGACAATAAGGTTTGATGCAACAGAATTGCCTCTTGTTCATTTTAAACCCAAGGAAGTTTATGTGAGTGTTGAAAAACTTATAGAAATTGGTTATGATAAAGATATTTTTGGAAATGTTTTGGAGGAAGAAGACCAGATTTTAGAATTAATGCCTCATGATATTTTACTTCCTGCTTGTCCTGATTCTCCTGATGAAAAAGCAGATGATGTTTTTGTAAAAATAACCAAATTTGTTGATGAAGAATTAGAAAAATTTTATGGGTTAAAGAAATTTTATAATGTTAAGAATAGAGAAGATTTAATTGGTAAATTGGGTGTTTGTATGGCACCTCATAATTGTGCAGGGGTTGTTTGTAGGTTTATTGGGTTTTCAGATTCTCAGGGGTTAGTAGCTAGTCCATATATGCATGCAGCAATTAGGAGAGATTGTTTTGATTTTGATACTTATATTCCAATAAAGAGAGAGGGTTTTTGGAAAAATGTTAAAATTGGTGAATTAGTTGAAGAGTTAAATCCTGAAAGAGTAATAGATGGTTTTGGGACAAAAGAAAAAAAAGTTAAGGGGTTTGAGACAATCAGCTTTGATAAAAATTTGAAAGAATCAAAAATAAATAATTTTACTAAACATCCTAAACGAAAAATGTTTGAGATTAAGACTTCTCTAGGAAAATCCTTAAGGGTTACAGAGAACCACAAGTTTCTAATTGAGGGGAAAGAAAAAAGAATGAGTAGTTTAAAGGTAGGAGATAAATTACCTTTGCCTAGAAGAATAGATATTTTATCTAAGGATTTAAAAGAAATTAATTTAATTGATTTTTTAAAAGATGAAGAATTGATGGTCCGGAAGATTAATTCTATTTTAGAGGAGGAGGATTTTAAAAAGGGGATGAATCATCTTGGGATATCAAAGAAACAATTTATGAATTTTAAATTAAGAGATAGTTATCCTTTAAATTTTGTGTTGGGTCTGGATAAGAAAACTCAAAATAAGATTTTCAAAATAGGGAAATTAGCAAGGAAAAGAGACAATGTTGAAGTTCCAATAAAGATTAAATTAAGCAATGAACTTTTAGAAGTTATTGGATTATATGTTGCAGAAGGTTATTCAAGAAGTATTAATTCAAAAAAAGGATTAAATCAAGTTTACATTTCTTCTTTTGATAAGAAAATAAGGGGTTTTATTGAGAAAACAATTAAAGATTCTTTTGGTTTAGTTAAAACAGAAAATAAAGAAGATAGAGTGACTTTTTCTTCAAGGGTTTTATATTTATTTTTTACAAAAATTTTAGAAGCAGGCTCTATTGCTCAGGATAAAAGAATTCCCTCTTTGTTTCTTGGGTTGCCTTTAGAAAGGCTTGCTTGTTGTTTGAGGGGGTATTTCGAAGGTGATGGGAGTGTAAGTTCTTCAGACTCAAGAGTTACTTGTGATAGTGTTAGTGATGGGCTTTTGAATGATTTGGAGTTTTGTTTAGCAAGATTTGGCATTTTTACAAAGAGATATGGATATGAAAAGGAGCCAGGACCAAAAGTTAAGAGTTTTTATTTAAAGAAAAAAAGAATTGTTCCCAAATTTAAGATTATAAAATTGATTATTGGTTCTAGTTTCATTGAGGGATATAAGAAAATAGGGTTTTTGTCAGATAGAAAAAATAAGATATTTGAGGGGCTTTTTGATAAAAATCCTTATGGCATGAGAATTGATTTTGATAAGGATTTTGTTTATGACTCAATTGTTTCAATAAATTATCTTGGTGAAAAAGAAAGTTATTGTTTAAATGTTAATACGAAATCTCATTTAATTATTGCAAATTCTATTGTTAGTAAGCAGTGTGATGGGGACGAAGCATCCATTATGTTGTTGGGAGATGTTTTACTTAATTTTTCAAGAGAATTTTTGCCTAGCCATAGAGGGGGAACACAAGATGCACCTCTTGTTTTAAACGCTAGGATTGATGCGGGTGAAGTAGATGATCAGATTTTAGATTTAGAAATGTGTTGTGAATATCCTTTAGAATTGTATCAACTTGCAGAACAAAGAAAACATTCCTCTGAAGTAAAAAGTGTTCCTTTGGTTAAGGATGCTCTTAATAGGGGGGAAGATCCTTTTAGAGGAATTGGTTTTACTCATGATACCAAGAATATAAATGATGGTGTTTTGTGTTCTTCTTATAAATTGTTGGGAACTATGCAAGAAAAAGTTAAACATCAAATGGAGTTGGTGGAGAGAATTAGGGCAGTTGATACTTCTGATACCGCCCGTTTAGTAATTGAAAGACATTTTATGAGGGATTTGAAGGGTAACTTAAGAAAATTTTCACAACAAGATTTTAGATGTGTTGGGTGTAACTATATTATGAGAAGACCTCCTTTGAATGGGGTTTGTCCAATGTGTAAGGGGAAGATAATTTTTACAATCCATGAGGGAGGAATTAAGAAATATTTAGAACCTGCATTGGATTTAGCAAAGAAATATAATTTAAGTCCTTATCTTCAACAAAGCTTAACATTGGTTAAAGGGTATATTGATAGTATTTTTGGGAAGGAACTTGAGAAGCAAACAGGACTTAAGGATTATTTTTAATCTAGTTTTTTAAAGAATGAGCTGTTTTCAAGACCAGAAAATAAATCTTCTTCATCTTCTCCTCTAAACATTTTAAAATATTTTTTATAATTTTTTATTTCTGTAGCATCAATAACACTTATTTGAGTAAACCCTTCTCCAACCATCCTTCCTATGAATATTTCTTTAAAGGGTTCTGGAAGTATGAGATTGTCAAAGAATTTATGTTTAAAACATGTTAATTTTTCGTTTTCTAAGATAGGAACAACATAATTTGCTCCATGAGAAGTTTTATAATCTAAGTATGCAGGAGTTATGTTTATTGAATAAACTTTTTTGGAGTTCATATTTTTTGAAGAAATCATTCTTTTTTAAAGATTTATATTTAAAACAAATAAAAAATAATAACTGGAATTAACAAACAACCCATCATATTGGTACGTCGGACTTTTAATGAAATGCAAAACAGCCCGATTAATGTTGAGATTATGAATACAATAAATCCAAGAAATCCTGAAACGAGTAAAATAATTATGCAAAGGAAAATTAATGTTCCTATTGAAATTTTTGTGTAGTTTATTTTTTGAATTCTTTTAACAAAGAATTTTGAAAGGTTTTTTGCTAGGAAGAAAGAAGCAATTCCTGAAATTAAAACAACAACTAAAATTAAAATTAAAAGATTTATTGAGTTGAAAGAAATTAATTCTTTTATTGCGGCTGCCGCTCCTGTTCTTGTTTTAGCGAAGAGGTAGAGAGTTATGAATGAAAAGCCCATCACTAAAGTGTTTGTTGCTCCTAATAGGATTAGGAAATCTTTTTTATCTCCACGTTTGTTTGTTATTGTGTTTCCTATTATTGCTGCTTGTCCAGAACCAAGGCCTGGAAGGAAACTACAAAGAGGAGCTGAGATTACAGAACCTAATAATGGTCTGAATAATTTGACCTTTGGAGGAGAGACTTTTTGTTCTGGAACTTCTGTTTTGTTTTTTATGCTTAGGATTAACATTGATGAACCGAAGAGTCCTGTTAACATTGGAAGGAGAGGTTCTCTTAGAACTTCAGAATTTAAAACTAAATAACCAAGAGCCCCTGTTAATAAAAATGCAAGTAGGGCTTTGAGCCATTTTCTTTTTTCCAATGTAAGCAATAAGATTGAAACTAAAATAAGTAAGTAAGGAAGAATTACACGAACTGGTTCATAGAGTTTTGTTATTAAAAATCCAAATGGAAATGCAATAATAATGAGAAGGATGATTGCTCCTAGGCTTCCATAAAGTGTTAAAAGAATTGCTTGATAACCTTCTCCCTGTTTGAGGAGTTCATGACCAGGCAATGTTGAAAGTTCTGTATCTGTATCTGGACATCCAAGTAAAATGGAAGGAATGAAATCTAGGAAAGTGTGGGTTATTGCCATTGCAGCAATAAAAACAACAAGATAAATTGGAGAGATTGTGTAAAATAAAATTCCAGAAAATGCAATGAGAAATGAACCAATAAGATTTATGTGGATTCCAGGAATTAAGCCTGTAATTGTTCCAGCAATAATTCCAACGGCGATTGCTAAAATTATTTGGATTAGCATTTGAAAATATATATTATAATATATACTTTAGGGTATATTAAAGATTTATATATTGGATTTTAACTTGATTTTTTATGGTAAAGCAAAAAAGCAAAAATAAGTATAGAATTTTTTCATTAGGAACAAATAATTGGCAAAGTAAAGATGAGCCTGCTCCCGGTTCTGGAATTCTACACAAAACACACCATGATATTTTTAATAAAATGGAAGGGATTGAAAATTATTCTATGTGGCCTTCCGAAAAACAAAAAAACAAAGGTGATTTAGATTATAGAGTTTTTGAGTTGGAACATTCAATTCCTATTTGTGAGTCTTATTCTCCAAATTCAAGTTATAGGTGGCATACTATGCCTAATGGGGAGGTTGAAAGGTATGTTAATCGTTTAGCAGGAGAGTCGGAGGATTTCATTGGAGATATTGAATCTGATGGAAATGATTTTAATTTATTTTTAGCTCACCACACTTTTATGAATCCAATTGTTATGAATGGTTTTAATGAAAGGAGAGTCGCAAAAGGAAAAAAGAAAGTTCCTTTGGCTGTTTTTGCCCATGGGACTGCTATGAAGATGTATGATAATGAGTTAAATAAAGAACCTGAATTTCCAATGATGTTTTATGACGCAATAAATAAATCTGGAATTTTTGATTCAAGTAAAGGTCAGGTGGATGTTGTTTTTACTATTTCAAATGAGGAAAGAGAAAATTTTAAAAGACTTTTTCCAAAATATGCTCCGGAAAATGTTGTTATTTCTGGAAATGGTTTTAACACAGAGATTTTTAAAAGATTTGAAGAAAGGCCAAGTTTAGGAAGTGCTTTAGAAGGGATTGTTAGTGTGAGAGATGGTAAACCTCTTGGAAATTTAGAAGATTTTGATAAATCTGTTATTTTTACTGGAAAATATGCTAATTGGAAAAGATTAGATAGTTTGTTGTTGGCAGCAAAAAGTTATGAAAAAGTTTTGAAAGAGAGAAAAGGTTGGGATGTTGCAACGTTTATTGCTGGAACAGGGCCAGATGATAAAACAAGGAATTTTTATTATAATTTAGCAAAGGATCTTGGGCTGGAAAATACTTTTTTTATTGGAAGTCAAGATCAATCTAGACTTGCTAGGATAAATAATGCTGTAGATTTGGGTGTTTATCCTTCTAAGGATGAGCCTTTTGGGCTGGTTTTCATAGAGACAATGGCTTCTGGAACACCAGTTATTGGTGCTGATTCTGGAGGGCCAAAAGATTATGTTACTGGTGAAGTTGGGGCTTTGATTCCTGAAACAGATGATGGGGAAGTTTTTGTTAAAAATCTTTCAAATAAAATTCAAGAAGCACTAATAGAAGATTGGAAATCTACAAAAGGGCCAGCAGCATCTATTTATGCTCATAAGAATTTTACTCCAGAAGCACAGTGTAACCAAATTCTTGATGAGGTTGAGAAGAGAGTGTGAAGGTTAATTGCAAAGATTTAATAATTAAAATATGTTGAGATTTCCATGAAAACTGAAGAGAGATTAAAATTAATTAAGAGAAATACTGAAGAAGTTTTAGGAGAAGATGAATTAAAAAATCTTCTAGAAAAAGGAGAAAAATTAAAACACTATATTGGTTTTGAGATTTCAGGGAAGCCGCACTTGGGGCATGGGTTGGTTTGTATGTCCAAGGTAAAAGATCTCTTTGATGCAGGGATTGACTGTAGCATTTTCTTAGCAGACTGGCATTCTTGGATTAATGACAAGTTAGGAGGGAATCCAGAGATTATTAAAAAAGTTGCTGCAGGATATTTTAAGGAGGTTATGATAGCAAGTTTTAAATGTGTTGGAGGAGACGTTAAAAAACTAAAATTTGTTCTTGGAAGCGATTTATACCACAACAACGATTTGTATTGGTTAAATGTTGTTGATATTAGTAAAAATTCTTCTTTGGCGAGAATTTTAAGGAGTATAACTATTTTAGGAAGAAAAGAAGGAGAATCAGTGGATTTTGCCAAATTACTTTATCCCCCAATGCAAGTTGCAGATATTTTTATTCAAGGAATTCATATTCCTCATGCAGGGATAGACCAGAGGAAGGCACAAGTTATTGCAAGAGATGTTGCAATGAAATTATCATTTTCTCCCCTCCTTGATAGAGAAGGGAATCAATTAAAACCAATGGCAGTGCATGGCCATTTAATTATGGGTTTACAAAAGCCTCCTGTTTGGCCAGTTCCAAAAGATAAATTACAAGAATTTAGAGCTCAATGTAAGATGAGTAAGTCTATTCCTAGCTCTTCAGTTTATATGGATGATTCTGTTGAAGAAATTAGAAAAAAAATAAATAAAGCTTTTTGTGTGGAAAAAGAAATAAATTATAATCCTGTTTTGGATTGGACAAAATATATTATTTTTGCAATTGGAAAAAATCCAAAATTAGAAATTAAAAGAGATAAAAAATTTGGAGGAGATTTAAATTATTCTTCTTATGAAGCTTTAGAAAAAGATTTTGAAAAAGGAAAGCTCCACCCAGCAGACCTCAAAAAAGCTGTTGCAGAGAAATTAATAGAGATTTTAGAACCTGCGAGAAAACATCTTTCTTCTCCTAGGATTAAGAAGCTAAAAAAAGAGATGGAAAATTTAATGATTACTAGATAAAATTACTTCGTCTTAAACTCAACAATATCTAAATCTTTGACTTTATGTTTCATTCCAACTATTTGTCCTGGGAATTTTGAGGAGGGTCCCCAGATCCTTACTTGTTTAACTCTTTGAGAAAATCCTTTTAGAATTTTTTCAGCAGCTTCTTTAACTGATTGGCTTGGTTCGAGAATCATTGGTCTTTTTTTGTCTACTTCTTTTCCTGGTTCTTTTGTGTAAATTCTAAGTTTATTGAAACTTTGAAATAATTTGTCTTTAAGCTCGTTAATATTTTCTTTTGTTTTTGTCGATGTGAGAACAAATTCATAGTTCCTATATTTTGATTTTAAATTGGCACGTAGTTTTCTTTTTTCATTTTCTGTTAGTAAATCTGTTTTATTTATCACAATTATTTTTTTACCTTTTGTTCTAAGCATTTTTATTAAATCGTTTAAATCTTCTAAGGAGTTCGCGAGAATAATGACTGTGTCCGCAGTATAGACAATTCCTTTGTCATAGAATTCCGAGTCTGTTGCAGGAATTTCAACTAATTGGATGCTTGTTGTTGCATAGCCCATCATTCCAATGTTTGGAGTGGTTGTGGTGAATTTGTGTTGAGATATTTTTGGAGAGGCGTTAGTAAGAATGTTTAATAGCGAGGATTTTCCTGAATTTGTTTTTCCAATAATGACTGCTTGCATTTCATCTTTTCTTATTCCTATTTTTGAGGATTTTCCTGATTTTTTTTGTTTGTCTTGTTGGTTTTGGAATTTTTTTAATCTGGTTCTTAATTGGGCCCTTAGATTTTCAGCCCCCTTATGCCCTGGTGCTAAGGAAATCATTTTTTTCAATTTTTCAATTTTCTCTTCGAGTGTTTCTGCTTTGAGGTATTCCCCTTCTGCTGCGATGTAGTCTGGATGTGCATTGATTGGCATTGTAAGACGCCTATGGTTTCTTCACAGTCAACTTCCTTTAAAATTGACTTATGGTTAATTATATTAAGTTAAATTGCATTTAATAAAATTATGGAAAGAGATAAATTAATAGCGAAAATAACTGAAAAGAAAGAATTTTCAAGATTGCCTAAAAAAGATGTTGAAATGATTTTTAATAAGTTTGATAAACCGAATTATTTAGACGAGGAAAAAATTAAATTAACGAGAGATTTGCTAAGAAAAGTTTATAGTGTTTTTACAAGTCAGAAATTGTTGAAGTTGAAGGATAAAGAGGCCGAATGGATTTTAAAAAAGCACATTTCAACAAAAGAGAGATTTGAATTTTATAAAGAAGTTTATTTTAAAATCTTTAGTAAGGTTAAGAAAGATATTTCTATTTTTGATTTGGGTGCGGGGGTTAATGGATTTAGTTATGGTTATTTACCAAAGGGAACAGAATATGTTGGGGTGGAGGCAATGGGTCAACTTGTTGAATTAATGAATTATTATTTTAAGGAGAAATTTTTAGATAAAAAAGCTAATGCAATTCAAGAGAGTTTATTTGATTTAAATAAAATAAAAAATATTTTGAAGAAAGGTAAAAATTACAAAGTTGTTTTTTTGTTTAAAGTTTTAGATAGTTTAGAAATGGTTTATCCAGATTATTCTAAGAGATTACTTTTAGGAATAACAGGTTTGTGTGATAAGGTTGTTGTTAGTTTCGCAACTCGAAGTTTAGTTAAGAGGACTAAATTTAAAGTTGATAGGGGCTGGATTTTTAAATTTATTAATCAAAATTTTAAAGTTTTAGATGATTTTGAGATTGGAACTGAGAAATATATTGTGTTTAGTAAAAAATAAATTTATTTTTTGTTGAGGGATTTGTTTTTTAAGGGAAGGTTATTAATTAAATAAAGAAGGAGATTCTCTGAGAGAATCTTTTTGGGTTGGTTAATTGATATTGAGAGATTAATTTAGGTGGTTGAGAACTTTTCTTTTTATTTGGGCAGTATATTTATATAGTAAAAGAAATACTTTGTTTTTATGAATGAGAATTTTAAAAAAAAGGTCTTGAAGAATGGGATGACCATTCTTTTTGAGAAGAGAGATATCCCCGTTGTCAGTGTTTCTTTTTCAGTTAGGCATGGTGGGGTGAACGAATCTATAAAAGAAAGAGGAATTTCTCATTTTATTGAACATGCACTATATAAGGGAACTAAAACCAGAAGTGCAAAAAAAATTGCAGAGGAAATTGAGAAAAATGGGGGCGAATTAGATGGATTTACTTCTGAAGAGGTCACTTCTTATTGGTGTAAGATGCCTTCAAGAAATTTGATGATTGCTTTGGATGTTTTGGGTGATTTAGTTAAGAATCCTTTGTTTGATGAAAAAGAAATTGAAAAAGAAAGAAAAGTTATTTTTGAAGAGATAAAAATGCATCAAGATTCTCCTATGAAGTATGTTCTTGATGAAATTCATGGAACATTGTATGATGGTAATTTAGGAATTAATTTAGCGGGAACTTTTGAAAATTTGAAAAAGATTACTAGAAAGGAATTAGTTGAGAAGTTTAAGGAAGTTTATACTCCTAATAATATGATTTTAGCTGTTGTTGGGCAAGCCGATTTTAAAGAAGTTGTTAAATTCGCAGAGGAAAATTTTGGAAATGAAAAAGGAAAGATTCCTAAGCAAGAGTTTGGTTTAAAAAATGAAGTGAAAGAAGAAAAAAGGGAGGGGATTGATCAAGCAAACTTGGTTTTAGCTTACCAAGTTCCCCTTGCAAACGACCCTCAACATTATTCTGCTAGGATTCTTAGTGCCATTATGGCCGAAGGATTATCTTCTAGGCTTTTTACAGAAATAAGGGAGAAAAGGAATTTGGCTTATGTAATACAGGGGGGTTCAAATATCAACCGAGAGTTTGCCTACAATTTAATACTTGCTGGAACAAGTAAAGAAAATGTTTCTTTAGTTAGAAAATTGATTTTAGAGGAGTTTCAAAAAGTGGGGAAAGATTTAGGTGAAAAAGAATTAAGTCAAATTAAAGAGCAATTGATTGGAAATTATCAAATATCTATGGAAGATTCTCAGGTTCAAATGCTAAATTTATTAGGTAGTGAAATTGGGGGAAAAGCAGAGGATTTTTATGATTTTGAAAAAGATATTAAAAAAGTTAAATTAGAAGATGTGAAGAAAATGGCTTCTAAAGTTAAGGAAGGAAATTATAGTTTTTTTGCACTTGTTCCTAAATAGTGTTATATTTAATATATCAAATATGGGATTTAATATTTAGTAGAGGTTGTTAAGCAATAAATAAGTAGATTCTCAAAGGAGAATCTTTTCTGGTTGAGTTAATTTTATTTTCAGGGGTTTTTTTTGTTAAAATTTAATACTTTGAAGCATCAAATGTTTTTTTTAGCGAAATTAGTTTTTTAAAACAATGTTTAAATTAGGAAAATGTTTTTAAAGTAGTTTTATGTATAAATGATATGAGAAAAGAGGGAATCGTAGTTGTATGTTTATTCTTAGTCTTAAGTATTGGACTTGTTTCTGCTGGATTATTTGATTATAACCCAATTAAAAACCAAAAAGGAATTACAATGCCTTCAATTACTGGTGATGTAATTACTGGGAATGCAATTTCAGGTGCTCCTGCTGCTAATTGTGATGCTTGTGTTGGTTATTCAAATAATTATTATTGGTGTGATAGCCTTTGCCATTCAGTATCAATAGAAAATCCTCCTCAAAATTATTGTGGGGGAGAAACCCCGATTTTTTCTTATAATAGTTATAATTGTGGTTCTGCTTCTCCTGGGCCAGGCACTTCAACCCCGGATACAGATACTCCTGAATGTACATCAGATAGAAACTGTGGTATTTTATGGGGTGTTTTTAGTAATAAGGTTTGTGTCAATGGTTTTTGTGTTGACCCAGAACCTCAATGTGCTTCTAAAGCTTCTTTTCAATGTGCTGAGTATTTTGATGGGAATGTTTGGTACTATGATTCTTGTGGTAATCGTGATATAATCAAGAACAATTGTAATGGTCTAGGGTGTAACGGTGA